>FWPV01009906.1_pt1 | contig 11601 bp, 4 predicted proteins | sample 2228371 | NCBI WGS metagenome assembly FWPV01 (sample SAMEA103939776, study PRJEB20133) | metagenome | reverse complement strand
TATTGATTCAAGCCGATGCGGTCATCGATGTGTTGAGCAAAAACAGCAATTGGAAAAAGGCTCTTCAGGCCAAAATTGGCAAACGCGTTCATGACGCCATTTTCCGGGAAAGCACTGCAAAACGTGAAAGTGACTTGATTCACTTTTTGATGAAACAAGGTTTGGGCGATGCCACCAACGCCCTGGTCATTGATGAAAACCTGTGCGTGCACTGTGACAATTGTGAACGTGCCTGCGCAGAAACTCACGATGGAATACCTCGCCTGGATCGCGATGCTGGACCCACCTTTCAGAATATTCATCTGGCGCATTCCTGTCGACACTGTGAACAGCCACACTGCATGAAAGACTGCCCACCGGATGCCATTCGCCGCAATGAAAAAGGTGAAGTCATGATTGCAGACACATGCATTGGTTGCGGTAACTGTGCCAAAAACTGCCCTTACAATGCGATTGAATTGAGGGTGAAACCACCTCCCAGAAAAACCGGTTTGCTGTCTTGGCTGCTGTTCGGCGCGGGTGGCCCTCTGGGAGAACGCCCGGTAAAGTACGACGCCAATTCCGTCAAGAAGGCATACAAGTGTGACTTGTGCCACGGCAAAGATGGCGGCCCGGCTTGCGTTCGTGCCTGCCCTACTGGCGCGGCATTCCGAATTTCACCCGAGGTGTATTTGAACCAGCAAAACGAACTGATCTAATCCGACTAAGTTGGGTTGAATCACTTCGTTTTACTTCGTGTCAAATTGGGTGACACCATCCCAGTTTTCAGGTGGGGGATTCAGTTCAAAGTACGCGATACGGTTTTCGTACAGGGTATGCAAAACAGGATTCGTCACCACACTGCCCTGCAATCCAGCCAGTAGTTCACGCGCCAACTGCCATTTCTGGGTACGAAACGCAGCCAAAAACTTATCCCATTTTTCCAACTGGCTTAAGCTTGCTTCAGGCAAAGTGGCGTGCTCGCCCAAAGGTGCATAAATTGAAACAGGCTCGTTCTTACCCTTCACCTTCACCGCATCCAGTTCTTGAAACACCATGCCGGGCACAGCTGCCTTGGTTTGTGGTCCTACAATTACGCCCACACCATAAGTTTTGGTGATGCCTTCCAGTCGCGAACCCAGGTTCACCGCATCGCCCATCACGGTGTAGGCACGTCGAATTTTTGAGCCCATGTCGCCCACGCGCATTTGCCCGGTGTTCACACCCACACCAATGGCCAGCGTGGGCCAATTGCGTGCCAACAACCGCTCATTCAAACGTACAGCTTCTTCCTGCATGGCAATGGCCGCTTTGGTGGCCAATTCAGCATGTTCAGCATCGGCAATGGGTGCCCCCCAAAAGGCCATGATGGCATCACCAATGTATTTGTCCAGCGTGCCACGGTGGGAGCGAATAATCTCGGACATCACCGTGAGATATTCATTGATGTACTCGCGCAGTTCATTGGGTTTGAGTGACTCTGAAATCGTGGTGAAACCACGGACATCCGAAAACAACACTGTGAGTTCGCGGCTTTCACCTTCCATGGAATAGCGCTTGGGGTCAGCCGCCATTTCAGAGACCAATTCTGGCGCTACATACTCCCCGAACAAATCCACCATTTGCCGCTTGCTGCGCGATTCCGCCAAATATCCATAAGCCACATCGAACATGAATATGGCAAGCACCAGCAACAACACCACCGCCACCGGCAATACCAGGCCTGCCTGAAAATACAGCACGGAATTGATCGCCACGCTGGCCACCAACACCGCCAGTGCAACCAACAGAGACCACGTGGCACTGAGAATCGGCATCATCACACTCAATACGAAACCCACGGCAAGCACGGTAATGAACAACAAACCCTGCGAATACTCGGGCCGAAGTTTATAAATGCTGTCGAGCATGCCACTGATCACATTGGCGTGCACTTCTACCCCCGGGTAGGCCGGGTTCACGGGTGTACTTCGCAAATCAAGCAGGCCTGGCGCTGTAGTGCCGATCAATACAATTCGACCTTCAATGTCCTCGGGCTTCAATGTACCGGCAAGTACATCGGCAGCAGACACATAGCGATAGCCGCCAGCATTCGGACCACCCTTGGCCCGGAAATGAACACGGGTTAACAAGCCACGTTCAACTGGAATGTCCAACTCAACTTCCGGAGATCTCAGTGCAATCAGCTCCACCGCACCATAATCATCGGGAACACCTTCCGGAAACACAGGTATCACCTGTGGGTTACCCAAGGCCCGCCGCAGTGTGCCCAATGCAAAACTTTGGTAATAAGCATCATTGAATTGAGCAAGCAGCGGAATGGAGCGAACGGTGCCGTCCTCATCCACAATCGGATTGAAATAGCCACCCTCTGCATTTTTCTGCAGCACAGGGATGTTGCCGCCATAGCCCTGCCAGCTTGTACTGTCGAGGGTCAACTCACCCAACTGGCTTCTCTTGAACAATGCTGACGGAAGGGCGCCAGACAGCGCTGTTGGATCCTGATTCAGGTAGTACCCCAACACGACAGGTCGGTCAGCCAGAACCTCGGCCAACTGCGCGTCTCGATCGAACTGCGCTTGAATTCCGGTTCGCAAATCCCGAATCTGGCTACCCAGAGCAGGCTTGTTTTCAATAATGGTATCCAGGGCCAAAAGCGCATCACTTTGCTGAGGCTCGGCAAACACAATGTCAAAACCAACCGCGGCGGCGCCTAGCCGATCGGTTAGCTCCACAACCAGCTTGGCCACTACATCTCTAGACCATGGCCAACGCCCCACCTCGCTCAGGCTTTGTTCATCAATATCGACAATCACAATGCGAGGATCAAGCTCAGGCAATTGTGCCTCGGCCCGCAGCCGCACGTCATAAACCAGGTAGTCCAGACGCTTCACCACTTCGCTGGGTGCGAAGCCCAACACATGCAGCAAAGCGACTGCCGTGAACGAAAAACCCACACCGATGCGAAACGCCTTGCCTGCAATTTTTCGCCAGGACTTGATCAATTTGCTCATGCCTCAACCACCATCAGGGTGCACATTGCGGTGCAGAAAACGGTGGAGCGGACAATGTTACGTCTTGAACAATGACATCGGGCGGCGCAGTCAGCAATTGCGGAGGCAGATTAGTCAGGGTTTGCACAAAAGCACCCTCACCTCGGTTCACCTCAAGCGGCGCCTGATTGGAGTTGGTAATGACGATGGTGCCGTCGTTCACAGCAACAAACAATTGCGAACCCTCTTCTGAAGAACCACTGCCCTGCGTCAATGACTGAACCGGCGTAGACGACAGGGTTTCAAAGTTTGCAGGTGTTGTCTCAGGCAGTGGGCCGGCATTGGGTACATTACCCAACACATTGGCCAGGGAGTTGATGACCTGAATGTTCGAATTGCCAGCTGGAATCACTGCCGATTGCCCTGCATTGATCACTGAATTCAAACTGCCTGATGTGACGATAATCTGCCCGTTGCGCAGTTCAACCGTCAGGTTGGCTCCACCCGAACACACCACCAAACTACCCGACACTGATGTACACGAAATATCAATCGCTGTGCCTCGAATACCCACCGTCGCAGTTTCAGTAAAAAACTTCACGTTGTTGGGTTCGGCTTTGGCGATGGCACCGGTTACCGCACGTACAGCGCCCTTCAACAACTTGAATGATGCCACTGAGGTTTGTGGTGAAGCTGGCGCGTATCGATAGGCGGCCACTTGCATGGAACTGCCACCTGGCAGAGTGAGGCGTGTGGAGTCGGCCATGCTGAGCACAGCGAACCCACCCTCCGACACATCGATCGTTTCGCCAGCGAATACCGCGGAACCTTTTTGCAAAGCGCGTCGCTTGCCCTCGACCGACACAGCAAATAATTCGCCAGTCAATTGGGAAATACGCCCCGCCACATCGGCAGTGGAGGTATTTGTAGCTGTGGCTTTGTCAGACTCGCCCTTGGCCAGGCGGGTACATTCATTGCCTTTGCAAATTCGGGCTGTGAAGTCAGTTCCCCGAATACCAATGGTGGCTGTTTCGCTTTTCATTGAAAAAGCGTCTGCACTACCACGTTTGCCAATCAACCCTGTCAACGTACGTAACCCCCCTTTGACCAGTTTGAATTCGGCTTTGTCGGCTATGGGTTGCTCGGGTTGATATTCATAGTTTTCAACTACAAAGCGTGTGTTTGGTCGCAAGGCCACCTGCGTGGTGTCCACAAACTCCAGTACTGTGGTGCTTTTTGCCTGGGTGTTGATGACATCGCCCACATTCAACTTGGTACCCGCACTGGCGAATTTGTTCTTGCCTTCCGCAGTTTGCAGATTGACCAAGCCAGTCACTACTTTGATAGTACCCACCACCGGTTTGGCGGGCTGACTGGCCGATTGAGCCCCAGCAGGGGCAGCAAGGTCTTTCGGTTGAATGTTTTGAGCCAACGCCGCATTGGAGCCAACAAAGCTCAAAGCGAGAAATCCCAAGGCCAATAGTTTATGCATGTTGTTGGTCCTCATTTGCACACCGCCGATGCCCGCTGAGGATCACTTTGTGTGGTCTTCAACTCAATGTCATTGGACTGCTGAGAGATTGTGGTACCGGCAGTATTTTGATTCGCCACCTCGACAGCTTGCTCCTCTTGCTGCGTGGAGGTACTTTGCGTGCCACTGGTGCCGGACGAAGTTGTTGATGTCGATGAGGTCGACGTGGGTGTAAATGCCTGATTGAGGTTTTGACCTACCGCAGTGCTATTTGTACCCGTGCTCTGTGTCAACGAGGTTGGACTTGTGGGCGATGTAGGCTGAGGTGTGACAGGTGGCGGTGAACTTACAGCCACTGTTGAAGTACTCATTTGCTGAATGGGCAACTGCTGACCATTCGTGGTGTTCGCAATCACTGGTGAAGAGAATGTGTATGCTGAACTCGCAGGAGAGCTGGCAATACCGCCAAACGTTCCATTGATGGTATTGGCCTCCAGGAAAGCGTATTGACTGCCTGCAACCAGCGTACCACCTGAAATATCAATCAAATTCAATTGACCCGCCAGGTTGGCATTGCCTTGCACAATGATGCAGTCAAAATCGGTACCCTGCACGCCTCCATTACTTGCAATCTCAATGTCGACAATGCTGTTCGCATCCAGGTTCAAGTCACCACTCACGGTCATCAAGCCGGGAGATGCGCCCGGCACAATTCGACCACCCTGTGCATTCAAATTACCCGTGATATTTGCAAATCCACGCAGGGCACCACCATTGATGTTGATATTGCCCACCAATTGAGTGCCTGGCTGGACAGTGAGATTGCCTGCGGATTGACTGTAACCTGTATCAAAAGTGTACAAAGCCCCATCGAACAGGACTGACGAGCTGTTCTGGAAATTACCACCAAAATAGATGTCCTGAGTGGGTCCACCGGAAAATGCGAGTACACCTGATGATCCACCATTGACAATGCTGTTACCAAACAGGCCCGACCCGGTTATATTCAGTGCGCCGGTGTTGTTGAACAAACCCGTACCGGACACAACACTGGCCAGTGTGTAAGTGCCGGAATTATTAATGGTGCCGCTGTTGATGATGTTGTTTTGAATCACACTACCCGTGTTGTTGTTCAAGGCCAGAACACCACTGTTGTTCAAAGTGCCTGTGCCAGAAAGCAATCCACTGAATGTGTAATTCCCCTGAAGCTCAAGCAAACCGTTGTTCTCAATGTTGTTGCTGATGGTTTCATTGGATTGGTTTGCACCCAAACGAACCGTGGAAGAAGCACCATTGACAATTCGTCTGCCACTTTGAAGATCTGCAGCAGTCAAGATATTCAAACCCATCATGAATTGAATTTCATCAATACTTTGAAAGGCATACTGCAGGCCAGTCAAATTCGCCCCAGGCGCAAATGCCACGCCGCTGTTGGTCAATGTGGGTGTGGGAGCACCCAATGAAGTCATGACCATCCCAGCATAATTGACGTTTTGTGCCACATCGAATTTCACACAGAAATCAGACACTGAACAGCTCAAGCCATCGGACAAGGGGTCGGGGTTGCCATCAATCACAAAAGACGGATTGGCAAATCCGCTCAACACAGTGGTGACGGGCGTGGAGAAACCGTCAAAATCCTCATACTCTGCCAAAGCAACGGCTTCGGGTGTCAGTTGGCCTACCAGGAACACAGGGCGCGCTGGCGGCGTCGACGCACCATAAAACAGCTGCAAAGCCGGGGGCAAACTGGCGGCATTGCCCGTGACATTCAAACGAATACCGCTGCCAACATTCAGGGTCATTGAATCTGGAATCGAATCCGTGGCCATTGGGTCATACGCTCGTCGGCCCGCAATAATCAGGTTACCTTGTGTACCTGAACTGATGGTTGCGGTGCCATTCAAATTGGCCACACCTTGAGCATCTGTTTCCACAATCAGGAAAGCATCGCCGCCCATATTGATCGTGGCTCCACTCAATACAGCGGGCGTGACTGGTGCGCCATTTCCATCTTGGGTGGCCAACAAGACCACGCCGGTTGGCGATACATTGATGGTTGTGCTTACCTCGGTGTTGCGCAACTCCAGAAAACTGTCCGGCGCAATATTGATTGAATTGCTGGTGCCAGCACTGGTCAGTAAACCACCGGTGACCACCAAATCATCGCCAACCAAAATATTCCCTTTGCTCAGCGGCGCTGAAGTTGCAGCGTTGCCGGCGTTAACCAGACTGTTGTCCCAAACGCCCTCGGCTGCAAGGCGACCGCCATTGCTGCGGTTTACATCGTACAAATCTGCAGAAGTGAAATTGCCGGACAAGGCCAGGGTGGAATTTGCACCGTTCACATTCAGGGTACCGTCTACGGTGGACAGGTTCTTGCCCTCCAGGCGCACGCGGCCACTGTTTACGGTAAGCGAGCCGTTGAAATCCAGATCAACAACAGGTTCAAAATCGCTATTAAGCGGCTGCGAGAGCTGAACCTCACCGATTCTGAGAGAGCGTCCATCACCTCCGGCGTTGACTTGAATGTTTGCAGACTGAATCACCATGGTGCTGATGGGGGTCGCCATGCTGACTTCTGAGTTGAAGTCGAAGTTTTCGGTGTTGGTTTGGATGGAATTCAAGAAACCATTGACTTCAATGGTCACCGGTGCATCCAGGCGCCCATCCAGGCCGGTGATGTCAACTACTGCCCCTCCAGAGGAAAAGCTTGAAGACTCGCTGGTTTGCAGCGGCGGCATGGAGTGAATAAAGTCATCCGTGGCGGCGCCGTTCATGACAATACGCGCACCTTGTTGGGCCACAAATTGCCCTTGGGTTGTGTCGGAAATATAGGCACCTGGCTGCTTTTCCGGGACCATGGGAGTAGCACTTGGTCCGGAAGAAGAGGAGATAAATGCACGCCCTAATTCAAGAAAAGAACCTGCTGACAGGTTAATTCTCGAATTGGCGCCCATGCCCAACGCCTGGAAACTGGCGTTGTTGAAACCCGGGCCAAAGTTGAAACTTCCGTTTAAATCAGTATCAATCGCACTCAGGAAAGAGGATGAGCCAAACTCGTTGGACATCATGTTGAATGTGCCGTTGAGGATTGCTTTCTGATAGTACAAACTGGAGCCCACCAGGTTAATGGTGCTACCCGTACCTGCATCAATATCGCCAATTTGGTAGAAGCCAAAAGGAGAACTGCTGCTGCCGGCGCTGTTTGAAAAATTCAAAGTACCTGCATTGGTGTCAATCTCGACAATGTCGTTGAAGCCACCGTTGAAATTGACCGTACCACTGGAGATCAGGCGATTCAAACTGGTATTTGGATTCAAATCAAATGACAATTCCGGATCAAATAGCGTGAAAGTTGACACAGTACTGCCTGCCTCTACGGTCAAGCTATTCGCGTCCAGAGAGTTGTACTGCAAATTCCCTTGAATGGGTGTTGGTAACTCAAAATTGTCTACGCCAACGCGAATGTCAGTGGCAGGGGTTACCTCACTTCCAAACAGGCTTAATTGATTCACCTGAAGGTTTGCACCCAGTACATTGAGTTTTACTGTTTTCTCCGGACTGACAATATAACTTTGCTGGGTCATCGGATCCGTGGCCACTGCGCTGGTTACAGTGATTCGATTAAGTGCCAACGGGCCACTTGAGCCAGTATTCATTCCCGACAGCAAATTCACGCCGTCGAGTGGCAACTGGCCCATTGTGTTGGTGGGCAAAGCCGTACCAGTATCGTATGGCGACAAAATCAAGTTGCCACTGTTACCCAAGTAAAGCGGAGCATCCACATACACCGGTTTGGCGATGTCATAACTCAGGAACAAATCGAACCCATCAAACACTTGCTGCCCGGGCATCAAGCCCACAGCGGCGTCAATGTTGATTTCGCCTTTCGCTTCCAGAAATAGTTCTGGATTGATACCGGTCGATTGAGAGTTGTTCTGGTCAATCAGGACAGGAGCCGCAATCGTCAAATTACCGTCGCCTGGTTGCGTGCCAGTGGTGTAAATTTGTACGAAACCGTTATTCTCCAAACCATCCACTACGGTACTGTTCAAGAGAAATGACTCAGTCGGCGAGAAGGTTGACGAGATATCGTCAGTAGAAAAAAACGGGCTTTGAGAGCTGTTCTCCAGATTAAAACCACCTTGAGGAATTTGATCCACAATCGTCAAATTGGCGGGATCAATTAACCACTGCCCTGCCTCACCCTTGGCTGCCGAGGTGTTCGCAGCCACATTCACTGCCAGGCTTTGCTTGCCCGAGGTTTCTACCCGACCACCATTTCCCCCCAGTGCGCCACCCTTGGCTTGCACTTCAGAATCAACGGCCGTGTGCCCGTCGGCCCACACCACCACCTCACCACCGTTGCCGTTGACTGTGGCATTCGCAGAAATATGCGTATTGGCCTGCACCACCGTTTGCTGCGAATTCGTCAAGCTGTCATCTTGCCCTTTCCAGCCACCGCCCACATGCACTGTGCCGCCGCCTGTGGCGCCATCCGCAGAAATGCGGGCACCGCTCAGCACCGCCACGCGTTGGCCGGTGATGTCAATTTCACCACCTTGGCCCTGGGTACTTTCGGCAAGAACCTGCCCACCCACCAATGCATCGCCTTGGGCGATGAACCGAACAACACCGCCCTCGCCCACCTGTGCACCCGTGGCTTCAACCACGCCACTGTTTTTCACCAAATGCGAAAACAGGGAGGCATTTTTACTGATGATTTGACCCAGGTTCACAGCTTTGTCGCCGCTCTTGGAAGCAACGGTCAAACCAATGGTGGGATGCTTCATGTCCACAATGGTCACACTATGACCAGCAGCCAACAAAACCTCGCCATCGGCATGAATAATGCCGCTGTTTTCAATACTGGGGGCCAATAGAACAATGGAGCCACCCGAATGCGTGGTCAATGAGCCCTGGTTGACGATGTTGCCCGCTGTTCCCGTGGAATCGTTGAAACGCAAATGTCCGTTCAACAAATCGGTGTCAGACGCTGCGAGTGTACTGGCCAAAAAGCCTGCGGTATCCACCACAGCGCCCTGGCCAAAAAACACGCCCGCCGGGTTGATCAAAAATACTTGCCCGTTGCTTTGCAACGTGCCAAGAATTTGGGACACATCACCACCGGTAACGCGGTTAAAAACCTGGCTGGCCGCATTCTGTTGAATAAACTGAGTGGTTTGCCCAACATCAATATTGAACTGTTGCCAATTCAAAATGGCACCTGGCGTATTGGTAATTTGCATCAGATTACCCATGGTTTGCGCGGTGGCCTGCCCTGCAACCACCGACATTCCAGTGGGATTGGCATAAGCCGAACTGGCTATGGCCATGGCAACACCCAAGGCCACCGCTTTACGCCGAAACTGTGTATTTGCACCAAGGCTCGAAAGACGATTGGATTTCATGGTGTCTTTCCTTACAGAGAAGTGGCAAATGTGACGTGCAACATGACGTCACCATGCGGTTGAATAGGCACACCTGACACAACCTTGGCCAGGTCAACTCGGAATTGATGCTTGGGCGAGAAGGCAAAACGGGCACCCACACCATAAGACATGAGGTGCGGCTCAACTGGGGAGCCAAACACAGGGTTGTTGAATTTCAACTGCGCCGCATCAACAAAACCGACAAACTGCAAACGTTCAAACAAGTTGCCGAAACTTTTGCTGACGTTCGGCCCCATCAATTCAAGTGACTGTCGGGTTCCCCGGTCTGCGGAAATCACCCGTTCCTCGAAACCGCGCACTGAATACACTCCCCCCGCACCAAATTGTTCACCTGGAATCAGTGAGTAATCGGTGTGTTGCGCATCCAGCTGCGCAGTCAGGCGCCAGCCGGGCATGACCTGCTCCGACCAACTCGCATTGGCTCGAATCACGTCGAAATTGGCTTCAGCAGCCGGGTTGGTCATTTGGTACTGGGCGGTCGAATTGTTGCCACCCGTGACGTAATTTTTGAAATATCCAATCTGAAAAGCACGTTGCCGCGAATCAAATGCCTCGGAGAGTGAATACGACACGCCAACGGGTCTGCTCTCCAGCTCAGGCACCAAACTTGGGCCAAAACCGTTCAATTGAACTTGACTCACAAATTCCTTGATTTCGTGAGAAAAGGTAAGCCGTGCGTCGAACCCGGCCAAACGATCCAGCAGCTTCACCCAACGAATCGCAGCAGTGGTACCGGCGCCGGCTACCGACACGGTACTGGCTCCGACGCTGAGGTTGCCTGCATCTACATTCGAGTCGCTGTAGGCCATTTCAAGCATGGAACTCACGCTGTAGAACGGTACTTTGTAATTCAGTGCAAACACTTCAACATCTGACCACCGCCCAGGCGAAGTCACGTATTGAAACGAGGCCATGTGCCCCCTGTTGAACGCATTGTTGTGTTGCAGGGCCAAACCCATCCGAAAATCACCCGTGGCATTGGTACCCGAATTGTCCAGTGTCAGGTACGCTGCCAGAGGGTTTTGGTCCGACACCTGCACTTTGGCATCCACCAGGCCCGGTTTGTCACTCGGCTCCAGGCGTACCCGCACAATTTTCGCCGGGTTGTCATTGATCAAACGCAGGTTTTTATCCATGTCCACGGTGTTGATCAAGGCACCCGGTTTCAGCACCACCAGGCTTTCCTGAATCGACTCCGCGGTGAAATAGTCATTACCAGCCACGGTGATCACATCCAGCCGCGCGTCAACAATTTGCAGTTTAAGCCGTTCGCCAGGCTTGATTTCCTGTTCAGGAATCAGTACGCGAACCACTTCATAACCCGCCTCGGCGTGCAATTGCTCAACAGCGGATGTGGCAGTTCGCAAATCGGAAAAAGTAATTTCCCGGCCTGAAAAGCCGCCCAGTACAGACATCACCTGCGCACGAGGCACCAGTTCGGGGCCCACCACTTCAAAACCAGATACTGTAAAACTGGGTTCCTGATATTCGTCGCCACTGGACATGGAACTTGACGTGCTTTCAGCCGGGGTTTGCGCATGTGCGAACTGCAAATGCGAATTGACCAACAGCACCACTGCACAGGCGACTGCGGAAAGTTTGAATTTCATAGAAATGTGGTGTAACCGTTAAATGTTAAAAATCATTCCGGCCGATAGAATGCGCAGCGGCTGGCTTCCCGGATACTGCTGTAACTCTTTTT
>FWPV01005819.1_pt1 | contig 11601 bp, 9 predicted proteins | sample 2228371 | NCBI WGS metagenome assembly FWPV01 (sample SAMEA103939776, study PRJEB20133) | metagenome | reverse complement strand
CTACAGAGGCAGCTAATAAAGTGGCTTATACGGCCCTTCAAATACATGGAGGCTACGGTTATTGCCGCGAATACCCGATTGAAAGGCTCTATCGAGAGGCAAGGGTAATGACTATTTACGAAGGGACGTCTGAGATTCAACGCCTGGTCATCGCCCGCCATCTTCTTCGCGAAGCCGAAGGTCTTGCTTTTTCCTGAAATTGAAGAAAGAGGAACGGCTATGCTCAAAGCTATGAGAAAAAACGTAAGAAAGCTCAGTCCGAGCTTATGGATAGTTATTGCCGCCTTTATCATCGCCATCTTTGCCGTTTGGGGCGGTGGTGGTCGTTTGGGCGAATTTGGCTCAGAAAAGCCTTTGGTGGTAATAGGTAAGGAAAAAATCAGCTCTAACGAATATCTTCTTGCCCTTCGCCGTCAACTCGAATCTCTCCAAACCCAGTTTAAAGACCTGAACAAAGATTTAATTCAGCAACTGGGTATACCGCAACGGGTCCTGCAGGAACTTATTCAGCAATCTCTTCTCTCTCAGATGGCTGATGAGTTTGGCCTCGACGTCTCGGAGGATGAAGTCAGGGACCGAATCATGAATATGCCCGTTTTTCAGCGGGAAGGAAAATTCATCGGGTTCGAGGAATACCGCCGCCTTCTCGAATGGAACCGGCTTTCCTTGACCGAATTTGAGACCAGCTTAAAAAAAGACATCCTCCTCGAAAAAGTGGTTAAATTATTAACCGCTAATGTCACCGTGTTAGAGGAAGAAGCGTGGGAAAATTATAAAAAAACCAACGAAAGCGCCAGGATTGAGTACCTGGTTTTGGATAAAAATAAAATTGATTTCGAAGAAAAGCCAACGGCTGAGGAACTTAAAAATTATTTTACAGAGCACCAGGAAAGCTTTAAACTTCCCGAAAGACGCCGCGGAGTGCTTGTTTTTCTTTCTTTAAGCGAATTGGCCAAAGAAGTTTCAATTACTGAAGCTGATATAGAAAAATACTATCAAGACAACAAGAATCAGTTCCAGGAGCCGGCGAAAATAAAAGTGAGCCGTATTTTCCTGCCCTTTTCCCCTTCCGAAGAAAGCAACAAAGAAATCGTTCTTAACCAGGCCAAGTCGTTGATGAGCCGGCTAAAAGCCGGTGAGGATTTTGCCAGCCTGGCTAAGGAATTCTCTAAAGATGATAAAGCCTCGCAGGGAGGTGACTGGGGAGAGTGGGAATGGAGACGGCTTTCGTCCCGGGAACAGGAAGAGATCCAGAAACTGGAAAAGGGGGCCGAAGCTTTGGTCGAGATAGAAGAAGGAGTAGCCATCCTTCGCGTTACAGAAAAAGAACCAGAAAGGGTTCGTCCGCTGGCTGAAGTAAGGTCCCAGATTAAATCCACCCTCGAAGACCAGAAGGCCCGCGCCTTGGGCAACACTAAACTGACCGAATTAGCCAAAAAAGCCAAGAAGGGGAAGAACCTCGGGGAGGCAGCTCAAAAAATGGGCCTGAGAAGCGAAACCTTTGGCCCATTAAAACAGGGAGAGGGAATCCCGGACAAGGATCCATCCGGGTTTATCAGCCAGGAGTTATTCAAGCTTAAAGAAAAAGAAATTTCCGGCGTCATCGCCACTTTTGAAGGGTTGGCTCTTTGCCAGCTAACTTCTATAGAATCAGCTCATCCAGCTACCTTCGATGAAGTTAAAGATGAGGTGGAAAAAAGGTGGGTAGAAACGAAACGTAAGCTTCTGGCAAAAGAAAAACTTATGGGTTTACAAGCAAAGCTGGCAACCCAAAAAGACTGGGAGGAAATAGCGCGCCAGAATAATCTGGAATACAAAACAGTAAATGAACATAAAAGAGAACAATATCTCAGTGTTATCGGCGATAACCCGGAAGTGGACCGCTTGGTTTTTTCTCTTCCCGTTGGTGCCATCAGCGAGCCTGTCGAATATGAAGGAGGCTATGCTGTTTTCCGCATCCTGGAGAGAAAAGAAGTTAAGCGCGAAGATTTCCAGGCAAACCGGCAAAACGAAATAGACAATTTATTGACCACGAAAAAAAATAATTTGCTCATGGCTTATCTTAACCAGCTCCAGGAAGAGAAAAAAGTACGGTTCAACAGCGATGCTTTTCAAAAAATAAATGACGAAATTTTAGCTCGTTTTACCCGCTAGAATTCCTTAGCTAACCAGGCTATAAAGGAGTGATTTCACCCTGTTTTCCAAAGCCAGACGAAAGACATCAATGGTCTCTGTTTCATCTTCCCGTAGATAGTCAGTAATGACCATTGGCTGGCCTACATTCACTTTGATAGTCGCTGGAACCAGAAAGGGTCGCTGCGTCCCAAAAATGGCCACGGGAGTTATAGGTACGATAATACCTTCCTTAAATAAATTATAAGCGATGGCCGAGGCTCCCCGCTTAAACGGTGGGACGTAAGGGTTTTTGTCCTTGGGCCTTACCCTTCCTCTCCCCTGGAGAGCGATTACAGCCCGGCCTTGGCGGAGGTAATTTTCAATAATTCGTCGCGTTTCGCGGCGGCTATTGCTGAGGTCAACCGGTATAGTGCCGATGCGAGCAATATTGGTGGAAACATACTGAACGAAAAGAGACTTAAGGGGGTTGAGGAGGAGGTTAATCGCCAAGCCCAGGTTCTTCATGTGACGCTGGAGATGCTTACGGATGAGTTGATTAAACTCCTCCTTGGAAAAAATCTGACGGTTGGCCGTAAAAAAGATGGGCCGCGGAACGATTTTAAAAAGAAGGGCCACGTCTTTATAAGCCCCAACATGGTTGCCGGTGATGAGGTTTGGCCCAGAGCGGATAAAGTTTTCCCTCCCCCAGACTTCAATTTTCTTGCCCAACAAAGCTAAATTGCTAAGCCAATTAATTACTGGGGCGAAACGCTTAATTTCTTCTTCCCATCCACTCATCGCTTTTCCTGAAGCTTTATTGTTCTAACTTATTTTAAACAAGAATTTTATTTCGTCAATCATCACCCTCTAAACCAGGTCAACTCCCTTGTTTTTTATAGCTTCTCATGATAATTTATTTCGGCCATGGGAGGAGGAAGGATGCTTTTTTTAATTAAGGGAGGCGAAGTTTATGCACCAACGCCTGAGGAGAAAAAAGATATTCTCGTAGCTGGCCGCAAAATTATCGCCGTGGCTGAGCCAGATTCTCTTCGCCTTGGCGGCGTGGCGATGCAAGAAATAGACGCCTCCGGAAAGTTCGTCCTTCCGGGTATCATTGACCCGCATGTTCATATCCTTGGCGGCGGAGGAGAAGGCGGTCCTAAGACCCGAGCGCCTGAAATCCATATTGAAGAAATAATCTCGGCAGGCGTGACCACCGTTATCGGCTGTTTGGGCACCGATAGCGTGACCCGCCATCTTCCTTCCCTGCTGGCTAAAGCGCGCGCTCTGGAAGAGGAAGGAATAAGCACTTTTATTTTTTGCGGCGCCTATGACCTCCCCGTGGTCACCCTCACGGGTTCAATAAGGTCTGATTTAGTTTTAATTGATAAGGCAATTGGGGCAGGAGAGGTGGCTATTTCTGACCATCGGTCTTCGCAACCTACTTTTGAAGAACTGGCCCACCTGGCAGCTGAATGCCGGGTAGGCGGCATGCTGGGAGACAAGGCGGGAATTCTTCATCTCCATCTGGGAGGGGGCTCCCGTCGTCTGGAAATGGTCTGGCGGTTAATCAGGGAAACAGAGATTCCTGTTTCCCAGATTATTCCCACTCACGTTAATCGTCACCGCGAGCTGCTGGAAGAGGCCTTGGCTTTCGCCCAATTGGGAGGGGTTATTGACCTTACGGCTATGCCCGAAGAACATTCTGTGGCTAACCATATCACTGTGGAAGAAGCTATTCGCCTGGCCAAAGAAAAAAATGTTCCGCTGGAAAGGATAACCATCAGTTCAGACGCCCATGGCAGTCTACCTGTTTTTGATGCCCAGGGAAATCTTTGTGGCCTGACCATCGCCAGCGAGAAAAGCCTTCTCCAGACTTTCCAATCTTTGCTCAAGAAAAAAATAATCTCGCTTGAAGAAGCAGCTAAATTATTTGCCACTAACGCTGCTCTCGCTTATAAACTGAAAGAAAAAGGGAAAATCGAGCCAGGATACGATGCTGACCTCGCTATCTTTGGCCCTGATTTGAGTTTGACCGAAGTTATGGCCAAGGGAAAATTGATGATGAGCCAGAGTAAGCTCCTGGTGAAAAGCACCTTCGATAAAGCTTAATTTTTTTGGGGTAAACACCATGAAAGAGGAAAAGCCATCACCTCATCCAAAAGAGCCAGGGAAAAATAAAGAGCCGCGGCCGCCCAGTTTGGGACTCGCCCTTATTCCTATAATCTCCATGGCTCTTCTTCTCGGTATAGGATATGGAATTTACAAAATAAGACCGCAAGTCCTTCTTGTAGCCGCAGCCTTTATCACCGCTTGTCTGGGAATGATTCTTCGTTATTCCTGGAAAGAAATGGAAAGAGGAATTGTCGAGAGTATCAGTAAGGCAATGCCGGCAATCTTGATCATGCTCAGCGTGGGAATACTCATCGGGAGCTGGATTGCTTCAGGAACCATTCCTATGATCATTTACTACGGTCTTAAGCTTATCTCACCCAAGTTTTTCCTTTTTACCGCCTGTCTGGTCTGCACCATCACCTCGATGGCCACAGGCACTTCCTGGGGAACTATCGGCACCATAGGGGTGGCTTTTATCGGGATTGCTATGGGCTTGGGTATGCCGCTCGGCCCCGCAGCCGGTGCTATCGTAGCCGGTGCCTATTTTGGCGATAAAATGTCTCCTCTCTCGGATATCCCCAACCTGGCGGTTGTGGTAGCCGGGTCAAACCTTTTTGACCATATCAAACATATGGTCTGGTCAGGTGGTCCGGCCTGGTTGCTCGGTCTTCTCTTTTATTTTTTGATCGGCCTGCAATACGGAGCCCATGAGGTCAGCACCGCCTCCATGAACCTTATCCTTACGACTTTGAAAGACAATTTCCGTTTTAACCTGCTCCTTCTCTTACCTATGGTCGTGGTTTTCTATTTTGCTATCAAGAAAAAGCCAACTATTCCCGGTATGCTCCTTTCCTCTTTCATAGCCGCCATCTTGGCGGCCGTGTTCCAGAAATCAGCTATCACCACGATCGCGACTGCCCTCAATTCCGGATATCAACCTCAAACTGGCGTCGAAGCAGTTGACCGGCTGCTCTCCAGGGGAGGTATGATGAGTATGATGGAAACGCAGTTAGTGGCCTTTACCGCCTTCGCCTTTGGCGGCATAATGCAACGAACCGGCATGCTGGCGGTGCTTCTCCATCGAATCATGAAATTTGTGGAAAAGGTGTGGAGTCTCGTTTTGACAACCATTGCCACCGCTATTTTATCTGCTCTCATCACCGGCAGCTCTTATCTCTCGATGATTATTCCCGGAGAACTGCTGGCGCCGATTTACCGTCAGAAAAACTTAGCCGCTAAAAATTTGAGTCGCATCATCGAAGAAAGCGGCGGCATTATCGTCCCCCTGGTTCCATGGAGCATGGCCGGCGTCTATATTACGGGAACCCTGGGCGTGCCTACGTTTTCTTACTTGCCCTGGGCATTCATGAATTATATCTCTGTTATCATCCTGGCCATCTTTGGTTTTACCGGGCTTACCATGGCCCCTCGCCTGCGGGAGGATGAAACGCAGCCTGGAAGCTAAGCTTACTCTGTCTCTGCTTTTCCCAGGGCTTTCTCGAACTTGGCTCGCGCTTTTTCTTTCTTCTCCCTTTCCAGAGCAGCCGTAGCCTCGAATTTACGGTCAAAAGCAGCGCGACGTTCTTTTTCCCTGGCCAAGAGTTCTTCCAGCGACTCTTTCTTTTTCGCGGCCTTTTCTGTCCGGAGAACGGTGCGCGAGACAATATCCACCCAGAGAGTGCTATGGCAATGAGGGCAAATTATTTCCAGGACATCTTTTTTTCCTGAATTCTTCATGCTCCTAAGTTACCAAAAAGAAACCTCTCTTTCAATTTAACCTACGCCCAGGCGGTCAGGTTTTCTCGCCGGCGTGGCTAGCTTTTTTTCTTTTTATCTTGGAAGCAGGTTCAATTTTAACTGGCACAAGGCTATGTTTACGGAGTAGTTTGGCCAGTCCTTGCCGGCTAAGGCCGAGCTTCCCGGCGGTCTGAGTTCGATTATAATTATACCTCGCCAGAGCTGCCCGAAGATAATGTCGTTCAAACTCAGCCCGGGCGATGAAAAAATTTTCTTGCCGGATGACAGATTCCTCAGGAATCGATTTTAATTTCGGCGACAGGTCTTTTTCTTCGATGATTCCTTCTGGACCACACAAGACTACGCAACGATGGATTTCGTTTTGCAGCTCCCGGATATTGCCTGGCCAGTCATAGAGGAGAAGCCGCTGCATCGCCCGCGAGGAAAAACAAACCTCTTCTTTTCCCATCTGTCGGCCAAATTCCTTCAGAAAATGAGCCACCAGGCCAGGCAAATCTTCTTTTCTTTGCCTCAAGGGAGGCAGTTCCACCGTAATTATTTTAAGACGATAATAAAGGTCTTCTCTAAACCGGCCGCGCTTAATCTCCTCCTCTAAGTCGCGGTTAGTGGCGGCAAGAAAACGAACATTGGAATATCGAACCTTGGTTTCTCCCACCCGGCGAAATTCTTTTTCTTGAAGCAGACGCAAGAGCTTAGCCTGGAGGGGAAAAGCCAGGTCACTAATTTCATCCAGAAACAAGGTCCCGCCATCAGCTTCCTCGACCAAACCACGTTTGTCACGCAAAGCGCCCGTAAAAGCACCTCGAGCGTAACCAAAAAGTTCGCTCTCCAGAAGATTCTCGGGAATTGCGCCGCAGTTAATCACAACCAAAGGAGCACTACGCCGTTGGCTGGTCGCATGAATGGCCCGCGCGACCAATTCCTTGCCCGTGCCGCTTTCTCCCACGATCAACACCGGAGCATCCGAGGCTCGAAGGCGGTTTATTGTCTTCCTTAAATTCCTGATCGCTTCGCTTTCTCCGATAATGTATCCTTCTAAAAGCATATCTTCTTCCTCGTCCCCTACCTCAGGTGATAAGAACCGCTCGGTCCCGCGCAGGCTTTTTAACAGCATGGCTATCGGCTCCGTCATCATTTTAATAATCATAAGGTCATTGGGGCTGAAATCCCTATGTTGACGGAAGAAAATCAAGAAGCTCTGGTGAGGCCAATTGTTTAAGGGGAAAGCCAGAACATTTTTTTCTGGTTTCGCTCCAACCAAAAAGACATCTGGCTTATGAAGAAGGCGAAGAAGTTCATTTTCTGCCTCGCGGGAGTAGCTTTCTCTTCTCTCCTCTGGAAAAAGCAACTTAAATTCGGTCGCGCTATTCTTCTGGAGGAATAGACCGGCTGCATCTAAGGCTACCTCTTCCCGAAGAATCTGGCATAATTGTTCTACAGCTTTGAACCCGACCCGTTTGATTTCCATCGTATGAAGGAAAACGTATTAGGCAAGCCTTTTTCTCATCTCCTGGCTTAATAAATAAATATGCTTGTTCAGAAACACAAACATAAATATTTTCTACTGCTTTTGTCTATGCGGTTTATCTACGAGGAAAATACGTCCTGATTGGAAATAATCTTTCCCCGAGAGGGAGAAAAAATAAGCAGAAACTCAGCGAGCAAAATAACCTTGCCGGTGGACCACATGAACGCCGGGTAAGTTAACCTGGACCTTGATCTCGCGAAATCTTCCATCTCTTGTTTTATTCGAAGGAGAATAATAAAGAAGGTAGTAGGTCTCGCTGGCCTCGACGGCTCTCTTCATAAGCGCGGCCGGATTAGCTGAACTATCCACAAAGCCTCCAGAAGCCCGAGCAATTTCATTGAAGGCGCTAAAAATATCATCCACTTGTTCCTCTGTCCGGATTCCTATTAAATCTTTGCGCGGGGTGGTAATAAACATGAAATGAGCCGAAAGGGAAGAGTCAGAAAAGGCCTGCCGAATTCGCTCGGTATCGAGCGATATATCCCGACGGTAAAATTCAAAGATTCCGCTGATGGTCTGAGAGATATCCGGCCGGTCCTGATACATATCTATATATTGATAAAGAATCTTCGGGTCAATTTTGGGCAGATATTCTTTTTGGTATAAAAGAAAGATATATTTTTGACCAGACATATTTTTCAGAAAATCAGCAAAAGCAAGAAATTGGTCTTCATGCACTGTCCTTATTTTTTCCAACTGGTCGAGAAGTTGCCCATAACGCTGGAGCTGTTCATCGACCGGACGGCCTGTCTCCAAGGGAGTGGTTAAAGAATCAACTGCGGTCAGGAAAGAATCAGGCGAGCCAACAGGAAGCAGGTTCTGACCTGATATTGCTTGGGCCAGCGATTTAGCTAAGCTTTCCATTTCAGCGATTATCGAACGATATTCGGAAGCTCCGTTTAAGGCGTCGCGACGCACGAGCGCCTTAAGTTGTTCCAGAATCTTTTCGCGCGGTCTGGCTTCCAAAGCTTGGGACGTGAGGCGATAGCTCTTCATGGGCGTCAGGACAAACAAATTATCCCCTGGCCGGAGAACGTCCTGGATAAAATAGCTCAAGGCTTCGCTCAGCCGCGGCATGTACTCCGCTATTTCGAAAATGAGGAAAAAGTTCCTCGTGGTCGTTGGCTGAAAAGCCTTCTCCTCTTCGCGACGTTCGATGGCTCTTTTGCGGATGAGATAAACAGCCTCAATTTTTTGGGGAACACCGTCTTCGGTCACCCGAAAATCATTGAGAGTGAGAGAATCGACAAAATGTTCACCTCGAAAGACACGCACCGGCACTTCGACATTTATAACCAGCGATTCTTCCTGGAGCTTTTGACCTGACTGGAAACGGGGCTCACCTGTCCCGCCCAAAGTCAGGAGAAAAATTAAAGTCAAAGGAAAAAAAACAAAAAAAATGTTTTTTTTAATTTTGTTGGTCATTGGTTAACCTTGTCGCGTTTATATTCTAAATAATATCTTAAATCCAATTTTCTCTTCTGTCAATTTTACTTGGCTTTTCTTAAGCATTTCCGTTTCTGTATTAGCGTTTATCTTATATAAATAGACCCTCCTTCCCTTTTAAAATTAAATCCGAAGCAAAATTATTTTGCTATCTCTCCTGGCCTGCTCTACGTTTTTCTCAAAACCTACGTTTTTTTCAAAACTAGGAAGTGATTCTTCATTTTCTTTCCGTTATGGGTTGAGGTGTTTCCCTACTTTTCCCGCTTTTACCATGCTTTTCGTTATAGATTCTTTAAAGAATAACCGATTTAAAGTCATTATTTTCATCATGGCCTCTTCTGCACTTATTTACCTGGCTGAAGAAGGCTCAATTTTTTTCTTTCTTATCTTCCTGTTTTTTTCTCCCAAAAGAGGGGAAGCATGGGCTCCTCTTCTGCTCCCAACCAGTGTTTGATTTCTTCTTTCATGGTTGCTCCCGCTTCGAGGAAACGTTTTATCATCTCCTTATCCGCTCCCCGAATTATCCTGGTCCCTCTTCTGCTGGGGACAAGAAGAAGAATTTCTCCGGGTTTGACTAACCGGTCGCTCCAGAGGGCCGGGGCGTGAGAAGTGAGAATAAGCTGAGGCGGTCGATGGCTTAGCCGGACAAATTTTTGCATCAGGCGAGGCAGCAGGCTTACCGCCTCCGGATGAAGTCCGATTTCAGGCTCTTCGACAAGCAGCGGCTCTTTCCCTTCGAAAATAGACCACCAAATGACTATCAAACGAAGCAAACCGTCGGGGAGATAGGACTCGTCTTGCCAGGAGCCGCGTGGTCGCCAATGGCGGCAGCTAAGCCAAAGATGCCAGTGCCCCAAGGCATCCCGCGTCGCCTTCAATTCTCCGCTCGCCGGGTTAATTAGTTGCAGGGCCTGTCCAATATGACGGAGGCGAACTCTTCTCGTCTTCTCTGGAGTTAGCGCCAGACGGTCAAAAAAATCTTTTCCGGGGCCATGCTTCTTAAGGGCAGAAGAAAAATCCCGGACGCGAAGAAGTTGGGGGTCGGGGTTCTCATAGCGGATAAGCCGGAAAAAGTTCACCAGAGACTGAATAGACTCAGGACTCAACCTGGGGTCTAGACCTGACTCTCTTTTTCGACCTGGATATTTTTGGTCCTCGGCATCAGGCCGGCGCATGATCAAAGCGGAAGAGCGCCAGACCATCTCCTCCTTAATCGCTACTCGCCCCTGCTCCTCACCAAATTTCAAGCGATAAACCCAACCTGTTTTCTTTCTCTCCTCGAGATGAACCTCGAGCGTCACATCGGTTTCCGGAAAACGAGCCTCGAGGTTCCTCAGACGGGAAAGACCGCCGCGTTTTCCAACCGCCGCTTCGAGTCCAGCACCTGTAGCCAACTCCTGAAGAAAACAAAGAGAGTCCAAAAAACTCGATTTGCCGGCACCGCAAGGTCCGGTGATAATTAATCTTGAGCCGAGAGTTACATTTATAGAGGAAAAACAGCGCCAATTTTTAAGAACCAGCCGAGAAATTTTCATTTTTATCGTCCTTTCTGACCCGTTTAATCATTAATTTATAAACTTAGTCCATCTTTTTAAGATAATTTTTTTCTTAATCTATTTTGGCGCATTATCGGGCGAAAGAAAACAGTTTTTTTAAGCCTGGCTAATCTTTGACCCACTTGCACGCGGTTTTTTTCTTTGCCCTAAGGGCTATTAGGCTTAATATGGGACAAAGCTTGCCTTAGAGGAGATGTTCTGGCAAGATGAAATCGTGCGCTGGATAATAAAAAGACGAAGCCGAGGATTATTTTATGCAGGGGTATTATTATTCTGTTTATGTCTTTTTTCCGTTTTTCTCCCCACCCGCCTGAGGCCGGCTACGGGAGCTGAGACGCCAAAATATAACCTCCTTTTAATCACCATCGACACTTTACGGGCTGACCGGCTAAGTTGCTACGGCAGCTCTCGGCCATTAACCCCTAACATTGACCGTCTGGCGCAGCGCGGCTCTCTTTTCCGCCTGGCTCTGGCACATACTCCTACCACCCTCCCTTCCCACGCGAATATCATTTTGGGCACAACTCCTCCCTTTCATGGCGTTCATGACAACCTCAATTTTGTCGTGGCGGATGATTTTCTTACGCTGGCTGAATTCTTAAAAAAATCTGGCTATAGGACAGGCGCCTTTGTTGGTTCCTATCTCCTGGACCACCGATTTGGGCTGAATCAAGGATTTGACGTCTATGACGATCATTATGCTCGACCTCATGCCCAGAAATTAGCCAACCTGGAAAGAAAAGCCGAGGAAGTGATCGGTCCAGCCCTCGCCTGGCTAAAAAGCCAGCCATCGCCCTGGTTTCTATGGCTTCACTGCTATGACCCTCATGACCCCTACGAGCCTCCTGAGCCCTTCCGCTCTCAGTATGACCGCGACCCTTATAATGGCGAGGTAGCTTATGTGGATGCAGCTCTGAAGCCTTTTATCGATTTGTTGACAACAACCCCCTACCAGGATACGACTTTCATTATTTTTACCGCCGACCACGGAGAGTCTTTGGGCGAGCATGGCGAGGAAACCCATGGCTTCCTGGCCTATAATTCAACCCTGTGGGTGCCGCTTATAATATTTGGGCCTGGCAT
>FWPV01014420.1_pt1 | contig 11603 bp, 9 predicted proteins | sample 2228371 | NCBI WGS metagenome assembly FWPV01 (sample SAMEA103939776, study PRJEB20133) | metagenome | reverse complement strand
CTACAAAGGACAGTCTTTTTGAACTATTTTCCGCACTATTTACGAACTATTTTTGAATATTCTTTCAAATAAATTTCAATTTTCAAATTTTAAGTTTAATCTGCCACCTGCCATTGTATCAATAATATTTCTTGTCAAATATTAAAGCTTATAATATAATATTAACATGTTATTTTGTCGGCTTTCTACAAAATTACTTGAATAAATCATAAAAAGGCGGAAAATTTATGAAAAAAGGTAAAATTATAATAGACGAAGACAGATGCAAAAGTTGCCTGTTATGTATTAATCAATGTCCGAAAGGTGAAATAAAAATAGGCGAAAAAATTAATAAGTTTGGCTATAATATAGCAGAATTTAAAAATACAGGACAGTGCAATGCATGCACATTATGTGCCATAGTTTGCCCTGATGCAGCAATAGAAGTTATTGAAATAATAGAAGAAAAGGTGTATAAAAAGTGAATCAAACTACAGAAAAGACTTTTATAAAAGGTAACCATATAATAGTTGAAGCAGCTCTTGATGCTGGCTGCAGATTTTATGCTGGTTATCCCATTACTCCGCAAAATGAAATACCTGAATACATGTCTAAAAGAATGAAAGAAGTAAATGGTGTTTTCCTGCAGGCAGAAAGTGAACTCATAGCCATTAATTATGTTTTTGGCGCTGCAGCAGCAGGCGCAAGAGCTATGACAACTTCTTCATCGCCAGGTATTTCTCTGATGCAGGAAGGCATATCTTATATGGCTGGCTGTGAATTGCCGGGGGTCATTGTAAATGTTATGCGTGGTGGTCCCGGTCTTGGAAATATTGCTCCATCTCAATCAGATTATTTTCAGGCATGCAAACCAGGACATGGCGATTACAGGTTGATTGTTCTTGCACCTTCTTCGCTGCAGGAAATGTATGATTTTACATTTGATGCCTTTGACCTTGCTGATAAATATAGAAATCCTGTAATGGTTTTAACAGATGGATTGCTTGGGCAGATGATGGAAAATATAGAACTAAAACGCGACAGAAAACCCATATATTTAAATCAGCCAAAGGATTGGGCTTTAACCGGAGCAAAGGGAAGAAGGGGTAGAAGGATATTGTCATTGTTAATGAAACCAGGGGTTCTTGAAAAACATAATTTTGATTTAAAAAAGAAATATGACCTTATAATGCTAAATGAAAAAAGATATGAAGAATTTCATAAAAATAAAGACGCAGAATATCTTATAGTTGCCTTTGGAACAGTTGCACGAATATCAAAAAATATAGTTAAAAAAGATGCAAATATAAAATTATTCAGACCTGTTACTTTATGGCCTTTTCCTTATGCAGAATTAAAAGAATATGCAAAAAATGTAAAAAAAGTTTTTGTTTTTGAAATGAATTTAGGTCAGATGGTTGAAGACGTAAAATTAGCGCTTGAAGGAACAAAACCTGTTGAATTTTATGGCAGACCCGGTGGTGGAATTCCGACTTCAGAAGAGTTGTATCAAGTCATAAAGGAAAGGATAAAATAATGCAAAAAGAAAAATTTGCGTATAAGCGACCAAAGTCATTGACTGATACTGTTTTTTCATATTGCCCTGGTTGCAGCCACAGCACTGTTCATAAACTAATAGCAGAGGTGGTGGATGAACTCGGAATAAGAGAAAAGACAATAGGGGTTGCTCCTGTTGGCTGTGCTGTTTTTGCTTATGATTTTTTTGATTTTGATGTTTCAGAGGCAGCTCATGGCAGGGCTTCTGTTGTTGCAACTGCAATAAAGCGCGTAAATCCCGATAATATAGTTTTTTCTTATCAGGGGGATGGTGACTTAGCTTCTATTGGAATGGCAGAAACAATACATACCGCAAACAGGGGAGAAAATATTACCATAATATTCATCAATAATACAAATTATGGAATGACAGGTGGACAGTTAGCACCTACAACACTCATAGAACAGGTTACCACAACATCTCCTTATGGCAGGGATATTAAAACATACGGTTATCCTGTTAAAATGCTTGAACTGCTGGCACCATTGCAGGGTGTAAAATATTTAGAAAGAGTAAAAGTAACAGATGCAGCATCAGTTATTAAAACCAAAAAAGCAATAAAAAAAGCTTTTGTAAATCAGATAACAAATGTAGGGTTTTCCATGATTGAAGTGGTTTCATCATGTCCTACAAACTGGAGAAAGGATCCTGTAGAATCAAATAAAATGATTGATGAAACAATTTCAGAATATTATAAAATCGGTGTAATAAAAGACACTCAATAAAAGGTAAAAAAATGGAAGAAAAAATTATTATAGCAGGTAGCGGTGGCCAGGGAGTTTTAACACTTGGATTGTTTTTAAGTAATGTGGCAATATCTGCCGGTAAAAACGTTACATGGCTTCCATCCTATGGAGCTGAAAAACGTGGTGGATTTTCATTTTGCAATGTAGTTATTTCCGATGATGAAATTTTCTCACCTGTTGTGGATAAACCCACCACACTTATAGTTTTTGACCAGCGGGCTTATGAAACTTATAAAGATAGAATAGAGGATTATACGGTTTTAATTGAGAATGCATCCCTTGTTAAAAGCAGTCAGATAAAAGGCAAAAAAGTATCTGTGCCTGCATCTGATATCGCGAAGAACTTAAATTTTATAAAAGGTGTAAATATGGTCCTGGCAGGTGTTTATTCTGCTGTTGTTGATATTTTTGGAAAAGATAAATATTTAAAGGTCATGGAAGAGATGCTTTCAGGCAAGAAAAATGAGATAGTAGAAAAAAATTTTCATATATTCAATCAGGGTATAAAATATATAAAAGACAGAGTGTTAATTGACAATATAAATCAGGGATTCAAAACAGTAAAGGAGAATATAGAGAAATGGCGAAAGTCCGACAGGCAAGGGTAAGTGATGCTAATTTTATACATAAAATTATAAAAAAAAATGCTGTTGAATTTGACCTTGTTCCAAGAAGTATTGCAGAAATATATTCTCAAATAAGAGATTTTTATGTGGCAGAGAATAATGGGAAGAGGATAGGAGTTGTGGGATTACATATTTACTGGGATGACTTAGGAGAGATAAGGTCTTTTATAATAGAAAAAAATTATAGAAAAAAAGGTTATGGTAGAAAATTATTAACATATGCAATAGGAGAAGCAAAGAAATTAGGGCTTAAGTCTGTTTTTGTGCTGACAAAAATACCGGATTTTTTTATTAAATATGGTTTTAAGAAAATACCAAAAAAATTTTTACCGCAAAAAATATGGAAAGATTGTTTTAATTGTACAAAATTTCCGGATTGTGATGAATACTCATTGATATACCATTTTAAGAAAAGGGCTAAATGAAGGAAAAAGAAAATATAAAAAAGTTAACCACAGACTTAGAAGTTGTTATTCATAAGTTAGAAGGAAAGTATATAGGCGAATGCAGGGAACTTCCAGGACTTATAGTAAGCGGTAAAGATTCTCGGGAAGTGATGAAAAATATAAAAGCAGCTATTCCGCTTTATTTAAAATACGTTCCAAAGGAATCTTTTATTCCTGTTTATGAAAATAAAGAAATTCCCATTATTTATGATTTTGAAGAATTTAACGGTTATCTATATGCTTCAACAAACAAGGATGCAGTGATAAGAACCTCAACAGGTGATATCGGGTCATGGGAAAATATAAGTATTTCAAATATTTTTTCTCCTTATTTTAATCCACCGGTCGGTCATACAAAATCATTTGATGAAGAACAATTAGGAGATTATACTCCGCAGGTATATTGTTTGAAAGCATTTAATGACCTTGGCACACCAAAATTATTTTGCGGTACAAATGCACAGGGCGGTATTTATGAAACCTTAGATGGCAAAGTCTGGAGTTTGTCTTTTAACAGTGGAGAAGCCCGGATACATTGTCTAGAAATATTCAAAGGACGGTTATTTGCAGGCACATCAACAGAAGGGAAAATATATTCATACAATGGCACGCACTGGGTGATATCCCTTAATACATCGGAACTCGCCATTACCACTTTTGGACTTTTTCGTGATTACCTTTATGCAGGCACGTATCCAAATGGTGTTATATACAGAACTGCCGATGGTATCAACTGGCAAAAAGTTTTTGATACTAATCAAAGTTTTGTCAATGACTTTTTTGTTTTTAAAAATAAACTTTTTTGTTCCACTTCAAAGGCATCCGGTGGTTTAATATTTGTATCAGAAGATGGTATAAACTGGGTTGAAAATTTCTTTTCAGATAAAGATGTAAATTTTTATAAATTTGCTTCTTTTTCAAATTGTTTATTTGTTGGTAGCGGTGACAATGGTAGGGTATTCAAAACTTCTGATGGAAAAAAATGGGAGGTTGCTTTCCAGACAGATGAGGAGGATATAAGGATATTAAGGGTTTTTAACGGCTATCTTTATTTTGGCTCTTCACCAAGAGGCAGAATATTCAGAACAACGGTTTCCAATGTGCCACCACCCAAAGTCATGGATGTTGTATTTGAAGAGATTACATCTCATAGCGCTGTAATAAAATGGACTACAGACAAAGAGGCAAGTACAATAATTGAATACGGCACAGATAGAAATTATGGTCATGTTATAAAAAAAGAAGAAAAAGAAATAGTTCATAAATTAACTTTAACAAATCTAAAAGCATTAACCAGATATTATGTAAGAATACTCACTTATACAGATATTGGTAATTTTTCCGGGGTTGCAGAGGACTGGACTTTTACCACGACAGCTGCAGTTACTCCTGTTTTATCATCACGGACTCATCCATCGCAGGATGAATGGTATAATAAAAATGAAGTTGATATCTACTGGGGCATACATCCTGAAATAAAAAATTATCTTTATATTGTTGACAGGAATCCAGATACAATCCCGGATCCAAAAAAATGCGAAATAGTAATGAGCGACAGTGTTACAATAACCGGGCTTGAAGATGGTATATGGTATTTCCATTTACTTATAGAGGATAAAGCAGGAAACATCAGTCCGACTGTATCTCACTTCAGAATAAAAATTGATACTGTTGCTATGCCACCAAAAGTTACATCTCCAACCCATCCTGACCCCGAAAGGTGGTATAATACTTCACCTGTTTTTACGTGGGAAGAACCAGAAGATATGTCAGGTATTGTTGGTTATTATTATTTAATAGATGAATTTCCAACTACGGTCCCAAATGAAAAGATAGCACAGTGGACTGAAGAAAAAAGCATAAAACTTGGTTTAATAGAAGATGGAACAAAATATTTCCATATTATTTCAAAAGATAAGGCAGGTAATATAGGTACAAAAGCCACGCATTACAAATTTAATATTGATACGCAGGCTTTACAACCTGTCATAAATTCAAAGACCCATCCAGACCAGATGTCATGGTATAAGGACACAACAATTCAATTGCATATTTCAAAACCTCATGATCTATCAGGAATAGATGGATTCTTTTATCTTGTGAATAAGATTGCTGATTATGAACCTGCCGAGACAGAACTTATTTATACTGAACAGTCGGATATTGAAATAAAGGAGCTGACTGATGGTTCGTGGTATATTCACGTAAAATCAAAAGATTTAGCCGGCAATGTATCAAGGGGGACTTCACATTTTAGATTTAATATTGATACGCAGGCATTACCGCCAAATATTTCATCAATTACTCATCCGGATTCCCAGAAATGGTATAATATAAAACGTGCGCAGTTCAAAATAAATCCACCGGAAGATTTATCAGGGATATCCGGTTATTATTATATTATTGATAACAATTTAAAGACAATTCCTGACGATAAAAGTTCATGGACAGATAAGGAAACAATATTTTCCGGAGATTTAAAAGACGGAACATGGCATTTACATGTTGTTTCAAAGGATAAGGCTGGAAATATAGGTAAACAGGCATCACATTTTAAGTTTAATATAGATACTATTGCAAAACCTCCTGTTGTATATTCTTCCACGCATAAGGACCAGGAAGAGTGGTATAAAAACCCTATTCCACAGTTACAATGGGATACACCAGAAGATTTATCAGGAATTGAAGGATATTATTATGTAGTTGACCAGAAGCATTCAACTGTACCTTCTAAAGATATTTCTGAATGGACTGTTTCAAACCAGGTAACTCTTCCTCAACTTCAGGATGGTATCTGGTATTTTCATATAATATCAAAAGATAATGCTGGTAATACAGGACCGGAAGTATCTCATTTCAAAATAAAAATTGATACAACTGTAGAACAACCTAAAATCTCTTCTCCAACACACCCTGATGAAAATAAATGGTATAATACAGCGCAGATTAAATTTACATGGAGTGTCCCGCCCGACCTTTCAAAGATAAAGAATTTTTACTATTTATTTTCAAAAGAAAAACATATAAAAATAACCCCGGATATTGCTGTAAAAACGGATATGAGGGAAGTGGATATAACAGTAACAGAGCAGGGGATTTATTATTTTCATCTTATTGCAGAAGACAGCGCCGGGAATTTCGGAGAAGAACCAGCAATTTATACAGTGCATCTTGATTTTATTGCTTTACCACCTGAAGTTATTTCATCGACTCATCCAAATCCGGAAAAATATTATTCTGAAAAATATCCAGTTTTTGTTGTGGAAAGGGTTGATGACTTATCCGGCGCCGACGGATTTTATTACAAGATTGACAGGAAAAATGATACAATCCCGGATAAAAAAGAGGGGAAATTTACAAAAGATACTACAATAAAAATCAATGAACCTCTGGATGATGGTGAATGGTATTTCCATATTGTGCTTAAAGATAAAGCTGGTAATATCGGAACTGAAGCATTTCATTATAAATTTAAAGTTGAAACAAACCCGCCTGAAGTTAAGATAAACGAACTACCGGAGTTTGTGAATTCGGAAAGCTTTGAAGTTTCATGGGAAGCAGAGGATAAGGAGTCAGGGGTTTTTGTTTTTACAGTTGAATACAAGGAAGGCGATAAAGGCAAATGGAAATTATGGTTAAAAGAAACAAAAGAAAGAAAAGCGGTGTTCAAAGGTGAAGATTCAATAACATATTATTTCAGGATAAAAGCAAGGGATTATGCCGGCAACTGGAGTGAGTTTTATGAAAATAACTCAATAAGAACTACAATTGATATTTCTCCGCCTTCTGCAATAACACAGATAGTGGCCAGACCTTTAAAGGAAGGACATATATTGATAGAATGGACCAAAGCAATTGATTCAGTTTCTGGAGTTGATTATTACAGAATATATCGTTCTACAGTTTCTGGCCAGGTCGGGATGCAGATATGTGATGATGGCATCGTAAAGGAAAATAAATTCATAGATGATTCAAGAGAACTTGAAGATGGAATAATATATTATTATACTGTAAGGGCTGTTGATAAAGTCGGAAATGAACGAGAAAGCGGTAATAAACAGATACTTGTTGTGTGTGATAAATTTGCATTGCCGCCGGTTGTTAAATCATACACCCATCCCATACAGGATGCATGGTATAACAACAAAGATGTTAAATTATCATGGGATACACCGCAGGATGCCACAAGAATAACAGGGTATTATTATATTTTTGACCAGAATCCCACAACTAAACCTGATGTAAAGACAGGGACCTGGTATATAGATAATGAAATTGACCTTAATAATGTTTCAGATGGAACATGGTATTTTCATATCATTTCAAAGGACGAAGCAGGAAATATTTCCGAAGAAGCATATCATTATCAGTTAAACATTGTCCGATCTCTTCCAAAACCACCTGTTGTTTCATCCATAACACACCCTGATTTTAACCAGTGGTATAATAATAACACTCCTTCATTTACATGGACCATTCCTTCTGACCCTTCCGGGATAGAAGGTTATTATTATATTTTTAATCAGATAAAGGACACAATCCCCGATGTAACTACTGCAAGCTGGACAAAAGGTACAATGGCATCTTTTGTTGACGTGCCTGATGGTATCTGGTATTTTCATATTATTGCAAAGGATAATGCAGGAAATATTTCTCAGGAAGCGTTTCATATGCAGATAAAGGTTGCAATGACACCTCCACCACCGGAAGTTTTTTCAATAACCCATCCGGACCAGAATAAATATTACAGGGAAAAAAGCGTTCGTTTGCAATGGAAAGCGCCTGAATATGTCAATGAAATAATAGGTTATTTTTATACTCTGGATAATTTTGAAGATACAGTTCCAACAACCAGACATTCAAAAACAATGGATACAAATATAAGTTTTCAAAATTTACCTGATGGTATCTGGTATTTCCATATTGTATCAGTTGATAAAGAAGGAGTGATTGGAAAAACCCCGAATCATTATAAAATTAAAATAAAGACAAAAGTAACAGTAAAAGGAACAATAACGCAATCAAACGGGATTATGCCGCAGCCTGGAGCAACGGTTGAAATAATGCAGGAAGATGGTACAACCTTAGGCGTTGCAATTTCCGATAAGGAAGGCAATTTTGTAATAGATAATTTACCTGTTGGAAAAGTAAAATTAAAAGTGGTGGCAAAAGGGCTTCCCCCACAGATGCTTTATGATATAGAATTAAAGGCTGATGAACCGGAAAGAATAATAAATATCTCCACTGAAATATTTGCTATCTATGAAAAAGCATCAGATAAATTTATATTCAGTTATTATATTCCTGAGGATGGACTTGTAACAATAAAAATTTATAATGAAACAGGTAAACTCCTGCATACAATAGAAGAAAAGAAAAAAGGTAAAATATATAATTCTTCATCCTGGGTTTGCTCTGGTTTTGATCAGGGCCTTTATATGTATCAGATAACATCAAAAGGCGATGCGTCAGGAAAACTTACAAGATATGCTATACGCAAAATAAGAAAAGAATTATAAATAACCACGGAGGTAAATAATAATGTCAAGAATGTGTAAAGCATGTCAGACCGAAAACAGGGACGAAGCAAATTTCTGTAAAAGCTGCGGGTCACCCCTGCCTAAAAAAAAGGATGTTATTGTGGATAAAGAAAGAATGAAAAAAGTAAGGGAGTTCTGGACAAGGGTTTTTATAATTGTCATGGTTATTTCTGTTATTTTATTTTTTGTTTTTAAAAGAGTTAAATATAATAATCAAGTTGAAACATATAAAACATATATAACAAAATACAGCAGGGAAGATGACCAGGCGTTTGGAACCATAAGCAAGGATAAATTTTTTTTTCAATCACTCACATGGGGAATGAGTGTTGATGAAATTAAAAGAGTATACCCGTATATAATTGAATCAAAAGATCCTGATTTTATTTCATCCTATACAATAAATCAAACAGATTATAGAGTGGTCATACCGCATGCTGATTTTATCAGCCTTGGAATATATAATGGATACGTTTATGCATTTAAACTTGAATTCGGTCCTATGCCTGAATTCCAGTCACAGATGTTAAAAGTTCCTAACAGGGATGAAATTATGTATGGTAGATTCAGAGGATTGGAAAAAATATTCTGGGAGTTATATGGTCCGCCTGCAATTGATAAAGATGAAGTGAAAAATATGGAACTGCAGGAAGCTATAAAGACGGTAAAGGCTGGAAGATTGAAAAATGGCATACCGAGCAATATTTATAAAGCGTGGGAACTGGGTGCAACAAAAGCTGAACTTGTGTTTTTTGCCACTCAGAAAAAACTTCACCTAACAGTAAGGTATTTATATTTGCCTGTATGGAACAGGATAGGGAAGTGATTAATTTGAAATGGCAGGTGGCAAATAAAATTTTAAATTTAAAAATTGAAAATTGAAATTTCTTTGAAAGGATGTTATTAAATAGTTCATAAATAGTGCGAAGTAGTTCGGAAAAACAGTACTTTGTAGTTTGTATTTTGTAATTGGTTCAATGTTTTTTAACTATTTAAGAACTACTTATGAACTAAGTTAGAACTAAGTTTGAACATTTTTTATCAATGCGAAGATTTGAAGATGTGAAGGTGAAAAGATCTTCAGATCTTCAGATTTGGAGAACTTCGGATATTTGAAAGGATGTTCTTAAATAGTGCGTAAGGAGTTCAAAAATAGTTCGGAAATAGTTTTTAACTACTTCAGAACTATTTAAGAACTAAGTTAGAACTATTTATGAACATAACTTACACTCAATTTGAACTACTTAAGAACTAAGTTAGAATTATGTCTGAACATCCTTTTATTCCATTGACATCACAAAATATAAATGTTATTTTTTATTTATGAAAAAAATATTACTTTTTTTTATATTATTTTTATTTATATTTATACATACCTTTTCGCAGGATAAAAAAGTCAATATTCCGCAGGCAGACCCTGCTGTTAAAATACTGTATACTGTCCCCGGTTCAGGTTCCACAGAAAACAGTAATATCTTTGAAGTAAAACCCACGCCAGAACTGAAAATTAATGGTATATTTGATGAAGAAATAAAAACTCATCCTTTGATAATACAGGATAAGAAATCTAACATAATTGCTAAAATTTGTTTCAGTTATAACAACAATGGTCTTTATTTATTCGCAGATGTCATTGATAAATCTCCCGGTTTAAATAAAAATTTAAAAGAAAATATAAATATGGGAGATTCAATTGAGTTATTTTTTGAATTTGGAAGAGTTTATCATATCGGCATCAGGTCAACAGAAAAAAAGGAGTTATGGAACTGGACTTTACAATCCAACATTGACAGGGATAATACAATATATAAAAAAACAAAAAGCGGATATATAATTGAGTGCCAGATTCCATGGCATAATTTTATGACCGGCTGCCTCTGTTCCCTGAGAAATAAAGAATTAAATTTTAATGTAATAATTAACAATAAAACATGGAATAATAAAATTATAAAATATAAATGGTGCAGGAAGGATGAGGATAAGGAAACAGAAGCATGCAGGAAAATAGTATTTAGATAAAATGTTTATTAATAAATGAAGGTTCCTTAATTGAAAATTATTAATTTTTAATTGCCTGAAGTTATCATTCTGTGTCCGACACGGAATACAGCAATGTCATTCCTGTGCATGCAGGTAGACTTGTTTTTTATTTTTAGAGATGAATAATGACATAAGACAATTATCATCTTAACTTCAGCAGGTCGTCCTTTGTTAATCCTGTTTGTCTTAAAATCGCAAGAAGTGTCCCATTGGCTAATTAATCATGTAATGACACAACAGTCCTGAATTTATCTTTTATTAAACTAACATGACTTCCTTTTTGACGGACAATTATAAATCGTGCTTTTTTAAGAATTGAAATTAATTCTTCGCTGGAAAGAACTGGTAATTTCCCCACTATTTTATTGCAACTTCAAATGGATATATTATTATTTCTCCTGTATTATTGGGAATATCGTCTTTATCAAAGCTTTCAATATATAATTCCACTGCTTCTTTTAGATTTTTTTCTGCTTCTTCAATAGTTTGTCCCTGACTGACAACATCAAGTTCTATACAATGTGCAACATACCAATTACCATCTTTGGTTATTGCTGCTGTTAATTTGTTTTTCATATTATCATCCTATATTATTATTTTATATCAGACAAAACAACCATACGCAATATTAAACTTTTTTTTAACTTTATTTTGATATTTAAAAAAAT
>FWPV01014416.1_pt1 | contig 11605 bp, 10 predicted proteins | sample 2228371 | NCBI WGS metagenome assembly FWPV01 (sample SAMEA103939776, study PRJEB20133) | metagenome | reverse complement strand
GACTGCTGTGGCCGAGGTCGTCAACGATGCGCCGCCTGGCGCCATGAACACCTTCTCGGCGGTGGGCGACATCGACGGCGACGGTCGGCTCGACATCGTGATCGCGGGCCGCAACGGCGCCCTCGTGTGGATCGAGAACTGGGGCGCAACCCGGCCGTGGCCCGTTCATCGGATCGATGAGGTCGAGCGGATGGAATGCGGCGGGTCGCTGGTGGACCTCACGAGGAACGGGCGGCTCGATATCATCAACGGCGGCGACTGGCGCGCCGATGAGATCTGGTGGTGGGAGAACCCCGGCGTCCCCGATGCGCGCTGGCCACGGCGGCTGATCGCCAGGACCGGCCACGGCCAGTTTCACGACACCCTCATCGCCGATGTGACGGGCGAGGGCGCGCCGTCGCTCTTCTTCACGAACCAGCACGGCGGCACGGCCATCTATCGCGTCCCCCTGCCTGCGGATCCAACCGTCAGCCCCTGGCCGGGATTGGAGAGGATCGCCGATGGGCAGACCGAGGCGAACCCCTATCGCCCGGAAGGGGTGCAGCCCGAAGAGGGGCTGGCCGCCGGCGATGTAGACGGCGACGGCCGCCCCGAGTTGATATGTGGCACGCGCTGGTACAAGCACACGGGACGATCCTGGGAGGCCCACAAATTCGCGGTCGGTTACATCACGACCAAGATCGCCGTCGGCGACCTGGACGGCGACGGGCGCGCCGAGATCGTCCTGGCGGAGGGGGATGCGTGCGTGTACGGCAAGGCGCAAGGGGGCAAGCTCGCCTGGTTCAAGCCCGGCGCAGATGTGCATGATCTGTGGCAGGAACATGTGCTGGCAGAAGGGTTGCTCGATCCGCATACGCTGCAGTTGGCCGATCTCTGCGGCAACGGCCGGCTCGACATCCTGGCAGGCGAGGTGGGGGTGGCCGATCGTACCACGGACAATTATGTGCTGCGCGCCCCACGCCTGATGGTCTTCGCGAACGAGGGCGGAGGGCGCTTCACGCCGCACGTCCTCGACGAAGGGACTGGCATCCACGACGGCGTGCTGGCCGATATGGGCGATCGCGGCGTCCTCGACATCGTCGGCAAGCCGCTGCACGGCGCCGAGAAGTGGCAGGTGCATGTGTATTGGAATGAACGGGTGACATAAGCATCTTTACACTTGACAAGACAGATGAAGGGCGCTATACTCGCTCCTGACTTCGTGGCGAGAGGCGGGACATGGACACTCAGGAGCGACGACGCGCGATCGTCCAATATCTGCAGGCAGCTCACCAGCCGATCGCGGGCGGCGCGCTGGCGCAGCAGTTCGGCGTCAGCCGCCAGGTGATCGTCCAGGACATGAGCGTCCTGCGCGCGGCGGGATATCCGATCCTGGCGACGGCCCAGGGCTATTTGTGGCTCGCGCCGACGGGCGCGCCGCGCGCGCAGGCGATCGTCGCCGTGCGCCATATGCCAGAGCAGACAGAGGACGAGCTGTTGCGCCTCGTCGATGCGGGCGTCACCGTCGTCAACGTCATTGTCGAACACCCCATCTATGGCGAGGTGACCGGCCAACTCATGCACCGCACCCGCGCTGACGTATATGCCTTCATGGACAGGCTGCGCGCCACCAAGGCCCGACTCCTCAGCGAGCTGACCGACGGCGTGCATTTGCACACCCTGGAGGCGGAGGAGCCTGCGCGCCTGGTGGCCGCCCGCGCGGCCCTGCGCCAGGCAGGCTACCTGATGGAATGACGTTGGCCAAATCGCTTCACAACAACCGGAGAAGCATTGCAGAGGACGAAAAGGGCGCAAGCGAAAATGCGCTGTCGAGGCGCTAAAAGACCTATCCGAAACGTTTCGGCGCGGTCTCCTAACCGTGCTCCTGGCTGGTCAGGAGACCAGCCAGAACCGTTTTTTGGATAGGCGCCAACTGCATAATTCTTGTGGGTTACAGGACGTGTAAGGAGCGAATTTTAATGGATATCAGCGTGGCCACACAGGCGCAACTGATCGAGGAGATCCAGGCCCTCAAGCGCGAACGCAACGCCGTCCTGCTGGCGCACAATTACCAGCGCCCGGAGGTTCAGGATATCGCCGACTATGTCGGGGATTCGCTGGGATTGTCGCAGGCGGCCAGCCGCACCGATGCCGATGTGATCGTCTTCTGCGGCGTCCACTTTATGGCCGAAACAGCCGCCATCCTCTGTCCCGACAAAATCGTGCTCCTGCCCGACCTGGAGGCTGGCTGCTCGCTGGCGGACAGCATCACGGTCGAGCAGTTGCGCGCCTGGAAGGCGCAGCATCCGGGCGCGGTGGTCGTCTCCTACGTCAACACAACCGCCGCCGTCAAGGCCGAGAGCGATTATTGCTGCACTTCGGGCAACGCGCGCCGCGTCATCGAGGCCATCCCGCCCGACCGAGAGATCCTCTTCCTGCCCGATCTCTTCCTGGGCAGCTATCTGGAACAGGTCACGGGCCGACGGCTGCACATCTGGATGGGGGAGTGCCATGTGCATGCGGCCATCCACGCCAATGACATCATCCAGTTGCGCGCTGCCCACCCGCGCGCCGAGCTCTTGATCCATCCCGAATGCGGTTGCGTCTCGCCGACCCTCGACGCCCTGGCCCATGGCGATCTGCCCAGCGACGGCACGCACATCTTCTCGACAGAGGCAATGATCCGCCACGTCGGCCAGTCGCCTGCGCCGGAGTTCGTGGTCGCTACCGAGGTCGGCGTCCTGCATCGTATGCACAAGCTGGCGCCGGAGAAGACCTTCTATCCCACGAGCGAGGAGACGGTGTGCCGCTACATGAAGAAGATCACGCTGCCCAAGGTCCTGGATAGCCTGCGCTTCCTGCAGCATCAGGTCACGGTGCCCGCGGAGATCGCCGAACGCGCTCGCCTGCCCATCGAACGTATGCTCGCCATCGCCTGAGGGGGTGTCATGCCAGAGATGAATCGCTTGCAAGCCGATGCATATGTTCCGGGGCTGCCCGATCGCCCCGAACAGGTCCAGCGCGCGGATGTGTTGATCGTCGGCGGCGGGGCGGCGGGGCTGATGGCTGCTCTGCACGCCTCCTGCGCCCCCGGCGTGCGCGTGGCGCTGCTGGCCAAAGCGCCCCCTTCGGACAGCAACACTGCCCACGCCCAGGGCGGCATCGCCATCGCCGTCGGCGCCGACGACGCGCCGGAGCTGCAGGCCGACGACACCTTGCAGGTGACGGGCGGCATCGCCGACGCGGAGGCGGTGCGCGTCCTCACGGAGGAAGGGCCGGCGCGCCTGCGCGAGCTGCTGGCGCTGGGCATGCCCTTTGACCGCGCCGATGGTGAGTTGGCGCTCGGCCTGGAGGCGGGCCACAGTCGGCGGCGCATCTTGCACGTCGGCGATCTCACCGGCCGCGCCCTCTCCGAGACGCTGGCGCGCGCCGTGGTCGCGCTCCCCAATGTCATCTGGTACACCGGCTTCTACGCGGCGGCGCTGGCGCTGGCCGATGGGGCGTGCGTCGGCGTGTGGGCGCTGGATCAAACGGGGACGCTGCATCTGTTCCATGCGCGCGCGACCATCCTGGCCACTGGCGGCGCGGGCGCTCTCTTCGCCCGCACCAGCAACCCGAAAGGCGCGCTGGGAGAGGGGATCGCTCTGGCCTACCGCGCCGGCGCGACCGTGGCCGACGTCGAGTTCGTGCAATTCCACCCCACCGTCATGCCCACGCGCGACGGCGCCTTCCTGATCAGCGAGGCGGTGCGCGGCGAGGGGGGACGGCTGCTCAGCCGACGCGGGCGCTTCATGCCCGACTACCATCCTCGCGGGGAGCTGGCCCCCCGCGATGTCGTCGCGCGCGCGATCCATTGGGAGATGGCGCGCACGGGCGAGCCTAACGTCTGGCTCGATGTGCGCCATCTGGGCGGCTCCTTCCTGGCCGCCCGCTTCCCGACGATCTATCAGCGTTGTCGCGAGGAGGGGATCGATCCCGCCGAGGCGCCCATCCCGGTTGCGCCGGCTGCCCACTACATGATGGGCGGCGTGCGCACCGACCTGTGGGGGGCTACCGATGTGCCTGGCCTCTACGCGGCGGGGGAATGCGCCTGCACCGGCGTCCACGGCGCCAACCGCCTGGCCAGCAATTCGTTGCTCGAATGCCTGGTCTACGGCGCGCGCGCGGCCACTGCCGCCGTCGAATACAGCGCAGAGGTCGGCCTGCCCGCGCCGGAGCCGCCGCGCGCGGCACAAGATCGTGCGGCGGGCTGGCCGAACGAGGGCCTGGCCGCGCTCCAGCGTCGGTTGACGACCGAGGTGGGGCTGGCGCGTTCCGCGGAGGGCCTGTCGGCGACGGTCGCGTGGCTCGATTCCTTACGCGCGTCCGCGCCGGCGACGCGCGCCACCCTCGAGTCCGTGCAGCGCGAGCACGTGACGCTCGTCGCTGGGCTGATGGCGCGCGCGGCGTGGCTGCGCCAGGAGAGCCGCGGCGCCCACTATCGCGTCGACTATCCACAGCCCGACGACGCCTGGCAGGCCCATCTGTTGTGGTCGCGGCGGGCCGGCGTCGCGCTGGCGTATCCGCTGCACCATCTTCTGCCGTCCGCCGCGCTGCCCCAACCCGCGACTCCGCTGGCTGGCAGGCGCGACGCCGCCTGCGCGCGGCCTTGACCCACCGATCACGTTGGGAGCCTCCATGAACATCCCCCTGGCCTGGCAGCAGATCGTGGCGCAGGCCCTGGCCGAAGACCTGGGCTGGGGCGACCTCACGACGCAGTCGTTGATCCCGTCGGGCGTTGTCTTGCGCGCGCAGGCGCGCACGCGCGAGGCGGGCATCGTGGCTGGCCTGCCGCTCTTCGCGGAAGTGTTCCGCCAACTCTCGCCCGCTGTCGCGGTGACGCTGAAGACCGAGGACGGCGCGCCCATCGTCGCAGGGCAAGTCCTGGCCGAGGTGGTCGGCGACGCCCATGCCATCCTGGCTGGCGAGCGCGTGGCGCTCAATCTGTTGCAGCGATTGAGCGGCATCGCCACGTTGACCGCGCGCTATGTGGCCGCGCTGGCGGGGCTGCCCACGCGCATCCTCGACACGCGCAAGACGACGCCGGGACTGCGCGCGCTGGAGAAGTATGCTGTGCGCATGGGCGGCGGCGTCAATCACCGCTTCTGCCTGGCTGATGCCGTGCTGATCAAGGACAACCATCTGGCGGTCCTGGCGACGCAGGGGATCGACCTGGCGACCGCGGTGCGTCGCGCGCGCCAGGCGGTAGGGCCGACGGTGCGCGTCGAGGTCGAGGTCGAGAGCGTCGAAGACGCGCGCCGCGCCGCTGAGGCTGGCGCCGACATCGTCATGCTCGACAACATGGACCTCGCGACCCTGCGTCGGGCGGTGGCGGCCATCGCCGGGCGGGCGCGCAGCGAGGCGTCGGGCGGGATCACCCTGGAGACGGTGCGGGCTGTCGCCGAGACCGGCGTCGACTTCATCTCCGTCGGCGCGCTGACCCACTCCGCGCGCGCCCTTGACATTGGCCTCGATAGCTGGCTGGAGCAGTAGGAAATTGGAGGCGCTTCTACGCTCCGGCGCGCCCGCGGCGGGTACGCTACGCCCATGAACTCTGCGCCCATTTCTGTAAACGACCGGCCGCTCATGGTAGTCGCCTGCGTTCGGGACCTCTTCTTCGGCATCCGCATCCAGGATGTGGTCGAGGGGCAGGGGGGACGCGCGATCGCCGCGCCGGCCGGCGCGGCATTCGACGCGGCGCTGCAGGAGCAGCCCGGCCTGGTCCTCGTCGAAATGGGCGCGTCGACCGAACCTGATTGGCAGGAGGCCATCCGTCGCGCGCGGCGGGCGGCGCCGCAGGCGACGGTGATCGCCTTCGGCTCGCATCGCGACGCCGAGGCGCGTCGCGTCGCGCGCGCGGCCGGCGCCCATCGCGTGTGGGCCAAGAGCCGTTTCGCCCAGGAGCTGCCGACCCTCGTCGCCGACTGTTTGCATCCCTCCCCTGACGTCCAGGGCTGCGCCGAGCTGCCCAACGCGGACGTTCGTCGCGGCATCGACGCCTTCAACCGCGGCGAGTATTTCGATTGCCATGAGATTTTGGAGATCGCCTGGCGCGCCGAGCGACGGCCGTGCCGCGCCCTGTACCAGGGCATCCTCCAGTTGGCGATCGCCCTCTACCACGGCGAGCGGCGCAACTTCGCCGGCGCGCGCAAGATGTTGCGTCGCGTACATGCCCACCTTGCCTCCTTGCCGGCGGTCTGCCAGGGCGTCGACGTCGCCGCGCTGTTGCGTTTCAGCGCCGAGTTGGAGCGTGAGCTGGCGACCCTCGATCCCCGCAGCGGCGCTATCTTCCCCTACACGCCGGTTCCCCAGATCGTGTTGCCGGACTGAATCCGCGCGCCCCCATCCTCTCCGCGGGGTCGATCTTCGCCCGTGCCTTGCGCGGCGAGAGGTCGTATAATGGGACTCGCTGCGCGCTTCTGTTACAGGAGGGGAAAATGGACGATCTGATCGTCAAAACGATCCTGGGCTTTGCCTTTTTGGTGCTGGTCCTGGCGATCGCGCTCTTTGTTCCGGCCGGATCCCTGAGCTTCTGGCAGGCCTGGGCCTATCTGGCCGTCTTCGCGGGCTGCACGATCCTCATCACTGCCTACCTGATCAAAAACGATCGCGAGCTATTGGCGGGTCGCGTCAAGGCGGGGCCGGTCGCTGAGCCGCAAAGATCGCAACGGATCGTTTGGTAAGTGATGCGGCGTCAGCGCCGCCTGTGCGCAGGTTTGACCATGTCCAATCCCAGTCCAGTAACGTTTGCGCTCTCGAGGGAATCTTGCGCGGGCCGGTTTACAAGATTATGTGTTATGCTGTATAATGTAAACCGAGACGGGTTTCCCCTCGCAAGACAGGAGGAAAATCCCATGAGCCTCGGCGAACGGTTGAAGAGCGCCCGCAAGCGCGCTGGACTTAACCTGCGACAACTGGCCGGGCAGGTGGGCGTCAGCGCGCAAGCCATCTCCAAGTACGAACGCGATCTGGACGCGCCCGGCTCAGCCGTATTGATCCGGCTGTCCGAGGCGCTTGGTGTCTCGCTCGAATGGCTGCTGCGTCCCGTGCAGGTCGTCGTGTCAGCGCCGGCCTACCGCAGCCACCGCAGCCGACTGCGCAGCCGGAAGATGGCTCAGGTGGAAGAGCAGGTGCGCGAGTGGCTCGAACGCTACCTGACCATTGAGGAGATCACTGGCGAGATGCAGGCCTTCACCTTACCTGACAGGCTTGGCGGCGCGATCGAGTGTATCGAGGACGCCGAAAAGGTCGCTGAAGACCTGCGCCGCGCTTGGGATTTGGGTGAAGGCGCCCTTCCCGATCTGATCGCCACGCTCGAAGGGCGCGGCGTCAAGGTCGGTGTGATTCCAGGTCCCGACCACTTCGATGCCCTCACGCTGTTTGCCAATGAATCGGTTCCGGTCATCGTGGTCAAAGCGGACATTCCAGGCGACCGTCAGCGCCTGAGCCTGGCGCACGAGTTGGGACATCTGGTGCTGCGAGCGCCCCAGGCGTGGGAGGAGAAGGCCATCGAGGCGGCCGCGTTTCGCTTCGCTGGCGCTTTCCTGGCGCCGCGCGCCGCCGTCCAGCGCGAACTGGGCGTATCTCGTATGTCTCTCGATCTATATGAACTGCACTTGCTGAAGCATCGCTACGGGATCAGTATGCAAGCCTGGGTTCATCGCGCCCACGACCTGGGGATTATCTCGGTGGCCACGGCGCAGAAGTTCTACCGCCGCTTCCGCGCCCAGGGCTGGCACGTGCAAGAACCAGGCGACCCATACCCGCCCGAAACGACCACGCGCCTGGAGCGATTGGTGTTGCGAGCGCTGGCGGAGGGGCTGATCACCGAAGGACGCGTCGGGGAACTGCTCGGCCGGCCGCTTGACCGCTTCCTGGCGGAGGTGCGCGCACAACATGACGACATTCCTCTCCCCCTGCGTGCCTGATGCTAGCGTGTTGATTGACTTTCACGTCGGTGGTATCTTGAACGAGCTGTTCTCCCTGCCGCGTCGCTGGCTGTTGCCCGATCTAGCCATGGCCGAACTACGCATCCCCGCCCCGCAAACGTTGCGGGCCTTTGGCCTGGAGGTGGCGGAATTCAGCGGTGAGGAGGTTCTCGCTATCTTCGGCTTGCGAGCCGATTATCCGATGCTCTCGCTCCCCGACTGCGCCAGCCTCTTCCTGGCTCGCCGTGAGAGCGCTTTGCTGCTGACTGGCGATCGCCTGTTGCGCCGCGTCGCCGCAGACTGCTTTGGGCTGGAAGTGCATGGCGCGCTGTGGGCGCTTGACCGTTTGGTGGAGACGCGCCGACTTTCCTCCGCCCAGGCTGCGCATGCTTTGCGGAGAATGCAGGAAGCTGGCCGTCGCCTGCCTCGCGCCGAATGCGAGAGACGATTGGAACGATGGGAGAAGTGAGAAAGTGGGTGCTCGTGTTATAATCCGCTACAACTTGGATCCGAAAAGTTTCGGCGCGGTCTCCTGACCGTGCCCCCGGCTGGTCAGGAGACCAGCCAGAACCGTCTTTCGGATAGGCTCTTAACGATGGGTTGACGCTTTCGATGGATCAGACCGCTGCCGAATCGCCTCGCCAACCGCATACCGGACCTCACAGCCGCTGGCCGCTGCTCGTCTTCGGCGTTGTGGGGGCGTTCATCGCCTGGCCCACCCTGCGCTGGCTCGCGCACGAATGGTGGACCAACGACTACTACTCCCACGGCCCGCTTGTGCCCCTGGTCTCGGCCTTCTTCGCCTGGCGACTGTGGCCCACGATCCGACCGCGCCCGGCCAACGCGGGCGCGCCCGTCCTCATCGTCGGGCTGGCGATCTACCTGGCCGCCCTGGCCAGTCGCGCCTTCTTCATCGCCAGCCTCGCCCTCATCGTCATCCTGGCGGGCCTGGTCTGGTTCCAGTGGGGGGCGCAGGCCCTGCGTCGTCTGGCGTTCCCGCTGGCCTTCCTGATCTTCATGACGCCCCTCCCCTTCGTCGAGGCCTCCACGATCCCCCTGGCCCGCTTCACCAGCATCTACGCCAGCGGACTGATGCGCCTGCTCGGCGTGGCGGCTGTCGTCAGCGATTCGCAGATCGCCCTGCCCAACGTCGCGCTGGCCATCGGCGCGCCGTGCAGCGGGGTGCGCTCGCTGATCTCGCTCCTGACCCTCGTCGCCGTCGCCCTCTATCTGCTGCAGGCCCCCCTCTGGAGAAAGGCTTTGCTGGCTCTGGCGACCATCCCCCTCGCCCTGCTGGGCAACGTCGTGCGCGTCGCCTCCCTGTTGGGCGTGGCCGCCGCCTGGGGCGCTGAGGCCGGCTTCGCCTATTATCACGAGCTTTCGGGGATCGCCTTTTTCCTCGTGGCCCTTCTCGGGCTGCTCCTCCTCAGCCGAATGCTGCGATGCCACACGTTGCGCGCCGATCTCTGGTGACCTTCCTCCTGTTGGGGCTGGCCGCGATCGGGGTCGCGCTGATCGACCGCGCGCCGATGATCGCGACCAGGGCGCCGACGGCGATCGCCAGCTATGTCGTCGATATCGACACCTGGCGCCGCACCGCGCGTGAGCGCACGGTCCGTTCGCCGTTCGGCTTGCGCCTGGCGGACGATCTGACAGCGCTGCCCCTCCAGATCGGGGGATGGCGCGGCGAGGACGTGCCGCAGACCAATCTGGAAGCCCTCATCCTGCTCGAGCCGGAGCAGTTCGTCCAGCGCCTCTATGCTCGCGCCGACGGTCGCCAGCTATGGTTGAGCCTGATCGGCAGCCGCCAGTCGAAGAGCTTTCACCCGCCGCCAATTTGCTACGACGCCGAAGGCTGGACGACGCGCGTCAGCTCGACGTCGATCCCCCTGCGGCGCGGCGACCTCTACGCCCTGCAGATGATCGCCGCCAAGCCGGAGCTGGGGATGACGCAGGTCGCCCTGTATTTCTATGTCTGGGCCGACGCCCGGCGCGATCCGGCGGACGGCCTGGTCCTCTTCAGGGTCACTGCGCCGCTGGAGGGATCGCTGGAGGAGACGATCCAGATCGCCAAATCGTTCACGGCGCTCTTCTTCACGGAGAGCCTGCCGTAGCGACCACCACGATGGAAGACATCACGGAGGAACCACTCATGGGCCAACACAAGATCCGTTTCACTGCCGAGAAGCTGGAGCGCCTGTTGCAGGAGGCGCGCGCCCGCATCTACCGCGAGCGGCTTCCGGTGGCCGTGCGCCTGAGCGCGCGCGATCTGCCCGACGGCCACGTTGTCGATGCGACGGGCTGGGCGTCGGTCGCGCCCGGAGACATCTGGGGCGGGTTCGATCAGTGGCGCTGGTTTCGCGCGGAGCTGCGCGTTCCCCAGGCCTGGGCTGGTCAGCGGGTCGCCGTGGTCGCCCGCCTTGGCCATCCGCAGGCGCCCATCTACCCTGAGGCCCTCGCCTACCTCGACGGCGTCGCCGTCCAGGGGATCGACCGCAACCACACGGAGCTGCTGCTGGCCGATCCGGCGCGCGGCGGCGAACGCTACGACCTGGCGTTGCACGCCTGGTGCACGATGCACGCCTGGAATCCGAGCTGGCCATTCACACAGACGTTCTCCGGCGTCGAGCTGGTCACGGTCGACCTGACGACGCGCCGTTTGTGTCACCTTGTCGAGGCCGCGCTCGACGCTGCGCGCGCCCTCGACGCCAACTCCTGGGCGCGCGGCGCCATCCTCAACGCGCTCGATGACGCCTTCCAGCTTCTCGATCTGCGCGTGGGCGGCGATTTCTATGGCTCGGCGTCCGCCGCCCTGGCCGCGCTCGAGGCGAGCCTGGCTGCGCACGCCCCCGCGCCGGTCTCGATCGTCGCCGCCGGCCACGCTCACATCGACGTGGCCTGGCTGTGGACGCTGCCCCGCGTGCGCGAGAAGGCCGCCCACACCTTCGCCACGATGCTGCGCCTGATGGAGCAGTACCCCGACTTCTACTTCACGCAGTCGCAGCCGCAGCTCTACCAGTACGTCAAGGAGGACTACCCTCATCTCTACGAGCAGATCCGGCAGCGCGTGGTGGAGGGGCGTTGGGAGACCATCGGCGGCATGTGGGTCGAGGCCGACTGCAACATCTCCGGCGGCGAGTCGCTGGCGCGGCAATTCCTGCTCGGCCGCCGCTTCTTCCAGCGCGAGTTCGGCCGCGAGGAAAGCCCCGTCCTCTGGCTGCCCGACGTCTTCGGCTACGCCTGGGCGCTGCCGCAGTTGATCAAGCGCGCCGGCCTCGCTTACTTCATGACGATCAAGATCGGCTGGAGCCAGTATAACCGCCTGCCCTACGACTCGTTCTGGTGGCAGGGGTTGGACGGCACGCGCGTGCTCACCCATTTCATCACGACCCCCGATCCTGGGGCGTACGCCTCCACCTACAACGCCATGCTCACGGGCAAGGAAGCCGTGGGCGCCTGGAACAACTACCAGCAGAAAGAGCACCATAACGAGCTGCTGACGGCCTATGGCTTCGGCGACGGCGGCGGCGGCCCCACGCTGGAGATGATCGAGCGCGCGCGCGCCCTCGCCGCCATCCCCGGCGTCCCGCAGGTGCGCATGGGCCGCGTCGACGAGTTCTTCCGTCGCCTGGAGGCCGCCCGCGATTTGCCCGTCTGGA
>FWPV01014396.1_pt1 | contig 11606 bp, 8 predicted proteins | sample 2228371 | NCBI WGS metagenome assembly FWPV01 (sample SAMEA103939776, study PRJEB20133) | metagenome | reverse complement strand
GCATCGACGCCCGCCCCACGTCGGACGGCATGGTCATCCGCGGCGGGCAGCTCGGCGGCGGCACGGTCCTGAGCCACGATGACCACCGCATCGCCATGTCCTTCGCCATGGCCGCGCTGCGCGCCACCGGCGAGATCCGCATCGAGGAGTGTGACAACGTCAACACCTCCTTCCCCGGCTTCGTCGAGCTGGCGCAGGGTGCGGGCCTGGGCATCACCACCGAGGTGGTGGGCGCATGAGCCGCGTGCCCGTGCTGACCATCGACGGCCCGAGTGGCTCCGGCAAGGGCACCATCGCCCGCCTGCTGGCGAAGCGGCTCGGCTGGCACATGCTCGACTCGGGGGCCCTGTACCGCCTGACCGCGCTGGCCGCCCAGCGCCGCGGCATCGACCTGGCCGACGCCGAGGCCGTGGCCCGTGTGGCCGCCGAACTGGACGTGCGCTTCGAGGGAGACGAGGAGACCCGCGTCATTCTCGAGGGGGATGACGTCACCCTGCAGATCCGCAGCGAGGAGGCCGGCGCCGCCGCCTCCACCGTCGCCGCACACCCCGCGGTGCGGGAGGCCCTGCTCGACCGGCAGCGCCGCTTTGCCCAGCCGCCGGGCCTGGTGGCGGACGGGCGGGATATGGGCACGGTGGTCTTCCCCGACGCCCCGGTCAAGATTTACCTTGACGCCAGTGCCGAGGTGCGCGGCGAGAGGCGCTATAAGCAGTTGAAAGACAAGGGGCTCGATGCTAACTTAGATCAGATCATCGAGGACATCCGTCAGCGCGATGCGCGCGACATGCAGCGCCCCGTGGCGCCGCTCAAGCCGGCTGAAGACGCCTACGTGATCGATTCGAGCCGTTTGACAGTGGAGCAAGTGCTTGCCGAGTGCCTCGGTCGGCTGGGTCGCTGACCCGCCCCGGGCCTCATCTTGCAGCCATCCCACGGCCCCGCGTGCAGGCAGGCGCGCGGGTTTTTTGTTTGACCATGCCGACATGGAAGCCTCAGGCATGCGAAACCCTAGAAAACTCCCAACCCAACATGACTGAAAGTTTCGCCCAACTCTTCGAGGAAAGCCTCAAGACCACCCCCATGAAGCCGGGCGTCATCGTCCACGGCACCGTGGTTGAAGTCCGTCCCGACTTCGTCGTCGTCAACGCCGGTCTGAAGACCGAAGGCGTGATCCCCGCCGAGCAGTTCAAGGACGAGAACGGCAACATCACCGTCAAGGTCGGCGACGTGGTGGAAGTGGCGCTCAAGTCCCTCGAAGACGGCTTTGGCGCAACCCAGATGTCCCGTGATGACGCCAAGCGCGCGCAGGCCTGGATCCAGCTGGAGAAGGCCTTCGAGAACAACGAGATCATCACCGGCCGCATCACCGGCAAGGTCAAGGGCGGCTTCACCGTCGACATCGGCGAGATCCGCGCCTTCCTGCCCGGCTCCCTGGTCGACGTGCGTCCGATCCGCGACACCACCTTCCTGGAAGGCAAGGACATCGAGTTCAAGCTGATCAAGCTCGATCAGAAGCGCAACAACGTGGTCGTCTCCCGCCGTGCGGTGGTTGAGCAGGAATACAGCGCCGAGCGCGAGGCCCTGCTGGAAAACCTGCAGGAAGGCCAGATGATCAAGGGTATCGTCAAGAACCTCACCGACTACGGTGCGTTCATCGACCTCGGCGGCATCGACGGCCTGCTGCACATCACCGACATGGCGTGGAAACGCGTCAAGCATCCGTCCGAGGTGGTCAACATCGGCGACGAGATCGAAGTGCGCGTGCTCAAGTTCGACCGCGAGCGCAACCGCGTCTCCCTGGGCCTCAAGCAACTGGGCGCCGATCCCTGGGCTGACCTGGCCCGCCGCAACCCGGTCGGTACCCGCCTGTTTGGCAAGGTCACCAACATCACCGACTACGGCTGCTTCGTCGAGATCGAGGACGGCATCGAAGGTCTGGTGCACGTGTCCGAGATGGACTGGACCAACAAGAACGTCAACCCGGCCAAGGTTGTTTCCGTGGGCGACGAGGTCGAGGTGATGATCCTCGACATCGACGAGGAGCGCCGCCGCATCTCCCTGGGCATGAAGCAGTGCAAGCCGAACCCCTGGGACGAGTTTGCCGCGACCCACCAGAAGGGCGAGCGCGTGGTCGGCCAGGTCAAGTCCATCACCGACTTCGGTGTGTTCGTGGGCCTGGAGGGCGGCATCGACGGCCTCATCCACCTGTCCGACATCTCCTGGAACGAGCAGGGCGAGGAAGCCGTGCGCCGCTTCAAGAAGGGCGACGAGGTCGAGGCGGTCATCATCGCCATCGATCCGGAGCGCGAGCGCATCTCCCTGGGCCTCAAGCAGCTCGAGAATGATCCGTTCACCACCTACGTGGCCGATCATCCGAAGGGCAGCATCGTCAAGGGCACCATCCTGGACGTCGATGCCAAGGGTGCGACCGTGCAGCTGGCCGACAGCGTCGAGGGCTACATCCGCGCCTCCGACATCTCCCGCGATCGTGTGGAAGATGCCCGCAGCGTGCTGAAGGCCGGCGAGGAGATCGAGGCCAAGTTCGTCGGTATCGACCGTAAGAACCGTACCATCTCCCTGTCCATCAAGGCCAAGGACAGCCAGGAAGAAGCCGAAGTGATGAGCGAGTACAGCCGTGCCGCCAGCGCTTCCGCACCGACCCTGGGCGACCTGCTCAAGGAACAGCTCGGTCGCGGCGAGTAAGACTCGCCCTGCCGCCCGCGTGCACCCATCCCTGGGTGCACGCTTCCCATCCATGCACGCCTAAGCTTACGGGACATGACGAAGTCCGAGTTGATCGAACTCCTGGCCCGACGACAGGAGCACCTCCCGCCTCGTGATGTCGAGATGGCGGTCAAGTGCATCCTGGAGCAGATGGGCTCGGCGCTGGCTACTGGCGAGCGCATCGAGGTGCGTGGCTTCGGCAGCTTCACCCTGCATTACCGTCGTCCGCGTCAGGGACGCAATCCCAAGACCGGCGAGCAGGTGATCCTGGAGGGCAAGCACGTTCCGCACTTCAAGCCCGGCAAGGATCTTCGTCTGCAGGTCAACGGTCTGCCTGCCCAAGGCAAGGCAGGGCATGACGACGCTATGGACGAAGACTGAGGTCTTCTGACCTCGCTGCCTGGCTCCATCATCAAGGCCCCCGTTTTCGGGGGCCTTTTCTTTGGTTTTTCACGCATTTCCGGGACATGGGGGCCGTTTTCCTTGCTGTCGTGCCTTCCGGGGGCGATGCCTGGGTCTGGTAAACTGCGGGAGTGATCCCGCGCCTGCAAAGGCTGCCTATTCCGGACTGCTTGAGGACATTCCCCGCCATGGCCTTCACCGATTCCCGTATTGTTGTTGCCCTCGACTACGCCCATCCTGCAGAGGCCATCGCCCTGGCGCAGCAGCTCGACCCCCGCGGCTGCCGGCTCAAGGTGGGCAAGGAACTGTTCACCCTCGCGGGCCCCGCGGTGGTCGAGCGGTTGCAGCAGCTCGGCTTCGAGGTCTTCCTCGATCTCAAGTTTCACGACATCCCCAACACTGTGGCGCAGGCGGTGAAGGCCGCCGCCTCCCTCGGCGTGTGGATGGTGAACGTGCATGCCCTCGGTGGGCGACGCATGATGGAGGCCGCGCGCGAGGCCCTGGAGGGCGGGCAGCACCGCCCGCACCTGATCGCGGTCACCGTGCTGACCAGCATGGACGAGGAGGATCTGCACGAGATCGGCCTTTTGGGCAGCCCCGCCCATCACGTCGAGCATCTGGCGGGCCTGGCGCGCCAGTGCGGCCTGGATGGGGTGGTGTGTTCGGCACGGGAGGCCAACGAGCTTCGGCGCATGTGGGGGCCGCGTGGCCTGCTGGTCACCCCGGGCGTGCGTCCGCGCGGGAGCGACGTTGGCGACCAGCGCCGGGTGGTGACGCCGGGCGAGGCGATCGCTCTCGGGGCGAGTCATCTGGTGGTGGGGCGTCCGATCACCCGCGCGGACGATCCGCAGGCGGCGCTTGAGGCGATCCGCGCCGAGATCGGCGAGCTGTCCTGATCCTTCTGGGAGAGGGACGTTCCTCCTCTGTCAGTCCTCCGTGCCCCGCTCCGCCAGCATCCGCCGGTACAGTTCAAGATACTGGCCGGCGCTTTTCTCCCAGCTGAAGTCGCAGCGCATACCCGTGCGCTGGAGGGCGTGCCAGCGCGCCTTGTCACGGAAATGGTGGAGCGCCTGTCCTACCGCCCAGATGATCGCCGGGGCGTCGAGATAGCGCATCACGATCCCGTTGGCCGTCCCGTCCGCGAGGGTCTCCCGGGTGATGTCGACGACGGTGTCGTTGAGGCCGCCGACACCGTGCACGATCGGCAGGGTGCCATAACGCAGGCTGTACATTTGATTCAGCCCGCAGGGCTCGAAGCGCGAGGGCATGAGGAATGCGTCGCTGCCGGCCTCGATGCGATGGGCCAGACCCTCGTTGTAGCCGAGATGTACGCTCACGCGGCCGGGGTAGCGCTCCATCAGCTCCATGAAGCGCATCTCGAGCGCCTTGTCGCCGCTGCCAAGCACGGCCATCTGAACCGGCATGGCAAGCATGTCATCTGCCGCCTGCAGCACGAGGTCCAGTCCCTTTTGTTCGGTCATGCGTCCGATGACGCCGATCAAGAGGGCGTCGTCATCCTGCGCAAGCTCCAGTTCCGCCTGCAGGATGCGCTTGTTCTCACGCTTGGCGTCCAGGTGCTCGGCGTCGTAGTTGTGGGGCAGGGCGGGGTCGTGGGCCGGGTCCCATTCGCGTGGGTCGATGCCGTTGAGGATGCCGACGACGTCCGCCTGCCGGTGCCTCAGCAGGCCGTCCAGGCCGTTGCCGAACGGAGGCGTCTGGATTTCCCGCGCATAGCTCGGGCTGACGGTGGTGATGAAGCGGGCGCCGTTGATGCCGGCCTTGAGGAAATTCATCTCGCCCCAGTGCTCCACCCCGTGCGGTTGCCACAGTGCCCAGGGCAGTCCCAGGCGCTCGAAGGTCGCGCGGTCGAACACCCCCTGGTAGGCGAGGTTGTGGATCGTGATCAGGCGGGCGGGGCTGTGGGGATGGAGCTGGAGCAGGGCGAGCAGCAGGCCGCTTTGCCAGTCGTTGGCATGCACGATGTCCGGCTGCCAGCCGATCACGGACGGGGCCAGGGCGACCCGTTCGCAGGCCCGGCTGAACAGGGTGAAGCGCTCGGCGTTGTCCGGCCAGGCATGGCCGTCGGCGGTGTTGTAGGGGTTGCCGGGGCGGTCGCTGAACAGCGGGTGTTCGACCAGCAGCACCGGTACATCGCTGCCCGGGAGGATCGTCTCGAGGATGCGGCAGGGGCCGAAGGGCTCCACGTGCAGCTCGCTCAAGGGGTGCCAGGCGGGCAGTCGCGCCAGGGTGTCGGCATAGGCCGGCATGATGAGGCGCACATCGGCTCCCTGCGCCCGCAGGGCGGAGGGGAGGCTGCCTGAAACATCGCCCAGTCCGCCGGTCTTCATCAGCGGATGGGCCTCGGAGGTGGCGAACAGGATGCGCAAGGGTGGGTTCAAGGTGGCTCCCGGGCAAAGGGTGTTCATTCGGCCTGCAGGATGAGGGCGCCGAGCGGTGGCAGGGTCAGGCGGATGGAGAAGGGCAGTCCATTCCAGCCGGTCGCCTCGGCTTCGGTCTCGGCCGGGCCGACGTTGCTTCCGCCGTAGGTCTCGGCATCCGTATTGAGCAGCACGCGGTAACGCCCCGGGGCAGGTACGCCTACCCGGTAGCCCTCCCGCGGAAGCGGGGTGAAGTTCAGCACCACCACCACCTGCTGGTCGCTATCCTGGCGCAGGTAGCTCAGCACGGATTGTTCGGCGTCGCCGCAGTCGATCCAGCGGAAACCGTTCCAGTCGAAGTCGCGGACGTGCAGGGCGGGCAGTTTTCGGTACAGCCGATTCAGGTCGCCGATCAGGCGCTGCACACCGCCATGCTGCGGGTACTGGGTCACCCACCATTCGAGCTCGCGGCCAAAGGCCCATTCCGCCACCTGGCCGAATTCGCCGCCCATGAACAGCAGCTTCTTGCCGGGATAGGTCCACATCATGCTGAACAGCAGGCGCAGATTGGCGAAGCGCTGCCATTCGTCGCCGGCCATCTTGCCCACCAGTGAACCCTTGCCGTGCACCACCTCGTCGTGCGAGAGGGGCAGGACGAAGTTCTCCGAGAAGGCGTACAGCAGCCCGAAGGTGAGGTCGTTGTGATGGTGCTGGCGGTGGATGGGGTCGCGGCCCATGTAGCCGAGCGTGTCGTGCATCCAGCCCATGTTCCACTTCATGGTGAAGCCGAGGCCGCCGACGTCGGTCGGCTTGGTGACACCGGGCCAGGCCGTGGACTCCTCGGCGATGACCACGGCGCCGGGGAAGCGGCCGTGCACCACGCGATTGAGCTCGCGCAGGAACTCGATCGCCTCCAGGTTCTCCCGCCCGCCATACTGGTTGGGCAGCCAGTCATGCGGGTCGCGCGAGTAGTCGAGGTAGAGCATCGAGGCCACCGCGTCCACGCGCAGGCCGTCGATGTGGTATTCCTCCAGCCAGTGCACGGCGGAGGCGAGCAGGAAGTTGCGTACCTCGTTGCGGCCGTAGTTGAAGATGTAGGTGCCCCAGTCGCGGTGTTCACCACGGCGCGGATCCGCGTGCTCGTACAGCGGGGTGCCGTCGAAGCGGGCCAGCGCCCACTCGTCCTTGGGGAAGTGGCCGGGGGCCCAGTCGAGCAGTACGCCGATGTCGTTTTGGTGCAAATAATCGACGAAGTAGCGGAAATCGTCGGGGGTGCCGAAGCGGCTGGTGGGGGCGAAGTAGCCGGTGGTCTGATAGCCCCAGGAATCGTCTAGCGGGTGTTCGGTGATCGGCAGCAGCTCGACATGGGTGAAGCCCAGGGGTTTGACGTAGTCCACCAGCTGGTGGGCGAGGGTGCGGTAGTCGAGGAAACCGCCGTCCTCGCGGCGGCGCCATGAGCCGAGGTGGACCTCGTAGATCGACATCGGCCGGTTCAGCCAGCCCTCCTGCCCGCGGCGCTGCATCCATGTCCCGTCGTTCCATGCATGCGTGGATGGGGCGGGCACGCGGGCGGCCGTGCCGGGGCGGAGCTCGAATTCGCCGCCATAGGGGTCGGTCTTGAGCAGGATGGCGCCGCTGTCGCGGTTGCGTAGCTCGTACTTGTACAGGTCGCCAGCCACAAGGCCCGGGATGAACAGCTCCCACAGCCCGCCGCCGCCCCGGCTGCGCATCATGTTGCGCCGGCCGTCCCACTGGTTGAAGTCACCCACCACGCTGACGCGCTCCGCGTTCGGGGCCCACACGGCAAAAAGCACGCCGTCGATGCCGTCCACTTGGTGGGGATGGGCGCCCAGCACGCGGTAGACATGCCAGTGGCGGCCCTCGCCGAACAGGTACATGTCCAGCTCGCCGAGCTGTGGCTCGAAGGTGTAGGGGTCGATCAGTTCGAAGGCATGGCCATGTTGGTCGGTGCAATGCAGGCTGTGATGCCGGGGCAGGTCGCCGTCCGGACCTTCCCACTGCCACAGTCCGCGCGGATCGATGCGTTCCATGGCGGGTCCCTGCGGTCCGAGCCTGACCGAAGCGGCCTGGGGCAGCAGGGCGCGCACGCAGGACCAGCCCTCGCCGAGGGGATGCCTGCCAAGCAGGCTGAAGGGGTCGTGGTGGCGTCCGTCGAGCAGACGGGCAATCGACTGATCCATGAATTCTCCCGGCGGTCGAGGCTGCAGTAGTTTTTTAACAGACTAGACTCATAGTACAGGCCTTAAGTTACAGTCGAAAACGGTCATCCAAGCCAAGGAGCACGTCGATATGCTGATCGCACAGCCGCAGCGTCTAGTCAGCCGCATTACCCGGGATACCCTGGCCCTGGTATTGGCGGGAGGGCGAGGATCCCGCCTCAAGCAGCTGACGGACTGGCGGGCCAAGCCCGGCGTGCCCTTCGGTGGTAAATTCCGCATCATCGACTTTCCCCTCTCCAACTGCGTCAACTCGGGCATCCGCCGCATCGGCGTGCTGACCCAGTACAAGGCGCATTCGCTGAGCCGCCACGTCCAGCTCGGCTGGGGTAACTCCAATCCGTCGATGGGGGAGTTCATCGAGCTTCTGCCGGCCCAGCAGCGTATCCACGAGAATTCGTGGTATGCCGGCACCGCGGATGCCGTGTATCAGAACCTCGACATCATCCGCTCCCATGATCCCGAGTACGTGCTGATCCTCGCCGGGGATCACATCTACAAGATGGACTACGGCCTCATGCTGGCCTATCACGTGGAAAAGCAGGCCGACCTGACCATCGGTTGCATCCAGGTGCCGCTTGAGGAGGCCAAGGCCTTCGGGGTGATGGGCATCGATGTCGACGGGCGGGTGCAGCGTTTTCGGGAAAAGCCCGACAACCCCGATCCCATCCCCGGCAAGCCGGATACCGCGCTGGCCTCGATGGGGATCTACGTGTTCAACACCAAGTTCCTGTACGAGCAGCTGATCCGCGATGCCGATGACCCGAAGTCGGAGCACGACTTCGGCAAGAACATCATCCCGTCGGTCATCAACAACTACCGCGTGTTTGCCTACCCCTTCCTTGACGTGCAGAGCGGCAAGCAGAGCTATTGGCGCGACGTGGGTACGGTGGATTCGTACTGGGCCGCCAATCTCGAGCTGATCGGTGTCACCCCGGACCTGAACCTTTACGACAAGGAATGGCCGATCTGGACCTACCAGGAACAGTTGCCTCCGGCCAAGTTCGTCTTCGACGATGAGGACCGTCGTGGCATGGCGGTGGACTCCATGGTCTCCGGCGGCTGCATCATCTCCGGCGCCGTCGTACGCCACTCGCTGCTGTTCTCCAATGTCGTCGTGCATGAGCAGGCGCTGGTTCAGGACAGCGTGATCCTGCCGAACGTCACGGTGGGCGAGGGTGCGCGGGTGCGCAAGGCGGTGGTCGACAAGGGCTGTATCATCCCGCCAGGGATGGTGATCGGCGAGGATCCGTCCGAGGACCGCAAGCGCTTCGAGGTCAGCCCCGGCGGGGTGGTGCTGGTGACTCCGGAGATGCTCCACCAGCCCCTGCATCATGTCCGCTGAGGCCGATGCGATGGCCAGCCGCCTGCATGTCGTGCTGCTGTGGCACATGCATCAGCCCGAATACCGCGATCCCTTCAGCGGACAGTATCAGCGTCCGTGGACCTACCTCCACGCCATCAAGGACTACGTGGACATGGCCGCTCACCTCGAGGCGCATCCCGAGGCCCATGCGGTGGTCAACTTCGTGCCCGTCCTGCTCGAGCAGATCGCGGACTACGCCGGGGCCCTGCGTGCCCACCTCGATGGCGGAGACGTGCTGCCGGACCCACTCCTGGCTGCGTTGGCTTCGGGCGATGCGCCCGCAGCGGCCGAGGGGCGTGCCGCGCTGATCGAATCCTGCCTGAAGGCCCATGAGCAGCGGCTGATCCAGCGTTTCGCGCCCTATGCCCGCCTGGCGCGGATCGCGCGGGATTTCCTCGTCCATCCGGAGGGCTTGGTCTACCTTGAGGGATCCTTCTTCGTCGACCTCAACGTCTGGTACCACTTGGCCTGGCTGGGGGAGAGCGTGCGCCGCCAGGACGCGCGCGCCCGCCGCCTGATCCACAAGGCCAGCGGCTTCGACGCGGAGGATCGCCGTCAGCTACTGGAGCTGCTCGCCGACCTGCTGGGGGGGGTGATCGAGCGCTACCGGCAACTGGCCGACTGTGGCCAGGTCGAGTTGAGCATGACCCCTTATGCCCATCCCATCATGCCCCTGCTGCTCGACATGGAGTCCGCGCGCGAGGCCTGGCCCGAGGTGGTGCTGCCTGAGGTAACCGACTATCCCGGCGGGGAGGAGCGAGTGCGCTGGCATCTCGCGGAGGGATTGCGCGTGTTCGAGCGCTTTTTCGGCTGCCGACCCGCCGGCTGCTGGCCATCCGAGGGCAGCCTCAGCGAGCGGACCCTGCCACTGCTGGCGGAGGCCGGCTTCCGCTGGTGCGCCACCGGCAGCCAGGTTCTGCACAACAGCCTGCACCAGGCCGGCCTGTTCGAGAACTATCGCCATTGCCTGCACCGCTTCTACCAATACAGCATGAATGGCAACGGGGGGGACGGCAACGGCGTGGCCAAGGCGACGCCGACCCTGTTCTTTCGAGATGACGGTCTCTCTGACCTGATCGGCTTCCGTTACGCGGACTGGCATGCCGATCATGCGGTGGAGGACCTGGTCCGCCATCTGGAAACCATCGCGGATGCCTGCCACGACGGCCAGTATGTCGCCTCCATCATCATGGACGGGGAGAACGCCTGGGAGTACTACCCGGAGAATGGCTATTACTTCCTCGATGCCCTCTACCGCCGCCTGGTGGAGCACCCGCGCCTGCACCTGACCACCTACCAAAAGCTGTTGGACGAGGCCCCGCCGATCACCCCGATCCCGCGGCTCGTCGCCGGAAGCTGGGTCTATGGCACCTTCTCCACCTGGATTGGCGAGAAGGACAAGAACCATGCCTGGGTGCTGCTGGTCGAGGCCAAGAAGGTCTATGACCGCGTTGTGGCCAGCGGCCGCCTGACGGACGAACAGCTTGCGGCCTGTGAGCGGCAGCTCGGCATCTGCGAGGGGTCCGACTGGTTCTGGTGGTTTGGTGACTACAACCCCGCGGATGCCGTGCGCGATTTCGAGCGCCTGTTCCGCCTGCACCTGCGCCGGCTCTACGAGCTGCTGGGCGAGCCTCCGCCTGAGGTCCTCAAGCATGTCCTCGCCGAAGGTCACGGAGCGCCCTCCATGGGCGGTGTCATGCGCACGGGGCAGGTCGGATGATGGAGGGGGCAAACGAAATCCTGAGCCATCGCCGCGCGGGCATCCTCCTCCATCCCACCTCGTTGCCCGGCGGAACGCTGGGCGATGAGGCCCACCACCTCGTCGACCGGCTCGCCGCCTGCGGCATCACCCTCTGGCAGATGCTGCCGCTCGGCCCCACCCATGCCGATGGCTCGCCCTACCAGTGCCTGTCATCCCATGCCGGTAGCCCCTCCCTCATCAGTCTGGAACGTCTGCGCCAGGAGGGGTGGCTGGAGCCCTCCGGCACAAGCCTGCGGGAGGCATTCGCCGGCTTCATGCGCCATGCCCGGCCGGAGGAACGCATGGCGTTCTCCGCCTTCATGGAAGAGGAGGCGGCATGGCTGGAGGACTACGCCATGTTCGTCGCCCTGCGCGAGCGGCAGGGCGGGCTGGCCTGGTACGACTGGCCCCCCGCGCTGCGCGATCGCGACGCGGATGCATTGCGCCAGGCGCGGGTCGAACTGCACGAGCGCATCGACCTGGTGCGCTTCGAGCAGTTCGTCTTCTTCCGCCAGTGGCATGCGCTCCGATCCCACGCGCGGCGGCAGGGCATCCTCCTGTTCGGCGATGTGCCGATCTACGTTGCGCACGATTCGGCCGAGGTCTGGGCGCGCCCGGACCTGTTCACCGTGGACGCGCAGGGACGGGCGGAGGAGGTGGCCGGCGTGCCACCCGACTACTTCTCCGCCACCGGCCAGCGCTGGGGCAATCCCCTCTACCGCTGGGAGCGGCACGCGGCCGACGGCTTTGCCTGGTGGAAG
>FWPV01014413.1_pt1 | contig 11607 bp, 10 predicted proteins | sample 2228371 | NCBI WGS metagenome assembly FWPV01 (sample SAMEA103939776, study PRJEB20133) | metagenome | reverse complement strand
AGAAGACGATGGTGCCGCGGGGGATGTCGCATTTGGCGAACAGCCCTTTGCCCTTGCCCCGGGTCTTTTTGAGGATGAAGAGGTCGGCCTGCATGGCTGCGTCTTGTAAATTCTCCCACATAATATAACACAATGGAGTTTATTATACAATAGAAAATAATGATAATAGGGCGGCCGTGATTTCCCTTGAATATAGAAGTGGGGAGTGATATAATAAAAATTCAAAGTGAAAAACGAAAATTCAATAAATATTGAGGTGCGAGATGAAGGCCAAGAAGACGGCTAAAAAAGTCCAGAAATCTCCCCGGGGAAAAGGTGCTAAAACAGCGGAGAGAGACGAACCAGCCATCAGGAAGGAAAGCCTTGATGCCCAGATCGAGGCCTGGCTTCAAGCCTGCGTCCATCCGGCCCTGGCCAAGTTCCCGGAGCGCCAGCCCGAGTTCACCTCGACCTCGGGCACGACCATCCGCAGGCTGTACACGCCCTGCGACACCGAGTCCATCGACTATCCCCGGGATATAGGCTTCCCCGGCCAGTTCCCCTTCACCCGCGGCGTCCAGCCCACCATGTATAGGGGCCGGCTGTGGACCATGAGGCAGTATGCGGGCTTCGGGGACGCGGCCGAGTCCAACAAGCGCTACAAGTATCTGCTGTCCCAGGGGCAGACCGGGCTGTCCATCGCCTTCGACCTGCCCACCCAGATCGGCTACGACTCGGACCATCCCATGGCCGCCGGGGAAGTGGGAAAAGTCGGGGTGGCCATCGACTCCCTGGCCGACATGGAGGTCCTGTTCGACGGCATCCCGCTGGACAAGGTGTCCACCTCGATGACCATCAACGCGCCGGCCGCCGTGCTCTTGGCCATGTACATCGCGGTGGCCGAGAAGCAGGGGGTCAAGCCGGATCAACTCAACGGCACCATCCAGAACGACATCCTCAAGGAGTACATCGCCCGGGGCACCTACATCTTCCCGCCCAAGCCTTCGATGCGGCTGATCACCGATATCTTCGCCTACTGCGCCAAGAACGTGCCCAAGTGGAACACCATCTCCATCTCCGGCTACCACATCCGGGAGGCCGGGGCCTCGGCGGTACAGGAGGTGGCCTTCACTCTGGCCGACGGCATCGCCTATGTCCAGGCGGCCATCGACTCGGGTCTGAATGTGGACGATTTCGCCGCCAGGCTCTCCTTCTTCTTCAACGCCCACAACGACCTGCTGGAGGAGGTGGCCAAGTTCCGGGCGGCGCGGAGGCTATGGGCCAGGATCATGCGCGATAGGTTCCAGGCCCAGAAGCCCACCTCACAGATGCTGCGCTTCCACACCCAGACCGGCGGGTCCACCCTGACCGCCCAGCAGCCGGACAACAATATCGTCCGGGTTACCATTCAGACCTTGGCCGCGGTCCTGGGGGGGACTCAGAGTCTGCATACCAACAGCAGGGACGAGGCCCTGGCCCTGCCCACCGAGGAATCGGTGCGCATCGCCCTGCGCACCCAGCAGATCGTGGCCTACGAGTCGGGTGTGGCCGACACCGTGGATCCCCTGGCCGGCTCGTACTACGTGGAGGCCCGCACCTCGGAGATCGAGCAGCAGGCCTTGGAGTATATCGCCAAGATCGACAAATTGGGAGGCATGGTCAAGGCTATCGAGAAGGGCTATATCCAGAAGGAGATCCAGGATTCGGCCTACCGCTACCAGAAACAGGTGGAGGCCGGGGAGCGGATCGTAGTCGGGGTGAACAAGTTCGCCATAAAGGAGGAGCCGCCCAAGAATCTGCTAAAAGTATCGCCGGCGGTGCAGGAGGCCCAGGTGAAACGGCTGGCCGAAATGAAGAAGCGACGGAATGAAGAGGCCGTCAAGTCGTCGCTGGAGGAGATCAGAAAGGCGGCCAAGGGGACGGACAACCTGATGCCCCACATCCTGGGCGCGGTGCGCCAGTACGCCACCCTGGGCGAGGTCTGCGGGGTGCTGCGGGAGGTGTTCGGGGAGTACCAGGAGAGCGTGGTATTATAATTCTCTTCAGCCCTTTTCTTTACAAGAAAAGGACCAAAAGCTTGCCCTGAGTATGTCCACTTGCCTGGAAGATGAAGGGAATCGCCGCTCCAGCGCGGCCATGCAGCAATAATATCCGCCGGCTGAATCCATCGATCACGAAATCGGGCAACGCAGGCGATGGATTCCAAACGCCGGCTTCGTCCAGCAGCCGCGCTGAGGCGGCATGCGGGGAATTGAACAAGCTAAGCTGCGACAAGAATGAAAAAGACTGTTGACTACGAGAGGCTCCCCTTCAATCCCCTGCGGCAGGAGCTGTACACGCCGCAGGAGCTCTACGCCGGTTTCTCGCTTAAAGATCCGGGCAGCTACGTCACTGTCCCCGACGCCCGCATCTACGCCCACTACGTGGCCTGCGGCCGGGGCAAGCCGGAGTCGCCCTATGTGGGCATGATGCAGTCCCTGCACGACCACTCGGTCTACCGGGCCATGGAGCGGTTCATCGAGGGGAAGAAACTGGTGGGCATCATGGGCGGGCACAAGCTGGCCCGCAGCTCGGACGATTACCGCAAAGTGGCGCATCTGGCCCTGAAACTGTCGAAAAAGGGGTTCATGGTCTGCTCGGGCGGGGGGCCCGGGGCCATGGAGGCCTCGCACCTGGGGGCCTCGGCCGCCGGGGTCGGCGAGAAAGAGTTGGATAGAATAATCGTCCGGCTGGCCAAAACACCGTCTCTGCCCAAAGGGCTGATGAATTTGATATCGGACCGGGGCATCTACTATAGAAATTTCGGCCACGAGGTGCACGGCTGGTTGGCCCCGGCCTGGCAGGCGGCGCAGGATCTTTTCAGGAGAAAACCGGCCCAGAGCCTGGCCGTGCCCACCTGGCACTATGGCCACGAGCCTTTCTCTCCGTTCCCCACCCATGTGGCTAAACTATTTCAAAATAGTATTCGAGAAGAAGGCCTGCTGGCCATCGCCAACCGGGGGGTGGTTTTCGCGCCGGGCACGGCTGGCACGGTGCAGGAGATATTCCAGGACGCCTGCCAGAACTACTACCGGTCGTTCGGGACCTTCACCCCCATGGTGCTGTTCGTCAAGAGTTACTGGGAAGAGGAGTACCCGGTGCTGCCGGTGCTGAAAAAACTTTTCAAGCCCGAGGAGTACCACAGGTTCGTGCTGGTGACCGATTCGGTCGATGAAGCGGTCGGGTTCATAGAGAAAACCAAACCTTTATGATCTACCCGTACTTTTCTTTACAAGAAAAGTACCGAAAAAATCGTTGCGGCTGTTCCTCTCCGAAGTCCAGCCGGATGGCAGCCTGAACCGGCTGAACGAGCCGGGCGGGAAGTGAAACACACAGCCGGTTCCGGACGCCTGCCTGCCAGACGCAGAGGAACAGATGCGGCCTTAAACCGGGGATAAAGCAAAGAAATCCTTGTAAATCCGTGGCGAAAAATAGTACGATATGGCCGACGCATTAGCCCTGCTGGCCCTGCTGGTGGGCCTGGAGCTGGTCCTGGGGGTGGACAACATCCTGGTGATCTCTATCTTCGTGGGGCGGCTGCCGGAGGGCCAGCGCCAGAGGGCGCGGGTCATCGGGCTGGGCTTCGCCCTGGTGGCCCGCATCCTGATGCTGGGGGTGCTGCTCTTGCTGGCCAAGCTGACGAACCCTCTTTTCCTGGGCCTGTCGGTTCGGGACCTGATCCTGATCGCAGGAGGCCTGTTCCTGCTGTACAAGGCGGTGACCGAGATACATCACACGGTGGAGCTGCACGAGGAGAAGAGGAAGGAGGCCGGGGTCAAGGCCACCTTCGCGGCGGTGGTCGCCCAGATAGTGCTCCTGGACATAGTCTTCTCCATCGACTCGGTGGTGACGGCCATAGGGCTGACCGACAAACTGTGGGTGATCGTGGGTGCGGTGGTGCTCTCATTCTCTGCCATCTTGTTTGCCGCCAAGCCCATCGGCGATTTCATCCTCCACCGGCCGACCCTGAAGATCCTGGCCCTGGCCTTCCTGATCACCATCGGTGTGACCATCTTCATGGAGGGCCTGCACAAGCACGTGCCCAAGGCCTACATCTATCTGCCCATGGGCTTCGCTTTGGGGGTGGAGATGCTGCAGCTGAGGTACGAATCGAACAGAAAGCGGAGGCTGGCGGGCAGGGAACGGGCCAGCGGGGTGTGACCCTTTGATTGTCGGGCGTTTTGTTCTCTTCAGGGCAGGCCTCCTATAGTTGCGCAAGAGAGGTGGAGTCCGATTTGCCAATAATAAAAACTAGGAGCATATCATGACCAAGAAGACCCGCATCCTCATCGCCAAGCCCGGGCTGGACGGGCACGACCGGGGGGCCAAGTACATCGCCCGGGCCCTGCGCGACGCCGGGTTCGAGGTGATCTACACCGGCCTGCGCCAGACGCCCGAGGCCATCGTGACCACGGCCATCCAGGAGGATGTCCAATGGATCGGACTGTCCTGCCTCTCCGGCGCCCACAACGCCCTGTTCCCCAGGGTGGTCGAACTGCTCAAGGAGAAAGGGGCGGCCGACATCAAGGTCTTCGGCGGCGGGGTGATCCCGGCCGAGGACATACCCGGGCTCAAGGCGGCCGGCATCCTGGAGATCTTCACGCCCGGCACCTCCAGCCAGGCGGTGGTGGACTTCATCAACGCCAACTGAGGCAAGCCATCCAATCTTTGTAAAAGGGCACATTTAACAACTTGAAGGAGAGTAAAATGAAACGCTCGGCCATGGCCTGGCTGGCGGCGGTCACCCTGCTGTCATTGTTTTCCTCCTGCGGCAAGAAATCATCGCCCACCGCTCCGCTGAACAACGCGACTCCTGTCTCGGTCTAAAACAACGGTTGTTTTACCTACCGCAGCCACCTACGCCTTCTTCTGGAAGAACGGGGCAATGAAGAAACTGTCTGGCGTCGGCATTCATTAAATATCAATAACAATGCACTGCCGGTGGACAGCACGTTGACCCAATGCTATGGATCGGGAATATCTGTACAATAAGATTCATTAACAGGGTGTTGAAAAAGTCGAGTGAAGACCCATTTTGAGCAATTCAATGGAAAACGGCTTGCACAATTGACTTTTAAGCCATTATTTTTCTCCGGGTATACATCAGAACACCACTTCAAAATCCCTTTTACCGGTATTTCAACACCCTGTTAATAAGGAGAAACGAATGAAATACGGCATTCTATTTCTCATAGGCACACTGATCGCAGCAACACCATCTTTGGCCGCCCGCTCGGTCGACGGCTCAGAAGAATTGCTGCCTCAGGGCTTCACCGCCGAGGAGCTATTGCGGAAAAACGAGATCGGGACCTACATCCGGACCTCGGCCCCGCCGCCGGCCGGCACGCGCAACCCGGCCGAGTACGAGCCCATGACCGGGGTCCTGGTGCGATGGCCGCTGGGCGTGCCCTACAGCTTGTTGGACTCCATTGCCGATCATATCAAGTTATGGATGGTGGTCTCCAGCGCCAACAAGAACACCTGTTCCACCAGCCTGGCCTCCAATGGCGTCAACATGGCCAACGTGGGCTTTGTTCTGGCCACCACCAATTCCATCTGGACCCGGGACTACGGGCCTTGGTTTGTGCAGAGGCCTGATGGCCGGCCCGGCATCTTCGACTTCGCCTACAACCGACCCAGGCCCCAAGACGATTCCATTCCCATCAAACTCAGTGCGGCTTGGAATATACCCGTCTACTCATCCAACTTAGTTCACACTGGGGGCAACTACATGTCGGGCGGGCACGGCCAGGCCATGTCCACCAATCTGGTCTATTCCGAAAACAGCAACAACCAGACCTGGGTGAACGATCAAATGTACCAGTACCTGGGGGTGAACGACTATGTGACCATGGCCGATCCCCAGGCCAGCTATATAGACCACATAGACTGCTGGGCCAAGATCATCTCGCCCACCAAAATATTGGTGCTGCAGGTGCCGCCTACGCATGGCGACTATGCCAACCTGGAGGCGGCGGCCGCCTTCCTGGCCACCCAGCCCAACCACTATGGCAGCAACTGGGAGGTGGTCAGGATATACTCCAGCGGCACCGAGGGCTATACCAACAGCGTCATCCTCAACGACTACGTCTATGTCCCCATCTGGAACACGGCCAACGATGCGGCCGCCCTGCAGACCTACCGCAACGCCCTGCCGGGCTATCATATCGTGGGCAACTACTACGGCGGTTCCAACGGCTACCTCAACACCGACGCTATCCACTGCCGCACCATGGGCGTCACCGACACCGCCATGCTGTGGATCAGCCATATACCGGTGGCCGCGGCCCAGCCGGCCGGGGCGCCGGTCGATATCAAATCCCTGATCCGCTGCCACCCCCACAACAGCCTGACCTACTACAAGTGCTTCTACCGCTTCGGAACGTCCGGCGTCTTCGACTCGCTTTCGATGACACCCCAGGGCAGCGACAGTTTCTCGGTCCAGATTCCCGGGGCAACGGCCGGCGACACGGTGGAGTACTATATCTCGGCCAAGGACAACTCGGGCCGGGCCGAGCAGCAGCCTCGCTTTGCGCCTAATACCTGGTGCCATCGGTATGTGGCCGCGGCCATGGGGGCGACAGGCTCACCGGTCGTGCCGGGCGACGGCATCGTGACGATCAAGGCCCTGCCCAATCCCTTCCATAGGCAGACGACCATCGAGTACCAGATAACCAGGCCGGGTTTGGTAAGCCTGGTGGTCTACAATACAGCCGGACAGAGGGTGCGGACTTTGGTCTCCGGCTGGCGCGGCCTGGGCCGGCATTCGGTGAATTGGGACGGGAGGGATGAAACTAGTCGCATAGCCGGAAGCGGGATCTACTTCGCCAGACTGAGCGCTCCGGGCCACGAAAGGACAATCAGGTTGATTTCAGTAAAATGAGAAACGGACGCTATCTCGTGCTCGTGATATCGGCGCTGGCGGCTTTGACCTTTCCGGCCTTGGCCGTCGTCTACCATGTCGGCCCGGCCCAGTACTACACCCAACTGGGCCGGGTAGCCGGGCTCCTGGGCCCCGGCGACACGGTGCTGGTGGACGGCGATGCCACCTACCAGAGCGTCACCTTCACCCGGGCCGGGGCGGCCGGGGCGCCGATCGTGATCAAGGGGGTCAGGATAAACGGCAGCCGGCCTGTCATCTCGGGAGGCATCAACACCGTGGCCTTCACCTCGTCCTGGCCCTACGACAGCGGAGCCGACCACTACGTGTTCGAGGGGTTCGAGGTGACCGGAGGCAGCGTCCGCGGCATCTACCACCAGGCCGACGATCTGACGGTGCGCGACGTGCTGGTGCGTGACTGCCCAGCCCACGGTATCCTGGGGGCCGACCAGGGCTCGGGCTCCTGTCTTTTAGAGTTCGTCGAGGTCCACAACTGGGGCCAGGGATCGTCCCAGCACCAGATCTATATGGCCACCGACGAGGTGCACCATCCCGGCAGCGTCTTCCGCATGCAGCACTGCTACCTTCGTGACGCCAACGGCGGCAACAACGTCAAGTCGAGAGCCGAGCGCAACGAGATCTACTATAACTGGATCGAGGGCGCCTACTATCACGAGCTGGAGCTCATCGGCTGCGACGGAGGCGACACCGGCAACGTCCACCTGAAGCGCGAGGATTCGGACGTGGTGGGCAATGTGCTGCGCAAGCGGCGGACGGCGGCCGGCAACGACAGCAACTTCTCGGTCACCCGCATCGGCGGAGACGGAACAGGCTGGACACACGGACGATACCGGTTCGTCAACAACACCTTCATCTGCGGCACCGGGGCGGTGTTCCGCTGCTTCGACACCCTGGAGAGCGTGGAGATGCACAACAACGTCTACTACCGTCCCGGCGGGGGGATCAACATGATGCGGACGGTGGAGGCGGCTTGGGTGCACGATACGGCCGTCATCGCCAGCTCCAACAACTGGGTCTACCAGGGGGCCATCAACATACCCGGGCAGTGGACCGGCACCATTACGGGCACCAATCCGGGTTTCGAAGATTTCGCCTCCGGAGATTTCCGGCCGCTGGCCGGAAGTCCGCTGGTAAACGCCGGAAACAGCGCACCAGCAGGACCGCCGGGATTTTCTTTCCCCAATTCTCAATTTCCGCCGGAGTACCAGCCGCCGCTGCATACGGTTGGGGCCGTGGCCGCTACCCGACCGGTAGTTTCGACCCTGGACATCGGTTCCTACGAGTATGATCCGACAGGGGCAATCGGGGGATTTTTTGATCCCTCTTCATCTATTCCAGGGCTGAGAGCGTTTCCTAGCCCGTTCTCAAAAGGATGCCGGTTGACATACCTGCTGCCGTATGGCACGCCGGTCGAAATAGCCGTATACAACATCTCGGGCCATCGGGTGCGCACTATCTCCAGAGAACATAGGGATCCCGGCAGCCATGCCGAATACTGGAATGGAAAGAGCGACGGCGACCTGGCTCTGCCCGCCGGCGCTTACATTGTCGTCTTAAAGACAGCCGGGGCAAGATCGGCCCTGAAGGTACTCAAGATAAAATGAACGGGTTTAAGGAATATATTGTCCAAGGCGACATCCGCACCATCGCCCGAGCTATTACCCTCGCCGAATCTGGCGGGCCCGAGGCCGAGGAGATGTTGGCCTCGATCTACCCGCACACCGGCCGGGCCTATCTACTGGGCATCACCGGTCCGCCCGGCGGCGGAAAGTCCACTCTGGCCGACGGGCTCATCGCCCACTACCGGGCCTTGGGCCTTACGGTCGGGGTGCTGGCAGTGGATCCCTCCAGCCCGTTCTCGGGCGGAGCAATTTTGGGCGACCGGGTGCGCATGCAGAAGCACGCCACCGATCCCGGCGTCTATATCCGCTCCATGGGCAGCCGGGGGCATCTGGGCGGGCTGGCCCTGGCCACGGCCGATGCCGCCAAGATCTTGGATGCGGCCGGATACGACATGGTGCTTTTGGAGACAGTGGGCATAGGCCAGAGCGAGGTCGAAATTTCGGGACAGGCCGACACCACGGTGCTGGTGACCGTGCCCGGACTGGGCGATGACGTCCAGGCCCTCAAGGCCGGGGTGATGGAGATCGCCGACATCTTCGCGGTCAACAAGGCCGACCGGGACGGGGTGGAGCGGGCGGTGGCCGAGATCGAACAATTGCTGGCGGTGCGCGACATGGACGAGTCGAGCTGGATGCCGCCCATCGTCCAGACCGTGGCCCGGGACGGCACCGGGGTGGCCGATCTGGCGGACGCCATAGAGCGGCACCGCAGATATCTGACCGACCTGGGGTTTTTGGAGTCCAAGCGCCGGGAGAGGGCCAGGCAACAGGTGAGGGCTATCATCACCGGCCGGCTGGACGGCTGGGCCGAAGCCAAACTCACCGACGACATCGAGGCCAGGGAGGACCTTGAGGCCCTCTACTCGAAGAAGAAAGACCCCTATGCCGTGGCCGAGGCAGTGCTTGAGGATCTAGGGATAAAAGAACAGGCAGAGGAGAGTTGAGTTTGATAAAATATTTAACAGCGGCATGGCTTGTGAATATGGCCTTTACGGCCTCGGCCATGGGGCCGGGCGAACTGACCGGCACCTGGACCGCGGTCAGGGCGGACGTCGATGCGATGACCTTCGACTGGTTCAAGGCCCAGATGGAGTATAGATCCTTTTTAAACCAAAAGCCCTTCGAGAGCGGCGAGTGGGACCTTAGGGGCGACAGCCTGTTCCTCTACGGCCCGGCCGGGACGAAAAGTTTTGCGGTTTCGATATCAGGGGACACCCTGAAACTAGTGGGCGGATCTTCGGTGCAGAATTTCGTGAAGAAGGAGGAATGGCAGGAACTGCTCCTCTACGGGGCCTACACTGCCACCTCCACTCTGAAGGGCGAGGACTGGTTCGGCGGACAGACCAGGCCCTACTCGGTCAGAAATCTGGGCGACGGGGACCCCAAGACCTGCTGGGCCGAGGGCGTGAAAGGCTACGGAATCGGCGAGAGGATATACCTGGCGCTTCAGGGGAGCCCCAAAGCCTTGAACTTGATCAACGGCTACGGCAAGAGCCCTGACCTTTATGCCAAAAACGGCCGGGTGAAGGCTTTCAAGGCTACCGTGCTGGCGGCCTTCAACCTGCCGGGCGACGTGTCCGAGGTGGCTACAAAATACTGGGCAAGAAGGTGCGGGCCGCCGCAGAGAGTAGAGGTCAAAGATATTCAGGCCAGGCAGACCATTCTGCTGCCGTTCGATTGGAGATCTATGACACAGAAAGCCAAGGCCCTGGCCGCCGAGTTCGACCGGGAGTTCTCGGCCGAGATCCAGGAGAGGCGGGCCGGTTGCCTGGACAGGTACTATCAGACTTTTGTGCTCTGTCTGGAGATCGCTGAAATGTACCCCGGGACGAAATACGAAGATACTTGTCTTAGCGAGCTGGAAGCCGAATAGATGAGCGAGTTTCTTAATCACACACTTCTGGGCAACCGGGTGCAGGACTACCTGGTCAGCCTGGGCATGCTGGCCGGGCTGTGCCTGCTGATAAGACTGGCAGACTGGATTATTATCGCCCGGCTGAAGGCTTTGGCCGAAAAAACCGAGAACCGTTACGACGACTGGCTGATCTCGGCCCTGGACAAAAGGGGCGTTCCCCTGCTTTACCTGGGAGCGGCCTATTTGAGCCTGCGGTACTTGACATTGTCTCCCCTGGCCAATAGGGTCGTCAACATCGCGGTGGGGGCGGTGCTGGCCTGGCTGGCGATCAGGCTGGCGTCGCTGCTCATCGAACAGGGGCTGGAGATATACAGCCGGAGGCGCGGCGCCGGGGTGGAAAAGCCACCAGCGGCCATGCGCGGCCTGATGGGATTTGCCAAATTTCTCCTTTGGCTGGTGGCCGCTCTGATACTGCTGGACAACGTTGGCGTCAGGGTCTCGGCCCTGGTGGCCGGGCTGGGCATCGGCGGACTGGCGGTGGCCTTCGCCGCCCAGAAGGTGCTGGGAGACCTGTTCAGCTACTTCTCCATCTTCTTCGACCGGCCCTTCGAGATAGGGGATTTCATCATCGTGGGCGAGTTCCAGGGAACGGTGGAGCACATCGGCCTCAAGAGCACCCGGGTGCGCAGCCTGAGCGGCGAGCAGTTGATATTCTCCAACACCGATCTCATCAGCTCCCGTCTGCGTAACTACAAGCGGATGGTCAACCGGCGGGTGGTCTTCAGGATCGGGGTCCCCTACCAGACATCGCAAGAGAAGGTGGGGAGAATTCCCGGCATCATCGAGAAGATTATAAGGGAGATCCCAGGAGCCATCTTCGACCGGGCCCACTTCGCCAGTTTCGGCGACTTCAGTTTAATATTCGAGGCGGTCTACTTCGTGGAGGGCGGCGACTACCTGAAGTACATGGACATCCAGCAGAAGATAAACCTGGCCATCATGGAGGCCTTCGCCCGGGAGAAAATTTCGTTCGCCTACCCCACCCAGACAGTGTATGTCTCGAAGTCAGGAGAATAGTCGGACGATTGACCGCAAAAATTGTATAATGAATAACCGGAATAGTCGATATGTCTTCAAAAACAGCTCCATTGCCCAACGAAAAGCGAATTGCCCTGGTGGCCCACGACAACAAGAAGAAAGACCTGCTGGAA
>FWPV01014409.1_pt1 | contig 11609 bp, 10 predicted proteins | sample 2228371 | NCBI WGS metagenome assembly FWPV01 (sample SAMEA103939776, study PRJEB20133) | metagenome | reverse complement strand
TACGGCGAATGCCCAACATCTTTTTGGGCTGGATGTAACATTGGGCCGGGCGAAGGCGGATCAGTGTCAGAGCGAATTTCAACAGACAACATGAACTCCGTTCTCCATCAGGGATGAAAATTTTCCGGCAGGATTCTAACTGATTTTTTCTTTTCAATCCGTTCCATCCGTTGAATCCGTTGACATTTTTGGAATAGCCTATGAGTTAATGGCAAAGTCCTATGATATAATGGGCATAATCCTGTAGCCGTGCGAGAAGTGATGAAATCAGAGAAATTATCGTATACCACCATTCTACACGCTGAGCTTCAAGCTGTAGAGACCCTTCTCCTCGAAGTGCAAACCCAATTTCCATCGCCCATTGCTGCCACCGTGGTGAGGCTGGTCAACGGTGGAGGAAAGCGTTTGCGCCCGGCTTTGACGCTTCTGTCAGCCTATATGTTCGGTGCCGAGATGGAATACGTCATCCCTGTCGCCTCCGCCGTCGAGATGCTGCACACGGCAACGCTGATCCACGATGATTTGATTGACGGTGCACCGGTCCGCCGCGGAATCCAAACGCTGAACGCGACATGGAATCCGGCAGTAACCGTCCTGGCCGGCGACATCGTCTTTGCCTGGGCGGCGAAACTGGCCACCCGCAGTCAAAATCTTCGCGTTGTGCAACGGTTCTCCGAAACACTGGCCATTATCTGCAACGGGGAGCTTCGACAAATGCTCACCGACAAAAGACATCTCTCTACCCCGACAGCCTATTACGAGCGCATCTTTGCCAAAACGGCGTCTCTTTTCGCGCTGTCTGCCGAGGCCGGTCCTCTTCTGGCCCACCAAAGCGAAGAGGATATCGCCAGGCTCAGTCTCTTCGGCAAATGGCTCGGTGAAGCGTTCCAAATTGCCGACGACGTACTCGATTTTATGGGCAATGAGGCGCTACTCGGTAAACCGGTGGGCAATGATTTACGGCAGGGGATCATCACCCTACCGATCTTGTATTACAGCCAACAGCATTCGGACGATACCCGTATCCAGACCATATTGCATTCCCCCCACGACGAAGCCACGCTCCAGGCATTCATCGCCGATGTGCGCCGATCAGATGCCGCCGAATGGGCCATGCAGCAAGCCCAGGAGCGCACGGCCCGCGCCTGCGCCCTGCTGACGAACTATCCTGATACACCGTATCGCCGGGCCATGGAAGAGATCGCCGCTTTCGCCGTGCAACGCCAATACTGACAGAGCTATGAAGACCCTTTCTGTCATCATCGTGAGTTGGAACGTGCGTGACCTGCTCCAACGTGCGGTCACCTCTGTTTACGCTTCATGGGGCGAACGTCCCGGCCTGGAAGTCATCGTCGTGGATAATGCCTCCTGTGACGGCAGTGTCGCCATGCTACAGGACAGTTTTCCACAAGCCACCGTCGTGGCCAATGCCGAAAATCGTGGCTTCACCGGCGGCAACAATCAAGGTCTGGCGCTGGCCGACGGTGAATTCTTGCTGCTACTCAATCCCGATACAGAGGTCATAGGCGATGCCCTGCCGCGCATGGTCACCTATCTCCGGCAGCACCCTGAGGTAGGCCTGCTGGGGCCGCAGTTGCTCAACGCGGATGGTAGTGTGCAATCCTCACGCCGGCACTTTCCAACACTGCCGATTCTGTTTCTCGAAAGCACCTGGTTGGAAAAATTCGCGCTGCGCCGCTGGTTGCGTCATTATTACGCGCAAGAACAGCCCGACAACATGATCCAGGAGGTGGACTGGGTCACCGGCGCCGCCATGCTCGCCCGGCGCGAGATCATCGCTCAAGTCGGTGGGTTGGATGAAGGCTTCTTTATGTACTCCGAAGAGTTGGACTGGTGTCGTCGCATTCGCCAGGCCGGCCGGCGCATTGTTTATTTCCCGGAAGCGCGTATCATCCATTATGAAGGCAGGAGCAGCGAACAAGTCATCCCGGCACGGCACATCCACTTTCAATCGAGCAAAATCCGCTATACACGCAAGTACCACGGGGCTTTTGTTGCCGAGCTGTTGCGGCGCTGGCTACTGGCTCAATACGTTTGGCAGATCGGCGTTGAAGGATTAAAATGGCTTATCGGTCATCGCCGTGATTTGCGTGCGGCGCGTATTGTAGCTTATCGCCAGGTGCTGAAGAGTAAATTGCGAACGGGTGAAGGATAAATGAGGAACGGTATAGGCTCTTCCAGAAGTCTCATGAGCGTTATTGTTATGTCACTGCTTATCATCACCGGCGCCGCTTGCGCAAAACCAACGCCGTCTGCACCGAAGACGTTCAGCGGCAACCTGGCCTACACATGGGTCACGCGCCAGTGCGACCTGGGATACCGCATCACCGGAACAGAAGCACATCAAAAGGCCGGCGATCTGATTATCAAAGAACTACGCACCCAGGGATGGGAACTCCATGAGCAACCTTTCACCTATAAAGGCGTTGCCGCGCGCAACATCCTCGCCTGGAAGGGAGATGGCGATGCCGTGCTTGTGGGCGCGCACTACGATACCCGCCGTTCCGCCGACCAGGAAGACCCCGCGCAACCCGTGATGGGCGCCAATGACGGCGCGAGCGGCGTCGCCGTATTGCTAGAACTGGCGCGCGTGCTCGAATGGGACACGACAAAACGGCGCGTCTACCTGGCCTTCTTCGACGCCGAGGATAATGGGCGACTCGATGGATGGGAATGGATCGTGGGGTCAACGTATATGGCGGCGCATTGGGGCGAAAACGGCGAGACGCCGCTGCAAGCGATGATCCTGGTGGATATGATCGGTGACACCGACCAGCAGGTCTACTACGAGCGCAACTCCGATCCCAATCTTAGCCAGGCCCTATGGGGTATCGCTGCACAGTTAGGCTACGGCGAGCGCATCATCCCCGAATATCGCCACGCCATGCTCGACGATCACATTCCTTTCGTGCGCATGGGCATCCCGGCCGTGGATATGATTGATTTCAATTACCCGTATTGGCACACCACCCAGGACACACCGGACAAAGTCTCTGCTGCCAGCCTGGAAGCCATCGGGCGGACATTGGAAGTATGGTTAGAAAAGTGAACGTTCCCACGTTTTTTGTACGGAGGGCACAATGAGCGCGATAAGTACGGAACAACCGCAATACCGCATCAAACAACCCAAAAATCTTTCTCCGCGCATCCAATGGCTGCGCGACTATTACTTCCAGGGCGTCCAACGCCGTTGGAATAATGAGATGACCGCCTGGACCACCGGCACGCCGTGGGATTTCCAGTACGAGGAAATCTCGTTCTACATCGTACCGGAAACCTACGCCTTCTTCCAGACCTTCCGCTCCTGCTTCAAACAGACGGCGCGACCTGTGGCGCTGCATCCCGATTTCTGGACATGGAGCTTGCCGGAGCGCAAAGCCTGGTTCACCCGCGAGGTGATGGTGCGCTACCTGCCCCAGGAAATCCTGCCCGGCGACTTGCTGGCGGGAGCGCGCTTCAACGTGATGACGTCTACCTGTCTCAACAAGCAAGAGGCGCGGGAGTACGACCGGCTCATCTACGGCAAAAACGGCACGCGCGCGGCGATCAAGGCGTATCACGATCACGGCTACGGCAACTGTGGCGCGACGAGCGGACACCTGATCCCCGACTACGCCCGCGTCCTCAACCACGGCTGGAAAGCGATCCACGCCGATCTCGAAGCCCGTTACGCGGCCCTGCCGGAAGCGGACAAGCGCGGCGCGCAGGGCGCGCAACTGCGGGCGATGCTCACCGCTTCCACGATGGCGCGCGATGTGGCGGCAGGCTATGCCGAAGAATGTCTGCGCCTGGCAGAAACCGAACCCGACCCCACCCGCCGCGCCGAACTCGAACAGATGGCGGCCAACTTGCGGCGCGTCCCCTGGGAAGGCGCGACGACGTTCTGGGAGGCCGTGCAATCCCTGTGGCTCACGCACATGCTGGTGATGAGCGACGAGAACTACCCCGGTCCCGGCGTCTCCTTCGGGCGCATTGACCAGTACCTCTATCCGTTCTGGCAGAAGTCGCTGGCGGAGGGGATGGGACTTGGCCTGAGCGTAGCCGAAGGCCGCGAATTCGGCAAGGAAATCCTCAAGTGTTTCTGGGTGCACTGCAACACCGCCTACGACGCGATGATCCGCACCGGCGGCAACCAGGGCATCACCGCCGGCTATGGGCAACTGCTCACGCTCTCCGGCATGGGCGCGGGCGGCGTTGACCTGACCAACGACCTGACCTTCGCCATGCTCGAAGTGATTGACGAGATGTCGCCGATCCTCGAACCCAAGCCCAATGTGCGCCTGCATCGCGGCACGCCCGACGCGCTGCTCGACAAAATCGTGACGATGATCGCCGACAGCCAGGGCGCGCCGTTCCTCCTCAACTTCGATGAGCGTTCGATGGCCGGGCTGCTGCTGCAAGCGCGCAAGTCCGGCGTCGAAGACCTCATCCACCCCGGCAACGTCCACGATTACGCGCCGGTCGGCTGCCTGGAAAACACGATGGTCGGCAACGACCGCTCCGGCACGGTAGATAACAACCTCAACCTGCTCAAGGCCGTCGAGTTGGCGCTCACCGGCGGCTTCGACCTGCTGCCGTACACCGATCCGATGACCGGCAAGACCGCGCCGCTCACCCGCAGTGGGCCGGATACCGGCGACCCGACGACCTTTACCACGTGGGAGCAGTTTTGGGACGCTTACGCGACGCAGACGCGCTTCATCATCCAAAAAAGCGTGGACCTCTACAACCGCACGGATGCCCTGCGCGCGCGCTTCTCCCCCACCCCGTACCTCTCGTGCCTGGTGCGCGGCTGCGCCGAGAAGGGTCTCGATGTCACCCAGGGCGGCGCGGAACTGCGCTACGTTACCATCGAAGCCGTCACCTACGCCACCACGGTGGACTCGCTGCTGGCGATCAAGCACCTGGTCTTCGACGAAAAAGCCTGCACCATGGCGGAACTCGTCCAGGCGCTGCGCGACAACTGGGAAGGCCACGCCGTCCTCCAGGCGCGCGCGCTGCGCAAAGCGCCCAAATACGGGCGCGACGATCCCGCCGCCGACACGCTGGCCCGCCAGGTGATGGCGCTGTGGACCGAGGAAACCTGGAAACACAAAACTGAAGCGACCAATGCACAATACCGCCCCGGCATGTTGAGCTGGAACTACTGGATCGCCGACAGCTTCATCCTGCCGGCCAGTCCCGATGGGCGGCCCAAGGGCAAGTTCCTCTCCAACGCGCTGTGCCCGTCCAACGGCGCCGACACGCGCGGCCCAACGGCGAACGTCAACTCCGTGGGCAAAGTCCTCGGCGGCCACGCCCCCGACGGGGACTGGGGCGATTTCGTCAACCTGCTGCCCAACGGCGGCAGTCACACGATGACGTTCAGCCCCTCACTGCTGCGCGAGCCGGAACAGCGGGCAAAGTTCAAAGCGTTCCTGCGCGGCTATGTCGAAAACGGCGGCACCGCCTTGCAAGTGAACATGGTAGACGCCGCCATGCTGCGCGACGCCCAACTGCACCCGGAAGACTACCGCCACCTGCTCGTCCGCGTCACCGGCTACAACGCCTATTTCACCAGCATCGGCAAGGAATTGCAGGATGAAATCATCGCGCGGGAGATGCATCAGTTTTGAGAGGGAGTAGGGAGTAGGGAGTAAAGAGTAAGGAGTAAAGAGTAAGGAGTGTTGCCGAAAGGGAAAAAATTCCGTGCTTTCCGTGTTCATCCGTGTACTAAAGTTGTAATATGCTTCTGACTACTACAGAATTTCTCAACTTTCAACCTGTAACCTGCAACCTGTAACCTGCAGCCTTTAACCATTTTCAGAGGAGGATACCCAATGCGATGTTCAAAGCGGAAACGATGGGGATTTTGGCTATTGCTGCTCCTGGTAGTGCTGGCATGGATTTACCAGAACTTGAGCGAGGCGCAGAAGCGGTTTGTGCACAACATCCTCAGGCAAGCGCCCTATTTACCGGCGCGGTACGCGGTGTGAAAGGAGAACGCGATGGCAGACTATGATGCAATCGTCATCGGGGCAGGAACCGGCGGCCTGAGCGTGGGCGCGCAACTGGCCAGGCAAGGACGCAAAGTGCTGCTCCTGGAACAAAGCGAGCGTATCGGCGGTTGTTGCTCCACATTCGAACAGCAGGGCTTTCACTTCGACCTGGGCGCTTCGTTGATCGAAGCCACCGACTTGATCGACGAGGCTTTCCAACGGCTGGGCACAACTCTGGCGGACGAAGTGGCCCTGCTGCCCTGCGATCCGGTGTATACCGTCATTATGAAAGACGGCACGCGCATGAAGTACCCCACCTCGCTCGAAGCGTCCGCCGAGGAAATCCGGCGCATCGCGCCCGCCGAAGTCCCCAACTGGAACCGGTTCTGCACGGCGATGAAAGAACTATCCGACAATGCGCTATCCCTGTTCCACAGTCCAATGGACACAATGGCGGACTTCATCCGCTTCTTCGTCAACGCGCCGGCGATGCTGAAGTATTCGCCCCTGTTCTTCTGTAGCTATCAGGATGTCTTGCAACAATACTTCAAGGATGAACGCGTGCGCGAGTCTATCGCCTACCAGACGCTGTTTATCGGCCTGCCGCCGGCGCTATGTCCGGGGATTTTCACCATGGTCGCCTACGGAGAGCACGCCGGCGTCTACTACAGCAAAGGCGGGATGATCGGCATACCGGCGGCCCTCGAACGGTGCGGGAAGCGTTTCGGCCTGGAAGTGCGGCTGAACACCCTCGTGGATAAAGTGCTGGTGCGCAACGGGCGGGCAATTGGCGTCCGCCTGGCCGATGGGACCGAAATCACCGCATCCGTGGTCGTATCGAACATCAATGCCAAGACCCTGTACCTGGACTTGATCGGCGAAGAGCACCTGCCCTGGCTGGCGCGGATCGGCATCAAGAGCTACGAGTACGCTATGGCCGTGCCGATGCTGTACCTGGGCGTGGACTATACGCCGCCCCTGGAATCGCATCACACTTTAGCGACACTGCCGGCCGACATGATCAACCGCTACTGGTGGGAGACCTACGAAAAAGGACGCTATCCTACCGAGCAACAGTTCGGTATCATCAGTTGGACGTCGCACAGCGATCCAGGTTTGGCGCCGGAAGGCCAGCACGTGATCGTGTTGACGCTGGCCCCCGCGCCCTACCGCCGCAGCGACGGCAAAAGCTGGGACGAGGTGAAACCGGAGCTGACCGAGCAGATCATTGACTACTACAGCGCGCACTACATTCCAGGACTGCGCGAACACGTCAAAGTGGCGACCCTGGCGACGCCGGTAGATTTCGAACGCAACTTGCGCCTGCCCGAAGGTTCGATCTACGCCCTGCGGCAGGACATCACCAACGAAACCATCTTCCGGCCCGCCGCGAAGTCGAAGTCCATTGCCGGGCTGTACCTGGTCGGCGCCTCCACGCATCCCGGCGGCGGCGTCCCCACCACCATCGCCTCCGGCATGATCGCTGCCGATCTCATCGCACGATATGAGTAATGGGTAACTGGTAACCGGTAACTGGTAACTGGTAATCAGGGATTAGGGAGGGGACTTCTCCCAATCCCTGATTCCCGATTACCGCTCACCGCTCACCGATTACCGCTCACCGATTCCCAATTACCGATTACCGCTTACCGATTACCGCTTACCGATTACCAATCACCGATTACCAATCACCGCTTTCCAGGGAGGAACAATATGCACTTGCCACACACCACCTTTTCTGAAGCCGACATCACTGCCTTTATGCCGGAGATGAAGATCGGGCTGCTGGCGACGGTCAACGACGCTGGCTTGCCGCACCTCACGCTAATTTCAACGTTCCGGGCCGGTTCACCCACGCAGTTGACGTGGGGGCAATTCACCGAGGGACTATCCAAGCAGTACATCCGGCAGCGCCCCCAGGTCGGCTTTATGGTGATGACGTTGAACAAAGAGGTGTGGCGCGGAAAAGCGACGTTCACGCACACCGCGCGCCAGGGGCCGGAGTATGACGCCTACAACAACATCCCGATGTTCCGCTACAACGCCTACTTCGGCATCCACACGGTCTATTACATGGACTTGATCGCGCACACGGGGCGGCAGGTTTTGCCAATGGGGCAGGTGATCTTGGCAGCGATGCAGACGATGCTCGCGCGAACATTGGCGCGCAAGCGTAAGGCGACCGTGCTCAACCTGTGGACGCGCCGCCTGTTCAACAAACTCGACAACCTCAAGTTCGTCGCTTATGTGGATACCGACGGCCACCCCGTCATCATCCCTGCCATCCAGGCGCAGGCGCTCGATGCAAGCCGGGTCGTTTTTTCGACGGGGGCTTTCGGCGACGAACTACGCGCGATTCCCGCCGGCGTTTCGCTGGCCGTTTTTGGGATGACATTGGATATGGAAGACGTCCTATTGCGCGGCGCCTTCGAGGGCATCCGACGCATCGCGGGCATCCCCTGTGGCGCGGTGGCGGTGGATTGGGTCTACAATCCCATGCCGCCCAAGCCGGAGCAGATTTATCCGGCGACGGCGTTGGAGGCGGTGCGGGTGTTTTAAGTTTCTTTCTCTATCAGCAGACAACATGAGCGATGCTCTCTACCAAAGATGAAAATGGTTCAGAAGCTGCCGGACGCCGATTTTCGCCGATTCACGCAGAGCATTTTTTTGAGCCATCCCCAAAAATCTGCTCAATCTGCTTAATCTGCTGACAGAAACAAACTTTCTTTATCAAGAGAGCTATTTTCGGAATAGATCATTTGAGCGATGTTCTCCACCAAACTCGCAGGCTCCCTGTTAGCCTACCAGTCGCCATAGCGCGCACGGCGCTCGCGGATCTGAGTTTCGGCGCTGTGGCATAGGGAGGTCCATAGCGCGGCAACGTCAGGCCCAAGACGCGCGGCGGCGGCGGTAATGGCCGGGATGTCTAATGGCGCATCGCTCAAACCACTCAAGGCAAAGGCCAACATCGCCGCAATATCGGCGGGGTGCTTAGCGGAGCGTCCCTCAGCCCAGGCTTTCAGCTTGCCGATGATGATGTCGGTTGGTTGCGCGCACCACGCTTCGAACGTCGCGCCGGTTTCATCCTGAAACGTGCAGCGCATGCGGCGGTCGAAGGCGACCCGATAACCCGGCTCACCGGTCAAAGGGACCAGGTCTGCCTTGACGCCCAATTCGGTATCAATGAGGTTGAACATAATCCCCATACGCGTCGAGTTACGCATCATCTCTGGGTCGGCGTAATAACGCGGCAAGGGGAAGTGTGCGGCCAACGCATCGAAATCGGCGTCGCGCAAGTCAACGAGGATATCCACATCGAACGTAGCGCGGCTGACGCCAAAAGCCAACCCCGCGAACGCGCCGACGATCATATACGGCGCGTCTATCGCTTCCAAAGCGCGAATTACCTTGAAGTAAAACGCCAACCCGCTCATGCATCCTCCGGCTTATCCTCTGAAAGCTGATTGCTGACCGCTGACGGCCCCATCCGCACCGGCGTCAGGTAGGCCAGCACCTTCATATTCAGCTCGGATTGGGTCAACTCCGGGAAGCGGCGAGCGAATGTGCCGCGCAGGGCCGCCATCGCAAAGGCTTGCGCCTGCATCCCCGCCAGCACGCGCTTCTCCGGCGGGATGCGCGCCAACAGTTCCAATTGTTGCCAGTCAATCGGATCAAGACCATCAACGAGGGCTTGGATGGCGGCGGCGTCCCAGGTGATGTTCTCACTCATAACGGTTTCCCTTTTCGTTTATTCGGTTGCCATTCAAGTTATAGCGGTCATGCGCGGCTTGGCGCAGCCGGTAGACCACCGCTTTCCAATAAACGTCCTTCCCGTAACCGCATGAACAGCACCGGCGTGGCCCAATCTTGCGCGTCCTCCAAAAGGTTGCGCGCTTGATTCATCGCCTTATCCACAACGCCGTGTTGCAGCAGAAAGCGATAAAAGTGCCGGGTGAGTTCCTGCGCCGTCTTCACGGCGATCTTGTCCTGCATCGCTGCCACCGCCGGGATGCCGATCTGCACCAGGCGCGACGCGAGGCCCACGAAGGGATTAGGGCTGTCGGCGGGGCGGCGCGCGCTTTCGCACGCTTCCAGGAAAATTAAATGCGGCTTGTGATCCAGGCCATTCAATCGCCTCGTCAAGTCGGCATCCGTGATCCGGCGAACCTGACCCTCCTCATCTTCCAACAGCAGCATCGCCAGTCCGGTACGTTGCTGGAACGTCCCGTGGCCTAAAATATGGAGCAGATGGTATCCCGGATCATAGGCCAACGCTTCAAAGATATGACTGACGGTGGCCGGACCGTAAAGAACAGTATAGCCGGCCGTCATCAACGCGCTCTTTTGCTCTTCAGAGAGCCTCGTCCGCCCCGGCATGATGGTGATGGAGACTCCTTTTTTCAGCAAGCCGTCCAACGCGACACGCAAGTTAGCCAGTTCGGCTTCGATAGTTAGCGGCATCAAGCCATGCTCCACCAGATTTTCAGGGTTGGCGATCACGTACAGCATCCGCACCGGCCCCTCGATAGTCGACGCCTCGCCACGTTGCAAGCCGAAATAGCGCGAGAAGGGCAGCTTCGCATCCGTCGCCACACGGAACGCCCCGCCCTCGCTGCGGTAGTGCAGCCGTTCCCAGACCAGCGCGTGCAAGTCGGCGGCCTCGTGATCAATCCACAGACGCAGGCGCAGACGGTCGGCAGTCTTTGCGTGGGCGCGCTCCCGCGCAGTGGCGAAGGCGATGTGGATTTGATCGCGGAACAGCGCATCGAACAACGCCAGGCCATACGCCTCTGGATCAGTGATAGCGGCTAACCGCTCGCGTTCCTGCGCCCCCATCTGAAACGTCCCGTAGTATTTGTAGTCGCCGTCCAGTTCAGCGACGACGGCATAGCGGCCCGCCTCAGCATCGCGCGGCGCGATGTGGATTTCGAGGTCGGTGTACGTTTCCGGCGCACCGTGAGATGGGGTCGGGGCAGAGGGCGGCGTCATGTTCTGTTGTGGCGCGCTCACGGCTACGCCGGAGGGGGTCGTCTCCGGTGGGGTGCATAACGGCGGCGCGGTTTGCCGCTCCTTCCACGTCTGGATCATCGCCTGCAATTCTGCCATGCGGCGCTGCGCGTAAGCCGCATCCGTCCAGCCGCGCGATTGATGATCGCGCACCTGGTTCAACTCGCGCTCACATTCGGCGATTTTGCCGGCGATCAACGCTGACTGCACTTCGGCAGCCAGCGCGCACAGGTCCGCCGCCGCACATTGCGGCCCACGGTCCGGGTATTCGCTCAACACGCAGAGGAAGAGGCTCAAAGCATTTTGCCCTGCAGCGTTCCAGGCGTCCATAAACTGCGAGATGAGGAAACTCACGCGCGAGGCCGGCGTGGCGGCTTCGGGAACGGTGTACTTCCAGGCCGCCAGCCGGTCGTCGTCAAAGAGCAAACGCAGGGTTGCGTTGCTGTTAAAAGGCGCACATCGCAGCAACGTATCACGCAGACGGTTCTGTAAGGAAGGCGACAATGATGGCATATAATTCTTCTCCTATTTCCTTCGTAGGGCCGCCACCCGCAAGCTGACAGCTTGCGCTACATTCGTAGCCCGCAAGCTAACAGCTTGCGT
>FWPV01014408.1_pt1 | contig 11609 bp, 10 predicted proteins | sample 2228371 | NCBI WGS metagenome assembly FWPV01 (sample SAMEA103939776, study PRJEB20133) | metagenome | reverse complement strand
CCGCTTTGCGCAGCGGCCGCGGAGGCGTACGCACGGGCGTGCCCGTGGCGTCGCGGTAGGCCAACCCGCGGATTTGATCTAGGGGCAACGCTCCGGCCCGGCTCAGGAGCGCGGGCATCAGTTCCAGGATCGTCTCCTCGCCCTCGCCCACCACGACGATGTCTATGGGATGCTCGCCTTTGACTTGGTATTCCAAATAGCTTTCGGGGCGCGCCGTCGGATCGGCGCCGCCCACGAGGACGAGGGCGCCACGCTCGTGCGCCAGGCGCGCCAGCTCCAAGGCGGCCGCGCGCACCGTGCTCAGGGCGCTGATCCCTACCACGCGGGGGTGGTATTGCTCCAGGGCGGAGACGAACTCGTGCGTGCTCTGGCAGAACATGCCGTCCCATAGAGCCACCTGGTACCCTGCCTGGCGCAACGTGGCCGCCAGATAGAGCAGGCCCAACGGAAAGTAGGGCGTCATCAACCGGTTTTCAACGGGATCCTGTATCAAGAGCAGCGGGTTCGCGAGTAAAATATCGGCGGACACAAACCCTCCATCATCCGGAAATCAAACATCATCTGGCGAAAGGTGATATTGTTCGAGGCGCGCGGCATATTCGGCGGCCACGTATGCGCCGAAATCGCGCATATGCCCTTTGCACTGTTTGGGGCCGAATTGCACGGCACGGCTGCCTTTGCGTTCGGCCTCGGCTGTCAAGCGGCGGATTTTGCGCGTCATCTCCCACCTTTCGAGCATGTCGCCCATCTTTCCATCCAACAGCCTCTCGAGCGCACGCTTGAGCCACAGCCTACTTCGAGGTGGTTGCGGGATGAATTGGCTCCGACTGGACTGGAAAGCGTTCGGCAGCCAAGCCATCGCCCAAGCGTTGGCGGCGATCAGTTTCTGGTACACATCGTAGCCGTATAGGGGCACCATCTGGGCCAGCTCGTGGGCGGTGAAAAGGGAGTGATCAATCTGGTGCAAGGCATCAAGGTCTACGACATAGTTAGGACAGAGCAGGACGCGTTCCAAATGCCCCACGCGCGCCAAGATCACCGCAAAGAGGCGCGCCAGCCAAACGCGATTGGGCGTCGTGACGAGCATAAAGTCAATGTCGTCGGCGCTGTTGGGGGCGTTATTGACGGCCAACGATCCGGTCACGGCCACCATGCGCACAAAGGGCAACCCCGCCAGAAACGAGGCATAGCGGCGCGCTATCTCCCACAGTGTATGGTTGGCCTCCTCGCGCGCTTGGCGACGCAGGAAAGCCTCCTCACGATGCGCCAAGGCTACATAGGGCGGCCGCACAACGATCTTGGCGCGCAGCCAGGCATCCTCCGCTAGGGCTTGCTCGACCTCGTCGCGCGTGGCGACGACCCGCACCAGGTGCCGGTGGATTTCGTCGATTGTCAAAGGATAGAAAAAGATATCAGCATACAGCAAGGAACGCAGGATGGCTTCCGAAAGCAAACTCCCTGATGCGTCTTCGCTCGGTGAGTCCACGGCCCTACTCCTGAAAAGAGCTACAAGATCTTGACAAGTTCACGACGATAGTAAGCAAAGTGCTCCCAGGGCACGTCGGGGGGCACATAATGATACACGACGGGGATGTAGCCGCCGCTCTTGATCACGGGGGCGATGCGGCGCAGCTCGACGTCGATCGCTGCAGGCCCCGCGACCAGGGCATTCTTGTCAATGCCGCCCATCATCTGCAGGCGAGGATAGGCGGCACGTACGGCGGCCACATCCATCCCGGCGCGCACCTCAAAAGGATATAGCCCTGTGACGCCCCCTTCCAAAAAAAGCGGGATCAATCCCCACACGTTGCCGTCCGTATCGAGCAGGACGATATCAATGCCATGCTGTCGGAAAAAGACGGTGATGCGTTTGTACACGGGCATGAGGAATTCGCGAAAGATGCGCGGCGAGACCATCGAGCCGCTTTTGTAGCTCATGTCCTCCCAGAAATAGGCATAGTCCACGTCGGTCTGCGCGAGCACCTCCTCGAACAAGCCCAGCCATAGCTCCGTGAGGTGCGCCAGGACGTCGCGCACGAGTTGCGGATCGTCAAAGAACTTGTACATGAGGTTCTCAAAGCCGAACAGAGTGCGCAGCGATGAGAACACGCCCAGAAACGGCCCGCCGATCACCAGCGGCCAATCGCGCTGGCGATAGGCGGCCATCTGTTGAGGCCAATCCGGCGAGAGGCGACCGGAAATGTCAATGCGTAGCCGCTCACTTTTGAGCGCTTCCCACGTGGCGCGGTCCTTGACCGGCCACTCGAGCGGGTGGGGTAGGGTTGACGAATCCTTGCGCACAAGGACGACCGTGCCATCGCTGGCCCGCATCTTGATCTTTTCATCGTCCTCCCAAAGTACCTCTTGCTCAAAGGGGGGCCAGATGCCCCACTCACCGTCGATTTTTTCGATGCCCGCGTCCAAGCCGAAATAAGCGTGCACCGAGCGGTCCAGCGGCTCGCCGCGCCGCCAGGGGAAGCCCTCCCCCTTGACGCCCGCGCCCGGCACGAGACCTTGGGGCGCATCGGGGTGGCGCGGAAGGCCCTCGGTATACCAACGCTCCAGCGTGCTTGCCCAGTAGCCCATCTCCCAGTTGGGGGCACGATCCACCGCTTGAAAACGCATACAGGCCAGAAAGCGCTCACGAGAGTTCATGCGATCTCCTATCCATGGGGCGATGCATTCAAGGCATTGTTTACTGTATTTGTGTAATTTTGTCAAAGGCGATGCTATGGACTGAGCACCAGCTTGATGGCGTCTATTCTACGTTGCGCCAAATCCTCGACCGCTTCGTGGGCCGCGCTGAGTAGGCGGATGTGATCCACGAGTTGATCGAAGGGGATCTCGCGCTCGCCCAGCCAACGCATGGCCTGCTGGAAATCTTCGTGCGTATAGATCTGGGTGCCGATCAGTTCCATCTCGTACAATGTCAGCTCGATGAGCGACATGGCGATCGGCTCGGGAAAGATGGCGGTAGAGACGATGCGCGCGCCGCGCTGCGCCAGGCTGAGCGCCTGATGCACCGTCACGGGCGCGCCACTGGTCAGAAAGATGGAATCGAACTTCTGAGGGTGATGCGCGAGGATCGTCTCGGACAGGCGCGCGTCTGTCGCGGAATAGGCTGCAAAGCCCATCGCGCGCGCGACCTTGAGGTTGTACTCATACAGGTCGGTAACCACGACGGTTTCGGCGCCGCTCTGGCGCGCGGCGATGGCGGTGACCAGGCCGATCGTCCCGCCGCCCAGCACCAAGACGCGCGCGCCGCTTTCGAGCCTTCCCCGCCGCACCGAGTGAATGCCCACCGCCAACGGCTCCGCCAGGACGCCGCGCTCAAAGCTCATTTGAGGGCCGAGCTTGTACGTGATCTCGGGCCGCGAAACGAAATATTCGGCGAACGTGCCCCGCCAGCCTTTGATGCCCGGCACGACCTTGTTCTCGCAGATATTGGAACGCCCGCGCCGACAGGGGACGCACTCGCCGCACGCCAGATAGGGCATGACCGTCACGCGATCCCCAATGCTGAAGCCGCGCACTTGGCTCCCCAGCTCGACGATGGTTCCCGCTAGCTCGTGCCCCAGGATGACGGGCGGCTTACGAAAGGGGTGATCGCCCTTGAAAGCGTGCAGGTCGGAGCCGCACACGCCGGCGTATTGGACGCGGATCAAAATCTCGTTCGAGCCGATGGTGGGATCGTCCACATCTCGCACGGCAATCTTGCCGATATCTTCCAGGATGGCTGCTTTCATGGTATCCTGCTTTGTCAGAGGTTTGTGTGAGTATAGCGCGCACCAAGTTGCAGCGCAACCGGCAATCGGCAACGACGGGCATGACGAAAGCTTGTCCCATCGGTTGACCACACACGTCGGAGCGATTGGCGGAGAATGAGGTTCAACGCGCTCTTTCGCGGAAGAGCACCTGGCTTTAGGCTGTGTGAATATGTGGTTTCGAGTTTTTTGCGCACTTTGGCTATTAGGATTATCATATGCGGAATAGGCTAATAATGGGAGCATGCACCATGTCGGATTCCGGCAAACGCAAGCGCCAGGTGTTTGGCGATGACGTTATCTGGAGAGGCGCCGGAGTAATTCGCCGCGAAAAGTACCCGCGTATTCTCAGCGATGAAGCTCTACGCGATGTACTGAATATGGAAAAGCAGGTGCAGCAGATCATCGCCGATGCTGAGGCGCAAGCTAAACAGATCATTGCAACGGCGCGGCAACAGGCACAGCAGGCCATGGCCCAGGCAGAAGAAGAAATGCGAAAATACGCCGAGGCCGTTTTGAACGAATCCTCGGTTGCCATCCAGGATGAGGTGCGCGCCATCCAGGAACAAGCCGAGCGAGAGGCCGAAACGTGGGTCCAAGCCGCACAGGCGCGCTTGCCCAAAGCTGTGAATTATGTACTGAATATCGTATCTCTGCGCGAGACTGAATAGCCATGATCGGGCTTGATGCCGTTCGATATGCTGCGGCGAACGGTCGGGTGCGGGGGCTCTATGCGCAACTTTTGCCCGATTCTATCTGGCGTGATCTGGTAAATGCCCCGGATCTGTCCGCTACGCTATCGTTACTCCGCACGACAATCTACAACGATGTTATTGCCTCGGCGGAACAAAGAGGACTAACCCTGGTTCGTCTAGAACGTCGGCTATTGGGCATGGCCGCGCTCAATTGTCGCCGTGCGATGACCTTTACCGGCGGGGGCGTGCGCACGTTGCTCCTGGTTTGGTGGCAGCATTTTGAGTTGGAGAATCTCAAGGCCGTCTTTCGTGGCGTGGACCAGGGCATGGAACCCGATGAGATTCGTCGCTTTCTGATCCCCCTGGGCGAGTATTCGACCTTGCCTTGGGAGACGCTGTTGAACGAGCGTTCTGTCAGCACCCTAGTTGATGCGCTGAGCAAGACGCATTACATTAATCCTTTGCGCGTAGCTTGGCCGGCTTATCAGCGCGAGCAGGCAGTGTTCCCGCTTGAGGTCGCCTTGGATATCCGCTACTACCGCGATTTGGCAGCGGCGATTAAGCATCTCAAAGGGGATGATCAAGAGCAGGCCCGACGGCTTTTGGGCACATGGTTGGATATTCTCAATATTCTATGGGCCTACCGCTATCGGGTATATTACGGCCTTTCGGCCGAGGAAATCGTCAACTACACCTTATGGCAGACTTTTCGCACGAATACCGGGCTGGTGCAGGAGATCGCGTTGGGGGCCGATCCGCGCGACATATTGATGCGCGTGTGGGGGGCGGGCACGATCGATTTATCCCCTTTGAACGGTTATCAAGATCAACTGCAAATGATGCCTGTCCTGGAAATGCTATTGCAACGCTATTGGAGGCGACTCGCGCGGCGTGCTCTGGATGGTTATCCTTTGAGGTTGAGTTCTATCCTTGGCTATCTCCTGCTTCAGGAACTCGAAATCAAAGACCTGATTACCCTGTTAGAAAGCAAAGAGATGGGTTGGAGTCCTGAGCGCATCCGCGAGCATTTGATAAGGAGCCAAGATTAGCATGTTCGTCCCGACCCAAATGTCGGAAGTGGATATTTTCGTGTTCGAAGATGATATAGAGGCTGTTGCCCAGACGGTGGCCCGCCTTAGCGTGATGCACCTGCTCGACGCCAATGCTTTGGGCAAGTGGGCGGAGGGCGTCAGCTCCGAGTGGGCCGGGCGAATTAGCGCATATACGAACCAGGAACGACGCGCCAGGGACTTGCTCGCTCAACTGGGCGTTGAAGTTCAAATTCCGAGCTATGATGGCAAACTGAATCCTTCGGAGGATCTCGATAACTTTGAGGTAGAGCTGCAGCGCCAGGAGTCAGCCGTTCACGCGTTGCGCGACAAAATCGCCGAGGTCAAATACCGTCTCGAACAACAGGAGCTGATTGCCAAATCCATGGAGACGCTGGCGCCCCTTTCGGTGAGCATCTCCGACTTGCGCCAGCTTGAGCATCTGCATTTGGTGGTGGGCACCATCCCCGAGGAGAACCTAGCTCGGCTTGAGGAAAGCCTTTTCCGCATTCCGTATTCGATCATTCCCGTGTATCGGTACGAGCGGAAAGTGTTATTATTTGCCTTTTGCGCCGAGGAGCACGCGCCTATCCTCGACCGTGCGCTGGAAAGCGCTTTCCTCGATCCTTTGGCGTTGCCGGAGAACTTTGGCGGCCCGGCCCAAGAGGTACTTGATCAGGTCACGCAGAACATCGAGGCGTGTCGCAAGGAGCTGGCCGAGTTGGAGGAAAAGCGCCGACTTCTTGCCCACGAGTTGGGCACTGGCCTGCTGGAGCTTTTGGCTCGCATACAAGGCGATCGGGCCATCGCAGATGCCATGTCGCATTTTGGGCATCGCGAACGGGTCTATCTCATCGCAGGGTGGGTGCCGACGGATCGCGTGGCTGAGCTGCGTAGCGCAGTGGAAGAGGTAGCGGGCGGGCGCATCACGTTTGAGGAGTCGCCCCCGCATGTGCCCGGCGCGAACCACAAGATACCCACCTTGCTCAAACACTCGGGCTTATTGCGGCCTTTTGAGAAGCTTGTGACCACCTATGGCGTGCCCGGCTACCGCGAGATTGATCCTACGCCCTTAGTGGGCATCACATTTGCGCTGATGTTCGGGATCATGTTCGGGGACCTGGGGCATGGCTTGGTCTTGGTCTTGTTAGGGGCGTTGTTGATGTCGCGCCTCGTTCCGGCGCTGGCCGGTCAAGCGGAGACCGGTGTCATCCTGTTGGCATGTGGCCTTTCATCCGCTGTGTTTGGGCTGTTGTATGGGAATCTCTTCGGCATGGAGGATGTGATCCCGGCGCTCTGGATACGCCCCATGCGAGATATTTGGACTTTATTGGGCGCTTCGGTGGTCTTTGGGGTGATCGTGCTCAATATTGGGTTCGGCTGTCGCCTGGCGACGGCCATTCGCGAGGGACAGTTCGCTGAGGCCCTTTTTGACAAGAACGGTTTTGCCGGCTTGTTTCTCTATTGGTGTTTAGGGGCCATCGTGGTACTGATCGCCCTCGGCAAGCCCCTGCCCGGGTGGCTAGATGCGTTAACCGTCGCGCTGGCGCTTTCGCTCTTTTTCGCTGAACCGTTGACTCGATTCATCACTGGCGTCCGTCCGCTGGTGCACGGTAATATGGCCGAGTTATTTGTCCAGGCCTTTTTCGAGTTGTTTGAGGCATTGATCAGTTATCTGAGCAATACACTCTCTTATGTGCGCCTGGGAGCCTTTGCCGTGGCACACGCGGGGTTAAGCATGGTGGTCTTTTTGCTGGCCGATATGCTCGGCAGTGGGCCGACCGGGGGCGTTCGGCGCCTGTTGATTATCATCTTGGGGAATATCGTGGTGATCGGCTTTGAAGGTGTCATCGTAGCGATTCAGACCTTGCGTCTCGAGTATTATGAGCTGTTTGGCAAATTCTACAAGGGCGAGGGGACGCCTTTCAAGCCGTTAACGTTGCCACGGACGCAAAAAAGTCTAAACGCTGCTATTAAAGAAAGGAAGCCCTCATGAGTCGAACGATCCATACTTTGCTGACGATGATGATCGTATCTGGCCTGGTGTTCATCGTGTTTGCGCGGCGTTTTCGCCGCTCTCAATTCACGTTGCGCGCGCTGATCGCCAGCTTGGTGGGGTTGAACGGCTTGGCCGTGTTGGTCTGCCTGGGCGCCGTGTTCTTCCTGGGTAACCCCATGACCGTCCTCGCTCAAGGAGCCAGCGCCCCTTCTGCCGAGGTATCGGGGGCGGCGCTGGGCGCCGCGTTGGCCACTGGGCTGGCTTGCATCGGTGCCGGGATCGCCGTGGGCATCGCCGGGGCGGCTGCTATCGGTGGCATCACCGAAAAGCCCGAAATCCTTGGGCGTACCCTGATTTTCGTTGGCCTGGCCGAGGGCATCGCCATCTATGGCCTGATCATTTCTTTCATGATCTTGAACCGCTAACGTGTTCCGCGGAGCGCTTAGAAGGGCACAAGGCTGATGAGAACGTATGTGATTGGCAATGAGGATTGCGTGCTTGGGTTTTCGTTGGTGGGTGTCGAGGGGCGCATTGTCCGCAACGCGGGCGAGCTCGAGACGGCTCTCCAGACTTGTCTAGCGGACAAAACGATCGGATTGCTCCTGATCACGAGCGATATTGCCCGATTCGCGCGCGAGAGGGTTGACGGATTGAAGCTGAGCAGCTTGGCGCCGTTGGTGGTTGAGATACCCGGGGCGCAGAAAGAGGCTGCCGGCCCCTCGTTCAGAGAGTTTGTGCAACGTGCCGTGGGCATCAGTTTGGGAGATAGATCATGACCGGTATTATCGGCAGCGGGTTGGAGCTTTATCTACATCAGCAGGCACGCGAAAAGGGACTCAACCGTCTGGCGGAGGCGCAAGAGCAGGCGGCCAAGCTCGCTCAGGAGGTTGCGGCGCAGATTGAGGCCAAACGCCGGGAAATGGAGACACAGATCGCCCGGCTTGTGGAAGAAAAGCACAAGAGGGCTGTCGCCCAGGCACGCTTGAGAGCCAAACGGACGATCATCCAGCAGCAGGAGCAGGTCATCCAGCAGGTTTGGGAACAGGTAGAGGCCGCGCTCAAGGCGCAAAGCGATACAAAAGAGCGCTTGTCCACGTTGGCGCATTTGCTAGCCGATGCCGCCGTACAGCTTAGGGGTGGGCCTCTAGAGGTGCAGGCGAACGCTACGGATCGCGCCTTGCTGGATGGTGGGGCGCTTGCCGAGATCGCGCGTCAGCTGTGGGCGCGTTACAATGTGACGGGCCTGACTCTCGCCGAGGACCCAGTGCCCATCTCGGGAGGCGTGATCGTGCGTCGGCTGGATAAAAATGAGATTGTGGATAATTCTTTCGAGGAGCGGCTAGCCCTCGAGCGCAGAACGCTGCGCAACGATGTTTATCGTCTGCTTGACGCGAAAGAATAATGTTGCAAAGAGGACGTAGCGAGAGTGGAATCAGTCGGGTTAGTCGTTTGGATTAGCGGCCCCGTGGTGCGCGCCCGGGTCACAGGCGTCTTGCAGATGCTGGAGCAGGTGGAGGTTAGCGAAGATCACCTCGTGGGGGAGGTGATCGGCTTGCAAGGGGATGTGGCTACGATCCAAGTTTATGAGGAGACGGCTGGCGTCAGGCCTGGCGATCCCATCTACGGCACGCACATGCCGTTGAGCGTCGAGCTTGGACCGGGGTTGCTCGGGCGCATCTACGACGGCATTCAGCGACCTCTGGAGGTATTGGCGGAAAGCTCGGGCAGTTTTATCCGGCGCGGCGTAACGGCCCCTGCTCTGGACCGCAACCGTCGCTGGTCATTTACCCCTGTCGTCAAAGTGGGGACCGTCGTGCACGGCGGAGAGATTATCGCCACCGTGCCCGAGACCTCTTTGGTCGAGCATCGTATCATGGTGCCGCCGGATCTTACGGGAAAGTTGGTGTGGATCGCGCCCGAGGGCGAATATACCGTGGCAGAGCCGATCGCACGGCTCGCTACGGCTACTGGGGAGCATGAGCTGACGATGGTGCAACGCTGGGGTGTGCGCGCCCCTCGCCCCGTTGCTCAGCGTGAGAGTCCTGAAATGCCTCTGATCACCGGACAGCGTGTTATTGATACTCTGTTTCCAATTTCCAAAGGAGGCGCAGCCACTGTCCCCGGAGGGTTCGGCGCTGGCAAGACGGTGTTGCAGCACGCCCTGGCCAAGTGGTCAGATGCCGACATTGTGCTCTTCATCGGCTGCGGCGAACGCGGCAACGAGATGACCGCCGTGCTGGTCGAATTCCCCAAACTGCAGGACCCCCGTTCCGGTCATTCGCTCATGGAGCGCACAATTCTCGTCGCCAATACCTCTAATATGCCCGTGGCCGCGCGCGAGGCGAGCATCTACACCGGCATCACGTTGGCCGAGTATTATCGCGACATGGGCTACCATGTCGCGCTCATGGCCGATTCCACCTCCCGCTGGGCTGAGGCGTTGCGTGAGGTCTCAGGCCGGTTGGAGGAGATGCCTGCTGAGGAGGGCTTCCCTGCCTACTTACCTTCGCGACTGGCCTCTTTTTACGAGCGCGCGGGTCTGGTAAGAACGCTCAACCAGCGCGAAGGATCCGTGACGGTGGTGGGAGCTGTGTCCCCGCCCAGCGGCGATTTTTCAGAGCCGGTCACGCAGCACACGCAGCGTTTTGTGCGCGTCTTTTGGGCGCTGGACAAGGCTTTGGCCTCTGCACGCCATTTCCCCTCGGTCAACTGGCTCGACAGTTACAGCGATTACACGCGCGCGGTCCGTGATTGGTGGGCAACCCACGTATCCGCCGACTGGGCCGATCTGCGGCGCAAGACCATGGAGATTCTGCAGCAAGAGGCGCAGTTGCAAGGAATCGTCAAGTTGGTCGGGCCGGATACGTTGCCCGATTCGCAGCGTTTTGTGCTGTTGGTGGCCAGAATGATCAAAGAGATGTTCCTGCAACAGAACGCTATGGACCCGATTGATGCGTTCTCCACTCCTGCCAAGCAGGTGGCCATGCTGCGCCTGTTGGTGCACCTGTTCGAGCGCGGCTTGGAGATTATTCATAAAGGCGCTCCGATCAGTAGTCTCCAGAGCCGGGTGACGTTGTGGCCGCAGATTGTGCGATCCAAATCCACTGTGCCCAATGACGATCTGGGGGCTTTTGAGCGACTGCGCGCGCAATTAGATGAGCAACTCGATCACTTGGAGAAGGACTATGAGCAGTAAGCCCTTCCGAGGGGACAAGCTTTCTTTTCCTGTCCTGAAGACGAAGCAATACGAGGGCCTGAGCCGCATCTACGGCCCGATCATTATCGTCGAGGGCATCTCGAATGTCGGATACGACGAGGCAGTAGAGGTTCGGTTGCCCGACGGCAGTTTGCGGCGCGGGCACGTCCTGGAAGCCAGCGAAAAGAGGGCGGTGATCGAAGTCTGGGATGGCACGATCGGGCTGGAAATGGCTTCGACGCGAGTGCGCTTTGCAGGGGAGCCGCTGCGCGTGCCGGTGGGCGAGGAAATGTTGGGCCGCGTCTTTGACGGGCTTGGCGAGCCGGTCGACGGTATCGCCGCACCCTTGGCGGAAGACTATGCGGATGTGAATGGCGCGCCGATCAACCCGACTCAGCGCGTCTATCCGCGGGATTTGATCATCACGGGCATCTCGGCGATCGACGGGATGAACACTTTGATTCGTGGACAGAAACTGCCCATCTTTTCGGGGAGCGGACTGGCGCACAACGAACTGGCTGCGCAGATCGCTCGCCAAGCGCACCTGGTCAACAGCGCAGAGGAGTTTGCCGTCGTGTTCGTGGCGATGGGTGTGCGGCACGACGACGCCGAGTTCTTTCGAAGCAGTTTTGACGAGAGCGGGGCGCTCAACAATACGGCCATGTTCCTCAATCTGGCCAATGATTCGCCGATGGAGCGCATCATCACACCGCGCGTGGCATTGACTTTGGCCGAGTTTCTCGCTTTTGAGCGCGGTATGCACGTGCTGGTCATCATCACGGATGACCAGGGCTATGGCGACCTGGGATGTCACGGCAACCCGGTGCTGAAGACGCCGCATCTGGACCGCCGGCACCGGGAAAGCGTCCGCTTCACGCAATTCAGCGTCAGCCCGGTGTGTTCGCC
>FWPV01014407.1_pt1 | contig 11609 bp, 9 predicted proteins | sample 2228371 | NCBI WGS metagenome assembly FWPV01 (sample SAMEA103939776, study PRJEB20133) | metagenome | reverse complement strand
CTTCTCCTCCAGCGTCTTCTCGAACAGGCCGAACGAGGTGTCCGGGCAGCGGAAGCCGTCCGGGTACGGCGCCTGCACGAAGTCGGGACACCCGCAGCCGATCCAGTCCTTCAATGCGGGGATGCCTCCGGCGAGCTGCGAGCCCATGGTGCGTCCGTGGAAGGCGTTGTCGAACCCCACGATGACCCTGCGCTGCCTCTCCCCCCGGGCCGCCGCGCGCGTCTTGGCCAGCTTGATGGCGCACTCCACGGCCTCGGAGCCGGTGGTCAGCAGAAACACTCTCCGCAGCGGCGGAGGCATCAGGCCGCTGAGCTTCTCCACCAGCCGGGCGCGGACATCGGTCGGGAAGCAGTAGGCGTGATAGAGATGCTTCTCCGCCGTCTCGCGGATGGCGGCCACCACCCGCGGATGATGGTGTCCCACGCTGGTGACCAGCACTCCCGAGCTGAAGTCTATCCACTGGTTGCCGTACGGGTCGCGGACGTAGCTTCCCTCGCCCGAGTCCCAGATGACGGGCGGCTGCCCTCCCATGGAACGGGGCTCTGAATCCCGCAGCTTCTGCAGGATGGGGATGGAATCGGGGACGGGGATGGGAGTGACGATGCGCCGGTGCGCCGTCTCCACGCGCGCGACCTCGCGCGGCTCAAGCGGGAATTCTCTGGTTGCCAATGCCGGTCCTCTTCTGCGGTGTGTTCAAGACGTCCTTGCCAGCCTCCCTTTTCCCCTTCGTCCTGCTGGCCCCGCGCTCCTGCCTCAGCGGCCCGGAGAGCCGCACCAGGCCGTGATGAGCCGGGCGAGCGCGCGCGCCGCGTCCCGGATGTCCTCCAGGGATATCTTCTCCGAGGCCGAATGCGCGTCCCTCAAGTCGCCCGGCCCGAACACCACCGCGGGGATGCCCGCGCGATGGTACACAAGGCGGGCGTCGCAGGATGCCAGATACCCGGAGACCTCCGCCCGGCCCCGCACCTGCTTCACCGACTCCGCCAGCAGGGAGGACAGGGGGTGGGAGGCATCCAGCGCGAACGGCGCGTTCGCCACTCCGTCGAAACAGACCTCCGCCTCGACGCCCTGCCGCTCCCGCGCCCGGCGCACGGCCTCCTCCAATCCGGCGCGCACCTCTGCCAGGGAGGCATTCGGCAGCAGGCTGACTGCCCCCCGGGCCTCGGCCCGGGCCGGCACCGTGGACGGCCAGTCGCCCGCCCGGACCACCCCGATGTTCACGTGCACGGGGCTAGGGTCCGACGGGAACAGGGGGACGTCGCGGGATCGCCGCACCAGCTCCTCCCCATACGCGCGCACCTCTGCCAGCGTCTTCTCCAGGTCTTCGAAGGCGCTTCGGCCCTCCCACCAGCGGCCCATGTGCGTGGCCCTGCCGCGGACCTCGATGCGGAACCAGAGCGCGCCCCGGTTGGCGGGGTGCACCGCGAGGCCCGACGGCTCCAGCACCACGCACCCGTCCGTCCGCTCACCCGTACGGAGCCAGGCGAGGGTGCCGTTGCCGCCCGCCTCCTCCTCCACCACGCTCAATCCCGCGCACTCGCCGCAAAGCTCCACGCCGGACTCGGCCACGGCCAGCATCGCGAGGCACAGGGTGACCACCTGTCCCTTGGCGTCGCACGCCCCGCGGCCCCGGATGAGCCCCTCCTCCCGCGTGCACGTGCAGCCCGTCGCATCGTCCGGAGGGACCACATCCATATGGCTGTTCAGAGCCAGACTCCTGCCACCCGCCGACCGCCCGATGCTCATCCTCACGTTCGGAGCGTGCCGGCCGTCCGCGGCGCACGGGACGTAGTCAGGATCCGACTCCAGCTCCGGGTCCGCCTCCATCAGCGAGCACGCCAGGCCCCTCGCCGAGAGCCATCCGTGCAGGAACTCCTGGGCCTCGCGCTCCCCGCCCACCGGTGACGGGATGCGGATGAGCTCCTCCAGCAGCCGCCCTGCATCCGCAAGCAGGCCGTCCACCGCACGGTCCAGGATGCGGGCGGAGTCCGGAGATGCGCCGCTCACCGCTCCCTTATCTCCCTTTCCAGACGGTCCAGCTCGGCGCGGATGGTGCGGAGCCGCTCGAGGGCGTCGGCGTGCGGCCCGGCGGCGTCCTTCTGCTTCTCGTACTCGGCCTTGGCGGTCTCCAGGTTGTTCAGGACCACCGCGATGAACAGGTTCACCACCACGAAGACCGCGATGACCACGTAGCTGCCGTAGAAGGCCCATGCCCATTTGTGCTGCTCATCCGTCGCCTTCATCACCTCCACCCATCCCTCCAGCGTCAGAATCTGGAACAGCGTCATCAGGGACCGTCCCAGAGTGCCCCAGTGCTCCGGGTCGTCCATATGGAACGAGTGATAGCCCAGCACGGCATACACGTAGAGCAGCAGGGACAAAAGCAGAGTGACGTGCCCGAGCGAGGGGATGGACCTCAGCATCGTCGCCACGATGAGCCGCAGCTCCTCCGACACCGACACCACCCGGACCACCCTCAGCAGCCGGGCCACCCTCGCGATGTTGGCGAACGCGCCGGTCTCGGGCAGAAGCGACGCGGAGACGATGAGGAAGTCGAACAGGTTCCACCCGTTGCCGAAGAAGCGGTGGTAGCGGGGCCCGCAGGCCAGGATGCGGATGGCTATCTCCACCACGAAGATGACCTGGATGGTCACATTGATGGCGTGGAAGGCGCCCCCGAACGCCTGCATCAGCTTCGCGGAGGTCTCCAGACCCATCACGACGGCGGTGAAGACGATGACGCCGAGGATGGCGTTCTGGAACACCCGGCTCTCGGCGATGCGGCGGCAGGTCTGTGTCATCTGGTGTGTGCGGGGAATCCTTTCCTTGTCCGGCGGCCGCCGGAGGGCTCGAGGGCGCGCAGGTCAGCCGGCGCCCGCATCCGGTGATTCCTTCCAGACCGCGGCGGCGGCCGCAGACAGCCCGCCGCCGGAGCTGAACGCCACCAGCGCCCAGCTGCGCGCCGGGTCCAGCAAGAACGCGTCCAGCAGCAGCACGTATCCCGTGGCGGCGATGATGCCGAGAGCGGCTCCGGCCACCCCGCCGCTCAGCAGGTTCTGCCGCAGAAAGCGGTCGGACGCGTCGACCGCTGCCAGACCTCCCACCAGCGCTCCCAGCAGCGCGAAGCCCGCCACGCACCATGCCAGCGCCGGGGTCTGGAAGAGGCTGGCCGGGCCGCCCGTCAGCAGCAGATAGCCCAGTCCCGCCGCGGCGCCCGCTGCCAGTCCTGTCAGGCTCCGCAGGGTCAGGATTCCGGGCGGCGCGACGTCGGCCGGGGCGGCGCACACGGGAGCAGCCCGGCCCGTCGCCTGAAAGGCCGCCTCCAGCGGCTCGGCCCCGGGACGCGAGAAATGCTCCTCCAGCGTGCGATACGCCCGGATGACCCGCTTGAGCTCCTCCTCGGCTCCCGGCCGTCCCGGATTCAGGTCAGGATGGCACGCGCGGACCCTCCGGCGGAACGCCTGCCGGACCGATTTTCTGTCCACTCTGCCCCTCAGTCCCAGAACGGCGTAGCACTCGCTGAGGGGAAGCGCCTGATGGCGTCTGTCCGTCTCCTTTGCCAACAGCCTCCACCCGGATGCTTCAGGTTTGCACTTTCCATTCTACCAGACAGGAGCCCGCCCGGGCCATTCCTGCGCGGCTCACTTGAAGCTCGGGATGATGATGCCCCGCATGATGATGTTCTGGCAGAACACGAACACCAGAAGGGTCGGGATGGCCGCCACCGTCAGCGCCGCCATCACCACATAGCTCGGCGAGGCGATCTGCAGCTCGTACAGCCACACCATCAGGGTCCACATCCGAGGGTCCTGACACACCAGAAAGGCGAACATGAAGCTTCCGTACGCCGCCGTGAAGCTGGAGAGCGCTATCACCGCAAGCACCGGCTTGGAGAGCGGGACGGTGATTCTCCAGAACATCCTCCCTTCGCTGGCGCCGTCGATGATGCCCGCCTCGTACAGCTCCCTGGGGAGGCTGTCGAAGAAGCCCTTCAGCAGGAAGATGCTGTAACCGTTGGCCACCGTGGGCAGCACCAGGGCGGCGAACGTGTTCAGGAGGTTCAGCTCCTTCAGCAACAGGAACGAGGGTATCATCGCCACCTCGGCGGGAAAGGCCATGGTGGCCAGCAGGAACAGCAGCACGCGGTGGCTGTACCTCAGGTTGTAGCGGCTGAGAGCGTAGGCGCAGACCGGGTTGACGATGAGGTGGGTCACGATGGCGAGCGTCACGAAGATGAACGTGTTGTAGACCGCCCGTCCGTGCCGGAGGATGTAGTCCAGCACCAGCCTGTAGTTCGACAGCGCGAAGTAGCGCCGCAGCTCTCCGGAGTGCTCCTTCACGTAGACCCAGTCGGTCAGGTAGAGCGGAGGCCGGACCTGCAGGAAGGAGGCGTACTGCGTGCCGTACCGTTCGTTCAGCGCCTCGATGGCGCCCGCGCGCTTCGCCAGCCAGTCCCGGTAGCGCGTCTCCACGGAGTCCACCGTCAGCGCGTCCACCGGGGCGGCGCGCGCAATGAACTCCAGCCAGTCCGTGGCGACGGCCGAGCCCGCCGTCAGGCGCTCCGGGAAGCCCACCTGCTCCAGCGAGCCGTACTTCCGTCCGTGCACGTTCTCCAGCGTCTGCAGCGAGCGGTGCCGGGCCATCAGGAAGCGCCTCCACGCCGGCAGCGCCGAGCCGTCCACCCGGATGTAGCGCGGAGAGAGCTGCGTGCGGACGAACTCCTCCCAGTCCGCAGCCCGTGCGGGCTGCGCCGGGCGTCCGGCGGTCAGAGGGATCTCTGCAAACCGGGTGTAAGACGTCCCCCAGGCGCGGTTCAGGGCAAGGATGTCGTCCTGGTAGCGCACCTGACGGAGCCAGTCCTGGAAGAGCGGCTCCACCGGAACCGGGGCGTTCAGGCGCTCCGGCATTCCGAGCCGTATCTCCTCCCACTCCTCGCCCCGGCGCCCGCCCGGCGGGTTCCATTCCCTGCGCTCCTCCTGTCCCAGCGGAGGCAGCACGGTGGCGAACGTCTCGTTCTCCTGCACGTAGGCGCGGTTCAGATCCCGGATGCTGCCGTATCGCTTCATCAGCTCCGCCCTGTAGTATTCCAGCAGGCGGCTGGGGGCGTTGGACGGAGCTGCGGTCCATCCCGTGTAGGATGCGCGCAGATGCGTGAGCGGGAGCGTCTTCCTGAACTCCAGCCAGTCGTCCACCTGCGCCCGCACGAGCGGGTCCCGGGGATCGACGAAGGGGAGCTTCACGGGGTCCATCCCCCGTATCTGCCCCTCGAAGTAGTTGCAGGTGGAGTTCCACTGGGTGACCACCGCGCGCACGGCCTCGCTGCGCGGAAGCACCTGCGGCGGCTGTACGGCCCGGAGGCTGGCGAAGTCCGTGCCGTAGTGGCGGTTCAGCAGCTGCATGTCCGAGCTGAACCGCGCCTCGGCCTCCTTCGCGAACAGCGCCCCGTCGTCCGTCAGGTACCTGGGGAAGGGTCGGAAATCCGTGTAGTCCGCCTCGCTGGTGATGCTGGTGCCCAGCATCAGCAGGAACGGATACACCATCGTCACCGCGCCCATAGTCAGGGTCAGATAAAGCGAGCCCACCACCAGACGGAGCTTCAGGCTCCTTCGGCCCACTGCGGGAATGAGCGCCATCGCCTACCGCTCCCCCACCGCCGCCGAGAACTTCAGGTCGCGCAGGATGCGCAGCTGATACATCGTGAACCCGATGAGCATGCTGCCCATGATCCACGCGGCGGCCGTGGCGTAGCCGAACTTCAGGTACATGAACGCGTTGTACCAGATTTCCAGCCCCAGGGTGTGGGTGGCGTTCAGGGGGCCGCCCCCGGTCATCACGAAGATGTTCTCCGTTGCCTTGAACGCTCCGATGAACGCCCCCACGAAGTTGATGATGATGAGAGGCTTCAGCGTTGGCAGCGTGATGCGCACGACCTTGGTCAGGATGCCCGCCCCGTCCACGTCCGCCGCCTCGTACATCTCGTCCGGGATGGACTTCAGCGCCGCCAGGTAGATGATGCTTCCCGGCCCTGCCCCGGCCCAGATGGCCGGAAGGATGATGCACAGCATCGCCAGCTTCGGGTCCTGCAGGAACTTGATGGGCTCGTGGAGGCTCATCCCGAACGCCGACAGGAAGAAATCGATGAGCGTGTTGAACAGTCCGTTGTAGGAGGGGTCGTAGAACCACTTCCAGAGGAACAGGATGATAAGGCCGCTCGTCACCGCCGGCAGATAGTACAGCGTGCGGAACAGCATCTTGCCGCGGGGGACCTCGCTCAGCATCAGGGCGAGGATGATGGGCGCGAAGAAGCCGAGCGTCAGGCTCATCGTCACGTAGATGAAGCTGTTGCGCAGCGCGACCCAGAAGGTCTCCTGGCTGAAGACGTCGATGAAGTTGTCCAGCCCCACCCAGGTGCTCTGACCCACCACCATGTAGTTCTGGAACGCCATGACCATCCCGCGCAAAAGCGGGTAGTAGGCCCAGACGGCGATGGAGACGACGGCGGGCAGCATGAACGTCCATGCCACGGCGTGGACCTTCCATCCCGTGCGCGCCGCGATGCGCGAGCCGGCGGTGTCGGCCGCCTGCGCCGCCAGCAGCCGCACCTGTCGCACGCCCACCACCGCGATGAGCACCCCCAGCCCCACCACCACGGCCCAGGCGATGCGCCGCTTGGCGGCCAGCTCTTCGGGGGGCACATAGTTCAGCAGAGTGGCGTCTATCTTGCGCGCCGCTCGCTGCAGGATGGCCAAGGCCGGCATGTCCGGGTTCAGCTCGGCCATCTCCAGCGGCTCCCCCAGCAGCACGTAGATCATCTCCATGTTCTCGCCGTGGGGCTCCGGCCGGCCGTAGCGGAAGGCGTCCGCGTTCGCCTCCACCCACTCCCGCGGCACGTCCCGGAGATACTCTTCGTAGCCGAACCGCTTGAGATACACCGGGTTGACGAACTTGGCCATCCCGGCCTCCACCAGCGTCCGGGTGCGCAGACGTTCGGCCTCCTCCGAGCACTGGAACTTCACGAACTCCCAGGCGGCCCGGCGCACGCGCGGGTCCTCTATCTGCGAGTTGATGGCCCACATGCTGGCGTTTATCTCGTTGGCGTGACCGGCGGGGCCGGCCGGCAGGATGCTTATCCCGATGAGGCTGGGGTTCTGGGTGGACATATTCATGCTGATGTCCGACTGGTAGGCGAACCACATGCCGATGCGCCCGCGCTCCACCATGATGGAGCGCTCGGTGGTGCGCGCGGCCACGCCCTTCACGATCTTCCCGTCGCGCTCCCAGGGGCCGATGCGCAGCTTGCCGTAGAACTCCAGGGCCTTGACGCCCTCCGGAGTCGCGAAGGCGGCGCGGTACCGGCCGTCCGGCCCTCTCTTCACCACCTCCGCCCCCGCCTGCCAGAGGAAGTTCACCCAGTGGAACGCGGCGCTGCCCGGGTCGCCCTCGAACACGAAGCCGTACTGCCCCCTGGCCGGGTTCGTGAGCCTGCGGGCGTATTCGTAGAACTCGTCCCAGTCCCGCGGGCCGCGCGAGGGGTCCAGTCCGGCCTCCTTGAACAGGTCCTTGCGGTAGTAGAGCGCCATCACGAACTGCTGGAACGGGATGGCGTAGATCTTTCCGTCCACCCGGATGACGTCCAGCACCTTGGGGTGCACGTCTCTGAGGACCTCCGGATCTTCTTTGACGAAGTCGTCCAGGGGAAGCATGAACCCCTGCCTCACGAAGCTCTCCAGCTTCCGGAAGTTCACGTAGAAGACGTCCGGGGCGGTGCCTCCGGCCATGGACATCAGGAACCCGGCCTCCCAGGCGCGTCCCTGCAGCTGGATGCCGGACGCCGGCACTATCTCGATATCCGGATGCAGCTGGAGGAACCGTTCGAAGACGGCGCGCTTGGCGCGGCTGTGGGGGTCGGTGGAGTCCTTGCCGGGGATGGCTCCCCACCAGGAGCCGGAAGCCAGGCGCAGGGGTATCTTCCCGCCCTGCCGCGCCTCCCCGGCCGCCGGATGCGCGGCCAGCGCAAGGGCCGCGGTGAGCACGGCAAGCCGGATGTGCAGGGACGTCCCCGGGGAACGCCGTCGAGGAGAGGGTATCCGGACTGTCACGCCGGCCAGATGGTCATCTCAGTGGACTCCCCGGACCGCCATCGACCGGGTAGACTCAATGGTAGAATAACCGGACGTCTGTGTCAAGGGCGGGGCGATGCAGCTGACGAGCCGGAAGTGATTTCCAGAGTCCCATTTCCTGCCCCAAGGCTTTCCCACTCGATCGCTATCTCAGGATTGCCCTGAGGTAGAACGATGTCAACGAGTCGTCCAGCTGGCACAGGCCCATAAGGTAATAGGTCTCGAAAAGATTCAGCGGCCTCCACCCGACCCCCATCGGATATCCCCACTCGAGGGCCTTGGAATAATCCCGGAATCGGGGTGGCGCCTCCACGGCCTCGAAGTTGTCGAGGAGCATCAGGCTACGGACAGAGTCCTGTCTTTTCCAGAAATCGTCGAACTCCTCCGGGGAGGGTGCATCCTCCGTGCCTGAACGGTATCTTGCCCAGCAGTGTTGCCGGGCCTCCTGCTGTTCATCCTCCGCAACGGTCTTCTCATAGGAGGCCACGAACAGACTTTCCCGGAAACGCGCCACAAGACGTATGGACTGATCAGAGTGGATAAAGACCGGGGCGCCAAACGACAATGCAGGAGGGGAATCGAAAAGGAAGAACGCCTGGGGCGTTCGTCGCGTCTGCCAGTTCGTAAGGAAGTAGTCCGCAAAAGGCCTGTCGCACTTCGTCCACAATCCGACCATTCCGGGCTGAGGCTGTTCGCCTGCAAGGACCCGCCAGAGGCAGTGATTGAGGATAGCGGAGTCGCTCCTGGAGAGAAAGCGAATGGTCTGTATCGCCTGGCCCAGGCTGGCTCCGTGTCTGATGGGCTTTCCAGTCTCATAGGTGAAGCAACGCAGGAGGCCTTCCCCCGGAAACCTCGTGCCGAGGTCGTGGCTTCCCTTCCGGTCTGCTACGATACCGAACTGGCCGTATTCCCGCCCCGGAGTACTTTCGGGGTCGTTGACCCGTTTTTCGCCCACTCTCAGCACGGCCACAAAGTAATACTGGCGGTCCTCCGGGTAGCGGGACACCAGCCACAGGGTGTCTCCCGGCTGCAGGTTGTGTAGGCGCTCCTGTCTGCTGTTGAAAGAGAGGGGTTCCTGGGAAAAGAACCCGCGCCCGTCGAGACCCCGGACGTAGCTCTGCCAGTCAATGAAGCAGACGGCATCCGCGGCGCCGCCCTCGCACCCCTCCGCCTAGCCGGCCACCAGCTTCCTGATCTCGTCCGGCTTCGGGACTCGTCCGGCCACCTTCACCTCCCCGTCGATCTCCACCGCCGGAGTGGTCAGGATGCCGGCCGACACCATCGCCTGGATGTCCTCCACCTTCTCCACGTCCGCCTCGACGCCGGTCTCCGCCAGCACATCGCGGACTATCCTCTCCGTCTCCCTGCACTTCATGCATCCGGGTCCGAATATGCGAATCTTCATGGCTCCTCCTCCGGGCCGCGACCGGCCGCTCCGGCCCCGTTCCCGCACGCCCGCCGCGCCCACCAGGACGAACGCCAGCAGCGAGCCGGACGCGATGACGGATTCTATCCCGGCCAGCACGCCCGGTTTTTCATCAGGAACGGCCTCCTCCAGGAGCGGCCTGTCCGCTCACCCGTGTGAGACGGAAGCGTCTTCGTAATCCGTAAACCCTCAGGCCGGCGCGGCCTCACGCTCGCGTTGCGTCTGTCCTGCCATCTCCAGCAGCAGTCCGAGGGCGGCGTCCAGCGCCTCGCTCGACACGCACCGGTAGAAGATCATCTGTCCTTCCCGGCGCTGCCGGACCAGGCCCGCGTGGCGCAGCGTGGCCAGATGATGCGACACTGTGGATTGCGGCAGGCCGAGTTCCGGCACGATCCTGCAGACGCACATCTCGCCCTCCCGCAAAAGCAGCTGCACGATGCGCAGGCGCGTGCCGTCGCCGAGCGCCCGGAACACCTCCGCCGCCTCACTCCGGTCTTCCATCGCTTTCCCCGTGTTGTTTCTCATCATACCGCGTCCTCTGCGGGCCGGGTGCCCGGCACGGCCCTTCGCTCTCAGCGCAGTGTTCCGTAGATGAAACCCGACACCGTGGCCAGAACGATGACCAGCAGCACGAACACCGCCGTCTTCCGCGTCCCCAGCACCGAGCGGATGACCAGCATGTTCGGCAGCGACAGCGCGGGCCCGGCCAGCAGGAGGGCGAGCGCCGGGCCCTTGCCCCTCCCGCTTCCGATGAGGCCCTGAAGGATGGGCACTTCGGTCAGCGTGGCGAAATACATGAAAGCGCCGAACACCGACGCCAGCAGATTGGCCCTCAGGCTGTTGCCGCCGACCGCCTGCGACTTCCACTCCGACGGGATGAGCCCCTCGTGTCCCGGCCTGCCCAGCAGCAGTCCTGCCGCCAGCACCCCGGCGAGCAGAAGGGGCAGGATCTGCTTCGCGAATCCCCACGACGACTCGAACCAGTCCCGTCCTTCGCCCCGGTCCGTCCCGGTCATCACCGACACTCCGATGACGCCGGCCGTGAAGGCGGCCAAAGGCTGGGCGGGGAACAGGACAGCAAGGGCGGCCACCGGCAGGGCCGCGGCGGCCACCTTCCAGGCCGCAATTCCCATCCACGCCGCGAGCGCCGCGCCCAGAGCCGCCGCGCTGACCGCCGTGATCACCCACTTCGCCGAGTAGATGGCCGCCCAGAGTCCTTCCGGCCGGGCGGGCCTGCCCCAGTTGGCGAACACCAGGATGGCCACGAGGATCGCGAAGAACACCGCGTTCTGCCAGAGCGGACGGACCGGCGCGTCGTCCGGCAGTCGCATGGCGGCGTCGACGCGGTCCTCCTCCTCCCGGCGGAATATCAGATGCATCAGCAGGCCGATGACCACGCTGAAGCCCACCGCCCCGGCCGCCCGGGCCACCCCCAGCTCCAGACCCAGCACCCGCGCCGTCAGGATGATGGCCAGCACGTTGATGGCCGGCCCCGAATACAGGAAAGCCGTCGCTGGCCCCAGCCCTGCGCCCATCCGGTAGATGCCCGCGAACAGCGGCAGGACGGTGCAGGAGCAGACGGCGAGAAGCGTGCCGGACACCGACGCCACGCCGTAAGCCAGCAGGCGGGGAGCTTTCGGTCCCAGATAGCGGATGACGGAGGCCTGACTGACGAATACCGCGATGGCGCCCGCGATGAAGAACGCCGGGATGAGGCAGAGCAGCACATGCTCCCGGGCATACCATCGCGCCAGATGCAGCGCCTCCAGCACCGCCCCGTCGAAGCGGGCGGTCCCGACGGGCAGGAAGAACAGCGCGGCGAAGACGGCGGCGATGATGGCGAAGGGACGGTATTCGCGCTTCCAGCTCAAGGACGGAGTTCTCCCGTGAAGGGTCCGGAGGCCCATCGATTCATCCGGATATCCGGATGAATCGATTATATCTTCCCGCCCGCATCACCGCAAGGGAGATGCGACCGGCCCCCCGGGACCGGCGGGGCGGCGGCGGGGAGTGAGGATGGCGAGAGCCGGCGTCCCGAACCTCAGCGGGGACCTTCGCCGGCG
>FWPV01014404.1_pt1 | contig 11611 bp, 11 predicted proteins | sample 2228371 | NCBI WGS metagenome assembly FWPV01 (sample SAMEA103939776, study PRJEB20133) | metagenome | reverse complement strand
TCGGGATTCTTGGCATAGCGGCGCGCGCCTTCGAGAGTATCGGCAATGCCGGCGTCGGACAGGCTGGCAGCGATGCGCTGTGCACGCTGCTCCCTGCCGCTGCGAATGCCGGCAAGGCCTTCGACCAGCGGCGCATGAACAGGATCGATGCACAGGCCGACGATGTGCAGGGTCACCGACTCCCACTGTACCGAGATTTCCACGCCGTTGATCAGCCGCAGGCCCCAGGCCTCTGCTGCCTGATGTGCTGCAGGGAGCCCGCCGACCTCGTCATGATCGGTCAGCGCCAGCATGTCCACGCCCCGTTGCAGGGCGCGCTCCACCAATGCCTCCGGACTCAACATGCCGTCGGAATACGTCGAATGGCTGTGCAGATCGACTTTCATTAAAACTTTAATAAAATCAACAAATTAGAATATGCGACGCGCATCATACCAAAGTCGCCCCGGTCGGCAAGCCGCAAACCGTCCTGCCGTCTCCATGTAATCTCGCGCCGCAGGCAAAGTGGCCGGTAGTGCATCAAGGGCAGCGTAGCCCCGGGTACGGATCGAATGCATCCGGCGTGAACATCGGTGAGCACGTGGAGGCGGCACTTGCGTCAGCCCGGCACGGTCGTTCCCCTCGCCGCCTCTTTCCGGAACGGCGCGGTGCGCGGCGAAATCCTTCGGTTATACTGAACCACGATCGATTCCGCATTCGCATTCACTGCCGAAATGAACAGGGGCCAGCGCATCGCGTTGATTATCGCAGCAGCCAATCTGCTGCCGATCGCCTTGTTTCCGCCGATCGACCAGTATTCCATCGCTTCGGCCGCAGTGCCCATCTTCGCCGGCTTCCATTTTGCCTTCAGCATTCCGCCGCTGGCGCAGGTCAATGGCGACCTGCTCGCCATCGCTGCTCTGGTGGTGCTCGCGAACCTGGCCATTGCCTGGCTGCTGCTGCGGGATCGTCCGGCAACGGCACGGCCGCAAAAACTCGGGCTGCAGAATGCGGCGCTGCTGTTCACCGGCGCCAACCTGGTGTTGATGCTGCTGTTCCCGCCGATGGAATCGGTGTTCGCTTTGACCCGCGCCGCAATCCCGACATTCGAGGGCTTCTATTTCATTTTTTCGCGCAAACCAGCGCACGTGATCGTCGAGACGCTGCTGTACCTCGAAGTCATGTTCATCCTGGTCAACGGCGCCCTGATGTGGCTGCTGTTCCGCGAAAGGCGTCCGCCCAGCGCCGAGGAAGTGCGCGCCGCGATGCGGCAGTTCACGCCGCGGTAAACGCGGGAGCCTGGTGCAGGCGGCTTTGCGCCGGCACATGCTGGGACAGGAACTCCATCTGGTCGGCCAGAATGCGGCGATTTGTCAGGATCAGGTATTCCGCGCGGTTGGGGACATACGGCAGGTAAACCAGCTCCATACCGGCGCCTTCCGGCGTGCGGTCGCTCTTGCGCTCATTGCAGGCGCGACAGGCCGTCACCACGTTCATCCAGGTATCGCGCCCGCCTTTGGAGAAGGGAACAATATGGTCACGGGTGAGACGCGCGCTGGAAAAACCCTGGGCGCAATAGGCGCAGATCTGGCGGTCGCGATGGAACAGCTCGCGATTGCTCAGCGGCGGCACCTGGTTGAACGAGCGCATCGCCATCGCCTTGCCCTTGATGGCGATGATGCTCGCGCCGCTGATCACCGACCGTTCGCCGGTCACGCGATTCAGTCCGCCATGCACGGTGAAGGCATGCCGCCCGATGCTCCAGGCCACACGGTTCTTGGCATAGTAATAACAGGCGTGCTGCCAGCTGATCCACCGGTGCGGAATGCCATGGGTATCCAGCGTCAGGATCAGCGGAAACAGGCTGACGGAAGCAGCGTCACTCGATGTCAGGTAATCGCCATCCATTGCGCAGAGGAATTCTCCAGTAATGAAGCATGGCAGGACACGCGGCAAAATTTACCAGATTTTTGAATTCTTGGAAGTTTTTGCCCCCCGGCTGGCCGGGGAGCGGCGTCCGCGGTATACTCCGCCCGCGTGATTTTCACAGTCCCTTTTCCCGTTTCCCCGATTGCCGCCGGCCCTGTCCGGCAGCCTGCAATGTGCGGTTCCCGCACCATGACCCGGGGATTATCGTTGTTTTAATGCGACCAGCCGTAGTGCCATGTCATTTGCCGATCTCAATCTGATCCCGGAAATCCAGCGCGCAGTCGCTGACGAGGGTTATACCGAACCGACGCCGATCCAGGCCAAGGCCATTCCGGCGGTGCTCGAACGCCGCGACATCATGGGTTGTGCGCAGACCGGCACCGGCAAGACCGCCGGTTTCACCCTGCCCCTGTTGCAGCTGCTCTCGCCCTATGCCAATTCCAGTCCGTCGCCCGCCCGCCACCCTGTCCGTGCACTGATACTCACGCCGACCCGGGAACTGGCGGCTCAGGTCAGCGACAGCGTAAAAACCTATGGCAAGCACCTGAAACTGCGATCCACCGTGGTCTACGGCGGCGTCGACATGCCGCCGCAGACGAAAGCCCTGCGCGAAGGCGTCGAAATCCTGGTGGCCACGCCCGGCCGGTTGCTCGACCATGTGCAGCAGAAAAGCGTATCCCTGGGACAGGTCGAGATTCTGGTGCTCGACGAAGCCGACCGCATGCTGGACATGGGCTTCCTGCCCGACATCCGCCGCATCCTCGCCCTGCTCCCAACCCAGCGCCAGAGCCTGCTGTTCTCCGCCACCTTCTCCGACGACATCAAGAAGCTGGCCAACCAGATGCTGCGCAGCCCGACGCTGATCGAAGTCGCACGGCGCAACGCACCGGCTGATCTCGTAGACCACCAGGTGTACGAGGTGGAAACGGCCCGGAAACGCGCGCTGCTCGCCCATCTGATCCGCTCGCGCGACATGAAGCAGGTGCTGGTATTCGTGCGCATGAAGCGCGACTGCAACAAGCTGGCACGCGAACTGGTCCGCGACGGCATCAATGCCACCGCGATACACAGTGACCGCACGCAGGCCGAGCGCGAGCAGGCCCTGTCGGATTTCAAGGAAGGCCGCGCCACAGTACTGGTCGCGACGGATATCGCTGCGCGGGGCATCGACATCGCGGAACTGCCCTTCGTCATCAATTATGAGCTTCCGTACACGCCGGAAGACTATGTCCATCGCATCGGACGCACCGGACGCGCCGGCTTGACCGGCGAGGCCATTTCGCTGGTCAGTGCCGACGAGAACCGGTTGCTGGTCGAGATCGAGAAACTGCTCAAGCGCGCCATACCGCGGAAGGCTGCCGAGGGCGGCGATTCCGAGCGTGCCAGGGAACGGCGGCCGCGTCGCGAATCGCAGGAAGAACCCGCAAGGGAGGCGAGGCCGCGCCAGTCGTCCCGCCCCGCAGCATCGCCCAAGGTTGCCAGCGACGGCTTTGATTTCAGCAAACCTTACCAGCCTTCGTCTTCAAGCGCAGCGAAACCTGATGCGGAAAAGCCTGCATCGATACGGCCTCGCGGCAACAGGCCGACCGCCGCCCTCCTCGGCGGCCTCGCGGTGAAAGACCGGAAGTGACCGGCGGTCGCGAGTCCATGACCCGCTGAACCCGTGGAGTCGCTGTCCGCCGCAGAACTCCTGTATTTCTGCTTCATCATTTTCATTTCCTACGCCATTCGTGGCAGCGCCGGCTTTGGCGGCGTTACGGTACCCCTGCTGGCCTGGATACTCTCGCTGAAGACAGTGGTGCCGATGGTGACTTTCCTCGGTCTGGTGTCCTCGGCCGCGATCCTGCGCACCGACCTCCGCCACGTCGCCTGGCGCGACCTGTGGCGCATACTGCCCTCGACAATCGCCGGCGTGATCATCGGCGCCTATTTTTTCAAGGTCCTCGATGCCGAGACGCTCGCCCGCATCCTGGGCGGCGTGGTGCTGGCCTATGGCTGTCATGCCATGATCTCCACCTGGCGGCCTCCGGGAAAACTGCGCATTCCCATGGCTGCGATCACGCCCGTGGCCGGTTCGGTCGCGGGCTTCGTCGGCACGATGTTCGGATCCATGGCGGGAATGTTCTTCGCGATCTATCTCGACATGCTGCGCCACAGCCGCGACGTGTTCCGCGCCACCGTTGCCGCAATCCTGTTCGCATTGGGTATCCTCCGCGGCGGTGCCTATGTGGTGGCCGGAGAGTTCACCCGCGATGTGATGATCGCCTGCGCTGCGGCACTGCCGGTGATGGCACTGGGCGTCTTCGCCGGGGGGCGCATACACGCCAACCTGAACGACATCGCCTTCAAGCGTCTGGTCGCGCTGATCCTGATCATCAGCGGCCTGCCGCTGCTTCTGCGCTGAACACCGGTCGGCCAGCCTGCACGCCATGCTGGCTATAATCCGCTTTTCATTTTTCCTGACAGAGACTGGCACATGAAAATTCGTCTGCTCGCCCCCGCCGAACTCCAGCATGCACTGCATGACGGCAAGGAAATCGCCCTGCTCGACGTGCGCGAGGACGGCGAGTTCGGAGAGGATCACCTGCTGTTCGCAACACCGTTGCCGTACAGCAGGCTGGAACTCGGGATCGCCCCCCTGGTGCCGAGGAAGAATGTGCGCATCGTGCTCTGCGACGACGGTGCGTCAGGCGTCGCGCAACGCGCCGCTGCGCGGCTTGCCGCCGCCGGCTACAGCGACCTTGCGGTGCTCGACGGCGGCACGCGCGGCTGGAAAGCCGCAGGCTACCCCCTGTTCAAGGGCGTCAATGTGCCGAGCAAGCTGTTCGGCGAACTCGTCGAGCATGCCTACAACACCCCGCGCATCACCGCTGCGGATCTGGTGAAAATGCGCGAGTCCGGAGAGGATTTCGCGCTGTTCGACGGCCGCCCGGTGCACGAACACCACAAGATGACCATTCCCGGAAGCACCTGCTGCCCCAATGCCGAACTGCCTTACCGCGTTGCCAGCATGGTGAAAAACCCGAAGACCAAGATCATCGTCAACTGCGCGGGCCGCACGCGCTCGATCCTCGGCGCCCAGACCCTGATCAATTTCGGCGTGCCCAATCCGGTCTACGCCCTGGAAAACGGTACCCAGGGCTGGTTCCTGTCCGACCTGCAGCTGGAATACGGCTCCGCACGCCAGTACCCGGAACAGGTAGACGCGGCGGCACTGCCCGCACAACAGCAGGCGGCCCGGGCGCTGATGCAGCGCTTCGGCGTGCGCACCGCTGCAGCAGACGAAGTCGCGGGCTGGCTGAATGACGGCTCGCGCACGACTTATCTCTGCGACGTGCGCACTCCCGAAGAATTCGCCGCCGGCTCCCTTCCCGGTGCGCAGCACACCCCCGGCGGACAGCTGATCCAGGCGACTGACCAATGGGTCGGGGTACGCAACGCGCGCATCGTTCTTATCGACGGCGGCGACATGGTCCGCGCGCCGGTGGTGGCCAGCTGGCTGCTGCAGCTCGGCTGCGACGCCTGCGTGCTTGAAGGCGGGGTCAATGCAAAACTTGCTGCAAGACCACCCGAAGCACCGGTGCTGCCCGACCTGCCGTCCATCAGTGCCGTGGAACTCCGGTCGATGCTGGAAAAGCGCTCATGCACGGCCTTCGATGTCGGACCGAGCATGGCGTACCGCAAGGCACATGTCCCGGGCAGCCGCTGGAGCATACGCACCCGGATTGCAAAGGATGCGGAAGGCGCGCAAACGCCCGTCGTACTGATCGGAGACGCGGATGTCGCGCGCCTTGCAGCCACCGAACTGCTGGATTCGGGGATCAGCGACCTGCAACTTTTTGAAGGCGGTGTTGCCGCGTGGGAGCGCGCCGGATTAGCCGCCGAGTCCACCCCGGACACGCCCGCCGACCGCGAGTGCATCGATTACCTGTTTTTCGTCCACGACCGCCATGCCGGAAACCGCGAAGCCATGAAACAGTACCTGGCCTGGGAAACCGGCCTGATGGCCCAGCTCGGCGAGCAGGACAAAGCGGTTTTCCGCCTGCCCGCGCACTGATGCGGATCGCGACACATTGAAAATCTGGGTGGACGCAGATGCCTGTCCCGGCGTGATCAAGGACATCCTGTACCGTGCTGCCGAGCGGGCGGGCCTTCCCCTCATCCTGGTTGCCAATCGTGCTTTGCAGGTGCCCCGATCTCCCTGGATAAGCATGGTCCAGGTGCCTCGCGGATTCGATGTCGCCGACAATCACATCGTCGCCGAATCGCGGGCAGGCGAACTCGTGATCACAGCCGACATTCCGCTGGCGGCTGCCGTGGTCGCCAAGGCGGTGTCCGCGCTGAATCCGCGCGGTGAGCTCTATACCCGGGACAATGTCCAGGGCCTGCTCGACATGCGCAACTTCATGGACAGCCTGCGCAGCAGCGGCGTGGAGACCGGTGGCCCGCGCGCCCTCAACAGCAGCGATCGCCAGCGCTTTGCCGGCGCCCTCGAGCGCTGGATTGCCCAAAGCCAAAATATCAATAAATATCAATAAAAACAAATACTTAAAACAAATTCGCCCGGCCACTGCCCGAATCCCCATTCTGGAACCACCATGACCCGTAAAACCCGAATCGACGAAAATGCCGCACGCGCCGCCTTTGAGCAGGCACTCGCCAGCTATGAACAGGATTTCGGCAAGTTCTTTCTGGCACGCCTGTTCGGCCTCGAGCTGACTTACGGCATCGATGAGTGCCGCATTGATTTCGAGCTCAAGGATTTCATGTTCAACCCGCAGGGCGGGCTCCACGGCGGCGTCATCGCCTTCGTGCTCGATATTTCAATGGGCCACCTGCTGCATCGAAGCAGCGGCGCAGGCACGACCATTGAGATGAAGGTGCAGTACCTCAAGGCGGCACGCGCCGGCCGCCTCAGCTGCAGCGCACGCTTCATACGCCAGGGACGCAGCATTTCCTTCCTGCGCTCAGAACTGGTCGACGAGCAGGGCGAGCTGATTGCCTACGCGACCTCGACCTGGAAATCGCTGCGAACGACAGCTGCCGGCTGATCCATGGCGCAACGCCTGGTGCTCGACACCAACGTCTGGCTGGACTGGCTGGTATTCGATGACCCCTGCATACAGCCCTTGCGCCACGCGGTGGAGCAAGGCGCGGCGACGATCTTCATCGACGAAGCCTGCCTCGAGGAACTGGCCCGGGTATTGGCCTATCCCCTGCGCAGGCAGCCGCTGGACCCGACGGAGCAAGCCGCTTGCATCGCCATATGCCGCACACATGCTCGGATCGTCGGGCCGGGCCCGGCATCATCGTCACTGCCCGCATGCGTCGATCCCGATGACCAGAAATTTCTCGAACTGGCCGATCGCGCGGGTGCACATTGCTTGCTCAGCAAGGACCGCGCACTGCTCGCCCTGACGCGAAAATCCGCCGTCAAATTCCACATCATGACCCCTGACCGGTTTTCAGCCTTGAACAGCTTAGAATCTGGCGGATAGGTCATCAAAACGCGGGAGGAGCATCATGGAAGTCATACCACTGGGACCGGGATTTGCCGCGGAAATCCGCGGCATGGGTCTGGCCGAAGCGGCCGCAAGCGACAGCGCCTATCGTGCGGTGCGCGCGGCCTTCGATGAACACTCCATTCTGGTTTTCCGTGGCCAGCCGGTAACCGATGACCTGCAGGTCGCCTTTTCGCGCCGTTTCGGACCGCTTGAAATCGCAAAGGCTGCCTCCCGCGGGGAAGGCACGCCCTTCAGCATTCTCACCAATGTCGAGCCCGATGGCAGCCTGGTTCCCCCGGGCCACAAGGAAGAATTGCGCGCCCGCGCCAACCAGCTGTGGCATACCGACAGCTGCTTCAAGATTCCACCGGCGCTCGCCTCCGTGCTGTCCGCGCGCACCGTCGCCAGGACCGGCGGTGAAACCGAATTCGTCTCGATGAGGCTCGCCTGGGAGCGCCTGCCTGCGGACCTGCGCAAGCGCCTCGACAACTCCTACGCCTGGCATGACTACGCCCATTCCCGGGGCAAGATAGCACCGCACCTCGCCTCGGAACGCGAACGCGCCACCATGCCCGCGGTGAGCTGGCGCATGCGCTGGCGCAACCCGGTCAATGGCCGTGACGCGCTGTACATCGCTTCGCACACCTGTGGCATCGAAGGCATGGACAGCACGGAAGCGCTGCGGCTGATCGATGAACTGACCGATCTGGCAACGCGCCCAGAGCACGTCTATCAGCATCGCTGGCGCGACGGCGACGTCGTGATGTGGGATAACCGCGCAACCCTGCACCGCGGCCGTCCCTGGCCGCTGGTCGAGCCGCGCTACATGATCCGCACGACCATCTCCGCCACCGACGCCGATGGTCTCGCCGAAATGTGGCCGCAGCGCAGCGCGGCATGAAAAAAACCCCCGGGGTTTTTTCTGTTGCCTGCGTATCCGTTCAGTTGCCCTTGATACCCACGGCACGCACGACCTTGCCCCATTTCGCGTATTCGGAATTGAGGAACTTGCCGAATTGCTCGGGCGTCGATGGTGCTGCATCGGTGCCCGCGCGCCTGAACCCTTCCACCAGGTCCGGTGATTTCAGCAGTGCCGTCGTCTCGCGGTTCAGCAGGTCGATGACCTGTCTCGGCGTGCCTTTGGGCACCGTCATGCCCATCCAGAAGGTCGCCTCGTAACCCGGCACACCCGCCTCCGCAATGCTCGGCACGTCAGGCATCTGGCTGGAACGCTGCGCGGTGGTCACCGCCAGCGGCAGCAAGCGCCCCGTCTTGTGATGCTGCAGGGCAATCGCGATCCCCGGGAATCCGATCTTGACCTGCCCCCCGATCAGGTCAGCCGTCGCGGCACCGCTGCCCTTGTAGGAAATGTGCGTGATCTTGATGCCGGCCATGGACATGAACAGTTCGCCGAACAGGTGCTGGCCACCGCCGGTGCCGGATGATGCCCAGTCGAGCTTGCCGGGCTGGCTTTTCGCCAGCGCGATCAGTTCCTTCACCGATTTTGCCGGCAGCGACGGATGCACAACCAGCACGTTTGGCGCAGAGCCAAACTGGGTCACCGGAACAAAATCCTTCAGCGGGTCATAGGACAGCCTGCTGTAGACATGCGGGCTGACCACGAAGGGCGTCGCCACCTGCAGGATGGTATAGCCATCAGGCTCGGCCTTGGCAGCCACCGCAGCGCCGAGGGCGCCGCCCTGGCCGGGGCGGTTGTCGACGACGAATTGCTGTCCGAGGCGTTCCGCGAGCTTGGCGGAGACGAGGCGCGTCGGCACGTCTGTCGCGCCACCCGCCGCAAACGGCACCAGCATGCGCACGGGACGCTGCGGGTAGTTTTGCGCGACTGCGGGTGCGGCCAACGCGGCCGCCAATGCCGCGATGCTTCCATGACTCAGGATCTTTTTCATGCACTCTCCCCCATGGCTCATTATTGATGGTCTGCAAACGACGATCATAGTAGCAATGCACCCGTCATACGCCAAAAGAAAAACGCCGCTGATTGCGGCGTTTTTCATCATCGCTGATGCTGCGATGCAATAGTCAATCAATGGCCGCGCCACTGGCCTTGACCACCCTGGCCCACTTCGCCGATTCCACCTTCAGAAAGTCGAAAAACTTCTCCGGGCTGTCCTGCCACGCAGGTTCCTGACCTACGGCCTGCAGGCTGCGGCCCATCTCCGGCGTCTTCAGCACGCCGACGAGCTCAGCATGCAGCCTCATCTGGATGTCACGGGGCAGCCCCTTGGGACCTGACACGCCAAACCAGGCGACCATTTCATAGCCCTTGATGCCCGCCTCGGCGATCGTCGGCACGTCCGGCAGTTCGGGCGAACGTTTGCTGCCGGTCACACCGAGTGGCCGGAGCCTGCCGCTGCGGATATGCGGCAACATGCCGGCAATGCCCGGGAAGGCGACTTGCACCTGGCCGCCGAGCAGGTCAGCGGTGACCGGCCCGCTGCCGCGGTACGGTATGTGGGTCATCCTGATGCCTGCCATGTTGGCAAACAGCGCACCTGTCAGGTGCTGGGTGCTGCCATTGCCCGACGACGCGTAGTCGATCTGGCCGGGGCGCGCCTTGGCCAGCGCGACCAGATCCCTGATCGACTTCACCGGCAGGGAAGGATGCACTACAAGCACATTGGGTGCGCTGGTGATCTGTGTCACCGGCGTAAAGTCGTTCAGTGAGTCGTAGGCCAGCTTCCGGTGCAGGGCCGCGCTGACGAAATGGGTGTTGCTGATCATGAATACCGTATAGCCATCCGGCGCCGACTTCGCCGCAAGATCCGCACCGATGGTGGATCCCGCCCCCGGACGATTCTCGACGATCACCTGCTGGCGCAGTGCCTCTCCCAGCTTCTGGGTCACGATGCGCCCCGGCACATCGGCGGCACCGCCCGCCGAGAACGGGATGATCATGCGTACCGGCTTGGCCGGATAACCCTGGGCCGATACCCCGGCGGTAAACCCGCCGGCCATTGCAACCGCGATCAGTATGGTCATGCATCTATTTGATTTCATTTGAATTTTCTCCATACGGACAACATTGAATTCCGCGGCGCGATGATACCACTGCATACTCGCATTGATCTGCCTGCATCATCCGCCTTCGCGCTTATGGAGATCCGCTCATGACTGCACGAACCCGCCCGGTCCATTTCCCCGGGTCTTTCGGCTCGCCCCTCGCCGCCCGCCTCGACCTGCCTGCCGGCACGCCCGTGGCCTACGCCCTCTTCGCGCATTGTTTTACCTGCTCGAAAAATTCTCTCGCGGCGGCGCGCATCAGCGCCGCACTGGTCGAACACGGCTTCGGGGTACTGCGCTTCGATTTCACCGGCCTTGGAGACAGCAAGGGGGACTTCGCGAACACCAATTTCTCCTCGAACGTCGCCGACCTCGTCGCCGCTGCCGACTGGCTGCGCGCCCATCACGGACCACCACGCGTGCTGATCGGACACAGTCTTGGAGGCGCCGCCGTGCTCGCCGCCGCACGCGAAATCGGCGACGCCGCTGCCGTCGCAACCATGGGCGCGCCCTTTCATCCCGCACACGTACAGCGCCTGCTAGGCGACATCAAGCCCGAAATCGAGGCTCGCGGAGAAGCGGAAATCACCCTGCATGACCGCAAGTTCCGCGTCCGCAGACAGTTCCTCGAAGACCTCGCGAAACAGGACAATGCCGAACACATCGGCAAGTTACGCAAGGCCCTGCTGATATTCCACTCCCCCCGCGACACTGTGGTCGACATCGACAATGCCGCACACATCTTTGCCGCGGCAAAACATCCGAAAAGTTTCGTGTCCCTGGATACCGCAGACCATTTGCTGACGGACAGGGCCGATGCCCAGTACGTGGCCGCCGTACTGGCCGCCTGGGCAAGTCGCTACATCGGACAGGCACGGGACACGGCTCGGCCAAACCCGCAGGGCAGCGTGATCGTGTGTGAGACCGGGGAAGGCCGCTACACCCAGGACATCTTCGCAGGATCCCACCATCTGCGCGCCGACGAACCCGCCGCCGTCGGCGGCAACGATTCCGGATTCACGCCCTATGAATTGCTGCTGTCGGGACTCGGTGCCTGCACGTCGATGACGCTGCGCATGTATGCCGAGCAGAAGCAGTGGCCGCTGGAGCGCGTCACGGTCGAGCTCAGCCACAGGAAAATCGATGCGTCGGATTGCCCCGACTGCAAGACCCGG
>FWPV01014401.1_pt1 | contig 11616 bp, 16 predicted proteins | sample 2228371 | NCBI WGS metagenome assembly FWPV01 (sample SAMEA103939776, study PRJEB20133) | metagenome | reverse complement strand
AGTTATAGGAACCGTGTCAGGTCCGGAAGGAAGCAGCACTAACTGTAGTTGCTAATGCTTATAGGGTAGCAGGGCCGAGGAAGGTTCAAGGTAGCTAATGTTCAGCATTATATCCATTCTTGGGCGTTCCTGCTCACTCTTTTAAAGAAAAATTTATATATAAACTATTTTTACAAAGTCAAACTCATATGTAAAGGTGGAAATATGGCAGAAAATTTATACATCGCATTGAAAAAAGAACCTGGAAAAAATCCTGAATATAGGTTTCAACGTGGAGAAAGATACGATGAAAATAGACAGGGGTATTTAGTGCATGGTTGTGAAAGAGGAGTTTATAATTTGATGATTAATTTTATAACTGAAAACGAAGGAGCAGACAAAAAATATAAGCCGCACATAAAATTGAAAGAACTTGATGAAAAAAATCTTGATGAAAAAATAAGCAGAATATTTTTCGAAGGAGTTGGCAAAGAAGAGATAAGCAAAATACTTTCAAACCCTCAGTTGTATGGAAATGATAAACTCAAAAAGAAATTTGAGGACGCTTTTTCGAAACATACTTTAGTTTAAACAAAAGTCAGCCATTTCTCATATTTTTTGTTTTTTCCATTTACAATTTCAAAATATTTTTTCTGTAATTCCAAACTTTTATTAGGTTTGTCAAATTTATGTGAATCTACGGATTTCACAGGAGTCACTTCAGCGGCAGTTCCCGTTAAAAAAACCTCATCAGCTGAAAAAAGCTCCTTTTTTGTAATATCTTTCTCAACTACTTTCATTCCAATCTCTTTTGCTATTTTCATAATAGAATCTCTTGTTATTCCTAATAGAATAGAACCTTCTTTCGGTGTTATTAATTCGTTTCTTTTTATTAAAAATATATTTTCCCCTGTTGCTTCAGCAACAAAACCGCGATCATCAAGCATCAATGCTTCTTCAAAGCCAGCATCAAGAGCTTCTGCTTTCGCAAGCGAAGAATGATAATAATTTCCAGTTATTTTTGCCTTGTTTAAGTAACCAAAACTTCTTTTTTGCTTGCTTATCATCATCCTTATTCCTTCTTTCAATGCTTTTTCTCCTAAATAAGCGCCCCAAGGCCAAACAGCAATTGCAACATCTACTTTACAGGGTTTTGTGTTTAATCCTATTTCTCCATAACCAAAATAAACAATAGGCCGTATATAACAAGAATTCATTTTGTTTATTTTAACAGTTTCAACTATCGCACTAAATATTTCTTCTTGAGAATAAGGTATTTTAATATTCAAAAGCTCTGCAGAATCAAACAATCTCCTGACATGCTCTTTTAATCTGAATATTGCCGGGCCTTTTTCAGTAGTGTAACATCTGATGCCTTCAAAAACACCAGAACCGTAATGCAAAGTGTGTGTTAAAACGTGTATTTTAGCATTGTCCCAATCAAGAAATTTTCCATTTAGCCAGATTTTTGATGATTTTTGTATTGGCATTATTCAACTACTATCGCTGGTTTTGCAGGCAGCGCGTTTTTTGCTTTTTCTTCTTTGCTCTGTTCAGCCGCTTCTATTTCAACAGAACAGTTAAATTGTTTTTCGATTTTGTTTTTTTTCTCTTCTAAAATTTTAATTTCTGTTTTTTGGTCAAATACTATTTTTGGTATTCTGTTTTCATTCTTCAAAAGCATAGGAACTAATTTTGAAATTTCTGCTCCATGCTCTTCGTCCATTGTTGCTTTTATCAGCTCAGAGACATTTCTTGTATATTCCATTCCTTTCTTTAAACCAATCATAAAAACATATTTCCATTCAGGCGATACTATTAATTTTATTTTGTTAGGTTTCTGCATTTTTGCAAGCTCTAAAACTGATTTTATATCTGAGATTGTGTTTAAAACCATTTCTTCAGCAGCTTCTGCTTTTTCATCGATTTTTCTCTCATCATATTTTGGCCATTCTGTTAATGAAACAAAAGGTTTTTTGCCTAATTTTTCCCACATCTCCTCTGCTAAGTGTGGAGTAAAAGGGGATATTAATAAAACTAAGTTTTCGATACTTTCTCTCGGTATTTCTTCAAGCTCGTTCAAATAATTCACATAAGCCATCAATGAAACAATTGCTTTGTTGTACTCAAACTTATCAATTCCTTCTGTTACTTCTTTTATCGTTCTGTGCATTTTGCTTAAAGTCAAATTATCTATGTTATTCGTAATTTTTTTGTTAAGCAGAGAATAAACTTTCTGCAAGAACCTGAACGATCCTTCAACTCCATTGTCGCTCCATTCAACAAGTTTATCAGGAGCAGCCATAAACATCAAGAATAATCTTGCAGTATCAATCCCGTATTTGCTTGCTATCTCTTCTTGAGTTACAATATTACCTTTTGATTTTGACATCTTAGCTCCGTCTTTATACACAATTCCTTGGTTGAATAATTTGGCGAACGGTTCGTCAAAATCAACAAATCTCAAGTCTTTTAGCACTTTAACAAAGAATCTTGCATAAATAAGATGCATTACAGCGTGCTCTGCTCCGCCAATATATTGATCAACAGGCATCCAATACTTGACTTTTCTCTTGTCAAATGGTTCTTTTTTGTTATTGTTATCGCAATATCTCAAGAAATACCATGAAGAATCCATAAAACCGCCCATGGTGTCTGTTTCGCGTTTTGCGTTTCCTTTGCATTTAGGGCACTTTACATTTACAAAATCAGGATTTGAAGCTAAAGGATTGGTAGCATTAAAATCAACTTTTTCAGGCAATAAAACAGGCAAATCTTTAACAGGAACCGGTACTATGCCGCACTTTGGACAATGAATCATTGGAATTGGCGTTCCCCAATATCTTTGTCTCGAAATCAGCCAGTCTCTTATCTTATAGCAAGTTTTTTTCCTTCCTAATTTTAACTTTTCGAGATGTTTTGTTATTAGTTCGATTGCGTCAGTGTTTCTTTCTCCGCTGAAATCACCAGAATTAACTAAAATGCCTTCTTCGACAAAAGCACGGGACATTCTCTCAGAATTTATTTCGTAATCATAAGGCTGTATAACCAGTTTAATAGGTATTTTGTATTTTTTTGCAAACTCAAAATCTCTTTGGTCGTGTGCAGGAACAGCCATTACCATTCCAGAACCATAATCAGCTACTACAAAATTTCCAGCCCAGACAGGAACTTTTTCTTTTGTTAAAGGATTGATTGCATAAGATCCTGTAAACACCCCTTCTTTGTCCAAGCTTTCAATCTCCTCTTGTGTTTTTACTTTTTGACATCTCTTCACGAATTCTTCAACTTCTTTTTTCTGTTCTTTTGTTACAAGATCCATAAGCTTAGGGTGCTGAGCAGAAATAACCATGAATGTAACACCATATATTGTATCAGGTCTTGTTGTGAATATTGGCCATTTTTTTCCATTTATTGTGAAATCTATTTCTGTGCCATAGCTTTTGCCAATCCAGTTTCTCTGCATTATTTTAATCTTTTCAGGCCAGTCTATTTTGTCCAAATCTTCAAGCAACCTGTCAGCATAATCAGTTATTTTGAAAAACCACTGTTCAAGATCTTTTTTAACAACTTCATTATCGCAGCGCCAACATCTGCCGCCTTCTGCTTCCTCATTAGCCAAAACAGATTGGCAATGCTCACACCAGTTAACTGGTGCTTTTTTTCTGTAAGCTAAACCTTTCTCAAACATTTTTATAAAGAAAAACTGATTCCATTTGTAATAATCAGGATCATGACTTGATATCACTCTATCCCAATCATAGCTGTTGCCAAGTGCTTTCTGGTATTCCATTATCTTTGCAATTGCATCATCAGTATATTTCTTAGGATGAATTCCTTCCTTCTTTGCAGCCATCTCAGCTGGCAAACCAAAAGAATCATAACCCATTGGATAAAGAACATTGAAATTATTCATTCTCTTGAATCTTGCATAGATATCCCCTATAGTGTAATTTCTTACATGCCCCATATGCAAAAAACTGGCAGAAGGATATGGATACATTTCAAGAACGTAATATTTTGGTTTTGTACTATCCTCTGTTACTTTGAATATTTTTTCTTTTTCCCAGCGCTGCTGCCATTTCTTCTGTATTCCGTTAAAGTCTACCATATTTTGCTTTTATAATCGTTTTATATATAAGTTTTTTGGCAAAAAAATATGTTAAAAATATATTAACGAACATCATACTAAAAACTTGTTTAAAATATGTTTATTAAAATATATTTAAAGTCCTTTTTGCTTTTTTAGCATTTCAAACAATCCTTTGGCTAAAACTGGTTTGCCATCCTCAAGAACATACCTAAATGGCAAAATAACTGATTCGTTTTCTGCAGTTTCAAGCTCTATTGTATCTTTGAATTTTATATCTTTCAGTTTTTTTCCATTAAGTATTTTATGAGTAACTAAAACAGCCGTATCTGTGCTCATTTGTTTTTTGCCTAAATTGCGCATCTCGCAGTTTAACTTATGCAAAACTTTAGTTCTTCCCTGCGGCGGATTATCTCCTAAAATTCCGCCAAAGATAAAATAATCAAATTTTTCTTTATCATTTGATGTCAGCTGTTTATTTGCAATCATTTCAAGCAGGCAACATTTCTTAAAGTTTAACTTCAGAACGCTTTTTGTGTAAACTTTTCCAAACTTCTCCAGCTTTTTCTTTTCCTTTAAAGGAACATTTGTAAAAATTAAATTTTCTTTGCCAACAATCTCAGAAATATGTTTGTATTCAAGAATGCACCAAGGCCACACTTTCTCTTCGAGATGCTCAATGACAAACTTCATGAAAATTAAAATTTCTTGAACTGAGCAGCTATGTCAATCAAATCAACATGGCCTAAGAATAATGCCCTGCAGCAGTATCTTTCTAAGTCCAAAGAGTCAAGAACCTTTTTTCTGTCCTCTCCTTTTTCAACGCGCTCTTTATACTCCTCCCAAAGATGAGCTACTGGTTTTCCGCAACTGAAACATCTAATAGGTATAATCATTTTTAATCACCTGTATGATTTCTGCACTTTGCCGCGAGCATTTCCATGAGTGTTTGGTTTTCTTACTTCTCTCTGTCTTACATCTGCTACTAATAAATTTCTATCGTAATCAAGGAATACTTTTTTGAGTTTTGAGTTGTATTCTGCAAGAGCTCTTGCTATTGCTAATCTTGCTGCCTCTGTTTGTGACATTATGCCGCCGCCAAATACATTAACGTCAATATCAACCTTTGAAGCAACATCTCCTGCTAAAATCAAAGGTTCCATGAGCTTAAGTCTCAAAACATTTGAACCGTAAAAATCTATTATTCTTTTATTTATTCTTATTACGCCTTTTCCTTCTTTTAAAGTTGCTCTTGCTATAGCTTTTTTTCTTGTTCCTGAAACGTGTATTTGCTTCTTCATAATTTAGCACCTATCTGCTTACAAACATCTGAAACTTTTACATATTTTAAAACAGGTAGTTTTGAAACATTTGCTTCTTTTATTGTTTCTATCTTTTCTTTAGCAAATTCTTCCGGTAGACCAATGTAGCACGTAACTCTTTTAAGTGCTTTTTCCCCTTTCTCTTGTCTGTGAGGAAGCATGCCTCGTATAGTTCTCTTAACTAACCTATCAGGCATTCTTGGAAAAAACGGACCTTTTCTTATTGTTCTTCTGTGCCTCTTATTATTATAATTAGCGATTATGTTTGCTCTTGAACCTGATATTACTGCATTCTCACAATTTACTATTATGACCTTTTCTCCTAACAAAGCTTTTTTTGCTGCATAAGCAGCTAACCTTCCCAATATTAAGTCTGTTGCGTCGATTATCATTTTTAACCTATAATCCTCACATCTTTACCTTTTGGATTTTTTTCAACCAATTGTTGTATGGTTATACATTCTCCTTTGGCATTTTTTATTTTTTCTTTTGCAGACTCTGAAAAGCTCCATGCTGCGACAACAACTCTGTGATTTAACTCACCTGTTCCTAAAACCTTACCTGGAACAACTATGGTCTCGCCGTCTTTTGTATGTAAATTTATTTTAAATAAATTAACTATTCTTCTTTGCCTTGTCGGCTTTTCAAGATCCTCTGCTATTCTCAGCCACAAACCAGTGTTATTTGCATAGCCTAGTCTCTTTAAATCATCAATGATCTTTCTCAAATACATATTTGTTGGTCCTGTTCTTTTTGCCATTTTATATTTCATGGGGTCCAGCATAATTATGCCCCGCTTGACTTGTCTTAGTCAAGTTTTTGAAAAACTTGCGAGGGACGAGGTTCGAACTCGCGCAGGCACTAAGCCACTAGGCCCTCAACCTAGCCCGTTTGGCCACTCCGGCACCCTCGCAAAACACGAGAGTTTACTTGAGAGCTTCTATGAATTCATTTGCCTGCTCCATCAATAAATCAACAGCAACTGAAACGATTTCTTTTACGTTCAGTTGACCCCATGATTCTATTGTGAAAATGAAATCCTTATCAGATTCATTTAGTTTAATGTTTCCTTCAGTTGCGTCAACACAAGCGCCACATAATATACAATCATTCAGTTTATCTTTATCTATAACTACCTTGTTGCTTTTATTTACATAGATGTTTTTTGGGCATACTTTTACGCATTCTTCAACATTCTTTGCTTTTTCATTAAACAGTATGTCAGGTTTATATTTATAGTAAGCAAGACAAGGAGACCATTTTGCATGAACTGATCCTTTACCAAGAACAGCTGTAGCTTCAAGTTCTAGCTCTTGTCCCTTTAACAGCTTGACTATAGGTATATTATCATAAACAGGAACAACTGATGGATCTTTTGATTTGAGTTCAGATGAATAAACCATACATGGACCTTTTGCTTTTAATGTGAATTTCAATGTGCATTTTGCGCATCCTTCTCCGTTACATGTGCATTTCTCAGGCAAAACATATGTTTTTAAGTCCGTTTTCAAAGGTATTAATGCCAGCCTATGAGCAACTATCTCATCGTAAAGCACTGAAGAGTTCTTTCTAAACTCAACATCTTCTATTGCCATTGTAGGAACCTGTTCTATCATTGTTCTCCTTAAGGCATTTGCAAATCCAGGTGTTGAATCCTCTAGTAAAAAAGTTAGCTTTTCCTTTTTCCTATCTATATCAAGTATTTTTATCTTCATACTCTTCTTCCTCTCTTTCCACCTTTTTTTCTACAACCATCATGCGGTATTGGTGTAACTTCTTCTATTAATCCGATTTTCAAACCCATTCTTGATAATGCACGAACAGCAGCCTGTGCACCAGGGCCAGGATTATTAGGCCCGTTCTGTCCACCAGGCGCCTTTATTTTTACATGCACGACTGTTATTCCTTTGTCAAATGCTATTTCAGCAACTCTTTTAGCGGCAAGCATCGCTGCTGTAGGTGAACTCTCAAGCCTGTGCTGCTTTACTACCTGTCCTCCAGATGATCTTGCGATTGTCTCTGTTCCTGTTATATCTGTTATGTGGATTATAGTATCATTATAAGACGAATAAATATGAGCAACTCCCCAGCGTATTTCTTTTTTTGGCTCAATAACGCGTTTCTCAACTACTTCAGTTACAGTATCGTCTGCCATTATTCAGCCACCTCTTTCGATTCTTCTTTTTCGGTTTTCTTCAGTTCTTTCTCTTCCTTTTTGTTTTCTTTTTTCTCCTCTTTTGATCCTTTTTCTTCCTTCTTTGTTTTTACTGGTTTTTCTTCTATTTTTCTTTCAGGATGATCTGGGTTTGATAATTTCGAGGCGGGTTTAAAAGATATTGTTACCTCTTCTTGTTTTGAAACGAGGTAAGTTGGTGAAGTTATCGGTTTACCATTAACCATTATGTGCCTGTGAGTTATGAATTGTCTTGCCTGTTTCATAGATCTTGCAAGACCTTTTCTGAAAACTAATGTTTGTAGTCTTCTTTCCATTATGTTTTTTATGGAAACGTTCAAAACATCATCTAATTTTGCGCTTTCATCAATTATGTTTAATGATTTAAGTCTCGTCAAAAACTGATTGATTTCCTTTTCTGCCTGTGCGCTTAAAGAAGGATTAAGTCTTGCAGCGCTAAGATGCTTTGTTTGTGAAAGTAATTTCCTATGAAAAGAATTTATTCTATATATTTCTTTTTTAGTATTAAGGCCATATTCCTTAAGCAGTGCAGCTTCTTCGTCCAGCCTTTCTTTCTGCCAAGGCTGTAAAGGTCCATGATATTTTGCCCTTATTTTTCTTGGGTCTCCCATTTTCTAAATTATGTTTTTCCTCCTTTTTTCATTCCTGGGCTTCTCTTTACACCCATTACTTTTCCTTTATTCTTTCTGAAGTTTGACCTCATTCTCTGGCCTCTCACTGGTAAACCAAGCATATGTCTTATTCCTTTGTATGATTTTATTTTCTTCATCCTTCTTATATCGTTTTCATTTGTGAATGTTAAATCTCCTGTAAGAAGATGCTTGTTTTCGCCTGTTTCATAATCTCTTCTTCTGTTCAATAACCAATCAGGCATTTTACCAACCGGATTTTTTAAAGCGGATTCTATCCTGCTGATTTCTTCCTCTGATAAAATACCTGCTTTTTTTGTTGCTTCGACTTGAGCAATAGTACAAATTGCATTTGAGAACATAAATCCTATTCCCTTTATCTTAGTCAGTGCTTTAAATATGGGTTTGTTTCCGTCCAAATCAGTATTTGCGATTCTAACTAAATGCTTGAAATCCTTCTCTATATGTTGTTGGTTTTTTTGTTCCATCTTAAAACAGCGATAGAATTCAGTAATGAACCCTATACGCTTTTAACTCGGGTTGATAATATATCGATTAAGGGGTGATTTATAAATGTTACGTTAAGAAAGGGTGGCCACCGGGACTTCCGCAGATAGTTACGCGCATCTGGAGCGCAAGGCATGGTGCAAAGCCATACGACGCCGCTTCGATGTTCTAAAACGAAAGCGGCGAAAAAGCACAACCAAATGTGCGACATTCTGTATCGAACCCGGGCCAAAGGATTTCTATTAAAAATCCACAGTCCTTTATACTACCATTATACGATGGCCACCATAAATCAAAACAACCTTTAGAAACTTTATAAAACTTACGCTACAGCTTTCTTCCTTGTTTCCAGCATATCAGTTATCTTCGTGAAAGCATAAGGCCCTATAAATGCTGCAACATAAATGATTCCAATTACAATTGAATTTTCTTGTATTGTTGTCTTAAATATCACTTGTTCAATTGTGTTTGTTATGTTAACTACTATAAATATATTTATCAAAGCTATTGCCGGTATAAATATGCCTGCAATTACGTGATGCCTTGGGTCTATGTGCTCAATATCTGTAAGTAGAACATTGAAAAGAAAGCCGAAAGAAATCCCAAGCAAAGCAATGATGAAATACAGAGCGATTGCGCTTTTGACAGCAAGAAGGAATGGTATCAATATAACAGAAATAAGCATGTTTCCTACAATTGCAATTATTAAAGTCATCCAGTAGAGAATTGGGTTCATCTTTCTTGTGAATACAACTCTGCCTTCCTCATCAGGAGACTCGATTATTTTAGTGGCTTTTTCTATCTCCTCTTTTGTCCAGCCTTTTTCAGCCAGCTTCTCCTGTAAAGATTTAGGCATAATAAATATTTAAGAACAAGTATATAAAAATGTTTCTAAAAATATTTTTGTTACTTTTCATGAACTATGTTCATTTCTTTTACATAATCTACAAATTCTTTTGTCTTGTTGAAGTATTCCTCTATTTTATCTATGTTAATTTCGATAACGTTATTTTCAACTACACATACCATAGTAACATGCCTTCTGTATTCCTGCCTTCTTGTAAATTTTGATCTTGTTATTTTTTTTAAGAAGAGGTAGAATTCAACAAAATCTTGTATCTTGGGATCATCTTTATGAAGTTTTTTTATTTCCTCTGCCTTTGCAGTTGGTGCAGTCGGAATTGTTTGTATTTTACCCTGTTCTCTTGCAGCGCTTAAAAGATGGTCAAACATAAAATCTGCGCAGGAAACGAGTCTTTCAATAATATGTTTAATGATGTCGCACGTTCTTGTGTATTTTAGGCTGACAAAAATAAGATGGTCTGCTCTTTTTAGCTCTTCTATAGCACTACTGAAATGTTCTTCATCCATAGTTTACAGCTATTTCCTCCACATCTTGTATGAATTTTTTTGTTTTAGCGATATAGTCTTTTACCTTTCCGACAGAAATCGTTTGCATGTCGTAATTGTTAGAGCATATTATAAAAGCATCTTTCCTTGAAAATTCCATCGGCGATTTTTTATGGCTGTCGATTATCTGCTTTACATCTTGTATTAGAAGAAGATATTCTCTATTCAATTTATATTTATCCACTATCTTAAGCTTAAACATATTAAATTTTGATTCAAAATTGTCATGAAAAGGAGGTATTTGTTTTTGGTAACGCTCAAGATAAAGAAGTATTGACATTGTGTTCATTAATGATAAATAAATATCATCCATGACGGCCAAAAGCAATTTTGGGTCATTAACCAACGGATAAGTCATAGTTAGCATGTGGTCAGCAGTTCTTATGTATTTTTTCGCGTTATGCCTGGCTTCAAAGAACTTTTCCATAACTAGTAAGTAATGAATAACTTATTTTTAAACCTTTTCAAGAATTTAACTCTTTAATTTCAAAATTGCCTCAGCAATATTGCCTTTTGTTTCTTCCAAAGCTTGTTTTGCTTTCTTTGTTGAAACGCCTGCCTGTTCAGCCACCATTTTAATATCTTCTTCTAAAATTTCTACTTCGGTTGTTTTTTCTCTTTCATTTATGTTGCCCGATATCTGGAAAGTTTCCTGCCCCATCATGTTAATTTTTACAACAGACGGTTCTGTTATGACGATTTCTTTTTCAGCTGTTTTAATTATTACTTCAGAAGCATCTATTTCCTCCTGCTGCATTCCCAGCTTCTTCATCATCTGCTGCATCTGTCTTGGATTAACGCCTGGAAATTGCATGCTCTCACTTCAAACCGAAAATGCTGTAGCCGTATAAGTGAAGAATTATTTCTATTATCATAACCAACGCTACCAGAATGAGTACATGGCCTGGTTTAAGCTCTATTTTAGATTTATACTCATCAAAGTATCTGATCAAACCACCCATTGACGATGGCATTTGTATTTTTTCTTGTGCCATTTTGAATAAAGCGTAGGAGGAAAATAAGCCGCCTTTTGTAGGAACCTTAATGTTGCATAAGCAACGATGCTCCTTCTTAGCATTTAACTAAGCGTTCGTAATGAACTTGCACCAGCCGGGGCTCGCCGTTTCATCCTTGCACTGCGGAACGTCAGATGGTTAACTCGCGTCTGTCGCCAGACACTTCGCAATCCTCATCCTTTGCGCAGGCGGTATCGTTTCTGAGCGGTTGCCTTCAGTTTCCCGAAGTGCCTTTCGGCACCAGCTAAAGGCATTAAAGCCTAGTGGGCGGACTTTCCTCGTTTCCGAAGCTAAGTATTCCTCCTACAAAAATTAGTATATTAGCGTGCTTTATAAAGCTTTTGCTATGCCTATTGTAAATGAAAAATGAATAAAAACATAAATAAAAATAAAAACTATTTTTCAAGAACCAAAACACTCAAAATTTCCCCTCCTATTGAAATCTTTCTTTCATGTATCACTTTAAATT
>FWPV01014400.1_pt1 | contig 11616 bp, 10 predicted proteins | sample 2228371 | NCBI WGS metagenome assembly FWPV01 (sample SAMEA103939776, study PRJEB20133) | metagenome | reverse complement strand
CTCTCATCCGGCCAGTTTCTCGTGGGGCTCTGGAGCCGCCAGCACCTCCGCCGGCAGCATGATCTCGGCGCGGGCGCCCACCGCCAGGCGCGACAGACCGCCGCGCGCCTCGATCAGGAGGCCGTTCACCGCGGCGACCCGCCCGGAGACCGTCAATGGATCAAGCCGCTCGATCGCGGCCACAAGGCTCTGCACGCACGCCCCTTGAGCTATGTGCGAGACCATGGCCTCGCAGGCTTAAGGGGTTGTGAAGAACTGGCTCTGCCTTGGCGCCTGGTCGGCGATTTTTGTCGCGTCCAGGCGCCGCAGTCGGATCTCTAGTGAACCTCGGTCACCGTCGGCGTCCCCGCCGGACCAGCCTTACGGCTGCGGGTCTTGGCGACCACCGCCTCGGTGGTGGCCTTGGCCTGGTCGATCAGGTCCTCGCCCTTGGTGCGGGCCTCCTCGATCAGCGCATGCCCCCGGGCCTTGGCGTCATCGATCATCGGGCCGGTCGTGGCGGCGATCTTCTCGCGGTTGCGCCAGGCCAACACGCCGGCCACGCCGATCACGGCGGCGCCGATGAGAAACAGCGGGTTCCTCGGCACGGCGCGCAGCATTGGCGCCAGAGCGAGCGCCTGCTTCACGCGGTCGCGGCGCCACGGCATCTGGTAGGGCGCAAGGGTCTCGGGATGGTCGGTCATGGCGTTACTCCGGCCTCTGTTGGCCGGTGAAACCCCTGTGAGAGCAAGGCGTTCCCACCCTCTGCTTCGAAGGGAGTGTCCAATCACGAAAGATTCAACAGAGGTGCGACTCGACGGCCCGCCGGCTCCGCTTGAGTCCGATTCGGAAATCAGATTAACGATTCTCACTTGGGGACCAGCACCATTAACCGGTCTTAAAGGACGCTCGGGCAGGTTAACGGTGAGCCGAAGAGCGGAGGCATCCGTTCGCCGGGTATGCGGGGACGCGGGCAGGAGAGGCTAATGCGCGTATTGTTGATCGAGGACGATAGCGCGACTGCGCAAAGCATCGAATTGATGCTCAAGTCCGAAGGTTTCAACGTCTATACTACAGACCTGGGTGAAGAAGGCGTCGATCTGGGCAAGATCTACGACTACGATCTCATCCTTCTGGACCTGAACCTGCCCGACATGAGCGGCATGGACGTCCTGCGGACCCTTCGCGTCGGCAAGATCAACACCCCGATCATGATCCTGTCGGGGACGGCCGAGATCGAGACGAAGGTGAAGACCTTCTCGGGCGGCGCCGACGACTACATGACCAAGCCGTTCCACAAGGACGAACTGGTGGCCCGCATCCACGCGGTGGTCCGCCGCTCGAAGGGCCACGCCCAGTCGGTCATCAAGACCGGCGACATCGTGGTCAACCTGGACGCCAAGACGGTGGAAGTGAACGGCAACCGCGTTCACCTGACCGGCAAGGAGTACCAGATGCTGGAGCTCCTCTCCCTGCGCAAGGGCACGACCCTGACCAAGGAAATGTTCCTGAACCACCTGTACGGTGGCATGGACGAGCCGGAACTGAAGATCATCGACGTCTTTATCTGCAAGCTGCGCAAGAAGCTGGCCGCTTCGGCGCACGGCAAGCACCACATTGAGACGGTCTGGGGCCGCGGCTATGTGCTGCGCGACCCGAACGAGCAGGTCAACGCCGCCTGAGTCGTCGGAACTCAGGCAGCGCATCCGTAGAACTCACCCAGAAGCGCCCACCCAAAAGGTGGGCGTTTTCTATTTTAAACCATAAGGTTACGCTTCGCCGACCCGCGAACGGGAACCTTGGTCGTGACAAAAAGACAAAGGCGCGGAATAGTCCGTTCCGCCGAGCGCGAGGGCAGACGCGGTCCGGCGCAACGCTTGCTGGGGGCTTCCCAGCCGTGTCATTTTGGCTTACGCGGCATCGACACCGACGGGGGACCGATGCAAGAATTCGATCCACGACGTAGCGCTACGCGCTGGGCGCCGCGAGTTTTCACCGCGGTCGCCGGCCTGCTGGCCCTGGGCCTGGGCTGGAAGCTGACGGCCAATGACGCCGTCGCCCCGCTCGCCAAGGCGCCGCTTGATCCGGCCGCGCTCGTGGCCTTGCAACACATCGCCTTCGCCAGCGCCGAGGCCCAGCCCGGCTTCGAGCGTCCCGAGAACATCGAGGTCAAGGTCCGCCCCGGCGAGACGCTGCAGGGCGCGGTGCTGCGCACGGGCGTCGCGCCCGAAGAGGCTCGTCAGGTTGTGGCGACGCTGCAAGGCGCCATCGACACCGTCAACATCAAGGCCGGCATGGCCTTCGAGGCCGCCGTCGCCCAACGCCGCAGCGAGCGAGGCCCGGCGCGTCTGGTTGGCCTGTCGATGCGCACCAGCCCGTCCTCAACCCTGACCGTCTCGCGCACCTTTGACGGCGCCCTGCGTCTGCGCGAGATGGAAGAAGAGGTCCGCGAAGAGCAACAGGTGGCCTGCGGCGAGATGAACGGCTCGTTCTACGAGAGCGTGGCCAGTGTCGGCGGCACCCCGGCGGTGATCAGCCAGGCGGCCAAGCTGTTCTCGCACAAGATCGACTTCTCGCGCGACATCAAGGAAGGCGACCGCTTCTGCCTGATCTTTGATCGCAAGGTCACCGAGAGCGGCCGCACCATCGAGGCCGGCGACCTGGAATACGCCGAGGTCAAGGGCCAGAAGTTCTACGCCTTCGATCGCAAGGGCCCTCAAGGTGAAGGGGGGGACGGCAAGAGCCAGTTCTTCGACGAGACCGGCAAGAACATCAAAGGCTTCCTGCTGCGCACGCCGGTCGACGGCGCGCGGATCACCTCGAAGTTCGGCCTGCGTCGTCACCCGATCCTGGGCTACAACCGCGCCCACCAGGGCGTGGATTTCGGCGCAGGCATGGGCACGCCGATCCTGGCCGCCGGCGACGGCGTCGTTCTGGAGGCGCGCCGCTGGGCCGGCTATGGCAACTGGCTGCGCATCCGCCATTCGGGCCAATGGGACACCGGCTATGCGCACATCTCGCGCTACGCCAAGGGCATCAAGCCGGGGACGCGGGTGCGTCAGGGGCAGGTCGTGGCCTATGTCGGCTCCACGGGCATGTCGTCGGGCCCGCACCTGCACTATGAGGTCTGGCTGAAGGGGCAGCGGGTCAATCCGATCGGCGCCAAGGTGCCGCAAGGCACCATCCTGGCCGGCGCCGAGCTGGCTTCGTTCAAGTCGCAGAAGGCCCGCGTCGACCGCCTGCTGGCCGAGGGCGGCGCGCCCGTCAGCGGCGAAGACACGCCCAAGCTGGCCAGCGCCGATATCCAGAAGGCCAAGCTGAGCCTGCGGTAAGGGGCTGGTCTAGGTTGTGGGCGTGAAAGCGCCGATACTGAAACGACAAAACGCTTGTCATCCCGGAAGCCTCGCAGAGGTTATCCGGGGCCCAGAGCGAGACGCCAAAACCGGTTCCCACTTTCGGCGTCACGCTCTAGAACGCCCTCACAGAGATCATCCATCGCCGCTCCGCCTTGCGCAGGGCGGCGATGTCTTTTTCAGGCCGCGTCTTGCCCGATACCACCAACCTCTTCAGCGACCGCCGCTTCGTCGTCGGCGTGGCCCTGTTCTGCTGTCTCTTGTGGGGCAGCGCGTTTCCGGCGGTGAAGGCGGGCTATGCGCTGCTGCACGTGGCCAAGTCCGACACCGCAGCCCAGATGCTGTTCGCCGGCTGGCGGTTCCTGGCGGCGGGGCTGATCCTGCTGGTCCTGGCGGTGGCGAGCCGCAGGCCGGTCGCCGTGCCCCGCGCTCAGATCGGACGCCTGATGGGCCTGGGCGTCTTCCAGACGACCTTGCAGTACGTGTTCTTCTATATCGGCCTGGCCCACGCCACCGGTGTGAAGTCGTCGATCATGAACGCCACCGGTGCGTTCTTCGGCGTCATCCTGGCGCACCTTCTGTTTCCCAACGACAAGCTGACGCCGCGCAAGATCGCCGGCTGCCTGCTGGGCTTCGCCGGCGTGCTGGCCGTGAACCTGGGCGGACAGGGTTTCGACTTTGAGTTCAGCCTGCTGGGCGAGGGCTTTGTGGTCGCCGCCGCCTTCGTGCTGGCGGCCGGCTCGATCTGGGGGCGGGCGATCTCGCAGACGATCGACCCGATGGTGATGACCGGCTGGCAACTGGCCATCGGCGGCGGCGTGCTCTTGGCGATCGGCGCGGTGGCGGGCGGTCATTTGGAGGCCTTCGACGCCCGTTCGTTGGCCCTGCTGGCCTATATGGCCGGACTGTCGGCGGCCGCTTTTGCGCTGTGGAGCCTGCTGCTCAAGCACAATCCCGTGGGCCTGCTGGCGGTGTTCAACTTCCTGATCCCGGTGTTCGGAGTGCTGCTGTCGGCCGTGTTCCTGCGCGAGCCAGTGCTGGCCTGGAAGAACGCCGCCGCCCTGGCGCTCGTGTGCGGGGGCATCCTGTTGGTGACGGGGCGGGCGAGAGCCCGCCAGGGCTAGAAACGCCGTCGTGGCGGCCGTCCTCGCCCTTCGACAAGCTCAGGGTGAGGACGACTGTTGGCGTCGGCTCGCACAAAATCCTCATCCTGAGCCTGTCCCCCGGGACCGACCGGAGGTCGGCCCGAGGATAAACTCCGGACGAGGATTTCCATCCGCTTGAGCGCCCTCACGCCATGCGAATGCGGCTTTCGGTTTCGTGGTGGAGTGTTAATCCACCCCCGCCACGGCCAGCAGGGCGGCCAGGCCCACCTGCATGCCCTTCAGGCTCTCGCCCTTCGTGACGTCGATCCATTCGTCCAGCGCGTGGGCCCGGCCGCCGCGGAAGCCTGCGCCGATGGTCAGGGCCGGCACGCCCAGGCTCATGGGGATGTTGGAGTCGGTCGAGCTGGCCTCGCGCGTCGGCTTGTAGCCCAGGGCCTTCACCGCGCCTTCGGTCAGGGCGACGATCTGCGCGGTCGCCGGCGTGGCGCCCGCCGGACGCTCGCCGATCACCTTGGCCTGGTAGCTGACCGCGCCGTTCTTGGTCGAGCGCGCCGCGTTCTCGCCGGCCACGGCCTTGTCGAGGATGCCGATCAGCGTCTGGTCCAGCTTGGCCAGTTCGGCCGCGCTTTCCGAGCGCATGTCGAACTCCATGAAGACGTCATGCGGGATCGAGTTCACCGAGGTGCCGCCACCCGTCACGCTTGCCGAATAGGTGGTCTTGGGTTTCCTGGGCGCCTCGACCGCGTAGAGGTCGGTCACCGCCTTGGCCATGGCCGCCATCGGATTGACGATGCCGAACGCGCCATAGCTATGGCCGCCCGGCCCTGAGAAGGTCACGCGATAGCGCTTGGAGCCGGTGCCCTGGTCGACGATCCGGTCGGGATCGCCGCCGTCCATCGAGAAGAACGAGGTGATCCGGCCCTTGTATGGCCCCTTGTTGAAGAGATAGCGCACGCCGCGCAGGTCGCCGGGGCCTTCCTCGCCGACATTGCCGACCACAAGGATGTCGGCCTTGGTCTTGATGCCGGCCGCGTCCATCGCGCGGACATAGGCCAAGAGGGTCGAGAGCGCCCGGGTGTCGTCGCCGATGCCCGGCGCCATCAGCTTGGTCCCCTCGCGGCGCACCTTCACGTCGGTGCCTTCGGGGAAGACGGTGTCCAGGTGCGCGGCGATGACCACGAACGGACCCTTGCCCTTGGTGGCCGTACCCGGACGCACGCCCATGACATTGCCCTCCGCGTCCATCTCGACATTGGTCAGGCCGTGGGCCTTGAGCATCTCGAGATACGCCTTGGCGCGCTGCTCTTCCTTGAAGGGCGGGGCGGGGATCTCGGTCAGGGTGATGATGTCGGCGACGGTGCGGTCGAAGTCGGCGTCCAGCTTGGCGACGGCCTTCTTGAAGCCGGGCGAGGCGACGATCTTGGCGACGGTCTTGTCGGCGTCAGCGGCCTTGGGCGCGGCGATGGCGGGCGCGGCGACCAGGACAGCGGCCAGCGCGAGCAGGGAGGCGGTGTGGCGGAGGGTCATGGCGATATCCTGAACGAATCCCAGACCCAACCCCTACCCGATTTCCCCGGCGAATGCCGGGGTCCAGATTCATCTCGAACGGTTGGGACGCGCGCGCCGGCTTACGGCCCCCAGTCGGTGTGCGCTGTGGGTTCGATCTGGACCCCGACATTCGCCGGGGAGATCGGCTGTCAGAGTGTCAGCGCCGCCTCGCCGCCCACCCAAGGGTCGCTGATCGAGTCCGCGCCGGTCTCGATCCGCCCCGCCAGGCGGCGCAGCCAGGCCGGCTCGCCCTCCAGGCGGACGGTGAGGTCGTACCAGCCCTGCTGGGTGCCGAAGGTCTGCGACACGGTGGCGACGTCCGGCAGATCCACCCGCCAGGGCGCCTGGCCCAGGATCTCCAGAGCAACGGCGCGGGCGGTCGGCCGCGTGTTGCTGATCGTCACGACCAGGCCGTCCTTCGACGGACGGGCGGTGACTTCGACGCCCGTATCGGTCCCGGCGAACCGGCGGTGGAAACCGTTGGGACCCACGATCCAGAGATCATGCGCTCCGGCCGGCCAGGTGTCGGACAGGTGCGCGTTGGGCCCTACGGTGTAGCGGCGCGGGACCTGGTCCAGGCGCAGGCGATCATAGACGTGCAGCACCGCCGCCACCTTGCCGGCGTTGACCATCGTCAGGGCCACGCCGTCCGGCGTGACGCGTCCGTCGATCTCCAGGGCGTAGGGCAGGGCGCGCGAGGGGCGGGGGCCCTTGGCCTGTGCCGGCGCAACCACCGAGGCCGGCGTCGGCGGCTTGGCGCGGCCCAGCTTGGCGGCGCGACCCGCCGGCTCGGCCGTGGCGGGCAGGGCGGGGAAGGGGTTGGTGTTGGGCGTCTTGAAGTCGAAGCAGGTGGTCAGGTCGCCGCACACCGCCCGGCGCCAGGGCGAGATGTTGGGCTCCATCACGCCAAAGCGCGTCTCCAGGAACCGCAGCACCGAGGTGTGATCGAACACCTGGCTGTTGACGAAGCCGCCCCGGCTCCAGGGCGAGATGACGTACAGCGGCACGCGCGGACCCAGGCCGTAGGGACGGCCCATCAGGTCGTCACGCTCGGACCTGGCTTCGGTGGGATTGCGCACCCGGTGGTGCTCGGCGGTCAGGTCGACGGTCGAGGCGCCCAGCAGCTTGCCCGCCGCGTCATAAGACGGCGGCGCCGGCGGCGGGACGTGGTCGAAGAAGCCGTCGTTCTCGTCGAACATCACCAGGAACACCGTCCGCGCCCAGACCTTGGGATCGGCGGTCAGGGCGTCGATGACGCGGGCGGTGTAGTCCGCGCCCTGGGCGGGGCTGGAGGGGCCCGGATGCTCGGAGTCGGCGGCCGGGGCGATGATCCACGAGACCTGCGGCAGACGGCCGGCCAGCACGTCCTCGCGCAGCTTGTCCAGGTGATGGGTCGACAGGGCCAGCTGCTTGAGGCGGGCGTCCGACCCCGGCAGGTCCTTGTAGGCGTCGCGATAGGCCTTGAACCCCGCCAGCGGGTTGTCGGTGAAGTTGTCGGCCATGTCCTGATAGATGCGCCAGGTGACGCCGGCCTGCAGCAGCCGCTCGGGATAGGTGGTCCAGCTGTAGGACTCCTTGGCCCCGCCCTTTTCGGCGAAGTTGTCGTGGCTGTTCGAGATCGACGGGCCGCCGGCCTTCCCCAGGCCGTCATTGGTCCCGGTCCACAGGAACAGGCGGTTGGTGTTGGTGCCGGTCTGGGTCGAGCAGTGATAGGCGTCGCAGAGCGTGAAGGCGTCGGCCAGGGCGAACTGGAACGGGATGTCGGCGCGCTGGAAATAGCCCATCGACCAGGGCTTCTTGGCGTCGGGCCAGCGGTCCATGCGGCCCTGGTCCCAGGCGTCCTGGGCGTCGGTCCAGCTGTGGGGCGTGCCCTCGACGCGCATGTGGGCGAAGGTCTCCGCGCTGTTCAGCGGGAACGGCGCGAGCAGCTTGTCCTTGCTCCAGGCCTGGACGAAGACCGAGCTTTCCTGGCGTCCCGCCGCGTCGCGGACCGGGATCGGGAACCGGTCGCCAAAGCCGCGCACCCCGTTCAGCGTCCCGAAATAGTGATCGAAGCTGCGGTTCTCCTGCATCAGGATCACCACGTGCTCGACGTCCTGGATCGTCCCGCTGCGCACGTCGGCGTCGATCGCCGCGGCCCGCGCCAGCGCCGGCGGCAGGGCCAGGGCCCCGAGGGCGGCCAAGAGGGCGCGGCGGTCGAGATTGGGCATGGCGGAACTCCGATGAACTGCGGCCGGAGGTAGCATGTGGTGTTTGGCGGGCGTGTGACAGGGGGCTATCGCCCGTGAGGCTCCGCAGTGGTCTGCGCGGCGTCACGCGCCTCAAGCGCCTTGCGGATCGCGTCGTGCGCCGCCTTGTCTAGGGTGTGACCGTTGATCAGGACGGCGCCGGCCAGCGTCAGGAGCGCAGGCACGACGGCGAAGCTGATCGAGAGAACGCCCAGCGCCAGCGGCGTATTCGCAGCCCCGAGTTCAGCCTTGAACCCAAACAGGTCCAGCGCGCTGACGGACGCAAAAACCGCGATGGCCGAGCCGATCTTCACGATCCCGCTCAGCAAACCAAACATCAGACCACTGCGATCCACGCCGCTCTTGAGGCGCTCCTCGTCGCCCAGGTCGGCCATCATGGCGCGCAGCAGGATGGGGCCTGCGCTGTAGGGCAGGCCGGCCAGGGTCATGGTCACGATCCCCCAGGCCAGGCCTTCCGGCGCCGTCAGCACGGATAACTGTGCGACGGCGTAGGCCACTGAAGCGACGGCCAAGGCGCGATGCTTGCCGAGCGCCTGTCCAAGCCGCCCCCAGAGGGGCGCGCCCAGCAGGGCGCCGGTGAAATAGAGCAGCAGCAAGAGGCCGGCTTCCGAACGGTCCCAGCCCCGGATGGCGTCGAAATAGAAGAAGAACAGCGTGCCGGCGATGACCGGGCCTGTTCCCAGAAGAATGTCTGACGCCAGCAATCGCATGATCGACGGCCGGCGGATCAGATCCCAATAGTGACGCCAGGTGGTGGACGTGATGTTCGGCGGCGACTGCGGCTCGTGAACGGCGAGCAGCGCCAAGAGGATGGCTACGGGCAGGCTCAGCACCACGAACCAGCCCATCGCCCGCACGCCCTGACCGTAGTCGAGCCCGAAGCCGAGCTTCATCAGCGGCGGCATGGCCAGCACAATGAGCATGCCCAAGACGGTGAAGCCCTGCCACCAGCTGAACACACGCGCGCGCTGCCCATATTCCGGCGCCAGCCGGGCCCCCCAGGTGACGTGCGCCATCGTCGCCATGGACTGGCCCAGGAACCCCAGGACCAGCCAGAACAGAATGTAAGCGCCATCGATGCCCGGGCGCGCCATGAACAGCATCCAGACCGCGAGCACGGCGATGGGCAGGCCGGCCACCAGCCAGGGCTTGAACCGGCCAAAGCGCGTGTTGGTCCTGTCGATCAGGAACCCCAGGGTTGGATCCAGCCACAGATCGAAAAGGCGAACGACGCCGAAGGCCAGTCCGATCGCCGTCAGGCCGACGCCCAGATCCGTGGCGTAGTAGTTGGGCAGATAGACGACGACGGGCATGAGCATCGCCGCCACCGGAACGCACGGCAGCGCAAAGGCCGCCAGACGCCAGGTTCCTAAGGCCCCTTGGCCGCTGTTTGCGCCGTCAGCGCGGATGGCCGCCACTCCCGTCAGTCAAACACGATCACCGACCGCGCCAGCTCGCCGCGCTTGAGTTCGTCGAAGGCCGAGTTGACGTCTTCCAGCTTGATCCGGCGCGAGATCAGTTCGTCCAGCTTCAGCTTGCCCGACATGTAGAAGTCCACCAGGCGCGGCATGTCGACCGGGAAGCGGTTGGAGCCCATGTAGCTGCCCTGGATGCGGCGCTCGCCCAGGAAGTCGACGCCGTGCAGTTCGATCTTGGTGCCTACCGGGATCATGCCGATCACATTGGCCGTGCCGCCCCGGCGCAGCATCTTGAACGAGGCCTCCGCCGTGGCTTTCAGGCCGATGGCCTCGAAGCTGTGGTGCACGCCGCCGCCGGTCAGCTCGACCACGGCCTTGGCGATGTCGTCGACCTGAGAGGCGTCGATCACGTCCGTCGCGCCGAACGTCTTGGCCAGCTCCAGCTTGGAGGCGATGCGGTCGATGGCGATGATCCGACCCGCGCCCGCGATGGCCGCGCCGTTGAGGGTGGCCAGACCCACGCCGCCGCAGCCGATCACGGCCACGGTCTCGCCCGGACGGACGTTGGAGGTGTGCATCACTGCGCCCACGCCTGTCATCACCGAGCAGCCGATCAGGGCGGCGCGGTCGAACGGCATGTCCTTGCGGATGGCGACGCACGCGTGCTCGTGCACCAGCATCATCTCGGCGAAGGACGACAGGTTCAGGAACTGGGCCATCGGGCCGGTTCCGCCGCCGTTCAGGTCTTCCTTGAACAGGCGCGGCGCGTCGCTCTTGCTGCGGCGGGTCTCGGGGCTGATGCAGAGGTTCATGTGCCCGGTCAGGCAGACCTCGCAGTGGCCGCAATAGGGGTTCAGGCAGGTGATGACGTGGTCGCCGACCTTGACGGTGCGCACCTCGGACCCGACCGCCTCGACGATCCCGGCGCTCTCGTGGCCCAGCACTGCGGGCAGGGCGTGGCTGTAGGAGCCCTCGACGAAGTGCAGGTCGGAGTGGCAGACCCCGGCGGCCTTGGTGCGGATCAGCACCTCGCGCGGGCCGGGCTTGCCGATGGCCACGGTCTCGATCTCGAGGGGTTTGCCCACCTCGCGCAGAACAGCGGCCTTCATGCTCGTCTCCCTCTTGTTTGAAGGGAGACTAGCGTTCCGTTCGGGGCGAACGGAAGAGCTATTCGAACAAATGTTTGGGGGTGAGCCCTTAAGCGGCCAGGGCTTCGACCGGACGCTCGGGCAGGATGCGGCTTACGGCCAGCAGGATGGTCATCGAGCCTTCGCCCGAGGTGATCACCGCCGACACCAGCGGCGAGTCCTCGCCGTCGCCCAGGCTGGGCGGCGGGTTGATCTGGTCGGCCTCGACGATGAAGCTGTCGCAGACCGCGTCGACCAGCATGCCGGCGACGTCGTTCTGGTTTTCGACGACGATGATGACCTGACGCTCGCCGTCGATCGCCTCGCCCTTGCCCAGGCGCTGCGAGAGGTCGATGACCGGCATCACCTGACCACGCAGGTTGATCACGCCACGCACGAAGGGCGGCGCGTCGGGCAGGGGGGTCGGCGGGGTGACGCCGCGGATCTCGCGGACGGCGCTCACGGGAACGCAATAGGTCTGGGCGCCGACTTCGAACGACAGGACCTGAAGGGCCTGGCCTTGGGCGTACGACACGATGCTGGTCATGGCGGTCTCCGTGCGCGCGAAGGCCGCAAGAGACCTTCGATGTCGCCACCCTGTCTTAAAAAGATAAACAAACCGGTTCTGGTCAGGGTTGATGAATTCTGTTCAGCCGCCGTTCAGGCTGGAAATCCGATCGTCCGTGCAACGCTTTGAGACGACGCATTGAGCGACGCGGCGAGACCCAAGGAGGCCGGCATGGCCAGCAAGATGTTCAAGACGGTCGGACGCGTCGCCGCCGGCGTGGCCGCCCTGTCGCTGGCCGCTGCGGCGACCACCGCTTCGGCCGACTCGC
>FWPV01005173.1_pt1 | contig 11616 bp, 8 predicted proteins | sample 2228371 | NCBI WGS metagenome assembly FWPV01 (sample SAMEA103939776, study PRJEB20133) | metagenome | reverse complement strand
GCTGACGGCCGTCCCCGTAGACCGGAATGGGCTCCCCGCGGAGTGCCTTCTGGACGAAATTCGGCAGGACCATCCCGTAGGTGCCGGTCTGGCGGGGTCCCACCGTGTTGAAGAAGCGGACGATGATTGTCCGGATGCCCCGCTCGCGGTGGTGAGCCAGCGCGCAGAACTCGTCCATCGCCTTGCTGGTGGCGTATAGCCAGCGGGTGACGCTGGTGGCTCCGATGATGCTGTCGTCCGTCTCCCGCAGAGCATCAGAGCAGTTCTTCCCGTAGACTTCGGACGTGGAGGCGATCAGGACGCTCTGTCCCGGCGACGCGGCGTCCAGCACGTTCTCCGTGCCCCGCAGGTTCACGCGGATGCTCTGAAGCGGCTGGTCGAGGATGCGGCGCACCCCCACCGCGGCGGCAAGATGGTAGACCTGGTCGGACTCCCGCACGAGGGCGGCTGTCAGAGTCCCGTCGAGGACCGAGCCCTCCACGACCCTGAGAGGCGCATCCGGAGGGATATGCTCAAGGTTCTCCCGGCAGCCGGTCGAGAAGTCGTCCAGCACCGTGACAGCGTCTCCGCGCTCCAGCAGCCTGTCCACAAGATGCGAGCCGATGAACCCGGCTCCGCCCGTCACCAGGACTCTCACCGGCGCCCCTCCTCCGCGATCAGGCAGCGCACTCCCCGGCGGCGGCATATCTCTTCCACGGGCTCCAGCAGCACCTGCGATGCCACGACCACAGCTCCCGGCCGGGTCTCGCTGAGGACGCGTTCCAGTTCTTTCAGCGAGCGCGGAGCTTCGACATCCAGCGTCAGCACTCCCGAAGGAGCGTCCGCCAGCCCGCTTGCCCTCGCCAGCGCCCCGGCCCCGTTCTCCTCCATCCCGGGAGGGGTCACCAGCACCCATCGCCCCGCCCCGGGGAGCAGCCCGGAAAGAAGGCGGTACAGGGCTCGCGACCCGGTCAGCAGGAGAAGCAGGATGGCGGCGTAGGCGCCCGCCGCCGGGAGCCCCGGGGCCTTCCCCGTGGCAAGCCCGGCGGCAAGAGAGAGGACAGTTCCGGCGACGCAGCCCGCCGCCAGCTGGAGGAACGCCCGCGCGTCCAGGTGACGCCACGCGCCGCGATAGACTCCCGCCAGGGCAAGCCCGGCGGCGCTGCCCCCCACCAGCAGGGCCACCTCCCAGCGGGACGAGGAGGCCCCTCCGGCTGCCGCCGCCATCTCCATCGTCAGGACCGACGCCGAGAACGCCAGCAGCATATCTGCGAGCGCTGTGGCGGTCTGCTTCTTGTGAAGGCGCTGCGCGAAGAGCACCGTCCCTCCCGGCTGGGCGGACGGCGGCACGGCGGAATACACATCCACCCGGGCCAGTACCCTTCCCAGCATCAGCAGCCCGGCCGCCGCGATGGAACCCACGGCCGGCAGCATCGGCGCCCGCAGCAGCATGGCCGCCACGCCCATCACCCCGATGAGAAGGGAGACCCCGCAGAGCAGAAGCACCGCCTGCGGCTCCGACAAACCCAGCCTCACAAGCCGGTGCGATGTGTGGTCGCAGCCTCCCTGCGAGATGGCCCTGCCGTTCATCTTGCGCATCACCGTCACGAAGGTGGTGTCGAAGATGGGCACGGCCAGCACCACACACGGGAAGAGCACCGCCCACGCCGCCGCGGTGCTGGTGGCCACGGAGGTCTCGATGGCCAGCGCCGCAAGCATCAGTCCCAGGAACATGCTGCCGCAGTCGCCCATGAAGACCCGCGCCGGATGGAAGTTGAAGACCAGGAAGGAGAGCGACGCCCCTGCGAGGGCGCTGGCGGCCACAGCGGCCGGCTGATTCCCCGCAAACGCCGCCCCTGCGGCGATGACCAGCGCGGCCGCTGCCGATACCCCAGCGGCCAGCCCGTCCATGTTGTCCAGCAGGTTGATGGCGTTCGTGATGCCCACCACGAACAGGATGGTGAACAGCCAGGCGGCCGCGCTCCCGCCGTTCACCCCGAAGTGCACCCCACCGGCCACCAGGATGCACGCGGCGGCCACCTGCGCCAGAAGCTTGTGTTGAGGACGGAGGCTGCGCAGGTCGTCAACCAAGCCCACCCCGAAGATCAACGCCCCGGCCGCAAGAGCGAACGCCATATCCGGCCACAACCCCCCGGACACGGCGAGCCCCCCGGCGAACGCGCCGAAGATGGCGGTCCCCCCCAGCAGCGCGGTGGGCCGGCGGCTCCAGCGGTCGGCTCGCGGCCTGGCCACCATCCCGGCGCGGCCCGCGAACAGGATGACGAGCGGGGTGAGAGCGAGCCCCAGAACAAATGAGGCTCCTCCCGACTGCAGCAGCGCCACCCCGCCGGCGTCGATGCTCAATGCCGGCCCCCCTCCCCGCCGCGTCTGAAGTATTCCACCGTGCGTCTCAGTCCCTCTTCGAAGCTGACCAGCGGCTCATATCCCAGAAGAGTCCGTGCTTTGGAGATGTCAGCGTGCGAGTGCTTCACGTCTCCCGGCCTTTCCGGCTCGTAGACGGGTTCGCACCGCACCCCGGTTATCTCGCACAGCCTGCGGAAGAGCTCGTTCAGCGTGAAGCGCTCGCCGCACGCCGCGTTCATCATCTCCCCGAAACCCCTGTCCGTCTCGAGCGCCAGCAGGTTCGCGTGGACCACGTTGTCCACATAGGTGAAGTCGCGCGACTGCTCCCCGTCGCCGTAGATGACCGGACGCTCTCCCCGGAGCAGCCGGGTGATGAACTTCGGGATGACCGCCGCATACTCGGAGTTCGGGTCCTGCCGCGGTCCGAACACGTTGAAGTAGCGCAGGCAGATGGTGGGCAGACCGTAGAGCCGGTAGAACGCCTGGCAGTAGAACTCTCCGGTGAGCTTGCCGATGGCGTACGGGCTGATGGGGTCGGGAGGAAGCGTCTCGACCTTCGGAAGCTCCGGCCCCGGACCGTATGCGGACGAGGATGCGGCGTAGACGAACCGCTTCACCCCTTCGTCCCGGGCCGCCACCAGCGTGTTCAGCGTCCCGTCGATGTTGGCCCGGTTGCTGCCGACGGGGTCGGCCACCGAGCGCGGGACGGACGGGATGGCCGCCTCATGCAGGATCGCGTCCACCCCTTTCACCGCCTCCCTCGCCTGCTCGAGGTCCGCCAGGTCCGCCTGCAGGAACTCGATGCGGTCCCGCACGGCCGCCAGATTGCTCAGACTACCTGTGCTCAGGTCGTCTGCCACCCTGACCCGGCAGCCCCTGGCCAGCAGCCCCTCGACCAGGTGTGAACCGATGAAGCCCGCTCCCCCTGTGACCAGAACGCGCATCAGGATAAAAGCCTTTCCGCGGAGTGTCTCTGTCGCAATGTCCCGTGCATTATTACCCCCGGCCCCTCCCGTTTTCCTGCAGGAGCGAGGCGTAGAGCCGCGCCAGGTCGGAGGCCAGCCGTTCGATGGAGAACCGGGGATGCACATGCGTCCGGCCCGCCATTCCCATCGCCCGCGCCCGCTCGCGAGATTCCAGCAGCTCGAGCAGGGCGTCCGCGAGAGCTCCGGGGTCCCCGTGCGGGACCACGAACCCGCTCTCGCCGTGCGAGATGACCTCGCGGGTCTCCCCCACGTCCGTCGCCACGGCGGGGGTGGCGGCTGCCAGCGATTCGATGAGCGCCACAGGCATCCCTTCGTTGTTGGAAGAGAGCGCCGTGGCGTCGCAGTCCGCGTAGATGCGCGGCAGGTCTTCGCGAAACCCCAGGAACATGGCTCTCCCCTCCAGTCCCAGCCGCGCCGCCAGCTCCCGCAGCCGCGCGCGCTCCGGACCATCCCCCACGATAAGGAAGCGGGCCTCGGGGAGGCGCTCCGAGACGGTCTTCGCGGCGTGCAGAAAGACATCGTGGTTCTTGATGGGCACCAGGCGCGCGACGATGGCGGCCACGGGTGCCCCGGGCGGGATGCCCAGCTCGGCGCGCAGCTCCCCGGCGTGCTCTTCGGCCTTCAGGAAGTCCGACAGGTCGAGGCCGAGAGGCACCTGCACGAACTGCCCGGGCCGCCCGATGCCCAGCCCCTGTATCTCCTCCTGCTGACGCGCGCCCAGCACGACGATGCGCGTGGAGATGCCGGCCAGGCGCTTCTCCAGCTCTATGAAGAACCGGGTCTTAGCCGGAGAGAAATAGCCGGAGAAGACGTGGCCGTGAAAGGTGTGGACACGCACCGGGACGCGGGCCAGCCAGGCCGCCACGCGCCCCACAGCCCCGGCCTTGGCCGTGTGGGTGTGGACCACGTCCGGCCGGAGTCTGCGGAATCTCTGGTACAGCGCGAACAGCACGGCCGGGTCGCGCAGGGGAGACAGCTCGCGTCCCAGGGCGGGGATGATGACCGGCTCCACGCCGCACTGCTCGGCCAGCCACAGCATGTTCCCCTCTCCGGGCGACTCGCGGCCGGCCACCAGTTCCGAGATGAGACCCATGTCGCGATGGTGCCGGGTGAGCAGGATGGTGTGGCGGGCGGGTCCGCCGATGTTCAGCCGTGCGATGACCCGTTCGATGCGGATGGGACGCTGAGAGACGGTAGCCTCGCTCACGCCTGACGCAGCTCGGAGATGATCATGTTCAGCGCCACCCCCACCGCCGTCCCCAGAAGGAACGAGACCGCCAGGTTCACGAGCAGCTTCGGGCGCGCGGGCTTCTCCGGCGGGATGGCCCGGTCCATCACCTGGTAGGAACGGTTCTCCGCCTGCTCGTCGATCTGAGCCAGTTCGTGCTGCTGCGAGAGCACCTGATACAGCTTCGCCTTGTTGTCGATCTCGCGCTGGAGGCGCGCCTGCCTCAGCGCCACCGCCGGCACGTCCTTCATCTCTCCCCGGAGCCGGTCGAGGGCCGCCTGCGTCTGGTTCCGGCTGGCTTCCAGCGCCTCCTTCCGGGCCTTCAGACGCGCCAGTGCCGCCAGGTCGCCCGTGTTCCTCAGGTCGCTCTCGACAGCGGACAACTCGGTCTGCGTCTGCTGGAGCTGCTGCTGGAGCGCCACCGCCTGCTGGACGGCCGCCCGCGTCTGTTCGGTCAGGTTGATGACTTCGGAGCGCGTGCTCAGCTCTTTCAGACGCTCCTCGAGCGCCTGGAGCTCTTCTTCGAGAGACCGTATCTTGCCCCCGATGAACGAGCTCTTGCGGCGGGTCTCGTCCCGCACCCGCGATATGAACCGGTCCACGCAGGTATTGGCAAGCTCCGCCGCCAGGTCTGCGGACAGGGCCGAAGCCGTCACCGTGATGAGTCCCTTCCGGTCCTCCTCGATGCGCACGTTTTTCCGCAGTCTCCGGAGAGCCTTCTGCTCGGTCATCTCCTCCCCGCCGGTGAACTCGCTCCGGGATGTCAGACGGAGCGACCGGATGATCTGCCGGCCGAACTCGTCGCTCTGGAGGACGGCCAGCGCATAATCCTGAGGGTCGGCGTTCTGCCCGGGAAGCGCCAGACTGCCCAGTTCGCCGGGAAGTCGGAGGGCCGGAGCACCCTGACGGACGAAGATGCTCGCGCGGGCCTCGTAGACACGGGGCATTACGAGCGAGGCTACGGCACCGGCTGCCGTGCAGATGACCACGCATCCCGCCAGAACGGCCGCCCATCGGCGCACCTCCAGAGAGCGCCTCTGCTGACCGGCGGGAATAGGGGGGACCACTGACATCGTGTCGTTCTCAGGGAGCCTTTCCGTCGGCATCTCGCTCACGGCCTGCCGGGCCGGTCCTGCCGATGCTCCGGCGGTATTGTAAGCGACCGCCGGGGCGCTGTCAAACCGCCGCGCCCGGCTTCGGCCCGCGGGGCTTCATGTTATAATCCATCCGCTCTCGCGTCTCCGGCGGAGGCGGTCCGCGGCCGGGCAGACCCCGACACGCGGACCCGGCGCGCCGCCCCGTCCCTTTGCCGGTCCCGCGCGCAGACTCCCGGGGGCAGCGGCCCCGGCGCGGCCGCAGCGCCGTCCGGTGGAGCCGGCCCCGCCTCAGGCTCCGGAGGCTCACCATCTGATGCAGTCCGGCAACCAGGAAGACCCGTCGACCGTCCGCCCGGCCCTCGAAGGCGGGGAGGGGCTGTTCTCGACGGCTCACCTGCGCGACGACCTCCGCGGCAGGTCGGTCCGCGGAGGCGCGGTCACGGTGGCCTCCCAGGGAGGACGGTTCGCGCTCAATACGGCCTCGCTGATGATCCTGGCCCGTCTGCTCACTCCGGCCGATTTCGGACTCGTGGCCATGGTCCAGCCCGTCACGGGATTCGTCGCCCTGTTCAAGGACCTGGGCCTCACCATGGCCACGGTCCAGCGGGCGGAGGTGGACCATCGTCAGGTCAGCACGCTGTTCTGGATCAATGTGCTCGTCAGCCTTCTGCTGACGCTGGCCGGGGTGGCGCTGGCTCCGCTGGTGGGGATGTTCTACGGCGACGGCAGGGCGGCCTGGATCACGGCGGCGCTTTCGGCGACGTTCATCTTCGGCGGGCTGGGAGCCCAGCACCAGGCGCTGCTGCAGCGCCAGATGCGGTTCGCGAGCCTGGCCGGAGCCGAGTTGGGAGGGCTCTGCGCGGGCATCGCGGCGGGCGTGGCCGCCGCGTGGCAGGGTCTGGGCTACTGGTCGCTGGTCATCATGACGGCCGTCACCGGAGCGGCCAATGCCGCGCTTCTCTGGTGGCAGACGGGCTGGCGGCCCGGCCTTCCCCTGCGCGGCACGGGAGTCCGCGAGATGCTGCGCTTCGGCGGCGGGCTCACGGGGTTCAACATCGTCAACTATCTCATCCGCAATGCGGACAACGTGCTGATCGGCCGCTTCCTGGGGAGCGAGCCGCTGGGATACTACTCCAGGGCGTATTCGCTCCTCGCTCTTCCCATGCGCCAGTTCAACCTGCCCGTCACCTCGGTGGCGGTCCCCGCGCTGAGCCGTCTGCGCTCGCAGCCGGAGCGGTTCCGCCGCTACTATCTGCAGGTCATCCAGCTCATGGCCGCCACGGGAATGCCGCTCGTGGTCTACACTTTCGTCTGCGCGGAGAGCGTGGTGCTTCTCATCCTCGGCGAGCAGTGGCGTCCCTGCATCCCGGTGTTCCGGGCGCTGGGTCCCGCCGCGTTCTTCGCGACGTTCAATGTGGTCGAGGGTCTGGTGTACATCCCGAGAGGCGACACGGTCCGCTGGTTCCGCTGGACCACCGGGGTTGCGCCGCTGTATGTGCTTGCGTTCGCGGTGGGGCTGAGGTGGGGACCGGTGGGAGTGGCTCTCGGCTACAGCGCCGCGATGACCCTCTTGCGGTTCCCGGGCATCGCTTACGCCTACAGAGGCTCTCCTCTGCGCCTTTCGCATCTGTTCGGGGTGCTCTGGCGCCCGGCGGCCGCGTCCGCGGCGGCCGGCCTGCTGCTGTATCCTCCGGTCTCGAGCAGATGGGCCGCGGCTCTGCCGCTCACGGCCCAGGTTGCCGGAAGCGCGCTCGCGTTTGCGGCCATCTATCTCGGCGCGATGGCGGCCATGCCGGGTGGTGGTAGGATGCTTGCTGAGATGCGGGCACTCTCTTCGGAGCTTCGCTCGGAGAAGGACGGCAAATGAGTCTGCGGCGGCTGCTGGCTCCCCTGAGGCCGGTCGTGAGGAGCATCCGCTCCGGAAAAGCGGCGATGCTGGCGTTGTCCGTGGCCGTGCGGTCGCGATGGACGGCCGGCCTGTACTGCCTGTTCAGCGGCCAGTGGGACAGGGAGCAGCGGGCCGTCCTGCACGGACGGCTGGCCCATATCCGGGGCGCGGCGGCAGGCGACGACGCTCCCCGCCGCTTTGCTCTCCAGCGCAACACCCACCGGCTGGAAAAAGGACTGATCATGCGCCCCCGGCGGGAGGTGTTCGCCCGGGATTACATCCTGGAGACGGTGCGGCTGTACGCCCGGCTGGCCGCGGAGACCTCCCCGGGAGCGCCGGGAGCGGAGCTGCTGGCCTACTCCTATGACGTTCTGAGGCAGTACTTCTCGGTGGCGGGCGGGGACGCCGTGGTGGAGCGGGCCCGGAGCGAGTTCGAAAAGGCCCCTCCGCCTCCGTGTCCCGGAGCGGGCCCAGAAGGCCGGGTGCCGCATCCTCCCGATACCTCTCCTCCGCCCGTCGGCTACGAAAGCCTGATGCAGCTCGCTGTGCGCCGGCGGAGCGTGCGGTGGTATCTGCAGAAGCCGGTCCCGCGCGAGGTCATCGACCGGGCCATCGCGGTGGCGGCGCTCAGTCCGAGCGCATGCAACCGCCAGCCGTTCGAGTTCCGCGTCTACGATGACCCGGAGCTGGTCCGGAAGGTGGCTTCCATCCCGGCGGGGACGCGGGGCTTCGAGCACAACTTCCCCTGCATCGTGGCGCTGGTGGGCAGACAGCGGGCATTCCTTCTGGAGCAGGACCGCCACGTCATCTACATCGACACTGCCCTGGCGGCGATGTCGTTCCTGTTCGCGCTCGAGGCCCAGGGGGTCAGTTCGTGCTGCATCAACTGGCCCGACATCCCGGAGCTGGAGCGCAGGATGGAGCGCACCCTGGGCCTTGCGCCGGATGAGCGCGTGACGATGCTGATCTCGGTGGGCTACGCCGATCCCGAAGGACTGGTGCCATTCTCCCAGAAGAAGAGCGTGGAGGAGCTCAGGAGCTACAACCGGGTGTGATCGTCGAGGTCTCGGGCGCGGAGTTCGTGAACAGGGGGGCGCAGCTCATGCTCTGGACGGTGGCGGAGACGCTGCGCCGCAGCGAGCCGTCAGCCGCCGTCTGCGTGGACGCCGCGCTCTGCCGGGGCTACCTCGGACCCGGTTCAGGAATCCTGCCGCTCTTCCCGCGACTGCTCCCCTCCCGCCGCCCCTACTGGATGTTCCCTCAGGCGGCCGCCCTGGACCGGACGCTGGGAGCGCTCGTCCCCCGCGCGATTTGCGAGGGGCGGGGATTCGTGAGGCGCAAGGCGGCGGGCGCCCTGCTGGATGTGTCGGGATACGCCTTCGGAGACCCTCATCCCTGGCAGCGGGCGCGGCTGTTCGCAAATCTGGCCCGCGACTACCGCCGCCGCGGCTGTCCCGTGGTGATGCTGCCGCAGATGCTGGGGCCTTTCCGGAGCGCTCGAGCGGCGGAGGAGTTCCGGCGCATCCTGGACAGCGTTGACCTAGTCTTCGCGCGCGACCGCGAGTCGCTGGAGATGGCCGGGGCCGTGGCTCCGGGCGACGGACGCATCCGGCTGGCTCCGGAGATCACGATCTTCTCGGATGAGCTCTGGCCGGCTCCGGAGGACGGCCGGTGCCAGCCCTTCATCTGCATCGTCCCCAATGTGCGGATGCTGGACCGGGGAGGGGCCGCGTGGAAGGAGGCTTACCTCCCGCTTCTGGCGGCCGCCGGCAGAAGAGCGCGGCAGAAGGGGCTGGAGGTGTCCATCCTGCTCCACGACGGCAGCCCGGCGGAGCGCCATCTGGCGAAGCGCATCCGGGACCTTGCCGGTGAGCAGTGGGCCGTCATCGATGATGCCGACCCTGTCTCCCTGAAGGGCATCATCGCATCGGCGCGCTTTCTGGTGGGTTCGAGGTACCACGCCATCGTGGCGGCGTTGTCCTCCGGGGTGCCGGCCGTGACGCTGGGATGGGCGCACAAATACGACCGTCTGCTGGAGGATTTCGGCGAGCCGCAGCTGCTCGTGCGGCCTGAGGACGCGGAGAGACGTCTCCTGGAGCTGGTCGATGTCCTGTCGGATGGGCCGGAGCGCGACGGCGTCTCGCAGAGGCTGATGGCCCGGCGCGAGTCGATGCGCGAGGCGAACCGCGCGATGTGGCGCGAAACGCTTGCGCTGCTGGGGCTGAGTGCTGCTCGGGATTCGACCGGGGAGAAGGCATGAGCGGCGTGGAGCCGGATGCGTCCGGGCCGGATGTCCTGGCCGTCTCTCACTCCCCGGCGCTCTACGGGGCGCAGAGGTCCCTTCTGGACCTTGTGCGGGGGCTGGTGCGGCAGAATGTCCGGGTCCGGGTGCTCCTTCCCGGAGAGGGACCGCTTGCGGTCGAGCTGGAGCGCGCCGGCGCGCAGGCGCTCATCCGGATGTACCGCGGATGGCTGCGGCAGGAGGGGCTGCCGTTCAGAGCCTGGCTGCGGATGGCCGTCAACGCCGCAGCCGTCCGGCGTCTGGAGCGCGAACTGCGAAGCGACCGTCCGGCGGTCATCTACAGCAACACCCTTGCCACCCCCGTGGGCGCCATGCTGGCCGTGCGGCTGAGGGTCCCCCACGTGTGGCACGCGCGGGAGAGCGTGAAGCGTCAGCAGAGGGCGACATACGACCCGGGCGACGCCCGCGCGCTCCGGTTCATCGGCGCATCCAGCGCGCGCGTGGTCTGCAACTCGAACGCCATCCGGGAGGAGTTCGCTCCGCATATCGACGCAGAGCGCCTCACGGTGGTCTACAACGGTCTTCTGGACGAGGAGATGAGGCAGCGGTTTGCCCCGCGCCGCCTGTCGTGGAGACCCGGCGAGCGGCCGCTGGAGCTTGTCCACGCCGCGAGCATCGCCCGCTCGAAGGGGCATCCGGACGCGCTCCGGGCGCTGGCCGCATTGAAGGACCGGGGAGTGGATGCGCGCCTGCACATCGCGGGAACGGGGTCGGCGGCCCTGCTGCGGGAGTTGAAGGCCCTTTCGCAGCGTCTGGGCGTCGCGGACAGGGTGGTGTGGGAGGGGTTCTGTGCCGACGTGCCGGGGCTCATCGCGCGGTGCGACGTTGCGCTGGTGTGCTCCCCCTTCGAAGCGTTCGGACGCGTGGCCGTGGAGGCGATGGCCGCAGGGACCCCGGTCGTGGCATCGGCCGGTGGCGGGCTGACGGAGATCGTCACGGACGGGGAGAACGGCCTCCGCTATCCTCCCGGGGATATCGACAGCCTTGTCCGGAATATCCTGACTCTCGCCTCCGACGCAGCCCTGTATTCCCGTCTGTCCGAAGCTGCGTTTCAGGACGCGTATCGCCGTTTTTCGAAGTCCAGATACGTGCAGGAGATGTCAGGGATTCTATGGAACACCCTGACCGGACCCGGCGGCCGGCGCTGATGCGCCCACGGCCGGGGGAGCGGGCGGGCCGCCCTCGTCGGCGCCGCGCCGCCTCCGGAAAGCGCGTCTCATCCGGTCAATAGCAAGGGTCGAGGGGGACAGAAAGCAATGAGACCCGGAACATTTGCGCGGTTTGTTTCTCTCATGACGGCCACGGGGTTTCTCCTGGCACCCGGTGGTGCGCTGGCCAACAACAGGCCGTCGAACGGGACGCTGAGCCCTTCGCAGGGGACGCTGGCCATCGCAAGGACCGTGTCCATCACGGCGACCTATTCCGACCCGGACGGGGCAGCAAATCTCGGCACCGTCTACCTCCTGATGAACACGTCCACATCGGGAGCCAATGCCATCTATCTTTCCTACAACTCGGTCAACAACAGGCTCTACCTGCGCAACGATGCGAACACAGCCTGGCTGGGAGGGATCGCGCCCGGACAGGCCGGGACGGTGGAGAACTCCCGGGTGCGGCTCCGGTGCCAGAACACGACGGTGAACGCCTCCGGGAACACCCTGACCGTGACCTGGAGCATCGAACCGCTCGCGGCGACGGCAGGGGCCACGTTGAAGGCCTATCTGAAGTGCTTCGACCGCGCAGGCGCCACCGCCGACTGGACGCAGAGGGGG
>FWPV01014399.1_pt1 | contig 11617 bp, 10 predicted proteins | sample 2228371 | NCBI WGS metagenome assembly FWPV01 (sample SAMEA103939776, study PRJEB20133) | metagenome | reverse complement strand
AGCGAGGGGGCGCGGCGGCTTGCAGACAGGCGGCCACCGTCCAGTATTCTTCCGGAATAAAGGCCCGGATGGCTTTCTCCCGATCCACCAGGAGGCGCAGGGCCACGGATTGGACCCTGCCGGCGGACAGGCCGGTCTTGACCTTCTGCCATAAAAGGGGGCTCAACTGGTAGCCCACCAGCCGGTCCAGTATCCGTCGGGCCTGCTGGGACTCGTAACGGGCCCGGTTCAGGGGCACCGGTTTGGCCAGGGCTTCCCGGATGGCCTTGGGGGTAAGCTCCAGGAGGAGGACCCGGTGAAAGCGGTGATTTTTTTCCCCCAAGGATTCGGCGATATGCCAGGCGATGGCCTCGCCTTCCCGGTCGGGATCGGGCCCCAGATAAATGTCTTCCACACCCTCGGCCGCTTTTTTCAGTTCGCTGATCACCTTGGCTTTGCCCACGATGGTGACGTATTTGGGGCGGAAATCATGCTCCACGTCCACCGCCAGTTCATTCTTGGGCAGGTCCCGGATGTGGCCCCTGCTGGAGCGCACGTCGAACTCCTTGCCCAGATATTTCTGGAGGGTCTTGGCCTTGGTGGGCGATTCCACTATGAGAAGGGATTTGGACATAGAAAAAGCTGGACCCTGTTAATTTATTGGATAGGTTCGGAAGTTTTCAGTATTACCTGAATGTCCCGCCATTGCAAGTGAATGGCCCGCAGACCGGTTGCTCATCCTGTTCCGAAAAGTATGGATCGCGCAGGGGAAGACGCCTTTGCCTGCCCCTTTCAGGAAGCTGCCAGGGGCGGCGGACCAAGGTTCGGGGTGCGGCAGTTCATCGCCGGACGAAGTCCGGGATTGGATTTTTGCTCAAAAAGTGACTCACTCTGCATGCCGACGGCCCCGTCCAGCTAAGGATACCTGGGGTCGCCGGCCTCTGCTTGCTTCTGGGGTTCCCCGGCGCTCACCGGGCTTGGGCTCGGCGGAAAAAGAGAGAAGCCCGGCGCAAGGCCGGAATATCCGGGCCGCTGGAGATTTAAAGCTCTGGTGACTTTTTCAGGCGAGCACGTAGCATTTCCCCGGAAGTTCCCGCACCAGTCCCTGGAGTTCCAGGAGGGTCAGGCGGCTCATGACGTCCGCCGCGGGAAGGCGGGAGGCCTCCACCAGCTCCTCCAGTTGCCGCGGCTCGGCGCCCAACAAGGGGAGAAGCGGGTCGTCCAGCCGGAAAAGAGGGGGCCGGTCCTGGGCGGCGGCCTCCCGGGGCTCCTCGCCTTGGGGACGGACTCCTGGATCACCGGCAATCTCCGCCAGGATGTCATCCACATCCTGCACCAGCTTGGCTCCCTGCTGAATAAGGCGGTGGGGGCCCAGGCTGGTGGGCGAGGTGATGGGACCAGGCACCGCCAGCACCTCCCGGCCCTGTTCCAAGGCGCAATGGGCGGTGATATGGGCGCCGCTCTTGAGGCCGGCCTCCACCACCAGCACCCCCAGGGCCAAGCCGCTGATGAGGCGGTTGCGGGGAGGAAAATTGTGGGCCTCCGGCGGCGTGCCCGGGGGATATTCGGTAATCAGGGCGCCGCTCTCTGGGATGCGCCGGTAAAGCTCCCGGTTTTCCGGGGGATAAACCACATCCAGCCCGCAGCCCAGAACCGCCAGGGTGCGGCCGCCTCCTTCCAGGGCTCCCTGGTGGGCGGCGGTGTCAATGCCCCGGGCCAAGCCACTGACCACGGTCAGTCCCCGGCGGGCCGCCTCCCGGGCCAGACTGCGGGCGGCCTTGACCCCGTAGTAGCTTGCCCCCCGGGTTCCCACCACGGCCAGGGCCAGACTGTCCTCAGGTTTGATCTCACCCTTGACATAAAGCACCGGCGGCGGATAAGGGATTTCCCGGAGCCGCGGGGGATAGCGGCTGTCGTCCAGGGTTACGACCTCCGCGGCCAGGGCTTTCACCCGGGCCAACTGCTCCTCAATCCGGTCCCATTGACAGAAGCCTGAAACGGCCTGGGCCAGGGACGGGGATATCCCCCGCAGGCCCCGCAGCTCCTGAAGCGGCGTCTGAAAAACTCTGGCCGGGTTCCCGAAGGCCTGGATCAATCGGTGGAAAAGCACCGGTCCGACTCCCGGCACACTTCGCAGAGCCAGCCACGGCAGTTTTTCAGTCATGGAACCCTCCAACCCTCCGGTCGCTGTCCCGCTCCATGGCCGGGTTTCCCTAATCTTTATCTTTTTTGACAAGAAGCTCCATCAGCCGCTTTTCAGCCCGATGGAACCGCCGGGTTTGCACCATGAGCATCTGGATGGCGACGTTTGGAAACTCATGGATGATTTCATAGAGTTTCTCCTTGGTGAGCGTGCCCACCAGAGTTTCCTTCAGGGCCCTGACGGAGGCTGACCGGATGCCGTCCCCGAACAGGGCCAGTTCCCCGAAAATCTCCCCTTGGCCTAAGACGTTGAGTCGCACAGGGTTCCCCAGGGCCGGGGTTTTATAGACCTCCACCTCCCCGGAAAGGATGATGTAGGCCTCCTCGCCCTCGTCCCCTTCCTGGAAAATTATCTCCCCCCCTTCAAAGATGAAATTTTCCATGGCTAGGGAAATCACGCTTAATTCCAGGGAATTCAGGTTCTGAAACAGGGGCACCGACTTCAGGCGTTCAATTTCGGTTTTGGCGCTGGTCTTCATTCAGGCGCCCTCTTCACATAATTTCTTAAACAAGCCCTCCTGGCTCAGGAGTTCGGCATAGGTGCCCTGTTGGACGATGGTTCCCCGGTCCAGCACCACAATGTTGTCGTAATCCTTGACAATGCTCAGGCGGTGGGCGATGGAAATGATGATTCGGTCCCGCGCCTTGTCGTTGAGCAGCCTGGAGATGCGGGCCTGGGAAGCTCCGTCCAGATTGGCGGTGGCCTCGTCGAGGATGAAAATATAGGGGTTTTTGAAAAGGGTCCGGGCTATGGCCACCTTCTGCCGCTGACCCCCGGACAGCTTGTTCCCCCTCTCGCCGATCATGAATTCCAGACCGAGATTGAGAACCAGGTCTTCGAGGCCCTCTTCGCCGATCACCTTCCTGATCAGGGCGTTCACCGCCTCCTGGGCCTTTTTGCGCCGCGGGTTGATATGGCCGAAGATGATATTTTCTCGCAAGCTCAGGGAATCCAGATACGCCTGGGGGTGAAAGAAGGTCAAGTTCTCCTCAAGCTCCACCGGCAGGTCGGCCCGGAAGGAGGCCCGAGCCTCCAGGATGTCCCGGCGGAATTCGGCCTCCAGCAGGTCCTCCTTGGCGGTGCCGGGAACATGGCGATAAGCCAGCTCCAGGATATCGCCCACCAGGGCGGGGTCCAGGCGGTCCATCAAGGGGGGGTCCCCTGACAGCGCTTTCCAGTCCCTGACCTTCAGCTTGAGGCCCACGGTCTCGGCATCAAAGCCCAGTCGGCCCAACAGGGGGGATTGCTTTCGGTAAAGGTCCTCCACCAGGGCGCTGTCCGCCGCGGCCAGCCGGAGGCCGATCCGGAAGAGTTTTTCCAGCAGACCGCGATCTTTGAGTTTGTCGTTCAGGTATTTTTCACAAAATCCCCTGAGGGAGCCGAACTTGTCAAGAATTTCGCTTACCGGGGCGAATACGATATTTCCCAACAGGGAGCAATACTCCAAAAAGACCTGTTCATCATAGTGCTCCAGGTATCCCGAGCCGATTTCCCGGCTTGCGGCCATGAACCGGACTCTGGCCTTCAGGATCAGGTCTCGGCGGTCGGCCCTGTCCGGAACCTCCCTGAGCTTGGCGCGCAGCCCCATTTCATAGACATCCTCAAACAGCCCCACCTCCTTTATGATCCGGATGAGCTCCCGGTCCAGGGCTTCCTCGCCGCCTGTCGTCCCCAGGGGGGAAAAATCAAGCCATTCCGATAGGTTGTCACTGCGGGTGCCGGCCCGGCGCAGGAGCGAGTAAAGGATGTTTTTTTTGAGGGTGTCATTGAATAAAAAGGGGGTTTGGCTGACATGGCCGATCTGCGTCCTCAGGTGGGAAAGGGGGAGGGCCTCCAGGTCGTCCTCCCCCAGAAAGACCTTGCCGCTCAAGGGCCGATAGATTCTGCTGATCAAGGCGGTGGCCAGACTTTTCCCGGAACCCGAGGGTCCCACCAGGGCCAGCTTCCGGCCGGGGTCGGTGCGGAAAGTCAGGCCCTTGAGAAGCAATTCCCCTTCCGGAAAACCGAAATGCACATTGTCAAACCGCAGTGGCCCGCCGGGGAGGCGGAAAGGGGCTGCGGAGGGCAGGACCTCGTCCTCCGGCGCGATTTTCAGATACTGGTCAAGTTTGTCGAAGCGCACCTTCACCTGCCGCCACTCCTGTAAAAAACCGGCAAAGGAACCCACGGGATTGTATAAGGTCTGGATCACCACGATGGTGGCCACCAGGGTGCCCACCGTCATCTCCCCCCGGAGACAGAGGATGCCCCCATAGAGGTAAACCAGCAGGGGCCCTGACCCCCGGATGAGTTCCATGATGAAGCTCAAGGTCCCGGCCGCTTTGGCCATGGCCAGATTGACCTTGATAAAATCCCGGATCTTCTCGGTCAGCCTCGCTTCCTCAAAGCGATAGGTCTGATTGGCGCGGATATCAGCAATGCCGGAGAAGGCCTCCTGGACGTAATTGGAAAGATTCCCCATGGCGGCGATATAGTTTTCACTCAAGGCGGCCAGCCGCCGGTTGAAGCGGGGCAGGAACAAAACCACCGAGGCCACGGTGATAGTCGCCGCCACCGCCAGCTTCCAATTCAGGTAAAAAAGATAGGAGGCGGAAAAAACCACCAGGATCAAGTTCGTCACCGGCGACAGGAGGCCTTTGGAGAAAAACTGCCCGATGTAGGCCACATCATTGATAACCAGGGACATGAGCTGGCCGACCGGGTGGTCGTTGTGAAAGTCCTGGGGCAATTGCAGCAGATGATTGAAAATCTTGACCCGAATGTCCCGGAGGATGGCCTGGCTTAAGCGAACAAACAATACCTCGATCAGATAGTTGATTAACCCGCCGGCGATTATGGCCGCCAGGAGCAGGGAGCAATAAAGGAGGAGTTGATGATAGTCGGGCCGGCCGGCCGCAGGAGGCGTGGCCGCCACATTGACCACCCTGCGGCCCATTTCAATGAACAGCAAGCCGGTCAGGGTGGAAGCGGCTGCGATGGGGAGCAGCAGGAGGCCCTGACCCCGATATTTCCTGAGCAACTCGGTGAGCAAAAGCATATGCCTCAATCCTTGCCGGAACTCTGGGTCACCTTTAAATGTAGCCGCAGCTTTGGAGCCGGGCTCAAAATACCACCGGGTTAAGGTTATTACTCGGAGCGGAAAACGGGTTCATTTTTTTCCGGGAACCTATCCTTAAAAATGGATATTTATTGAGATTTCTACCCCCCTTTAGAAAAGGGGGGATTTTTAGGAGTTTTCCTCATGGAGACATGTTTATCTCATCTCTTCCGCCCTCTTCCCCTTTTGTCAACTAATAAAAAAAGGATCAATTTAATGCTCTGGGAGATTTCTTCGCAGCCTGGGCCAGAGGCGACGGCTTGTCTTCGGAAATCGGCTTGTTAGGTGAACGACTGCGGGTTCCGCCAGGCAGGAGGCGGCAAGTCCTGGATTGGGAAGCATAGTTTCAGGGTCGCCTCCCCCTCAGGCGAAGGAACAGACGAAACACCCAGACATTCAGGGGCGCGCTGCGGTTCCAGGCCCATCCCAGCCGCCGCCGCAGGCCCCGGTCGATCCTGTGGGCCCGGCCTTTCCGGTGGAGGGTCGTGACCAGAGCCAGAAGGTCGGAAGCCCGAAAAGGTCCCTCACTGTCCGGCTGGGAATCTCCCCGCAGGAAAAGGGCCTCCCCTTGGACCCTGACCACCCGGTGAACCACATACCGTTCGCCTTCAGGGCCGGAAGGGCAGCGGGCCAATACCACCTCCCCGACCGCCGGGGGGCGGTGCAGGGGCTCCAGCTCCACCACGTCGCCGCTGCGGATGAAAGGGAACATGCTGCTGCCGGTCACCGTGAGCCGGACCCGCTGATTCCTTTTGAGAGCCGCGTCGATCACCGGCATGAGCTCCCGAGCGGGGATGATCATGACGGGCCCTTTACCAGAAAGTCCGCTTCCCGGGGGATACCCGGGAAGGGGGGCTTGAACTCGGGCACCGGCTGACCGCGGCGGGCCGGGCCTCAGAGTGGTCTTTCATAGCGCTCTTTTCGGGCGTGGGCGATGTCGCACAGATAGGGCACGGGGTCGGTCAGGGTGCCGGTCTCGATCATCGACCAAGCCGGGCAGCGGGCGCAGAAGGCCAGGGCCTCGCAGTCCCGGCAGGCGGGAGCGGGGGCGGGAGCGGCCTCGACATACCGGGTCACCTGTTTCCAGGCCTCGGCGAAGCCGACCTCAAGGGGACGGGCCGCCGGTTGGCTCAGAACCAGGCAGACATTCATGTCACCCTCCGGCGTTATGACAAAGGCGGCCCTCCCGGCGTGGCAGGAAAAGTTGCTTTCCCGGCGGGGGTTGGATTCCCTGAGGGCCACTTCCAGCCATTCATGGGCCGAGGCCTGATCGGCGGCTTCAAGGTTGACGCACTCCCCCGGGGACAGGCGGCAGTCCTCCACCCCCGAAGATGCCCGGTCAGGCCGGCCGCACAACAGCCAGCCGGCGGAAAAGGGCACTCCCCAGGCCCGGGCCAGCCGGCGCATCTCCTCCAGTTCGCCGACGTTTTGCCGGGTGAGGGTGGTCTTGAGGCCGAGGGGGATACGGTGGGCCAACAGGGCTTCAATGCCAGCGAGGCAGGCCCTGAAGCTCCCCGGCACCCCGGTGACCGCCTCGTAGGTGGCGGCCCTGGCGCCGTAGATGGTGAGCTCGGTGCGGCTGGGCGGCGCCTGGGCCAACCGGGCCGCCACATCCTTGGTAATGAGGGTGCCGTTGGTAAACAGGGCCAGAACCAGCCCCATGCGGGTCAGGGGTTCATAGATTTCAAAAAAGTCGCGGCGGAGCAAGACTTCGCCGCCGGTGAGGAGCAGAAAAACCATGCCGTTGGCCGTCGCCTGCCGGGCCAGCTCCAGCCAGGCGGCGGCCGGCAGTTCCGCAGCCGCCCGGGTCATATCTCCGGCCGGGTGACGCACATAGCACATGCGGCAGGACAGGTTGCAGCGGCTGGTCAATTCAAAGGCCCCGTGGGCAGGCTGGCCCACCAAGGCGGCGCGCCGCAGCATCTCCCTCACCAGGGCCCCGTATTCCGTCGGCGTTTCGGTCACGTTTCCAGCAGTCCCAGCCGGCCGAGGTCCTCCACAAAGGCCTGAACGTCGAGCCGGGCCCTCTCCGGCTCGACGTCGAACCGCTTCACCACCTCCGCCACCAAGAAATCCAGGGTTCGCTCCTCCGCCAGAAGCTCCCAGATATGCCGCCCCGTGGGGTTGAGAGCTATCAGGGCGTTCAGGTCCAGGACCTTGGGGCCAAGGGGCACTAAAAAATCCTGTCCCCCGACCTGTTGCAAAGCGAAGTCCCGGCTCCGTTTCATGTCGTCTGTACCGCCTTGCCTTCCCCGGCGAGCGATCTGAACCTGCCGGCCAGGCCGGTCGTCGAGGGACCTCAAACTTCCGAGGGCTGCCTGAAAAACTATTCAGTAAGACCGCAAACCTGGATGGTTTTAAAAAGACATCCTAAGATACGCTCCTCCAGTTGCACCCGGACACACGTAACCTCGGGCGGCTCATAAGGTTTTTTGGGCACGGGCCGCCCCTGTTCCTTTCTCGGGAGATCCTGTAACGCCATAGGTACTTTCTCCTCTTTATAAAAAATCATCGAAAGACAATTAATTTTTTAGATTCATTTGAACACCTGCTTGTATGAGCGGATGCCATTAAGGCTCAGTCAGCCCGCAATTTTTGATAGTACTGAAATTGCAGCCGAGCACCCGCTCTTCGAATTGGACGCGGACACACGTTGCTTTAGGCGGTTCGTATGGTTGTTTGTTGCCCAGCCGACGCTGTTTCCTGCCGTTTTGCGGTTCCATTCTTATAACCTCCTTTCCCAAAGTTGCCCTGATTGATTAATAGGCGGATATAAAATCCCCTCTACAACCTCCAAGAATACCCAGATGGAAAAAGGAAGGAAGATTTGTTTTGCTGCGCTTTTATGGATAGCGCCCTGAAACCCCACCCATGGCCGACGGAACAGTTTCCTGTATTCTTTCTAAAGCAAGGTTTAGTCTCTTGTCAATGAATTTGTGAGGGGGTGTCTTCCACGGAAAACCGGCATTATTCGAAAACAAAAGAGGAGCACGGAGCAAAAGCCCCGTCTGGCCGGCGTCCCGGCATCAAAGGTTTTCCTTCCCCCTGAGATCGTCCAGGGCATACAGGTCAATGTCGCTGTGTCCCTTGAGTTTGGCCGGCCCCAGCGATCTGGCCCGGACCCGCTCCTGCACCCGGCGGTAGGCCGCGCCGCTCATCAGGATAATCTCATGATACTCTTTGGTCAGGCCCTCGATGCGGGAGGCGACATTGGTATTGTCGCCCACCGCGGTGTAATCCATTTTTTTAAGGGAACCCATGGCGCCCACCACGGCCTGCCCCACATGAAGGCCGATGCCGATGCGCAGCTCCTCCATGCCGAATTCCCGCCAGACCTCCTGCAATTCCCCCACCCGGTCCCGCATCCGGAGGGCGGCTTGGACCGCTTCCCAAACCGGCTCCGCCAGGGGCAGAGGCGCGCCGAAAAAGGCAAAGATGCCGTCCCCGGTCAGTTGGGAGACCGTGCCGCGCCGGGCCATGATAATCTCGGTCATTTCTGTATGGTACCGGTTCAGAAAACCGACGACCTTGCCGGGAGTCCGAGCATGCTTCTCGGCATAGGCGGTAAAGCCCCGGATATCCGCAAAAAGCAGGGCCACCTCCCTTTGTTCGCCCTCCAGCACCCGGTTCACGTCCATATCCACCAGCCGGTCGATGACCGTTTCCGGCACAAAGGCCGCGAATCTCTCCTTGATTCGCCGACGCTGCCGCTCCTCGGTGTAATAATGAAAAACCGTGGCCCCGACATAGGCCGCCGGAATCGCCGTGATCAACGGGACCAGGCGAACCACATACAGGTATTGGAAGGCGGCCGCCGAGAGGCCCACCACCAGGGTCATGGGCAGCAGACAGAGGAGCGCGCCGGCCAGGGGCCGCCGCCGATAACAGCACAGCACCGCAGACAGGGAGCTCAGGAAAATGAGAATGCCGCCGGTCACATATCCCGGCTCCGTAAAGAAACTGCCGGAGAGGAGGGTGGCCAAAGTCACGGCCTGGATGACCACCCCGGGGGTGCGCCGGGATTGTCGTCCGGGAAAACGGGAAAGAGGGGTGGCATGCCGGTCCTCGAAAGAGAACATGGTCCCCAGAATCACGATTTTGTCCTTGAACGGGCTGTCCCGTCTCTCCGGGTCGAGACTCCAGGCGTAAACCTGGTGGAAGGGATATACGGGGATGCCGCGGCTCAGGGAATAATCAATCAGGATGACCGGACCGGGGGGAGAAATCTCCCGCCCGGCGAACTTGACCGCCAGAAGGCAGGGGAAGGAGGGATAGGTTTGGTCCCCGGCCCTGAACCGCCACTGGTGCCGGCGGACGAAATCGTCCTGGTCCAGGGTCAGGGTGAAGGCGGCCAGGTTCTCCCGTCCGGCCGCGGCCAGGTAAACGGGCAAGGGCGGATTGGTCCCGGAGGAAAAACCCACGACCACCTCCACCCCTTGTTTTTTGGCTCCGAGGAAGGCCCGGAGATAAACGCTTTCGTATCCCCCCGCCACCCGCTGCTCCAGGGAAATGGAAGGCAGTTCCACATCCAGGCCGATCAGCCGCACCCCGCTGCGGGCCAGGTAGGAAATAACCCCGGAAATGTGGGTATGGTAAAAAATCAAGGGCTGGTTGAGGGTCTTGTAAGTTTCCTCGTCGATGACCACCAGGGCGATGTCCCGGCCGGGATCGGGAACGGAGGGTTTTTTCAGAAAAAACCGCCAGTCAATGGTTTGCAGCTCCAGGAGATTCCAGGTCCCCGGCCCCGGCAGGATCTGGTGGTCGCTGAGGCAGACCAAACCGGTGACCAGCAGCGCGATCCCCAGATAGGGCAGGAAGGATTTGCGGACCATGGGGAACCTCGTGTTTCCCGCCCGGATTACCAAGGGAAACCCACTTCAAACGTGGTGGGGTTCAGGGAAACCTCTCTCGAACCCGTGAAGGCTCCGGATGAATCCTTATCCGGCAAGGCATCGGGAACGACCGATTTCACCCCCCATTCGTGAGGAGGGGCTATTGTCCATCTTTTCCGGAGAAAAAAGGGGGCATTCTCACCGGGACGGCTGCGGGGCCTCTTTCGGGGAAGGCGCCCCTCTGATTTTCATGCCCCCCGGGGGAGCATCCATTGACGGCAGAACAACCTTCAAATTCCGGCATTTGACCTCGGGGCGGCGATGGTCGCTCTGCAGTTTGCCCACCGTAAATTTCAGACCCCCCGGCCACTTCTCTTCCTCCCCGGATTGAGGATAATAGACGGTCAGAAAGGCATCCGCCGCAGTCTCCACCAGGTCGCCGGGAAAAAGGACCGTTCCCGTTTCCAGAGGGCGACTCTCTCCGTGGCGGGTGACCGCGGCCTTTCCGGTAAGATCCATGACCACCGCGCTGTAGGGGACCTCCTGAGCCGGCGCCGCCAAGGCACCGCCCAGCACCAGGAGCAGCCCCGCCAGTAAAACCTGCATTTTCTCCTCCTGTTTCTCTGGTTCATCCCTCCCCGTGGAGGATGAACACCCCCCAGTAAAAGGGCGAGGGATATTTCCCTTTGATGGTCCGCCGGGCCAGTTTCAAGGCGTCGAGGCGGGCCTTGCCTTCCTTGAGGTGGCTGTAAAACAGGGTCATGAATTCCACCGCCTCCACCGAAGCCACCTCCCAGAGGCTGACCACCACGCTTTGGGCCCCGGCGTGCTGAAAGGCCCGGGCGAAATTCGCCACCCCTTCCCCTTCCATCACCTTGCCCCGGCCGGTGAGGCAGGCGGAGAGCACCACCATCTCGGCCTTGAGGTTCAGCTCCAAAACCTTGCTGAAGGTGAGAAAGCCGTTGTCCCCGCCTTGATTGCCCACTTGACCGAGCAGCAGAAAGGGCTCCCGGATGCCCTGAACCATGCCGGCGACATCGGCGTGGGTGGCGAAGTGCAGGCGGCGATACTCCGCCAGGGGGGCCCGCCGGAACATGGTCTCATTGGCCTGCAGATTCAAAAGCACGTCCGGGGCCCGGGGGACAACCCCCAGCAGGTGGCTGAGGGCCAGGACCTCGCTTTCGGTCTCCGGCAGGGGGGGATAGGTAAGCTCCGTCCCGGTGGCCCCTTCCCGGGTGGTTTTGCCCCAGGCCTGATTTAAAGCCAAAGCCCGGAAGGAGGCCTTTTCCGAACCCCGCTTTCCGGTTTCGGGGTTTCGTCGCGCCTGCGGTTCCGGCCGGACCCGGGGATCGTCGGGGCTGAACACCGGATGCCCCAGGGCGAACAAGGGGCGGCCGGCCTCCTGTGTCCCCAAACCGCGCTTCAGAGCCAGGACCGCGGCCGACTGGTAATAGCTGATGGTATAAAGGTCCCCCAAAAAGACGCTGTCCTCAAGGCCCCTTCCCG
>FWPV01014398.1_pt1 | contig 11618 bp, 6 predicted proteins | sample 2228371 | NCBI WGS metagenome assembly FWPV01 (sample SAMEA103939776, study PRJEB20133) | metagenome | reverse complement strand
CCCCAGCGGGGATCACCTCGCGGCCGACGCGCTTATCGTAGAGCGAGACGATGGCGCCGTCGTCGCCGAAGCGCACGCGCAACAGGTCGTTCTCCAACGACGTCGCCGTGGCGGAAACAGCATCCGCCGTGGCGGAAACAGCATCCGCCGTGGCGGAAACAGCATCCGCCGTGGCTGGCGCCGTCGCGGCGTCGATGGCAGCGTAGCCGAGCGGCGGGACCGTCACGCGCAGCCAGCGGCCGTCGACCTGCACCCACTCTGTGCGCGTCCAGGAGAGCGAGTTGAACGCGACGATCGGCGCCGCCATCGCCCGCGTGTCCACGCGCCGTGCGATCCGTTCCTGGTTCTGGCGGATCTGATCGGCAGCCTCGTCAAGCAAGGCGCGGTAGCGGGCCAGGCTCTCATCGTACACGCGCTTGATCGACGAGCCGGGCAGGATGTCGTGGAACTGATAGAGCAACGCCTCGCGCCAGACCCTTTGCAGACGATCGGCGGGATAGGGGTCGCCGTTCAGCGCCCTGGCCCAGGCGGCGCTCCATTCCCATTCGCGCAGCGCCAGCTCCAGCTTGCGGTTGTACCACTTGTTGCGCGCCTCGGTCGTCAGCGTCCCCTCGTGGCGCTCCAGGTACAGCTCGCCCACCCACGTCGCAAAGCGATCGGCGTCCTTCTCCCAGGTGGGCCAGAAGGCGGCCACCGGCGCCTGTCGCACCGGGCTAAGCCCCTCCAGATCGCGAATGCGTTGCAGGCGTTCCAGGTGCTCCTCGCCGGGGCCGCCGCCGCCGTCGCCGATGCCGAAGACGAGCAGGCTGTGTTGCGAGACGCCCGAGTCCTTGTAGTTGCGCTCGATCTTGCGCACCGAGCGCGGGGCCGCCGGGCTGTTGTACGTCTCCTCCGGCAGCATGTGGGCGAGCACGCTCGTGCCGTCGATGCCCTGCCAGTGGAAGGAATGATGGGGGAACGTGTTGATGAGGCTCCAGGAGAGCTTCTGCGTCGAGAAGTAGGCGACTCCTGCCAGCTTGAGGATCTGCGGCAGCGCGCCCGAGTAGCCGAAGACGTCGGGCAGCCACAGGTAGTTGATGTCGACGCCGAACTCCTCGCGGAAGAAGCGCTTCCCTTGCAGGAGCTGGCGGACGAGCGCCTCGCCGCCAGCGATGTTGGTGTCGGCCTCCACCCACATCGCGCCCTGCGGCTCGATGCGGCCCTGGCGCACCAGCTCCTTGACCTTCGCGTACAGGGCTGGGTGCTGCTCCTTCAGCCAGGCGTACTGCTGGGGCTGGCTGGCGCCGAAGACATAGTCGGGGTAGCGCGCCATCAGATCGACCACGGTGGCAAAGGTGCGCGCCACCTTGCGCTGCGTCTCCCGGATGGGCCACAGCCAGGCCAGGTCCATGTGGGCGTGGCCGACGGCGGTGATGCGCAGGGCCGCGTCGCCGTTGCGCCGGGCGAGGAGGGGGGCGAGGATCGCGCGGGCGACGGCAGCCTGCTCGGCGATGCCGCCATGCAAGAGGTGGACCACGTCGTTCAGGCCAGTGAGCACCTGCTGGTAGCGCGGCGAATCGGGAGGCAGCGTCTTGAGGAAATCGAGCAGCACCTCGAAGTCGTAGAAGAGGCCGCGCGCCGTATCATCGCACACGGCGATCGAAGCTTCTTTGAGGGTCCCGTTGCCTTGCAGGTTGCCGAAGAGGTCGTTGCAGCCGCCGTCGGCCCAGACGTCGATCGTCTCGCCTCCCTGGGCGGCGGGAGAGACTTCCAACACGCGCTTGCCCGGCTGGCCCAGACTGAAATCGTACGTCGAGGCCACAGTGGTCAGCCCGCGCATGGGCACCCCCTGCGCGTCGTAGACGCACAGTTCGCCGTGGACGTCGAGCAGCAAGACGACATGGCGGCCCGCGGCGCTGGGAGGGACGACGCCCGTGAAGTGGAACCAGGCGCAGTCGAAGAGCCCGCCCCAGCTCTCGCCGACCGTCAGCGGACGCGGCTCGCCGCGCTCGCGTTCAGCGAAGGGGAGCGGCTCGCGCGTGCACCAGGCGTGCACCTCGAGCGGCGCGATGGGAGTGTAAATGGCCTGCTCGATCAGCTCCAGGGCGTAGTCGAGCTGGCGGACAGTGTAGGGTTTGAAGGTGGGCATGGGGGAACCTCGTCAGGATAATGTTGATTGGATGGCGGATCTCAGGCGAGGACGCGAAGAATGCGGGTGAAAGGTGCAAGGGAAAGGCGCAAGGGAAAGGTGCAAGGTTCTCTCGCGTCTTCGCACGATGCCATCCTATTGCGATTCGGCCGCTTGCGCGCGCAGCAACTGGTCGACGCGGCTGCCGCCCACGTTGAAGTAGCGGGCGTGTGGATGGTGGACGACGATCGCCGCCGTGCTCTGCTCGGGCACCAACTGGAAGGCGGCGGTCAGGCTCATGCCCAGCTCGCGCTCGGCGGGCAACAGCCGGAAGACCTGGGCATGGTCTGCGAGGTCGGGACAGGCCGGGTAGCCCCACGAATAGCGCTTGCCGCCCGCCTGGCCCCATTCCTGCTGGATGCGGCGATGCAGCCATTCGGCGGCGGCCTCCGCGGTTTGCACCGCCAGGCCGTGGACATAGTACGCTTCGCTGTAGTCGCCGGCTGCCTGGTGAGCGTCGAAGCGCGCCGTCGCCGACTCGCCGACCGTCACCACCTGCAAGGCGACGACATCGAGCTGGCCTGAGGTCGTCGGCGCGAAGTAGTCGGCGATGCACAGACGCTCGTCGTCGGCCTGGCGAGGGAAGTGGAAGCGAGCGATCGCGCGCCGTTCGCCGCCCACGATCGCTTCCGGCGCGTAGACGATGAGATCGTCGCCGTCGGCCTGACAGGGGAAGTAGCCGTACACTGCCTGGGGACGCAACCACCCTTCGGCCAGGGCCTGCGCCTCCATGCGCGCCAGGCGCGCCGTGAACTCGGCCCGCAGGCGTTCCCACTCGGCGCCGTGGGCGTTCTTGGCGCCCCAACTCAGTCGGAACAGCTCGTCGCGGTCGATCAGCGGCAACACCTCGGCCAGAGGGATGTGTTTGAGCGTGCGCGGCCCCCAGAACGGAGGACGGGGAATCGGCGCGTCGCGCTCGTTCCAGCGCGTTGCGCCGGAAGCTGGCGATGCGCTCGGCGCCGGGGATGTCGCCCTCGTCGCGCGACGCTGTTCCTCGGTAGCCTCGCGCAGGATCCGCTCGCGCAGCGCGTCGCAACGCGTCGGATCGGTCAGCGCGTCGACGACGGCCAGTCCCTCGAAGGCGTCCTTGCAGTAGAACACCCCTGGCGCGTAAGGGGTCCCGTCTTCGAGGAACAGGATGCGCTGCCCGAAGCGGCGGTTGATCGCGGCGCCGCCGATGAGGACGGGGAAGGCCAGCCCGCGGCGATGCAGCTCCTGGACGCACAGCGGCATCTGCTTCGATGTGCTCACCAGCAGCGCGCTCAGCCCGATGGCTGTGGCGCCGACCTCGACAGCTTTGTCGATGATGACGTTGATCGGCACCTGTTTGCCCAGATCGTGGACTGTGTAGCCGTTGTTGCTGAGGATGGTCTTGACCAGGTTCTTGCCGATGTCATGGACGTCGCCGTAGACCGTGGCCAGGACGACGACCCCTTTGCTGGTCCCCTCGCGGCGCTCCAGGAACTGTTCGAGGTGGGCCACGGCGCGCTTCATCACCTCCGCCGACTGCAGGACGAAGGGGAGGATCAGCTCGCCTGCGCCGAAGCGATCGCCGACCTCCTTCATGGCGGGCAGGAGCACTTCGTTGAGAAGCTCCACCGGCGTGTGGCGGGTCAGGGCGTCGTCGATCAGCGCCTCGATCCCCTCCTTCTTGCGGTGCAGGATCTGCCAGTGGATGCGCTCCTCGGCCGTCAGGCCAGCGGTGGGGTCTTCGGCAGCGGCGACCGTGGCAGGGCTGGCCTGCTCGAAGTGGGCGATGTAGCGGGGCAGGGCGTCAGGACGTCGGTCGAAGATCAGGTCCTCGGCCAGGGCGCGGGCGGCCTCGTCGATCTCGGCATACGGCGTGATGTGTGCCGGGTTGACGATGGCCATATCGAGGCCAGCCTGAACGCAGTGGTAGAGGAAGACCGAGTTGAGCACGCCGCGCGCGGCGGGGCTGAGGCCGAAGGAGAGATTGCTGACCCCCAGGCTGGTGAGCACGCCCGGCAGCGCCTCTTTGATGGCGCGGATGCCGGCGATCGTCTCGATGGCGGAGCGGCGCAGGTCGTCCTGGCCGGTCGCCAGCGTGAAGGTGAGCGGATCGAAGATCAGGTCGCCCGGGTCGAGGCCGTGTTCGTGGACGCAGAGATCGTAGATGCGGCGCGCGATGGCCAGCTTGCGCGCGGCGGTGTGGGCCATCCCCTCTTCGTCGATGGTGAGGGCGATCACGGCCGCGCCATGGGCCTTGAGCAGCGGCGCGACGGCGTCGACGCGGGCGCGACCATTTTCCAGGTTGATCGAGTTGACGATCGCGCGGCCGGGGTAGTTCTCGAGGGCGGCCTGGAGCACGCTGACCTCGGTCGTGTCGATGACGAGGGGCGCCTCGACGCTTTGAGAGAGGAGGCGGACGACGGCGCGCATCTGGGCGGCCTCATCGGCGCGTTCGGTGAGGGCGACGCAGACATCGAGGAGGTGCGCGCCGCCATCGACCTGGCTGCGGGCGATCTCCAGGATCGCGTCGTATTGCTCGGCCAGCAACAGTTGCTTGACCTTACGGCTGCCCTGGGAGTTGATCCGTTCGCCGATGAGGGTGGGCGGCGGATCCTGGCGCAGCGGGACCGCGCGCATCGCCGACGAGACGAAGGCGCGCGGGGACGCGGTCGCCCGAGCGCGGCGCAGGTGCGGCCAGCCGTCGCGGTCGGGGACGAGCGCGAGCTCCTCGCGACGCTCCCTGTGGTCGCGGAGGGCCGAGAGGATCGCGCGCAGGTGGTCGGGGGTGGTGCCGCAGCAGCCGCCGACGACATCGACGCCGAAATCGACGACGAACGTGTGCAGGTCGCGCGCCATAGGCGCTGGCTGCAGGGGGTAAAGGGCGTGGCCGCTGCCGTCGTTGATGGGAAGGCCGGCGTTGGGGATGATGGAGACGGGGATGCGGCTGGATTCGCCCAGATAGCGCGCCGGCTCGTACATGTGTTCGGGGCCGGTCGAGCAGTTGAGGCCGATCACATCGACGTCGAGCGCTTCCAGCGTGACCAGGGCGGCCGCGATGTCCGTGCCCAGCAACATGCGGCCGCTGGTGTCGAGGGTGACCTGCGCCTGGATGGGGAGGCGCACGCCGGTCTCGCGAAAGGCCTGGCGCAGGCCATGGATCGCGGCCTTCACCTCCAGGATGTCCTGCGAGGTCTCGATCAGGAGGAGGTCGACGCCGCCCGTGATCAGGCCGACGGCCTGCTCGCGGAAGACATCGGCCAGCTCGGCGAAGGAGATGTCGCTGAGGACGGGGTCGCTGCTGGAGGGGAGGAGGCCGCTGGGGCCGATGGAGCCGGCGACGAAGCGGGGCTGCGCGGGGGTCGCGTAGCGATCGGCGACGCGGCGGGCGAGCTGGGCGGCGGCGCGGTTGATCTCGATCACGCGCGCCGCGAGGCCGTATTCGCGCAGGGTGATGCGATTGGAGCGAAAGGTGTTGGTCTCGATCACATCGCAGCCGACGTCCAGAAAGGCGGCGTGGATGCCCTCGACGGCGTCGGGGCGGGTGAGGACCAGATAGTCGTTACAGCCGTAGGTGCGTTCGCCGCCGAAGTCGGCGGCGGTCAGGTTGAGACGTTGCAGGTTGGTGCCCATGGCGCCGTCGAAAACGAGGACGCGCTGGGCGAGAGCTTCCAAATAGCGGATACGTAGATTCAAGTTAACACTCCCATGATGGCCGACAGTCATTCTGTGGGGCGCTTCAGGTCGGAAGCGTAATCCTGCTGAGACCTTGGTTCCAAGAGCGCGGGTTGCAGTAGGCCAGTCTCAGCCTCCTTCTCTTCGGTTTGTGGATCTGCCTCCGTTATTTCAGGCTCCGACGAGAGGAGGGAAGCCTGTTCATACAGTTCGGGAAAGCGGAACCTAGACGCCCTCAAATATTCTTCTATCATCTCGAACGCCAACCAATGTCTCCCAAGACCTTCGGCGACTTCTCCTGTGACGTTGCTGCCTGCGAAAGGGTCTACTACTAGATCGCCTGGCTCAGTGAGAAACTTTATAAAGAATTCAGGCAGCCCGTGAGGGAATCTCGCGGGATGTGGTTTGATGTTATGTTCTCGACACTCGCGCAAATACACGCTATTAGAGTCAGTGTTTGCTAAAATTAGTAGGTTTGGTGGGATTGCGCCAGTGTTGTCTTTAGAAAAGTTTTCGGATATATCATGCCCAGATGGACGCAATTTTGCTTTATATCCTTCCTCTAGTAGTTTTTTCATTGATTCACTATATGGTTTCAAAATTTTCCAGTTACTTGCCTTGGGATTTGGCGTCTTGGAAAGCCACCAAATTGGATCGACAGCATCTTTCACTCTAACTCTGCGTACAGTTACCCACTCTGCTGGGGAAGGGAGCTTAGATGGGTTATACCAATAAAATTCCTGAGCAAGATAGAATCATAAAGTCTTGCATAGGGCAATTACGAGTTCAAAGTGGTATAGTGATCTAGTTGGCTGGCCTTTGATCCAGGACCCTCCAATGTCGATGACCAGGCTTCCATCATTTTTTAGTATTCTCTTGAACTCAACCGCAAATTCCATGAACCATGGCACATATTCTCTGGAATCAACGTTCCCATACTCCTTCTTGCGTTCAAGAGCAAACGGCGGAGATGTGATAATAAGATCCACAGAATCGCGATCCATCTGTCTAAGATAGCCAAGAGAATCCCCTAGATAGGAAGCGCCATATCTGGTGGTATAGTAGGGCTTTTCCTTGAAATTGTAGATGATCATTCCCTACACCTCTGTGTTATTATAAGGAAGATAATCGGTTCTTTCTTTGATCTTCATCGCTCTTTTGGCCTTTTCATTGAGGACTTTAGCTATTTCAGTAGGATCTTGGCTTATTCTATTTAGATCAGACCCATCCATGAGTATAATGTTGAGATTGCAAGTTTTCATTACATGAGATGCATAAGCGTAAGCATCTTTCGTAAAATCTCCCGTGGTGACAACCATCACAACGTTTGAGTAGATGAAAGTGAGCGACAGACCGACTTCTTTGGCAATGTCATCCAACCGGCGGCGTAGCGCTCACAAGTAACTCGCCAGCAAGCCTCGTAGGGGTCGCTCCTTGGTCATCCAGTAGTTCGTAAGCCCGTAAAGCCAGCACGGTATTGTCTGCCAGCTTCTGCTGTTGTGCTGGCGCATGATTCGCAAAGAAGGCATTGCGAATGGCCTTCGTGATCGCCGAACGGTCCCCCGCATGATCGTGGATGATTTGGAGTAATTTACGCAAGTCTACCTGGTTCGGGCTGAACTGTGCTCCGAAAGGAATGTCACTTCTTCCAGTCATAGTTTGCCTCGAAGCCTTGTGTACGCGAAGCGAAACATGGTGAGACATGATTATGTTCGCGACAACCATAGACTGTTGGGTTTGTCGCTGATCTGGATGAGCTGGATTCTAGTATGTACTACGCCCCGGCGCCAAGTGTAACACAGTCTGGCGCCAGGTGTATAATGCGCCGTGCATCTCATTCTGCAGGAAGGAGCTGTGCCATGGAAATCACCGTCAAGTTGGGCAACATCGTCCAGCAGCCAGCCGATCTGCTGGTCGTCAACCTGTTCGAAGGGGTGACGCTGCCGGGAGGCGCGACGGGGGCGGTCGATCAGGCCCTGGGCGGCGCCATCCGAGAGGCGATCGCCGCGGGCGACTTCAAGGGGGAGCGCGAGACCGCTCTGGTCCTCTATACGCGCGGCGCGTTGCCAGCGCGGCGCGTCCTGGTTGTGGGATTGGGCAAGGCCGAGAAGTTCACGCTCGATGAGGCCCGCCGCGCGGCTGCCTACGCCGCCCGCCGCGCGCGCGACCTGAACGCCCGCGATGTGTCCACGATCGTCCATGGGGCCGGCATCGGCGGGTTGGCCGTCGACGCCGCGACGCAGGCCGTCGTCGAGGGCAGCGTTCTGGCCCTCTACCGGTTCGCCAGGCATACCTCGGAGCCGGAACCACCCAAAGGCCCGCACTCCCTCACCGTGGTCGAGTTCGATTCCAACAAGCTGGCGGCGGTGCAACGCGGCGCCGAGCGCGGCCGCGTCGTCGCCGAAGCGACCTGCTGGGCGCGCGACCTCGTCAACGAGCCGGCCAACCGCATGACGCCGACGATCCTGGCGCAGCGCGCGCAGGAGATGGCGCAGCGCTTTGGCCTGCGCTGCACGGTCCTCGACCGCGCGCAGATGGAGGCGCTGGGCATGGGCATGCTGCTGGGGGTGGCTGCTGGCAGCGACGAGCCGCCGCGCTTCATCATCCTGGAACACAATGGCGATCGCACGAACCTGCCGACGATCGTCCTCGTCGGCAAGGGTATCACCTTCGATTCGGGCGGCATCAGCATCAAACCGGACGATGGCATGTGGCGCATGAAGGACGACATGGGCGGGGCGGCCGCCGTCCTCGGCGCGCTGCAGGTGGCGGCGCGGCTGAACGTCCCCTGGCGCGTGATCGGCCTGGCGCCGTGCACGGAGAACCTGCCCAGCGGTCGCGCCCTCAAGCCAGGCGATGTCCTGCGCGCCCTCAACGGCAAGACGGCCGAGATCATCAGCAGCGACGCCGAGGGGCGCCTCATCCTGGCCGACGCCCTGGCCTACGCCGACCGTTACCAGCCGCAAGCGGTGATCGACCTGGCGACCCTGACCGGCGCCATCGGGATCGCGCTGGGCAAGCAGGCGGCGGGCCTCTTCGCCAATCGCGACGATCTGGCGGATCGTCTGCTGCGGGCGGCGGAGCGCAGCGGCGAACGGCTGTGGCGTATGCCGTTGTACGAGGAGTACAAGGAAGCCATCAAGAGCGACGTGGCCGATGTCAAGAACTCCGGCGGCAGGACGTCGGGGATCGGGACGAGCGCCAAGTTCTTGGAGCACTTCACGAGCGGCTATCCCTGGGCGCACCTCGATATCGCCGCGATGGTGTTCATGGACGAGGACTGGCCGTTGGGTCCGAAAGGGGCGACGGGGTATGGCGTGCGGCTGCTGGCGCAGCTCTTACAGGACTGGGGGAACTGAGCGAGGCGCCTCCAACCCGCCAGGCGAGCGTTCAGGCGGTCTGCTGCGCGCGCGCGTTGTGCCGGGCATGTAACAAGAAGGCGATCACGCCGATCACCGAGACGGCGGAGCCGAGAGCGGCTGCGCCCATGATCCACGGTCTTCGCAACAGCGCTGGCCGGCTGTCCAGAGCGGCCAGCGCCTGTTTGTGTTGCGCCGCTCTGATCAGGCCGTAACGCAGTTGCGCGCGGAACTCAGGCCGCGGCTGAACTGGCGTCCACAGGCCGCTCAGCGCGCGCGCCAGCGCCATCAGAGGGCGAGCGGCTTCTGTCAGTTCGGGCGCAGACGCCAGCAGGTCGGCCGGATCTGCCTGCCCGTGTATCACAGCATGAGCATGGGCGTCCAGCAGATCAGCCAGCTTCCGTGTGTCCGATCGTAACATCCTCTCCTCCTGTTTCTCCTGAGCCCGCAACCGCGTCAGCCGTTGTCGCAGGCGTTATTCCATCCCTCGCGATCGCAAATCTTCGCGCAGCGCCGCCAACGTGCGATGATAGAGCGATTTGATCGCGCCCTCGGTCTTGCCCATGATCTGGCCGATCTCGGCGTTGGACAGGCGCTCCCCGAACTTCAAGATCAGGAGCTGCTGGCGGTCCGCGGGCAGCCGACGGATCGCCGCCCGCAGCGACTCGCGCTCCGTCTGTTCCTCGACGGCGCGCTCCGGGCTTTCTCCAGGCGCCGCGATGCGCAACAGCCCATCCAGCGAGATCAACTTGCGCCGGCTGCGATCGCGGTGCCAGTTGGCCACCAGGTTGTGGGCGATCCGGTACAGCCAGGCCGAAAAGGGCAGACCGCGATCGACATAACGATCGATATGATCGAGCGCCCGATAGAACGTGCGCGCAGTCAAATCCTCCGCCTCATGCTGGTCGCCGACGCGGAAGTAAATGTAGTTGTAAATGCGATCCACGTAACGCTCGTAGATCTCGCCGAACGCTTCCGGATCGGACTTGGCGCGCTCTACGAGCTGCGATTCCAGTTCGTTGTAGGGCACAACAGGATCCTGCGCACGAGCCAGGTGCAGAGAGCCAGCCCAGGCGACGCCTTGAGGACGTTCCAGGCTAACCCGCCTTCTGCGACGCCGGCTTGCGATGAGGCCCACGGTGTGCAAGATCCATGCAACTCATACAACACCTGTGGGCCAAGAAAGTTGCTGGTGATCGGGACCGGAAGGCCCTCGCGGTTGCGTATAGTCCCCGCTTAGCGCTCGGATCACTCGGGAAGGACGGGCATCAAGGTGATCCCGACGACCCCTGGGCCGACGTGGACGCCGATCACCGGACCGACCTGAGTCTGGCGCAGATGGGCGCAGTTGATTTTGTCCTTGGCCAGTTGAGTTACGTAGGCCGCTTCGTCCGCCGCCTGGGCATGGATCACGACCGCGCGGTAGGGATAGCCGGCCTCTTGGGTGCGCTGCGCCGCGATCTCGATCATGCGATCCAGCGCCTTGCGTTTGGTGCGCACGCGCTCCAGCGCCTCGACGCGGCCGTTGGCCAGGGTGAGCAGCGGCTTGACATTGAGGAGAGTGCCCAGGAACGCCTGCGCTCCGCCGATGCGCCCCCCGCGATGGAGGTATTCGAGGGTGTCGACCGCGAAATAGACTTGCGTCAGAGGCAAAAGTTTCTGCACGCGCGCGACGATCTGCTCGCGGGTGGCGCCGCTCAGGGCCAGGCGCGCCGCTTCCTCAGCCACCATCCCCATGGCCATCGACGTCGTCTGCGAGTCGATCACGGTGATCGGAGCGTCGGGCATGGCGGCCTGGGCTGCTGTCGCGGAGGCGTAGGTCCCGCTCAACAGCGACGAGATGGTCAGGCAAACGACCTCATCCCCCGCGCGCACGATCCCCTCGAAGACGCGTTGAAAGTCCGCGGGCGATGGCTGCGAGGTGGTGGGCAGGACCGTGCTCGTGCGCAGGCGCGTGAAAAAGGCGTCGGCTGTGATCTCCACCCCATCGAGAAACGCTTGGTCGCCGAAGAGCACGCGCAACGGGACGATCTGGATGCCCAATTGTTCGGCGGCGTCGCGCGGCAGGTCGCTGGTCGAATCGGTCACGACTCGGATCATCGCATCTCCTCCTGAAGATCGGGCGCGGGTTGTGTCGGCTAACCGCTTGCTAGGCTGCCGGGGGCGAGCAACCCGGCCGCCGATAACAGCGCGGCGACAGCGGCGTAGGGATCGATCTGGCGGTTGGCGATCCGTTCGAACTGGGCGTCAAGCAGGTCACGCGGCAGGCGCGCCAGCAGCCGCGTCACCAGTTCATCGCGCAACAGCTCGTGTAACGTGAACGCGGCCCGCGCGCGCTCGCGCATTTGCCAGCGACCGCTGGCGCGCTGGGCGCTCGCGTGGCCAACGGCAGCGCCTATGATATGCGCAACGAGCTGTATGCCAAGATCCAGTCTCTCTCCTTCAGCTAT
>FWPV01014397.1_pt1 | contig 11619 bp, 10 predicted proteins | sample 2228371 | NCBI WGS metagenome assembly FWPV01 (sample SAMEA103939776, study PRJEB20133) | metagenome | reverse complement strand
TTTTCAGTCAAAAATAGTTGGAATTTACTATTCAGCCAAAACTCTATTCCGAGTATTCGAAGAAGGAATGAATGCAGCCTTCTCGTTGGTTTATCCAACTGCGGTGAGACTAATTAACAAAGGCAAAAGTTATGAACTTGAATCATTATTGAATAAAGCCGTCTCATTTACATTTATTGTTGTGTTGTTTTTGTTTATTGTTTTGCAATTGGGAGGAACAAAATTCATTATTGAGCTGTTCTTGCCCGAAAAATACTTTCAAGCCATTTCATTTTTTAACATCTTCTTGATTGCTTCTATCTTTATGCCAATACAAGTTATTGCTTCAATCGTTATTGCCGTAGGCAAGCCACAAATCGTCTTCAAATACATTACAGTATCTACGGTAGTGTTTGTTCTGATTTTCTCGATAATTGGGGCATTTAAAGCTGCCTCATTAGTTCCTTTTGCCCTTGTTGGTTATTACTTTACCTTTGCTTTTTTCCTTTTCCTTTACGGAAGGAAATATTACAACTTTTCTATTTCGAAAACCTTGTCTGCGTTGAAAGATATAAAAGGGTTTATTCAACAAGTTTTAAACAGGACTAAATCACAACTTTAATGTTTCCGAAAGTTTCGAGTGCTTCAAGGTCGGTAAATTCGAACTTCAATGGTGTAATCGAAACATAACCATTTGCAACCGCCCAGTCGTCTGTATATGGCTCTAACTCATTGCTACAATAGTCGCCTGCAAACCAGAAATACTCCCTGCCAAATGGGTCAACCCTTCTTTCGTATTGGTCATTCCAATACGATTTACTACATTTTGTAAAAATAACACCTTTAATTTCATCTACGCAAGGTATGTTAACATTTAAAAGCAGTTTTTTCCCTGATACAATTTGTGTCAACTGTTTTATTATTTTTGCAGCCAATCGAGCAACATTTCTAACATCATAATCAATATCATAAGTTGCCAGCGATAGTGCGAACGAAGGAATGCCAAAAAGGTAACCTTCGGTTGCAGCGGCAACTGTTCCCGAATAAATTACATTTACAGAAGTATTTTTCCCGTAATTTATGCCCGAAACAATAAGGTCAGGTTTTCGTGCCTCCAAAATTGTCGATAAGCCAATTTTCACACAATCGGTGGGAGTACCATTAATAGCAAAGCCGAATTGCTCACCATTTCGATAAAATTTTGAAATTCGAAGAGGTTTAGCAATAGTTAAAGAATGTCCAACTGCACTTTGTTGTCTATCGGGAGCTACGGAGCTACAACTATCGTTTCGGCAAAAGCCGAAAGTTCTTTTACTAAAAAATACAAGCCATTCGAATCAATCCCATCATCATTTGTAGCAAGAATAAGCATTTTGTCATCCCTTAAACTTTATCGAATTAACCTAACAATGTCGTTATAAATCACAAAAAGCATAAGAAGAATCAAAAGTGTGATTCCGATATTTTGAATAGCAATTTTGGCTTTGATTGGCAATTCTTTTCTGATAATTCCTTCAATTAGAATTACAATGAAATGTCCACCATCCAACGCAGGAAGAGGTAAAATATTAATAATTGCCAGAGTAATAGACAGAAGTGCAATGAAGTTCAGGAAACTTATCAAACCCATTTGGGCTTGTTGCGAGGCACTTTTGGCAATCATAATTGGTCCACCGACAGATTCTTTGAATGAAATTGTACCACGGAAAATTTGAGCTACCGAGTTTACGAAAAGCATTACGAAAAGCATTGCAGACTTGTAAGTTTCGGCGACTCCATTAATTAATGCTTCAGGAATGGAATAATAAATTGTATCGATTTTGCCATAAAAATGGAACCCCGGATAAAAACCAAGTTTCCCATCTTTTGTTGGTACGACGGAATCCGAGAATACTTGGTTACCTCGTTTCCAAGTAAGTAAAATGGGTGAATTTTTAAATTGATTCAAAAGGTATGTTAATTCATCGAAAGCATCCAAAGTTTCATTGTTTATTGCAAGAAGAGTGTCATTGGGTCGTAAACCCAATTTCCCTGCTGGGGTAGTAGGCTCAACATCACGAACGAAGACCACGAATTTTTCGGGTGTCAAACCCAAACTCAATTTGCCTTCGGCAACATTGCGAACAATTCTTTCACCTTCTACTTCGATAATTACTGCTTCTCCATTACGAAGTAAGGTGATTTCCTTGGTCTTTCCAAACTTATTCAATGAAAGATTGAAGATAATATCGTTCCAATTTGTAACTTTTTTTCCATCTATTGAAACAATAACATCACCTTGTTTGAAGCCAATATTTGCTGCAAGCGAATTTGGATGTACATACCCAATTTTAGTTGTTTCCCAAACAACTTTTCCTTGATGATACGAGATAAATGAAAAAATCAAAATAAAAAATCAAAATAGCAAGTAAAACATTCATTAAAACGCCTGCCGAAATAACAAAGAGCTTCGTCAAAGTTCCCTTCGAACGAAACTCATAATCCTGTGGGGGAGAATTAACAAATGATTTATCCATACTTTCATCAATCATTCCTGCAATTTTAACATATCCACCGATAGGGAAGAGACAAACACGATAATCGCAAAATCCGTTTAAGTCGAAATTTTTAGGAAGACTCCCAAAAGTAAAACCCAAAACCTTGTTGAAACCAAAAAGCCGAGGTCCCATACCAATTGAGAAGATATCGACACGAATTTTCGAAAGTCTTGCAGCCAAAAAATGCCCAAACTCGTGAAAAATTACAAGTATGGCAATTACGATAACAAAATACAAAACGCTGTTAAACAATTCCATAACTACTTCAAATTGTTCATAATAAATTGATTCGTGATTTTCCTTGTATATTCGTCAATTTGGAAAACATCCTCCAAGGTAGGGTTAGGAATATTCTCTATTTTATTAAGTGCAAATTCAACACAAATTGGAATTTGGTCAAAGCGGATAACATTATTGAGAAAAGCATTTACTGCAACTTCGTTGGCGGCATTTAAAACAGTTGGTGCAGTTCCATTAGATTCTAATGCCCGGTAAGCAAGCTTCAAGCAGGGAAATTTTTCAAAATCGGGTTCCAAAAACGTTAACTTGCTAATCTCAACAAAATTAACTCTCGGAAACGAATATTCCTTCCTTTTAGGATAGTTCAATGCAAAAGAGATTGGAATACGCATATCGGGGACGCCTAATTGTGCTTTTATCGAACCATCTATGAATTGAACCATCGAATGAATTATGCTTTCGGGATGAATAAGGACTTGTATCTTATCGCTTGGAAAATCGAACAACCAATGAGCTTCGATTACTTCCAAGCCTTTGTTCATCAGTGTTGCCGAATCGATAGTAATTTTGCGTCCCATATTCCATCTGGGGTGTGCCAATGCTTCTTCAACAGTTACTTTATTGAACAGGTTGGTGTCCATTTCGAAAAATGGACCTCCCGATGCTGTAAGTATAACTTTTTCTACTGAATTTATATCTTCCCCGACGAGACATTGCAAAATTGCATTATGTTCACTATCGACAGAAATTAGCTTTGCGTTATTTCTGTTAATTATGTCTTTAATAATTGACCCAGAAACAACGATTGTTTCTTTATTTGCTAATGCAACATCGATTCCAACTATTGCCGAAACAATCAAATCATTTTGCTTGTCGGAGGCAATTTCGCAAAGACCCTCTGCGCCATAAAGCACCCTTAGGTTAGGTAGCGAGTAATCACGAAATTCACGATATTTTTCGTAATCGCATATAACAACAGCTTTTGGCTTGTATTTTTGAACTTGTTCGTAAAGCTTTTCAATACTTCTATTAGTGGAAAGGGAGTGCTCATCTACAACTTGTAAGGTTTGAACACCAATTGAACCAGTCGAGCCAAGAATGGAAATTTTCTTACTCATTGGAAAAGCTCCAATATTCGTTAGTTATATCTTTTTTCAACTTAACAGATTCAAATCGAAATTGGTCAATCAACAAATTTTCATTTGGAATAAGTTTAATCTTTACAAAGTATTTAATCATAAGCTTGGTCAATCTTGATATTTTGCCTTCGGTCAGGTAATCAGCAATATATGGATGGACATAAAGACTTAACCTAAATTCTTTAGACTTTAGTTTGAAGTTTTTAAGCCATCTTTCAATTTTTGTTAAGAGCTCGGATTTAGTTGGTATTCTTCCAAGTCCACGGCATAATGGGCAAGTTTGTGTAATCTTTTCATTGATAGTGAGATTAATTCTCTGACGGGTCAATTGCATCAAAGAAAGCTCGGTTAATGGATAAACAACGGTCTTTGCACGGTCTTTTTTCAAAGCCTTCTTCATTGCCAAATAAATTTTTTGCCGATTTGATTGCTCTTTCATATCGATAAAGTCAATCACTATCATACCAGCCAAATCGCGAAGTCGAATTTGACGTGCAATTTCTTCGACCGCTTCTAAATTTGTACGAAATGCATTTGCTTCCTGTGTTTGTTCGTTGACTAATCTTCCGCTATTAACATCTATAATTACCATTGCTTCGGTTTGGTCGATTATTATCGTTCCACCACTTGGTAAATTTACTTTCCGCTGATATGTCTGCTGAATTTCTTTCTCTAAATTGTAATAGTCGAATAATGGAATCTTACCTTTGTATAGCTCAATTTTTTCGATGTATGTTGGTGAATATTCAGAAAGATAATCGACAATTTCACGATGGAGCTTTTTTGAATCAACAATTACTTTGCTGATGTCATCGCGCAATAAATCCCGAATAATACTTGCAGTCAGCTCGATATCTTTATAAAGCAAACCTGGCTTGTCCATTTCCTTCACCTTTTTCTCTATTGAATGCCAGGTTTTGACAAGTTTGTTCCAGTCGTTTTCGAGTTCTTTTTTATCGACATTGTAAGCGGCTGTTCGAACAATGCAACCAAATCCATTTACAAACCCTTTTGTAATTTCCCGAAGTCGTCTGCGTTCTGCGGGAGAATGAATTTTTCGGGAGATTCCAATTTTATGAAAGTCGGGTACGAGAACCAAATAACGACCCGGCAATGCAATGCGAGTCGTTACTTTGACTCCTTTGTTCGAAAAAGCTTCGCGGACAACTTGGACAATGATATTCTGATTTTCTTTGAATGAAATTTTAAAATCCTTCTTTTTCTTAGTAGTGGTTTTATTCTTATTCTTAACGTTTTTGTTCGTATCGGATAGTTCCTCTATCATTTGGTCAATTTCTGTCAAAAGGTTTGAATTTTGGATGTCCTCATTTAAATTCTTTGCCTCGAGTTTCCCTTCGTCTTCTTCGAAAATTAATTGCTTGAAGCGTTCATCAATATCGGAAAAATGCAGAAAAGCATTTTGTTCCAAACCAATGTCGACAAAAGCAGCATTTAGACTTGGCAAAATTCGGGTAATTTTACCTAAATAGATGTTACCAACATACTTTTCTTTTTCTGGTATTTCGACAAAATATTCAGCAAGTTTTCCATTTTCGGTTATTGCAATTCTGTTTTCGTTCAAGCTAGAACTAATTAATATCTCCTTCTTCATCGATAAAGGTAATCAAAATCAAAAATAAGTTATTGTAGAGACGAAAAAATAATAATTCAATTTGAATTTTTGAATTAATTCTTTCGGAAAGATGGGATAAATTAACCTAAATTTTGTCATATTTATAAAAAATCATAATTTTGTATTGGTCCGTTGGGGGTGCTCAACATTTTGTTGGGCTGAGAGGATACTCCTGGAACCTGACCCGGGTAATACCGGCGTAGGGAAAACGGACTTGTAAGAGTCCTTCCATTAGTTCCTCGAATGCCTCCATACGGATAGTTTGATTATGTTAAACTATTCTATGGGTGGCGTTATGTACAAAAAAATCTTTGTTTCCCTTGCACTTTTGTTTGCTATCGGCAATTGCTTTGCCGAAGAGCAAGCGGACACACTAAAAAAATTCGTGCTTCCAACCGTTACAGTTACCACAACTCGAGCTCAACGTGGGGAAAGTCCAATTCCTTTTTCCGAACTTAGCACTGTTGAAATTTCGAATGTTTACACTACGCAAGACTTACCAAAACTACTAACTGAATTACCATCAGTAATCACTTTTTCGCACAGCGGTAATGATATAGGTTATTCAAATCTAACAATGCGTGGATTTGACCAAAGGCGTATTAGCGTGATGATTAATGGTATTCCACAGAACGACCCCGAAGACCACAATGTCTATTGGATTGATTTTCCCGACTTCGCTCCTAATCTTCAAAGCATCCAAGTTCAACGTGGAGCTGGGTTTACAAATTATGGCTCGCCTTCTATTGGTGGTTCGATTAATTTAACTACCGGAAATTTTTTAAACAAAAAAGGAATACGTTTGTTTACGGGAATTGGGTGGCAACAATTTAGTTATTCCGATGAAGTTAAACTACATCCCAATGTTAGCAAATACTCAGTTGAATTTTCATCGGGTTTGTTAGGAAATTATGCTTTTTATGGCAGACTTTCGAAAATCAACTCACTTGGGTACCGTAATCACTCTTTTGCTTTTTTAAATAGCTACTTCTTTAGTGCAGCACGATTCGATGAGGATTTTTCAACGCAAATTAATGTTTATGGAGGACCATTAAATGATGGATTGGTATATAACGGATTACCCAAAAGTTACATTAAAGATAATGAAAAACGAAGGTTAAATCTTAGTTACTGGGGCTACGATTCTACTGGATTAAATTTGGAATATTCCTACGAGCGAAGAAAGCAAGAAGTTGAAGAATTCAATCAACCACATTACGAAATTCTTAACGATTGGCAAATATCGCCAAATCTTCGATTCCTTTCGGCACTTTTTTATTTCACAGGCGATGGTTATTTCGATTATGATGGTTCTTGGGCAGATACATCAATGCTACGAATAACAAACGAATTTGGTTTCAATCCAACCCAAAATCCAACGGGTACAATAATACGTGGTTTTGTCGGCAATAAACAAGGTGGTTGGATTCCAAGAATTATTTTCAAACACGGTGAAAATGAACTTACTGCGGGCTTCGAACTTCGCCTACATAGGTCAGACCACTGGGGGAAAATCCGTTTTGCGGAATACTTACCAATTGATTTTGACCCCGACTATAAGTTTTATAGTTACAATGGCGTCCGAGATATCTTCTCGGTCTTTGCTCGCGAAAAACTGCAAATAACTTCCAATACCAATCTTTTCCTCGAAGGACAGTTAGTCTACCAAAGATATGGAATTAAAAATGAAAAAGCAGGCAACAAATACACATCTTATCTAAACATCAATAATCAAGTAGTTTCCAATAATCAAGTAGTTTCAGGGGAAGGTTATTTGTTCGACATTAAATATTGGTTCTTCAATCCAAGAATTGGATTGACCTACAAAACGAGCGAAAATCTTAATTTTTATGCATTTGGTGCAATTTCGTCCCGAGAGCCCAGAATGCACAATCTATACCGTGCCGAAGATGCGTATTTTGGCGCCAAACCTCAATTTGAGTTCAAGTTAGATACAAATGGAACAATTAAATACGACTTCACAAAACCTATTGCAAAACCCGAAACTATGTTCGACTTGGAATTTGGGACTAACATTTCTTTACAAAATAATTTGGAAGCGAATTTAAACTTTTATTTTATGCTTTATCGTAATGAATTGGCTAAAACGGGTCGTCTCGATATTTTCGGAAATCCAATCGAAGAAAACATACCACAATCGCAGCACATTGGTCTTGAAGTGCAATTAAAAGCCAATGTTTTCGAAAACCAACTTGGACAGCTCGATTTAACTGGCAATGCCACTTTTTCGGAAAACACAATAACGAAATATGATTTTGTTACCTATAAAAACGACACCATTTCATTCAAGGGGAACAACATTGCAGGTTTCCCAAATATTATGGGAAATGTAAGATTAGAATACAAATACTCAAATTTTTATCTCTCACTTCTTGGACAGTACGTAGGTTCATTTAAAACCGACAACTACGGAGACCTGATTAGAACTAATGATAAGTTAATCGAGCATTTGAGATATTTGGGGGATTATTATGCCGATAACACATTGGACGCTTACTTTGTTATGAATTTAGATGCTTCTTATACTTTTCGGAAACTTGCTTTCTTCAATGAATTTAAGCTCCAACTACAAATCCGAAACTTGTTAAATCGATTTTATGCTGCCAATGGCGAAGGAAAAGAATTTTTCCCCGCTGGGGAAAGAAGCTACTTTTTTGGGATAGAAGTTGGATTTTAATATTCTTAAAGAGCAGGGGCTACGATTTCGTAGCCCCTGGGAGTATTAAAAGAACCATTCAATACCAATATTCACATACATTGTTCCAATTAAGAAACGAACGGGGTCTAATTGTAATTCGACTGCTCTAAGGCCTCCGTAGATACCCAAAGAAGAAACCGGAAACCATTCGCTTCCAAAATAACCAATGATTTTGGTCTGGGTCTCAGTTCGTCTAACAGTTCTTTGAGTCAATGGGTCTTTATATGAAATTGACTCGGTAGTAACTAAAAACTGTCCTTTGACAAAAGGATAAAATGTTTTCATTTTCCACTGAGGAAGAAAATACTTAAAGTATGGTCCAAAATTCAAAAAGGTTGAACTACCTGAACCTTCGGCGCCACCATCGAATAAGAAGCCAAAGTTGATACCGATATGCATATCGGAGTTAATAGCATAGGCGAGAGTTCCACCATAGGTAATATCAGTAGGCTGAAGTTCAACACCAATACCGAAAGTTTCAACTGGCAAACGCAATTTTGCTTCTTGTGCAAAAACGAAATAATTGAAAACAACAACAAATAAAGGAAGAAGGGAGAAAAATCTTTTCATAAAAACTCCAAAAGGTGTAACAAACAATTGTAAAATTAATAAAAAACTTCAAAATATTATCGCAAAAAAATTTGGATATTTTCATTTTTTTTGCTAATTTTGTATTTCAAAATTGCTCTTTGAATGCTAAACCATTGGGCCCATAGCTCAGTTGGGAGAGCGCTTGAATGGCATTCAAGAGGTCAGGAGTTCGAATCTCCTTGGGTCCACGAAACGGGGTCGTAGCTCAGCATGGTTAGAGCGCCAGTCTGTCACACTGGAGGTCGCGAGTTCGAGCCTCGTCGGCCCCGCAAAAAAGAGAAGAAAAGTAGGTTGCCTTTTCTTTTCTTTAAAACGGGAACAAAATAAAGGCAAGAAAATCCCACAAAGAATGGGACACTATTACAAGTGCCAATGATTTATACCTTTGAAATAAGTAGCCCCAAAAAAGTCCACATACAAAAGCAGCAACAAGCAAAACTGGATTAAATGCCCAAATATGAACTACGGTATAAAGTAAAGTCGTATAAAATACCGCCAAAAAATTATTATTAATTTTTTGACTCAATTTCGACTGCACAAAGCCACGCCAAAAGATTTCTTCGGCTGGACCAATGATGAAAAGAAGAAGGAAAGCGATAGTAGCAACTGAGGTTCCTTCTTTAATTTTGTAGACATTTCCAATTTGGCTTTCAGCAAAAGGGAAAGTAAGTTTTAAAATTATGCCACCGAAATAGAAAACGAAATAAAGTATTATAGCCGAAATAATTCCCCAAAAAACATTTCTTATGCTAATTCTTAAGTTTTGAAATATTTCTTTCTTGTGGGTAAAAAAGGAAAAAAGTGTTAAAAATACACCAGCCAAAGACATTACAGCCCAGAAATTAACTTTCTGGGCTGTCCATGGCGAAAACATAACAAACCAAAATGCATTTGCAAGTGTAAACCCAATCCAAACAAACTTCATAGTAGTCCCATAATAAGAATACTAATTGTAAGCAACAAACCAAAGGTTAGATGTAGCTGAGCGGTTTTGACATCCAGCATAAAGATGGGCTGGAAATTATCGGTAGTAGCTTGCGAAATTTCACGAGCATTTTTCAATGCTATCGGAAGAGTCAACAAAACAATTAAGCTAATTGGACTTAGCATTTTAAATATGACAAAGAGCAAAACCAATACGTAAGCACCAAAGACCAAAAAATAATACTGAACCTGGGAAGCTTTAAGACCCAATAATATTGGCAAAGTTTTAATTTTTGCAGATGCATCGTTTTTTATGTCGCATCTTTTTTTATGTCGCGGGTATTGTTAGCGTGTAAAATTGCAACAACCAAAAAGCCAATAGGCAACGAAAGTATTACAATATCCAATGGATAAATTCCTGTTAGGGAGAAATAACTACCAATAATCAATAGAGGACCAAACGCAATGAAAATAGCAACATCGCCAAGAGCAATATACTTCAATCCTTTTCTTGTCAAAGTATAAAAAACACCACAGAATAATCCCCCTAAACCCATAAGTAAAACTTCGTAACCACGGACCCAAACCAAAACCCAAACCAAAATCAAACCCAAAAGGAAACCAACACAAAAAGATAAAACAGCTCCGTATAATACTTTCTTTGGAGGCAGGAGACCTTCTACCAAAACTCGGCTACCGCCAAAAGTATCCTGTCGGTCGACCCCATAAATGAAATCAAAATAATCTGAAAGGAGATTGGCGCCAATATGAAAAAGCAATGCGCCGAAAAGAACAAAAGGAAAAAGCCACCAAAAAAGCCACCAATCGACAGGACCATTGTGGAAAGCAAAAGCACAAACCGCTGCAAAAAGGACGGGAATAATCGAAGCAGTGAACGAAAACGGTCGGGTTGCACGGAACCAAATAGATACATTATTCATAAATACCTCCTAAAAGTAGTTACAAAAATAAAATAATTATTCGAAACTTTTCGAGCCATTTGGCTGATAAACATATCTAAATGTATAAAATCTTTCTTTATGGGTAAAAGGATCAATTGGATTAGGATTACCTTTCCAATAGCTTATGATTTGCATTTTGGCATACTTTCCATCGGCAGTTCGAATGATGAGCACAACCCCAGGAATAGGAGCAACAATGTGAGTGGCAGGGTCATACGTATACCAACCATTGCCTGAGCCTGTTGGAATAGCAAGTTCTTGAAGGGATTTTTCAATTCGGTAGCCACTACTATCGGGAGCAAAACGGACTGAATTGAAATCAACATTTCGCAATACGATTGCACCACCATTTCCAGGTCCACGAACCCCACTATTTGTAATAATTGTTGTTCCCGCAAATCCTATGTCCCATTTCGTAGAATTGGAATCGGAATTTGAAACAATTGTGCTGTCGCTAAACCTAAAGAATGTAAAGAAGCCTTTTTTCCCTGTATCGGCGGGCAAATCATAAATTGTAACAGCACGGACACCAGATGTTGGAGGTGAGTTTGTGGACGACTCTTCATCCTTTGAGCAAGCAAAAATAAATGAAAGCAAAGTAAACAAAGCAAAAAATTTGATTCGATAAAACATCTCAAACCTCCTATTATTGTTCAACAAAATTATATTTTAGTGAAATAGAAAAAGTCCTGCCGGGATTGGCAGCCAAAAAGCGAATATCTTTTTTGTCGAAAATGTTATTTACAGCAAAAATTAAATCAAAGTTGTAAGGAAGAGATTTAACAAAATTTATGTTTGCAATCACATAACCCGGTGCATATTCGTTTTTATCATCCAAAATCAAATTGCCGTTCCTATCACGAAATCCGTATTTATCGTAAAAATTAATCCTCAA
>FWPV01009828.1_pt1 | contig 11620 bp, 9 predicted proteins | sample 2228371 | NCBI WGS metagenome assembly FWPV01 (sample SAMEA103939776, study PRJEB20133) | metagenome | reverse complement strand
CGTCCTGCTGCGCTCGGAAGACGAAACCGGCCGCAGGAAGTGGGAACAGCGCCTCGGCCTGGCCGAAGGCGAACTGGCAGAAATCGTGTTCAACTCCCCCGTATCGCAGAAGGCGACTGTGGGGCTGGCGACCGATGAGGACATATGGAGGCACGTCGCCACGCGGTTTAGCCTGGACGCCGACACCCTACGCCAACTGCGCCGGGACTTCTGGTCGGGCGACCGCATGGATGCGCAACTGACCGACTTTCTGCGGAGCCTGCGCCCACGCTACAAAACGGCCATCCTGAGCAACGCTTGGCCCGGCGCGCGCAGAGCGCTGACCGAGCGCTGGGGGCTGGCCGACGCCGTGGACGAGATGATTATCTCCGCCGAGGAGGGCCTCGCCAAGCCCGATCCGGCCATCTATCGCATTGCCCTGGGGCGGCTTGGCGTGGCCCCGCCCGAAGCGGTGTTCGTGGACGACATGGCGGTCAACGTGGAAGCCGCCCGCGCGCTGGGGATGCACGGCGTGCAGTTCCGCACCCGCGAGCAGGCCATCGCCGAGGTGGAGCGGATTCTGGGCGAGGCGCCCTAGATACCGGCGAACAGATCCCGCTCAATCCCTTCAGCCCCCTCCACCGGAGTCTCCGGTACCACGCGCCAGAAGTATTCGGTCTTCATGAACTCCTGCATGGCTTCGGTGGGCAGTTGGGCGATGATCCCGTTGGGCGAAATCTGGCTCCGGTGGCACAAGAAGGCCCTCGTCTTCTTGTCCAGCACGCTGCTCACGTCTATCTCCGTGCTGATGACCTCATCGGGCATGCCCCGCTCCTCGTAGTTGTACCCCCGCTGGGCGGGGTCAATCCCCGCCTCGCGCATGCGCTGGGCCATGGCGCGGAACAGGCGGCGGGGCAGGGCGGTGTAGTATAGTTTCTTGGGCGACCACGGCGGCAGATTCTGTGCGGGGTAGCGAGTCGGGTCGCCCGCCAGGTGGAAGGCGCGGGTGGCTACCTCGCTAGCCTTGATGTGATCGGGGTGGCCGTACCCGCCGCCGGGCTCAAAGGTGAGGATGACCTCGGGGCGGAAGCGGCGAATGGCCTCTACAACGCGGCCTGTCGCCTCGTCCAGGTTGGCCTGGAGGAATGAGTCGGGCCGCTCATTGTCCGGCGTGCCTGCCATGCCCGAATCGCGGTAGCCCAGGTAGTAAGGTCCCTCAATCCCGAGGATTTCGCAGGCGCACTTCAGTTCGCGCTGGCGAATCTCGCTAATGGGCTCATCCGTTCGCATGGTGGGGTCTTGAATCTCGCCCGCTTCGCCTTTCGTGGCGGTGAGCAGAATGACGCGGTAGCCGCGCTCGGCGTAAAGGGCCAGCGTGCCGCCGGTGCCGAACGATTCATCGTCCGGATGGGCGTAGATGGCCATCAGGGTGCCTCGGTGAGACATACGATGCCTCCAGGGAAGGGTTTGTAGTCTCATAAGATGCCACCGAAGGCAGCCGCTGTCAATTTTGGGGGTGTCCCCAGCAATTCTCAATACGGCTTTCCCGTTCCGGCATGGGGCGCCAAGCCTGGGCGAAGACCCTCGTTATCGTGAGGTTCGCGGGCCGCAAACCTCACCCAACCCCTCCCATGGCCGGGGGTGGGGATGGGGGGAGGTAGAGCGGCGCGGCAGCCCGAACGACGGCCAGTTACGTTTCCAAGCAATGAAATGTACTTCACGCCGCCCCCACAGGGATTGCCACCCCTGTTCAATTCTTATGGTGAGGATTGCTGACGCGTCCCGTGCGGGTAGCGACGCGCGCAGGGCGGGCGCATGGGGGGTGTCGGGCGCGGAGCGGTACCGCGGCGGGGCCGGCTGTGTCCCCGTTTGACGAGCGGGGGCGTGCCGGTACAATAGGCACGAGGGCACGGCGGGGCCGGGGGCAAGCATCCCGCCCAAAGGGCCGGGCCGTGCGCGAGGAACTATGGGGCGTTATGCGAGCACTCCTGAAGAGAACCCGTCCGGCAGCCATCCGCCGAGCGAGATGCGCCTCCGCTGGATTTTGCATGTGGACTTGGACGCCTTCTTCGCGTCGGTGGAAGAATTGCTGAACCCGGACCTACGTGGCAAGCCGATCATCGTCGGCGCGCCCCCTGCCCAGCGTGGGGTGGTGGCATCGGCATCGTATGCCGCGCGGGCGTATGGCGTGCGTTCGGCCATGCCCACCGCCCGCGCGTTGAAACTCTGCCCGCACGCGATTCTGGTCCCCCCGCGCCGTCGCGTGTACAGCGAGTTTTCGGATCGGGTGATGGCTATCCTGAGCGAGTTCTCTCCCGTGCTGGAGCCGATCTCCATTGACGAGGCGTTTCTGGATCTGACCGGCTGCGAGCGCCTGTGGGGGCCGATACCGGAGGTGGCGCGATGCATCCAGCAGCGCATCATGGACGAGGTGGGGCTATCGGCGTCGGTGGGCCTCGCGTCCAACAAACTGGTGGCGAAGATCGCGTCGGACCTGCGCAAGCCGCATGGTTTCGTGTATGTGGAGCACGGGCGCGAGGCTGAGTTCCTGGCCCCGCTGCCGGTGGAGCGCCTGTGGGGTGTGGGCAAAGTAACCGCGTCGGCGTTGCACCGTCTGGGCGTGGAGACCATCGGGGACCTGGCGGCCCTGCCCGGGGAGGCGCTGGTAGAAGCGTTCGGCCCGCATGGTGTCGCTTTGAAGCGCCGCGCTCTGGGACAGGATGATAGCCCAGTCATCACCGAGTGGCGGGCCAAGTCGGTTAGCCACGAGGAGACCTTCGCCACAGACCAGACGGACGAGGACTTCTTGCAACACGAGTTGTTGCGCCTGAGCGACCAGGTGGCAGATCGCCTGCGCGCCAGCGGCCAGGCCGGGCGCACCGTGCGGCTGAAGATCCGTTACGGCGATTTCACGACGGTGATAAGGAGCGAAACGCTGCCGATGCCCACCGCCTCGGCCCGGGACATTTACGAGACCGCGCTGGCATTGTGGCGCAAGCACCGGCAGGAGGGGCGACCGGTGCGGCTTGTGGGCGTTGGCGCGGCCAATCTGGAGAACGCGCCCTATCGCCAACTGGGACTGTTTGACGACATCCGCCCGCGCGATGACAAACTGGCCCGCACGCTGGACGAAATCCGCGACAAGTTTGGGCGCGATGCCATCGGGCGGGCGTCGCTCATCCGTCGGAAAGATGGCTCGGACTAGCCCATGGGGATCTCGCCGATGACCTGTATCTCTCCTTCCTCGCTGACGCTGCAGGCGCAGCAAATCACCATTACGCCGCGTTGAATCGCATCGCGCAGCGCCGCGCCGAAGGCAGGGTCGGTTGCATCGTTCGGCCGGAAGCATATTGCATCGGCGCGCTGGGCCACGAAGGCCACCGCTGCGCACCGGCCCGATTCTGCCAGCGCGGCCAGCGCGCCGAGGTGGCGGCAGCCACGTTCGGTGGGCGCGTCGGGAAACAGGGCTACGCCCTGGTGCACCAGGGTAACGCTCTTGGTCTCCACCCAACAGCGCCTGTCCCCAAGTTCCAGCAGCAGGTCCACGCGGTTGGAGCCCAGGGTTACTTCTCCCCGCACCATGTGCCATCCGGCCAACGGGCCGCCACCGCCTTGCTCCAGCCACTCGGCGAACAGGCGCGGCGGCAGGCGGGCGTCCACCGAAACCCAACCGTCCGGGCCGCGGACAAGGGCCAGGTCAAAGGCGGTCCGGCGGCCAGGCGCATGGGCCGGCGCGATGCGCACCTCGGTGCCGGGAACGAGGAGTTCGCGCATGCGCCCGGAGTTGGGGACGTGCGCGAGGACAGACTTGCCGCCGATGTCCACCGTGGCGCGGAAACGATTGTCCCGCGCCACGAAGCGGGCGGGAACCAGCGGCGACGGGAAGTGCATCCTTAGTCTCCGCCTGCGGCATGCACAAGTTGCGATGCCAGGTAGCTGCCCAACACGGCCAGGTCTTCGGTCGGCAGGTAGTTGGCAGCCGCGGCATCAAAGAGGACGTTGGCCGACGGGGAGAACTCCTCGTCGCCCTTGTACACGATGACCGCGAGCCATACCCGGGGCAAGGCACGGAACAGGTACGATGCGTCGCCGAAGGTGAGGCGGTCCCCGCCGAGGGCTCTTGCCGCGCGGTGAAAGGCGTCTATGTCGGTGCCGAAGCGGGCGCGTATCCGGTTGCTGGCGCGGCCCTGGAAGGCGGGGTCGTACACCATGGCATCGGGCAGTTCGCGGAAGGCGACCCAGCGCCCCGTGGGGGGCGTGCCGTCCGCGGTAAGCAGGTAGTGCAGGAGCAGGATCCGCTTGGTGATGGGCACCTCGGCATCGCTTCCCACCAGGCGTACCGCGCCATCCGGATGGCGGATGGTGTGAGGCTCGCCGATGAGCGTCAGGGAGACGAGTCCAGATGCGGTATCGTAGTCGGCGCCGGCCTTCCAGGCGGTTTCCTGTGGGTCTCGCTGTTTCCAGTCCTCTAGCGCCTTCTCCAGCGCCGGGCCATATCGTTCTTCGGATGTGCGTGGTCCTAGAACCATGTCCCGCCTCCTCATGGGGGTATAACTGCCTACGCGTAAGTATAAATCAGGGTGCCAGAATGTTCAAGTCGGATTGACATAGGCCCAGACTCTCGCTAAACTGCAAACTGCAAACGACGCCTGTACACTGTTGTCAAACCCTTCATGTGAGGTTGGACGATGATCTACACGCGAGAGAGGCTTGAAGAGATAGAGGCGGCGACGCTGGCTCCCTACGCGGCGAAGAGCGGGCAGTCGCGTGGGCGCAAGTACCCCGAAGACGAGCACCCTTATCGCACGGCACTCCAGCGCGACCGGGATCGCATCATCCACACCACGGCGTTCCGCCGACTGGAGTACAAGACGCAGGTGTTCGTGAACACCGAGGGCGACTACTACCGCACGCGGTTGACCCACACCCTGGAGGTGGCGCAGATCGCCCGCACCATCGCCCGCGCTCTGGGGGCCAACGAGGACCTGGCCGAGGCTATCTCGCTGGCCCACGATCTGGGGCACACGCCCTTTGGCCATTCGGGCGAGGAAGCGCTGAACGAACTGATGAAAGACCACGGCGGGTTTGACCACAATCACCAGTCGTTGCGCATTGTGGAAGAGTTGGAGCGGCGCTATCCGGAGTTTCGCGGCTTGAACCTCACGTGGGAAGTGCGCGAGGGGATGATCAAGCACGAGACGGAGTACGACAGGGGCGCGGCTACAGGCTACGAGCCGGAGAAGGCCGCGACGCTGGAGGCGCAGATCGTCAACGTGGCCGATGAAATCGCCTACAACTCGCACGACCTGGACGATGGGCTTCGGGCAGGAATTCTGCACCCCGAGATGCTGCGCGGCATGGAACTGTGGGAAGAGTTGCTAGAAGCGGTAGGTGCGCCGCCTGGGGCAGTTGATGAACTCACACGCCACCGGCTGATTCGCAAACTCATCGGGCGGGAGGTTACCGACGTGGTCTATGAGACCAGTCGCCTGCTGGAGGAGCATGCCGTGCGATCGGTAGAGGATGTGCGCAGCCTGGGTGTGCCCATCGTGCGATTCTCGGAGGAGTTGCGTCGGAAGAATCGTGCGCTGAAAGATTTTCTGCTGCGGAACTTCTACCGCCACTATCGGATGGTGCGGATGTCGTACAAGGCGAAGCGGATCATCACGGACTTGTTTCACGCCTATATGAGCAACCCGGCACAGTTGCCGTTCGCTTTGGAAGAGCGCGCGTGCGGCAGCGACGGCCTCGCGTGCGTCGTCTGCGACTACATCGCCGGCATGACCGACCGGTTTGCTATTCAAGAGCACCAGCGGCTATTTGACCCGGCGGTGCAGGTCTAGCGCCATGGCGCGCCGCCGGAGAATTCCCCGGCGGCGCATTCCGTGGGTCTTATTCGCCGGCAGTGGACTGCTTCAGGAACGGTTTCAAATGCACGGCGACTCGTTCAAAGTAACTGTTGGGGGGCGGCTCACTGCCGTAGGAAGTCTCGGTGATGGTAGCCTCTAGGCGCAGACGGTCTGTCTCCATGATGACCTGTTGCCCCGGCTTGGCGAGCAAGAGTTCGCCCTTCGGAGCGAGGACGGCGCGCATGTCGGCATTGTCAAAGGCCCACTCGCTCATGAGGACTTTCGTTACGGTGCGGATGTCGGTTTTGTCAAACAGCCAGATTTCCAGAGCCGTAACACGGTTTGGGGAGCCTTCGGACAAGGTCTCGCTGATGCCCATGCCGCACTCGCCGAGGAACTCACCTTCGGGCGACTCAATACTGAAGGACTCGTCGTAACTGGCCTCGCCGAATCGGTAGGTGGCGAGGAAATCGTTGAGGGGGATGGTTCCATCGGGTGCGGTGGGCGCTTCGCGCACGGGCGCAGGACGCCGCGTGGCCGGTGCTCTTTGACGCTGGCGGCGGGCCAGCCAGCCGATGGCCGCTAGCGCCAACAGCAGAAGCGCCACGATACCCAGAGCCAGCGGGAGCCACCGCAGGGGGCTCGGCGTGCCCGGGGCGGCCGGCTTCGGTGTGGGAGCGGGCGCGGGGGCCTGGGCTTCCAGCCCCAGCGCGGCGCGGAGCATCTCCAAGTTCTGCGCTTCCAGCCCCATCTGTTTGGCGCGACGATCCTCAATCAGGTTTTGGAGGATCTTGGACAGTTCCACGGAGTTCCAGTGGCGGAGGCGCTGGCGGGCGAGGTCGGCATCGCCGTTGGCGGCCAGCGAGTCTGCTACCATGGCCACGTAGGTCTGCTTGTGCTCGGCTCGCAGGTCCCAGGGGTCTGCATCCACCCACTTCACCGGCCAGAGCCACCAGCCGATGACAAGCCAGCCGATCAGGAGTCCCAGAATAAGCCCCGCGACGCCCGCGACAAGGACTTCCTTTTTCTTCAACCCGGTCAACATGTTCGTCCCTCCTGACATGAGGTGCTGCTGCGCGGGTTAGCCCGGCCAAGCGAGCCAGCCTCCGCGCACTACCCTGGATACGGCTTCATTGTAGCATAATGTGGCGCGAAAAACAATGTCTGCTCACACCCGGACGAACGGGTCTTTATCGGCCTGGGTCAGGATTTCTGCGCCGTCCTGGGTGATGAGGACCATGTCCTCAATCCGCACGCCGCCCCATCCGCTCAGGTAGATGCCGGGCTCTACCGTAACCACGTGCCCGGGCGCAAGCGTGTCCTTTGTCCGCTGGTTCAGGCCGGGCGACTCATGGACCGCCAGCCCGACCCCGTGGCCTAGGCCGTGGCCGAAGTTGTCGCCGTAGCCGGCTTCGGCGATGATGCTGCGGGCCATGACATCCACATCCGGCCCCAGAACGCCGGGAGCCAGTTGTGCCTCTGCCGCTTGCTGAGCGCGCTGTACGACGTCGTACACCCGGCGGAATGTCTCGTCGCCGTCGCCCAGGTACAGCGTCCGCGTGAGGTCCGAGTGATAGCCGCGCACCCTGGCCCCCATGTCCACGACAATGGGCTCGCCCGCGCGGATCTCGCGGTCCGACGCCATTGCGTGGGGCATGGCACCGTTGGGCCCCGAAGCCACGATGATGTCAAAGGCAATGCCATCGGCGCCATGGGTTCGCATCCAGGTCTCCAACTCCCAGGCCACCTGCTTTTCGGTGAGGCCTGGCCGAAGGATGCGCTTCAAGTGCGCGTAGGCGGCGTCGGCAATGGCTACCGCCTCGCGGATGAGGGCGATTTCGCCCGCTTCTTTGACGGCGCGGAGTTCTTCCACCAGGCCCTGGGTCGGCACGAGGGCCGCCTCGCCGATCGTTTCGGCCCACGTTTTGTACTCGGCGCAGGTGAGGTGTGTGCTTTCAAACCCCACGCGGTTCACGCCTGCCTGCGCCAGCACGTTGGGCAGGGCCGAAGCCACGTCGCGCTCCAGTCTGGCGATCTCAAAATCGGGGGCCTCGGCGGCGGCGCGCTCGGTGTACCGCGAGTCGGTCAACAGGATGGCCCGCTCTGCGGACACGAATAGCGTGCCTGCCGAACCCGAGAACCCACTCAGGTAGTACCGGTTCAGCGGTTGTGTGATGAGCATGGCGGGCAGTTCAAGCGCCGCCATTCGGTCGCGAAGCCTGGCCAGCCGGTTGGTGGTTGTTGTCGGTGTCGTCATAGTTCCACTCTCCTTGATGGTGTGTGCAATCATCGTGCCACGGTGGCGGGCGTCCCACTCGTCGCAAGACCGGCGGGGTCGTCCGCCGCGCGCGAACGCGGGTGGGCGCGGAGGTAAACCTCGCGGAGCCGCTCCTGGCTCACGTGGGTATAGACCTGGGTGGTGGAGATGTCCGAGTGGCCCAGCATCTCCTGGATGAAGCGCAGGTCGGCGCCGCCGTTGAGCAGGTGTGTGGCAAATGTATGCCGAAGCACATGGGGTGTAACCCGCTGTGCAATGCCGGCAGCGCGGGCGGTCTTGCGCACCAGGGTGTCCACGCTTCGCGAGGACAGGCGCTGACCGAAGCGGTTCACGAACAGCGCGTCGGTAGCAGAAGGGGAGCGGTGCGCGGCGGCCAGCAGGCGCGGTCTCCCCTCGGCGAGGTAGGCGTCCAATGCTTTGCATGCGGGTTCGCCGAGGAAGGCGATCCGCTCTTTTGCGCCTTTGCCCCACACCCGCAGCCGGGCTTCCTCGCGCTCGTAGTCGCCGACGTTCAACCCGACTACCTCGGAGACCCGAACACCGCTGGCGTACATGACCTCCAGGATGGCGCGGTCGCGCAGGCCCGCCGGAGTAGAGATGTCGGGCACACGGAGCATGGCCAGGACTTCGGGGTACTCTAGGTATCGGGGGAGCCGTTCGGGCAATCGGGGAAGGGACACTTGGCGGAAGGGGTTCTGGACGATTTCGCCGGTGCGCACGAGGTACTGGGCAAAGGCGCGGAGTTCGGACAGGCGGCGGGCGATGCTGGCCTGGACCAAGTTGCGGCTGCTCAGCCACAGCAGGTAACGGCGGATGAGCGGCACGTTCACCGCCGTCCAAGTCCTGGCATCTTCGCCGGCCGCGAAGTCAATGAACTCTTGTATCTCGGTGCTGTAGTTCTTGAGGGTGTAGGGCGATGCGCCTTTCTCGTACTGTAGATAGGCAATGAAGCGATGCAGGTGTCGCTGAATAACGGAAGGTTCCTCGCTCTTGGCTTGCGTGTCCATATACGCTGCACTGCCTAACTCTGCACAGGCTGCGGCGACAGTTCGGAGATCGGCATTTCCTCGCCGCACTTGGCACACACGACCACTCCCGGTGCCTTGGGCTTCTCGGTCAACAGCCCGCCACAGCGGGGGCACGGCTGCGGGAGAGGCTTGTTCCAGGTGGCGAACTTGCAGTTGGGATAGTTCGCGCAACTGTAGAAGATGCGCTTGCGGCGCGTGCGTTTTTCCACCAGGTCGCCGCCGCATTCCGGGCACTTGGCGCCCGTGGGCACCGCGATGGGTTTGGCATTACGGCACTTGGGGAAGGCGCTGCACGCCAGGAACTTGCCGAATCGCCCGCGCTTGATGACCATGGGACTGCCGCATTTTTCGCAGATCTGGTCCGTCATCTCCACGGGAATTGTGGTTGGGGTCATATTCTGGCGCGCGGCCTCCACGGTTGCCCGGAACGGCTCGTAGAACTCGCGCAGGACGCGCACCCAGTCCTTTTCGCCGGATGCGATTTCATCCAGGCGGCTTTCCATCTCGGCGGTGAATCCCACATCCATGACTTCCGGGAAGTGCTTGACGAGCAGGTCGTTGACGATGAACCCGAGTTCTGTGGGCACGAGCCGACGTCCCTCAATCTGCTCCACATAACCGCGCTCCTGGATGGTGGACAGGATGGGCGCATAGGTGCTGGGCCTGCCAATGCCTTTTTCTTCCAGCGCCCGCACCAGCGTGGCCTCGGTGTAGCGTGGGGGCGGCTGGGTGAAATGTTGCTCGGGGAACACGCCGCGCAGGTCCAGCAATTCGCCCGCAGTCAGCGGTGGGAGCATTTTCTCCGCCTCCTCTTCGGCTGCCTCATCCTCGTCTCGGTGCTCCATGTAGACCTGCATGAAGCCGGGGAACTTCACGCGCGAGCCTGTGGCCCGCAGGCCGTAGGTGGCGTTGGGGTTCCCCACGGGCGACACTCGGCTGTCTGCCGCGATGTCCACCGAGACGGTATCCAGCACTGCCGAGGCCATCTGGCTGGCCACGAATCGCTTCCAGATGAGATCGTACAGGCGGTATTGGTCGGACGTGAGGTACTGGCGGATGGCCGCCGGTTCGCGGAAGACCGACGTGGGGCGGATTGCTTCGTGGGCCTCCTGTGCGCCTTTGGTTTTGGTCTTGTACGTCCAGGGCTTAGGCGGCACGTAGGATGTGCCGAATTTCCGGGCGATGTAGTCCAGCGCCTCGCGCTGGGCGACCTCGGCCACGTTGGTGGAGTCGGTTCGCATGTAGGTGATGAGGCCCACGTTGCCCTCATCGCCGATGGGCAAGCCTTCGTACAACTGCTGCGCTACGGCCATGGTGCGCTTGGGCGAGAAGTGCAGGCGCCGCGACGCTTCCTGCTGGAGCGTGCTCGTGATGAAGGGCGGGACGGGGTTGCGCCGCACTTCTTTTTCGCGCACCTCCAGAACCGCGTAGAGCGAACGCTCCAGGTCTTCCTTCAGGGCGAGGGCGTCCTCGCCCTTGTGGCACTCAAACTTTTCGCCGCGCACCTTGACGAGCGCAGCGCGGAACGGGCGGTCTTCGCCACGCTTCTTGGCCGCCTCGGGCTTCTTGGCCAGTTCCACATCCACCGACCAGTACTCTTCGGGGACGAAGGCTTGAATCTCGCGCTCGCGTTCCACCACCAGGCGCACGGCTACGGACTGCACGCGGCCTGCCGACAGGCGGTTGCGCCCCATGTTCTCGCGCAACAGCGGGCTGAGCGTGTAGCCTACGATGCGGTCCAGGATGCGTCGCGTTTGCTGGGCGTTCACCAAATCCTTGTTGATGTCCGCGGGGTGGCTGAAGGATTCTTCTATGGCGGGCTTGGTGATTTCGTGAAACACTACGCGGTAGACCGGTTTGCCGCGGATGCTGCTTCCCAGGGCCTCCTTCAGATGCCAGGAGATGGCCTCGCCCTCGCGGTCGGGGTCGGTAGCCAGGTAGATCTCGGCGGCTGCGGCGGCTTCCTTCTTCAGTTCTTTGACGACTTCGGCCTTCTTGGTGGGGATAACGTAGCGCGGCTTGAAGTCGTTTTCCAGGTCCACGCCCATGCGGTTCGCCGGCAGGTCGCGGATGTGGCCCACAGACGGTTTGACCTTGTAGCCCTTGCCCAGGAACTTGCCGACGGTGCGGGCCTTGGCGGGCGACTCCACGATGACCAGTTTGCCTTCGCCTTTGGGAGCCGCGTCGGCGGGCAGGGCGTCATGCGCCTCGGTGCGGCCGAGCCGCGTGAGGGTGGTTCCGCAAACGGCACACTGGCCGCGCATCGCCGCCCTGCCGTTGGACAGGAAGATGGGCTCGTCGTTGACCATTTCGCGCTGCGTCTTGCACTTCACACAATAGGCTTCCATGCGATGTGTCTCTCCGGTTGTCTAAAGGTACTGTCGCTTGTTCTCCTTGCGGAGCATTTCCACAAGGGCCTTCACATCCTGCGCGCGGTCCTTGGGGCAGATCAATACCACGTCGTCGGTGTCCACAATGACCATGTC
>FWPV01014391.1_pt1 | contig 11624 bp, 11 predicted proteins | sample 2228371 | NCBI WGS metagenome assembly FWPV01 (sample SAMEA103939776, study PRJEB20133) | metagenome | reverse complement strand
TACAACCCCTCCCCCAACCCCGACAGCTGCTTTTGGCTGCGCCAAAAGCTGCAAAATAGGGATATCCTCCCACCATCAACTATGGCCGGGAGTTTTTCAACACCCTACTAGTAGGCTGTATAAAAGTATCCGTAAGGGAGGGGCAGGGGGCTGCGCCCTCTGGCGTCCTCCCCCACTCACATTTTTTCAACAGCCTGACATCAGAGCAGCAATCGTTTCCGGGGCGTCCTTTACAGGGGGCCCCTTTTGTTTGGGGCGTTACCGCGGGGCGGGACGGGAGGCAGGCCCGGCGGGCAGGCTGATCAGCGCCGGTGGCAGCTCAGCCAGTGATCCGCCTCCAGAGGGCGGAATTCCGGCACCACTTGCCGGCAGATGGTCTCGGCTTCCGGGCAGCGGGGATGGAAGGGGCAACCGGGCGGGATGTGCACCGGGCTGGGTGGATCGCCTTGTAGACGGGGGGTCGGCGGCCGATGGCTCGGGTCGGCCACCGGCACTGCGGCCAGCAAGGCTTCGGTGTAGGGGTGGAGTCCCGGCTGGCCATACCGCTGCCGGGGGGCCACTTCCACTAAGCGGCCCAGATACATGACGGCGATGCGGTCGCTGACATGACTGATGACGCTCAGATCATGGGAAATGAACAGGTAGGCCAGGCCCATTTTGGCCTGGAGCTCTTTGAAGAGATTGAGCACCTGGGCCTGGACAGAGACGTCCAGGGCGGAGACGGGTTCATCGGCGACAATGAGTCGGGGTTTCAGGGCCAGGGCCCGGGCGATACCCAGGCGCTGCCGCTGACCGCCGCTGAATTCGTGGGGATAGCGGTGCAGGGCTTCCTCGGCTAGACCCACATCCTGGAGCAGGGCCGCGGCCCACTGGCGGCGCTCCTGGGTGCTGCCCAGCCCGTGGATCAGATAGGGCTCCTCCAGGATCTGCCGGATGGTCATCCGGGGATTGAGGGAGGAATAGGGATCCTGAAAGACGATCTGCATTTTCTGGCGCAGTTGCCGCAGACGGGTCCGGGGTAGGCGGAGGAGGTCCTGGCCGGCGAACCGGATCTCTCCGGCGGTGGGCGGCAGCAATGCCAAGAGCAGCCGTCCCAGGGTGGATTTGCCGCAGCCGGACTCACCCACCAATCCCAGGGTTTCACCGGCCTGCAAAGACAGGGAGACGTCGGTGACCGCCGCCACCCGCATCCGCCGGCTCCAGGCGGTGGTCACGGCAAAGATTTTGGTCAGACCCCGGGCCTCCAAGAGGAGTTCAGCCATCTATCCTCCCTTCCTAACCAGCGTTGCGGTAGAGCCAACAGGCGGCCCAATGGTCGGGGCCTACAGGCAACCAAGGAGGCGGTTCCTGGCAGGCGGCAAAGGCCCGATGGCACCGGGGCTGGAAAGGGCAGCCCGGCGGCACGTCACCCAGAGACGGCACCTGGCCCGGAATCGCCTGCAGCCTGGCCGGGGCCCCGTGGAAATCAAGTTTGGGGACCGAAGCCAGCAGGCCCTGAGTATACGGGTGGTGCGGCGCGGCGAACAGACGGGCGGTGGCGGCCGTCTCCACCAGGCGCCCGGCGTACATCACCGCCACCCGATGGGTGATCTGGGCCACCACCCCCAGATTGTGGGAGATGAGCAGCAGGGCCATGTTCAGGTGAGTCTGCAGCTCGGCCAACAGGGACAAGATCTGCGCCTGGATGGTGACGTCCAGGGCGGTGGTGGGTTCATCAGCGATGAGCAGTTGTGGCCGGCAGACCAGGGCCATGGCGATCAAGGCCCGCTGGCGCAGGCCGCCGGAGAGCTGGTGGGGGTATTGGCGCAGGCGCTCCTCAGGGTCGGCGATGCCGACTTTGAGGAGGTTCTGGGCCGCCTCCTGCCAGGCGGCTTCCCGGCGCAAACCCCGGTGCACCCGCAGGACCTCACTGATCTGCTCCCCGATGGTCAGCACCGGGTTCAGGGCGGTCATGGGCTCCTGGAAGATCATGGCGATGCGGTTGCCCCGGATGGCACGAATCTCCTGTTTTGACAGGGCCATCAGGTCCTGGTCGCCGAACTGGACCCTGCCGCTCTGGCGGCTGGTATGTTCCGGCAGCAGGCGTAGGATGGCCAAGGCGGTGACCGTCTTGCCGCAGCCCGATTCCCCCACCAGCCCCAGGGTCTCGCCGGCCCGGAGGGTGAAGGAGACGCCGTTCACCGCCGGCACCAGTCCCGCAGGGGTCAGAAAGGCGGCCCGGAGGTCGGCAACCTCCAGCAACGGCGGGGCTACACGGGACATACGCCGGCTTCAATCTCCGCCAACGGCAGCAGGATGGTAAAGACCGTGCCTTTGCCTGGCCGGCTCTCCACCTCCATGTCCCCGTGGTGGGCCTGGACGATATTCCGGGAAATGGCCAGCCCCAAACCCGAACCTTTGGCCTTGGTGGTGAAGTAGGGGGTGAAGATATTCTCCACCACATCCGGGGTCATACCTTCGCCGGTATCCGCCACTTTGATCTCCAGGTGGGGTGGGCGCCGTGCCGCCGACAAGGTGATGGTACCCCCCCCGGGCATGGCCTCGGCAGCGTTTTTGATGAGGTTTACCAGGACCTGCCGCAGCTGCTGGAAGTCCAGAGAATACGCCGGCTGAGGTTCTAAGGGGGTCAGGATCAGCTCGATGTGCCGCTCCTGTAAATATTCCCGGTACAGATCCGCCAACTCCTGCAGCAGCTTCTCGATCCGGCCGATTTCCCGTTTGATGGCAGGAGGCCGGGAATAATCCCGCATTTCGGCCATGAGGGCCTCCAGGCGGTTGACCTCCTCGACGATGATGTTGAGCTTCTGCAGTCCCTTGGCATCCAGCGTTTTGGCCTTCAGGAGCTGTTGGGCAAAGCCGCCGATGATCATCAGAGGGTTTTTGATCTCATGGACGATCTGGGAAACGGTGTTGCCGACCGCAGCCAACCGTTCGTTGTGACGCAGCTTTTCCTGGAGGTCGACGTATTCGGTGATATCCCGGATGATGCCGGTAAAGTAGAGATTGCCGCCGATGTCCGCCACGGAAAAGGAGATGCTCATGGGGAACTCCTGGCCGTTTTTCCGCAGGGCCGACAGCTGCACGTGTTTGCCGATGACATGGGCGTCCCGGGTGGCGATGTAACGCCGGACGTATTCCCGGTGCTGTTCTTTGTGGGGCGGGGGAATAATAATGCTGAGGTCTTGGCCCATGACTTCGTCCCGGGAGTAACCGAAGATGTTTTCGGCGCCCTGGTTATAGCCGACGATGATATGGTCTTCGTTGATGGTGATGATGGCATCGGCGGCGCTGTCGATGACATTGGCCTGGATCTCCCCGGTGAAGCAGCTCTGCTCCAGTTGGGTCAACATCTCCCGGACCACCGGCACGGCCCGGCTGCTGACGACCGGGCAGTCTCCGGCGATTTCCTGCCAGTCGGGGTTGCCGGGGTCGGGCTCCCGGGCATCCAGGATCAGGTGGAAGGGCTTCTCCGCCAAGGTTTCCCAGACCTGGGCACAGGCCGACGGCGACAGGCCTTTGGGCAGACCCACCAGGACCGTCTCGATCTGCGGGCAGATACCATGGTGCACCGCTTGGGTGATCACCCGGTGTTCAATCTGCGGCTGGGTTTGCAGCAGGGCGACGCGGAACGTTTCAGGCAGAGTCATCAATCTTCCTCATAGCGTTTGAACACCAGGCTGGCGTTGGTGCCGCCGAAGCCGAAGGAATTGGACAGGGCATACCGCAGGGGCACCTCCACGGGCGTCTGGCGCACCAGATTCAGGCCGGCACACTCCGGGGCAGGCCGGTCCAGGTTGATGGTAGGCGGGATGCGGCCTTGCTGCAGGGACAGACAGACGAAAATGGCCTCCACCGCCCCGGCTGCACCCAGCAGGTGCCCGGTCATGGATTTGGTGGCGCTCACCAACGGCAGACCTTTCCTGCCCCCGAAGACCTGTTGCAAGGCGGCGGCTTCATTGCGATCCCCCGTGGGGGTGGAAGTGGCATGGGGATTGACGTAATCAATCTGCCCCGGCTCCAGGCCGGCGTCCAGCAGCGCCATGCGGATGCAGCGCACGGCGCCGTTCAGGTCGGGGTCAGTGATGTGCCGGGCGTCGCCGGTCATGCCGAAACCGACGATTTCGGCCAGGATATCGGCCTGCCGCCGGCGGGCATGCTCCAGTTCTTCCAGGATGAGGATGCCGGCCCCCTCGGCCATGACAAACCCCTCCCGGTCCTGGTCAAAAGGCCGGGAAGCCTCGGTGGGGCGATCATTGTAATGGGTGGCCAACGCCCCCATGCGGTAAAAGCCGCAGACGGTCAAAGGGGTGATGGCCGCCTCGGCGCCACCGGCAGCCATCAGATCGGTCTCACCCAACTGCACGGATCGATAGGCGGCGCCGATGGCGTGCGCCCCGGCCGCACAGGCAGTGGCCAAGGCTACGTTCGGCCCCTGGGCCTGAAAGCTGATGGAGACGTTGCCTGCTGCCAGGTTGGGAAGGAGCTTGGGGACAGTGAAGGGCGAGACTTTCTTCACGCCGTGGTTGAGGAGGTTTTCGTATTGCTCCTCCCAACTGCTCACCCCGCCCATACCGCTGGCGATGATGATGCCCATCCGTTCCGGGTCCTCCTGGTCCAGCTGCAGCCCGGAGTGGTTCACCGCCTCCAGGCTGGCCGCCAGGGCCAGTTGCGAGTACCGGTCAGTATATTTTATGAGCTTGTGATCCTCTTTGGAAGGATTTTTCTTGCGCGCCAGCAGGATTTCTTTCAGGTCAAACTGTTTCACTTCGCCGGCGATCAGAGGGAAATCCTCCGGGGCCCGGAAGCGCTGCCGGAATTGGGCCACATCCCGGGCGAAGAGGGTGATGGGGGCGATGCCCGATTCCCCCCGCAGCATCCGGTCCCACACTGTGGGCACATCGTTGCCCAAGGGGGTGATCAGCCCCATACCGGTTACCACTACCCGGCGCATTCTCACGGTAGTTTCTTTTGCCATGTACACTTCTCCTGGATTTCTGCTCGGAGGCGGAATACAATAAGCTTATCCCCTCCGGTCACCGCCCCCGGCCGCCAGCTGACTTCCCCGTGGCCGAGCGGCGGTCGCCGGTGTGCCCGGCTCGCCGAGAGGCCGTGGTCTGGAGGGCAAAACATCACCAGCGTAGAAGAGTATGACGACTCAGGTAGAAATCATTTCCAATACCGAATTCGTGGCCCTGGTGGATACGTTCGCCGACGAGCTGCTGGACCTCTGCCAATTTTTCGTTTCCGAAGCGCACACTACCCTGCCGGATACGGAACGTCTGTTCGCCCGCTTGACCTATGCCTCCAAGCTGGTGGAGGACCTGTTGGATTACCATGGTGCCAAGAATAACCAGCAGTGGTACCGCTATCGGGAATTGGTGGCCTCCATTCTGAATTTTTCCGCCGCGGCCTTCACCATGAAGCACATTGTCAGCCGCATCAGCTTCTATGACATCGGCGCGGAAAAAGATTTCATTTTTGCCAGCCAATTGGTGCACCGCTTCCTGATTAACACCCTGACCAATCTCTGTCAAGAATTGATTACGGAAACTAAGCAGATGGGTTTGAAGCTGTCTCCCTCCTCCTTGAGCCGGGAGCAGTTTGCCAATCTGTCGTCCAACCGTTTCCTGGAGTTCAACATCCTCCCCCAGGACCTCTATGACGTCCGCCAGCACATCGTCCGCATCACCACGGCCTACCTGAATATCGCCCGGGACTTCGAAGCGCTGGGTTTTTACAAGCGGTTCCCGCCCGAGGAATTGCCGGCGGTCATTCCGGCCCGCATTAATGAGGAAATCCTGCGGAAATTCGAGATGATTATCCATAATCTGCAGTCCTCCTATGACACGTACATCGGCCGGGACGCCAGCCGGAGCGATGGTTCCACCTTTAAAGCCCTGCGGGACCATATCTCCATCTCCCTGCACCTGCTGGAATTGAGCGGCCGGCTGGCCCATTATTTTGAGCGCCACCTATATGATCTGGGGCGCAGCGGCATCTACATGGAAGTGCAGGAATCCCTGGCGCGGTTGATACAAACCGGTTTTCTCTTGGATGCCATCATCAATTACGCCGTCTATTTCTGCAATACTTTCCTGGTGCGGGGCAAGGTATTGGCCCAGAGTCTCCTCAATCAGCACATCGAGCATGATGAGATAACCGTGGGCGTGCCGGTAAAACTGGGCTTCCACAGCCGACCCTGCATGCTGGTGGCCAAAATCGTCCAGCACTACGGGGGACAGGTGGAGATGATCGTCAACGGCGATCACTTTGACGCCAGCTCTATCTTGGACCTGCAATGGGCCGGCGGCAAGGTGCAGCGGGAGAATCTTTCCCAGGTCAAATTCAGGGGAGACGCCCGCGCCCTGGCCGACATCGTCATCCTGGCGGGGATCAATTACGGCGAAGATACCATGGGCAAGGGCATCCCTCTGCCGCCGGAACTCTCCTACCTGCGATGATCGAAGCTACCATCCAGATCGAGTGGTACAGCGGCCACACCCTCTATGACCAACCTCGGCGCCTTTCCTGGGGCGGCCAAACCCAGGAGGTGCTGGCGGTACTGTCCCGGGGCAGCTCCCCCCAGGGCGCCTTCCTGGAAATCCTCACCACAGACCGGCGCTGCTACCGCCTGGAGTTCGACGCTCATGCAGGGGTGTGGCATTGTTGGCCCAGCGGCTGACCGGTGGGTAAAATAAATTCTTCACTAACCGCAAACTTTGAGTTTACATTTTGGTCCGCTTTGCGGTAAACTGCATGCTGATATACTTCTGAGCAGTTTCTGCTCCACTCACCCTTAGGCCTGAAAGCGAGGCTAGCCATGAAAGAGAATCACCAGACAAAGATTAATGGTCAGTATATGCAACGGCTGTATTCCTTTTATTCACCTTTTTATGATTTCGTTTTCGGCAAAGTGTTGGAGCCCGGCCGCCGGGAGGCCTTCAAATACCTGTCCAACCGGCCGGGGCAGAAAATCCTGGAAATCGGCATCGGCACCGGTACCAGCATCCCCCTCTATCCGCCCCACAGCCACATCGTCGGCATCGATATCGCCGAAGGCATGATCAAAAAGGCCAAGCAGCGGCTGGCGGCCAAACAGAACGGCCACATCGTCGAACTGCACGTGATGGATGCCTGTAATATGACCTTTCCGGACAATAGCTTCGATGCCGTCATGGCGTCGTATGTCATCACCACCGTGCCCAATCCCCTTCAACTGTGCCGGGAAATCCTGCGAGTAGTGCGGCCCGGCGGCCAAGTCATCGCGGTGCAGCACTCCCGGGGCGAAAACGGCCACCTACTGGAGCGGGCCAAAGATGTCCTGGCCCCCTTGTTCGTGCGCATCGGCTTCACCACGGATCTGGATGTCCTGAAGGTAATGCGGGAAGCCGGGATGCACATCGAACACGTCTGCAACTGCAACATCTTCCACCTCCATCGGCTGATCATCGGCACCAAGCAATGAGGCCGGGCCTCTGGTCGCCCCGGAGCCGCCCGGCAGACAATCGCCGAGGCGCTTTCCGGCAAACAGACCGGGGGGTGGAGTCCCCGCCCCCCCGGAATCCCTCCCCCAACCCTGACGGCGGCGTTACCCTTCGCCGGACAGGAGCACAGGCAATAATCCGCATCAGGGGGCGGCGCCGGCCGATACCCTGACCGGGGCCGGGCCCAGCCATGATGTCGCCGCTGGGCAGGGAAGGTCAGCCCCGGCGCAGGAGGCAGAGGTGACCAGCGATTTTGTGTGGCAGGAGCAGTATGATCCAGGTGTGCCCAGGACCATAGAGATCCCGGATCTGTCCCTGCCGGACCTATTATACCGGTCTGTCCAGAACTTCCCGGGCAAGCCCGCCGTCATCTTCTTCGGCAAGACGATCACCTATCAGCAGCTGGCCAATGCGGTGCTGCGGACTGCAGCCGGGCTGGCTGGGCTGGGTCTGGAGGCCGGCCAGACCTTGGCCCTCATTCTGCCCAACTGCCCGCAGACGATCATCGCCTATTATGCCGCCATGCATCTGGGCGCCCGGGTGGTCATGGTCAATCCCCTGGCAGCTCCCCGGGAAATCCAGACGCAACTGCAGGGCACCGACGCTCGCCTGGCGGTCGTCCTGGATCAGCTGGCCCCCAAGGTCCAGCCGCTCCGGGAGCACCTGCCGTTGCAGCACCTCATCGTGACGTCCCTGGCCGAAGTGCTGCCGCTGCCCCTCAAGGTGGTCTACCTCTTCAAGTCCTGGCGCCAGAAACAGCAGCTCGGCGCCCGCCGGCAATTGCAGCAACTTCCCTTTGCCCGCCTGCTGGACGCCTCCCCCGCCGAGGCCCCGCCACCGGCCGCCCGCAGCCAGGATATTGCCGTCTTGCAATACACCGGCGGCACCACCGGTGTGCCCAAGGCGGCGATCCTGAGCCACCGCAATCTGGTGAGCAATGTCCTGCAGATCAATGCCTGGCTGCAGCACTGCCGGCCGGGGGAGGAACGGATTCTGGCGGTGCTGCCGTATTTTCACGTCTTCGGCATGACCGCCGGCATGAATTGGCCCCTCAACCTGGGCGGTGCCATTATCCTCCTGCCCCGGTTTGACGCCACCTTGGTCCTGAAAACCATTCACCGGCAGCGGCCGACGGTCTTCCCGTCGGTCCCCACCATCTTCATCGCCCTGTTGCACCATCCGGACCTGTTGCGGTATGACCTCACCTCGCTGTGGGGCAGCATCAGCGGTTCGGCCCCCCTCCCCCGGGAAGTCCAGACCCGGTTCGAGTCCCTGACCAAAGGCCGCATCATCGAGGGCTATGGCTTGACCGAGACTTCGCCGGTGACCCACCTCAACCCCATCGGCCGGGGCGGTAAACCGGGGAGCATCGGCTTGCCGTTTCCCAACACCGCATGCCGCATCGTTGACCCTGAAACGGGGTGTCGGGACCTACCCTGCGGCGAAGTGGGGGAGCTCATCCTGCGGGGCCCCCAGGTCATGTCGGGTTACTGGCAGAATCAGGCTGAGACGGATCTGGCCATCAGGGATGGCTGGTTCTATACCGGCGACCTGGCCAAGATGGATGAGGAGGGTTATTTCTACATCGTCGACCGCAAGAAAGACCTGATCATTGCCAGCGGCTTTAACATCTACCCTCGGGAAGTGGAGGAGGTGCTGCACCAGCACCCTGCGGTGCAGGAGGCTGTGGTCTTCGGGGTGCCCGAATCTTACCGGGGCGAGACCGTCATGGCGGTGATCGTCCCCAAGGCCGGCGCCCAGGTCACCGCCGAAGAGATCATCTCCTTCTGCCGGGAACGCCTGGCCGCCTACAAGGTGCCCACCATCATCGAATTCCGCCCGGAACTGCCGAAAACGCTGGTGGGCAAGGTCCTGCGCCGCCATCTGCGCCAGGAGGCTGCGGCCCGGCAGTGTCCTCCTACCCCCGGCACATCATCCTGAGGGGCCGCTAAACGCTACTGCCCCCCACCGGTCGGTCCCGCAAAATGCGACCTCTACCCCGGTAAGAATATGGCCGGCGCCTTGACTGTCGGCGGTTTTGGCCCTATGATATACTAAAAAATCGTGAAAAGACCACTGGCTTTGCATTGACAATCCTTGCAGGAGGAGACGTATGTCCAACCAGATCAAGACCGTGTTGTTGCTGGGTGCGCTCACCGGCCTGATCTTGTTTTTCGGCAAGCTCATCGGCGGCACCCGGGGTATGCAGATAGCCCTGATCATCGCCGCGGCCATGAATTTTTTCAGCTACTGGTTCTCCGACAAGATCGTGCTGCGCATGTACGGCGCCCAGGAAGTGAGTGAGGCTGAGGCGCCCCAACTTTATGCTATGGTGGCGGATCTGGCCCGCCAGGCGGAGATCCCCATGCCCCGGGTCTACATCATCCCCGAAGAGAGCCCCAACGCCTTTGCCACCGGGCGCAATCCGGAACATGCCGCAGTGGCCGTCACCCAGGGGATCCTGCGCCTCCTGACCCCCACTGAGCTTAAGGGGGTCTTGGCCCATGAGATCGGCCATGTGCGCAACCGGGACATCCTCATCCAGTCCATCGCCGCCACCCTGGGTGGGGCCATCATGGTGCTGGCCGATATGGTCCGTTGGTCCGCCATCTTCGGCGGCAGCCGGGACAGTGAGGAGGGCGGCGGCAATGCCTTGGCGGGTCTGCTCTTTGCCTTTCTGGCCCCCATCGCCGCCATGCTCATCCAGATGGCCATCTCCCGCTCCCGGGAATACATCGCCGACGAAACCGGCGCCCGGCTCTGCCACAATCCCGAATCCCTGGCCCGGGCCCTGGAGAAACTGGCCTACGGTTCCCAGCAGATTCCCATGGAGGCCAATCCGGCCACGGAAAACATGTTCATCGTCAGCCCCCTCACCGGCGGCGGCCTCATGAGCCTGTTCAGCACCCACCCTCCCATCGAGGAGCGGATCGCCCGCCTGCGGGCCATGCGCTTCAGTTAAGCAGCGTAACCTTCACTACTGCCCTCTTGCGGGTTGTGGAAAAACTCCCTGCCATAATTGGTGGTGGTAGGATATCCCTAAGTAGGCTTTTGGCGCCGCCAAAAGCGGCCGTTGCGAGTAACTGGCCGGCGGAGAGAACTTCGCCGGCCTTTGTCTGGGCATGCCGATGTGGGACAGGCTCTTGTGCCGCTGCCGGTGAGCGGCGCTGTTATGGCCTTGAGAATCTCCAACCACGATCGTCGGTGTTCCCCTTGACAGGCGGGAGATAATAATTACTGTTTGAAAAAACCAAATGGGAGGCGATATGGCTGGCGTCCAGATAGAACGGGCTCCGGGTGGATTTCAAGTGGACGGCTTGATCCTGCAGCGGGGCAAATGCGGCTGTGGTGGTTTGGGGGGCGATTGCTGCTTTACCTACTCCAAGGTCAAGAAAGACGGCAATCGGCTGGTATACGAAGGCAAGGCCACCGCGCCGTCAACCAGCAACAACTTTGATTGGGGCTACGTAGTCCGCAAAGGAGAGGTGGAAGTCCAGGTTGATGTCCAGGATACCCATGACCCCATCCCCTATTTCGCCGGCCACTATCCCCCCAAGTTGGAAGAATGGGTGGCCAAAGGTTGGGAGGTCGTCTCCCAGTACGAACGGCCAGCGGCGGCCTGAACAGGCCCCAAACATTGATCTGCAGCCCGTAATCCCATCGGACTGAGTGAAACCTATTGAGAGGAGTTTTCCTTATGTGTCAAAGCTGTCAAGCCCACCAAACCAAACCGGAAGCTGCGGAACCGGTGCAGTACTACTGCGCCCAATGCAATGCCCTGAAAGAGGCGCCCAAGGGGGCCCCCAAACCGGAGTGCTGCGGTAAAAAAATGCAAGAAGTTGACTGAGGTTCCGCTGTTTCGCCCTGTCAACCGGTCTCTTCCGGCTCGGCGCCGCTTGACAGGGCGTTAATCTGTGGTAACATAATAAGCAGCACATGTCCGGGCGATTAGCTCAGTTGGATAGAGCGTTGGTCTCCGGAACCAAAGGTCAGGTGTTCGAGTCACCTATCGCCCGCCAAGGAATTTCAAGGGGTCGGATATGCATCCAACCCCTTTTTTTCTTGTCCCAGCACTCGCAGGCGGTTGAAAAACTCACTACCATATTCGATGGTGTGCCGTTGGGGTTGGGGGAGGGGTTG
>FWPV01014388.1_pt1 | contig 11627 bp, 7 predicted proteins | sample 2228371 | NCBI WGS metagenome assembly FWPV01 (sample SAMEA103939776, study PRJEB20133) | metagenome | reverse complement strand
TAGAATAAAAAATACTTTATTAGTTGAACGGAAAAAGGAAATAAATTATATATTTTTGATCGCTATGTACCTGATTATTAATTAATATATATTTAAAAATTAATGACGTAATCTCGCATTCTTTTTTTACTATTATCTTTATGTCATACTTTGAAGATTTTAAAAGAATTTGATTTCCTATTTTATATTTTAAAAAAGCCCTTGTTTTTTTATCTGTTATTTCCAAATGTCCTTCTATCAAAGGTTCGGTTTCAATAAAATAGTATCCTTCTTTCAATTCAAGGTCGGAAATAGAATATTGCTTCTCTGGTGTTAAAAATACTTTAAATTTTTTGTCTCTTTTTGAAAAATATACAGGTATTCTTGCATTATCACTTAAAAAATATGCAGGAATATTAATATAATTCTCATTTTTAATTATACCGGTTTTTGAACTTTTTTTATTAACCCATATAATTGAACCTGTTTTTTTGTTATTTTTTTCAATTCTAAAATAAACTGCGAAATAATCTGTCTTAAATTCTTCTGTTTCAAACATTTGAACTTCACTTGTATAGCAGGGTCCCATACTACCCCATGGTCCGCAAAAGAAAATTATATCAGGATGTCTTGCTAAAACATAATATCCATCTCCAAATCCATGACCTATACGTCTATCTAATATATTTTTCTTTGAATATCTTGGAATATAATAATCATTAAGTCCTAAAGTATCTATAACAGGTAAATCAGACCAGTATGGAATACAACCTGCCGCTGCTGTTGCAATTAATGGCTTTTTATTTTCAAAAGCATTTTTCAACATCAGAGCAATTTCTCTTCCGTCCCATTCCCATGTTTCTGCTTTTGCCGCTTTCATCATTTTATTTTCAATTTGTACTTTCAAATAAAAAATCAAAAAAATAAATAATAACGGATAAATGATATATTTGACATTATTTTTCTTGTTTAGTTTCGCTGAAAATTCGTTAAGACCAAATAAAATCAGAAAACTCATAATTACGACTATTATATTAAAATGCCTGAAAGCTGGAAAAATATCTCCACCAATGCTGATTATATACAATATCCATATTATTAAAGAAATGATAAGCAATGATATTTCTTTGAATTTTTGTTTGTTAAAAAAAATCATAAATACAAAAAATATTGCGGGAATCATTGATTTAAATGCTATTAAAATATAATCAACTCCATTTTTTAAAATAATACCACTTATTCCGAGTTTTATATATGCCGGATTTGGAATAATATCATTATAATAAATAATCCTGAAAATCAATTGTGCAGTTAATAAAATTAAAGATGGTAATAAAAAAGTAAATATTAAAAAAATATTTTTTTTATTTAATAAAATTATAAATGCAAAACATAAAACAAATAAAAAGCTGTCCGGCCTTGTAAGGCACATTAAACCAAGAAAAAACCCTGGTTTTATAACATTAATAAAATTAACTGTTTTATTGTTTAATATATCAATCATATAATAAAAAGATAACGCAAACAAAAAATTTAATAATGGCTGTTCCAATCCACCAACAGACCATGTTGCAATTATTCCGGAGAAAGAATAAAACAACAATGTAATAATTATCGGGAAGTAATTTGTTTTATTATTTTGATTTATTTTTTCAAATGTTTTTAATAATAAAAACAAAACCGCTATATTAAATCCAATGCCTGATAATCTTACAATAAAAATTAAATCAAGTTTAAATAATCCTAAAAACGCAATCAAAAGTATCCATAAAAGATTGGTGTAACCCTCTACAGGAATTCCATCCGTCCATGTAAGCCCCTTCCCTTGCAATAATCTTTTTGCATATTGTAAAGAAATTAAAGCATCATCAGACAGAAATGAAGAGTAATATAATGAATGAAAAAGTAAAACAAACGAAGAAATAAGGAATAATAAATATTTAACTATATTAAATTTATCTAGGAACGGCGGAAATTTCTTTTGAATACGGACTTTCCTTATCATCCTTACCTACTGTGGTTACAACAAAATAACAACGTAAACCACTTTTTAAAGGTGTCACCTTTAAATAATATCTTGTTGGGGGGATGGGAGTTTTTGACAATTTATAATATTTTCCACCTGGTTTATAACTCATATAAACATTATATCCCTTTATTTTACTTTGATCTACTTTTTCAGGAGCAGACCAGGTAACAGTAATTTCTTTTTTACCTGGTTTTAATTTTACAACTTTTGGTGGTTTATTAACTACGGGAGTTGGAGTTGGAGTTGGCTGTCCTACATTTATATTTAAACCTATCCTGTGCGATTGTCCAAGAATACCATAAGGTATAAAAGCATAATCCAAAGATACATCTACACCATCAAAATTTTTTGATACTCCAAATCCAGTTGTAAGTCCTGCAAGGCCTCCTAAATCACTTATAAAATTCTGCCCATTAAACCTGTAGCCAAGCCGTGGCGTGAAATTAATATCACTAACATTAAATGAATATTCAATTCCCGTATGTAGCTTAAATGGCATATTTGCCGGTTGAATTGAATAAATACCGTCCAATGCAAATACAAATTTATCCCTGGGGTCCTGTTCTGATGTAAAAAGACGCGGTACTTTATAACATATTCCGAATTTTAAATTCAAAGGAAGCGGAGCATCAGGTGCTCCTTCTACCTGATTCATCTGCATAAAAGTAACATTCTGAAAAACAATTCCAACATCAAATCCTCGGACATTTGTATTTGATAAAATTCCTACATCCATAGCAGGAATCCATCCCTGCTCACTGGCAATCTTCTGGTTTATAACCTTTATTGTTGCTCCAACAGCAAACATCTTTGCTGCTTGCCAGCTATATGATAATCCTATGACAGCTCCGCCAGCACCCTGAAATTCCGAACCAAAACGCCTTTTATACTCTTCATAACTATATGAATAAGAACCATCTTCATCTTCTTTCGTTACTTCAATATCACTTACCCTGACAAGTAATGCAGTTATTCCAATAGTCCCCCATATATCAAGACCAAGTTGTGTTGCAGGAAAACCAACAGCTAAATACTCATAAGAAGTATCGCCAAAATTCTGATTATGCATAAATGCAAACTGCGGATTTTCCACTTTTACAAGATTACCCGGATTCCACCACGCAGCATCCACATTATCAACAACAGCAGTATATGCTTCTCCCATACCTGATGGTCTTGCACCAACCCCTAAATTTAAGTATGGCGAAGCAGTCACACCACCATATTCGGCAGAAAATAAGTTTGTACTAACTAATATTAATAATAAAAATAGTATATTTTTTTTCATATCACTCTCCTGAATTTTTATGGCCTGTAAACAGGGTCGCAGTTATAACAAACAATTATTCTTAAAACCCTCGTATTGCCTGCTGGGTCTTCAAGGACCAGATAATAAAGTCCTGAAACAACACGGGACCCATTTTTATTAAGTCCGTTCCAGGCAAATCTCCTGTCCACACTATTAAAAACTCCATCTTTTACCAGTGTGCCATCCATTGCATAAATATAAATTTTTGTTTTGTCTGGCACATTATCAACATAAAACATTCTGGAACCTTTATCAGGATTGTATGGATTGGGATAAACATGTGCCTGAGCAATATCTTCAGCAGGTGGTGGTGTTGTAGCAGTAAAAGTAGGAGTAGATGTAGGACTTTGTGAAGGGGTGGTATTAGTAGGCCATCCACCAGGTGGAGGTGTCCATGTAGCAGTTGGAGTAGGCGGTTTGGCATTAACCCATCCACAATACTGTGGCACATCATCAAGTAATGATTCGTGGTAAGTGGCGTTTATGGTATTTAATTTTTGGAAATCAGCACTTGTTGCAGGTCCATTATTAAGAACAAGAACTTTATAACAATATGTATTTCCGCCTGGGCAAGTCGTATCAGTTATATTATTTACAGCATATGAACTAACAATGCCTACCGCTACATACGGGTGGCCGCCACCAGGCGAATTTAAAGACCTATAAATATGGTACCCTGTTATTGGTATTCCAGGCGTTGGGACTGGATTAGATGGATAATCCCATGAAATTAACGCACCCATTATACCTGTTCCCTGACCTGCTGTAGAAATATTTACATTTGTTGGTGACCCATATTCAGGCAAAGCATCAGATGCTCCAAGCGTTAAATAGTCATAATATATTATAGCTTGCCGAGAACCAGATGGATGAGTTTCGCTCAATGGAGGAGTTAATGGGAAATTAGAAAAATTTGTGTGAATAGCATTTATTCTAAATCCATTTATATTATGAATATCTAAATAATTACCCGTTATTAAATCATATTGATTTCTTATATAATTTAATGATGCTGTCCAATGTATATCCCAGATTCCTGAGTCAACCGGTTTCAATACAACAGAACCGGGATTTATTGTAACTCCATTATTATCGTATATTGATGCTGATTGTGTTATCATTGTTGATGATTGATTCTTGCATTCATTATTGTAAATATAAAATCTAACATAATCATAACATGACCAATCATATGGATTTCCAGAGCACCCTTGATTTTCAAAATATGTTGAAGACAAATATATATATTGCTGGCTTCCCGAGCTATTACCAGTCCATGTTATTCTTAAATAACCAGTCCCATATTTAGCAGATGGAGTACAATTTTCAGTTTCCCAATTTAAACTAATACCAGGCGGTGTATAAGGTGATGGTGCATATCCCTGCCACGCAGTATAATCATTATGAGAGTCAGCTGGTGGGCCGCTTGTAGGGCATGTTCCTTGTGAAGGTCCCTGCATTGCATTAACTAAGTTTGGTCCATAAACAAAAGGTGGATAACAGTTTTCAGCGCCAGGAGTATATGCATTTAGTATATTTATCCCAGAATTATTATGAAATAGTTGAAGTATCATTAACACAAATAAAACCGAAAGGATTACCAGAATATTTCCTATTATTTTTCTCATAATGTCTCCTTTCATTTCCCGATCTTAATTAAATTATATTTAATTATTTAAATAATGTCAATGAAATTTATTATTTATATTGGAAAAAAATTTGAAAAGTTTCATATCAAATCTTTATTATAATGTTAAATTTTTAACACTTTATTATAATAATCTATAGTTTCTTTTAACCCTTTTTCTAAATTCCATTTTGTTTTAAATCCAAGATACTTCTTGGCTTTGCTTAAATCCGCTTTTCTCCTTTTATAACCTTCCGGTGCATTTAAATTGTGTTTTATTTTAACTTTTTTACCTGATAATTTTATTATTAAATTGACCAATTCATTAATTGTTATTTCCTCTTCACTTCCTAAATTAACAGGATCTGCTACTGGATATTTTTCCATTGCAAGTAACATTCCATCCACAGCGTCTCTAACATATAAAAAAGAACGCGTCTGATTGCCACTGCCTAATATTTCCACAATACCATTTTTTGCATTAAAAATTTTATTAATTAAAGCAGGTATTACATGAGCTTCCTTTATATCAAATTTATCTCTGGGTCCATAAGCATTATATGGCCTGACAATTGCAACTTTTGTATTATATTGCTTCTGTAGCATTTTACCCGCAATTTCAAGTGCTCTTTTTGACCAGCCATATCCTTCGTTTGTTTCCTCAGGAATACCTTTAAATCCTTCTGTCTCTGGTGTTGGAATGATTGCATCCCTTGGATAAACACAGGCAGAACTAACTAATAATACATTTTTTATTTTATTAATTGAAATTGCTTTTATGACATTTGCTAAAATTAAAATATTATCAATATAAATATCAGACATATATTTTAAATTATAACTTATACCACCTACTTTTGCTGCCAAATGCATTAAAATATCAAAATTTTTTATCTTTTTTAAACATTGTTTATAATCAAAAAAATCTATTTTTAAAAATCTTATTTTGTCCTTTTTATCACTATATTTTAAATATCCTATGTTTAAATCTCCGCTTGTTACAATTGCTTTTTTTTCTACAAGTCTTTCACATAAATGTGATCCTATAAAACCACCTCCACCTGTTACTAAAACTCTTTTGCCAGTCCAAAAATCAGACATTTATCTCATCTCCTTAGTTATCTCAAAATTTCTTCAAAACATTTTCCAATATATTCTATATCTTTATCAGTAATATATTGATGACAACCGATATAGAAGCCATTTGCGCCTATATATTCTGCTACTGGTAATTTTCCGACATATTTTTCTTTCAAATAACTATAGGCAGGTTGTTGAGTTGGAATGCATCCAAACAAAGGCCGAGTCTCAATGCCTTTTGCTTCTAATTCCTTCCTTATCCTGAATCTTGAAATTTTTTTATTATCTTTAATCACAACTGGATATGCAAGATAACTAATATCAGCGGAATACATTGGTAATTTTAAAGTATCAGAAAACTTTTCTAATCTCTCATTTAATTTTTTTACATTTTCTGATCTTTTTTTAATAATATCATCCATTTTTAATATTTGAATTAATCCCAGCGCTGCCTGAAACTCCATTGTTTTAAAATTATAACCTATATAATTATGTGTAAATCTCGGATCATTATCAAGTTCATCCTCTGGTTGATGTGAACAAAATCCCTGTTTTCTTGTACACTCAAGACAATCACATATTCTTCCATTTGCTTTTATTGACCGCACTAAACTGGCTATGTTTTTATCATCAGTAACTATTGCGCCCATTTCTCCAACCTGAATATTATGTGCAATATAAAAAGAATAATCAGCAATAATTGAAAATGTTCCTGTATTTTTACCATTTATTTTTGTTCCATGCGCCTGAGCTGTGTCTTCAAATATCAGTAAATCATATTTTTGGGCTATCTCATTTATTTTTACCATATCGCATGGATATCCCATAAGGTGCACAGGTAAAATTAAAGAAATGTCTTTTGTATCAGAATTAATTAGTAATTTTTCTATATTCTCAGGAGTAACGTTAAAATTATCATCGGATATATCAACAAATACAGGTTCTAACCCACATAAAACAATAGCATTTACAGTAGCAATATATGTTAAGGGTGTAGTAATTACCTTTGAACCTTTTTTTATCTTTCCAGAATATATCAATGCAATCAATCCAGCAATAAGTGCTGATGTCCCTGATGATAAAGCAACACAATATTTCACGCCAATTTTTTTGGCAAATTCCATTTCAAACTTTTTTACATATTTTCCTTCTGAAATTCTACCACTTTCTAAAACTTCATTTATAATCTTTTTTTCTTCTTCGCCTATTCTAAAATCTCCAACTGTAATCATCTAACCCTCTATAATTAATTTATAAAATTTCTTCTGGTCTACTATTTTTCAATAACTCTAAATCACCATCAACCATCATATGGACAAGTTGCTTAAAAGTAACTTCCGGTCGCCAGCCTAATTTTTTTCTAATTTTTGAACTATCTCCAACAAGTGTATATACTTCTGCTGGTCTGTATAGACTCTTATCTATTTTTACATATTTTTTATAATCAAGGCCAACATATGAAAAAGCAATATCTAAAAATTCCCGAACAGAATGCGCTTCTTCAGTCGAAACAACAAAATCCTCGGGTTCTCTTTGTTGTAAAATCATCCACATAGCTTTCACATAATCCCCGGCAAATCCCCAATCTCTTTTTACATCTATATTCCCCATTTTTAAATCTTTTGCTAATCCAAGTTTAATTTTTGCAACATTATAAGTTATTTTTCTTGAAACAAATTCAAGTCCACGCCTAGGTGATTCATGATTAAAACAAATACCGGAGCAGGCAAAAATGCCAAAACTCTCCCTGTAATTTACTGTTATCCAGTGTCCTGTCCCTTTGGCAATGCCATAAGGACTTCTCGGATAAAATGGCGTATTTTCATTTTGTGGACTTTCCCTTACTTTTCCAAACATCTCACTTGATGATGCCTGATAAAATTTTATCTTTTTATCAATGAGTCTTATTGATTCTAAAACATTAATAACACCCAGTCCGCCTATATCGACAGTAGAATATGGGGCTGCCCATGAAGCCGGGACAAATGACATTGCTGCAAGATTATATATTTCATCAGGTTTTATAAGTTTAACCGCCTTATAAACCGATGCCATATCCTGAATATCAGCGGTTATTATTTCTATTTTATCTTTTATATGTATAATTCTATTTAAATTCGGATTTGAAACACGCCTTGCAATACCATATATTTTATAATTCTTTTCTAGCAAAAATTCTGATAAATATGACCCGTCCTGTCCTGTAATTCCTGTAATTAATGCAATTTTTTTCTTTGCCATTTAACACCTCATTTTTTAAATAATTCTTTTATTAATACTTCTGATATTTTTAATCCTGTTGGAATTGATTTGGCTTTTGATTTCCCACCTATTCTTTCCCCTTCAATCGTTGGTATTTCTTTTATTTTATATCCGTTTTTAAGAGCCTTTATTGATGCTTGAAATTCTATTGCAAAACCTTCTGCTGTTAAATTAAGTTGCAATAATTTTTCCCTTTTAAAACCGCGAAATCCATTGATAGTATCTGTTATATATACTCCTGTTCTATTAAAAAAAATATTTACCAATAATGTAAATAATTGATTTGCCCATTTTCGTAGAGGGAATAATTTTCCGTCTTCTTCATTTTTTGAACCCTTCATAAATCTTGATGCGATTACCATATCAGCACTATTTTCTAATTCAAAAAATATTTTTTTTATATCATCTGGATTTTCATTTCCATCCAACCCAAAAAATACAATTAAATCACTTTTTGAAATATTTGCAGCCATTAAAAAAGCAACACCGCGCCCCTTTTTTTCCTGAATATAAACTGGAATATCTTTTTCTTTGAAAAATTCAATCGTTCCGTCAGTTGAACCCGGGTCAATTACAAAAACTTCGTCAAAATCTTTTGGTACTTTATCAAATAATGCTTTTACTGCATCTATTTCATTCCATGTTAATATTACCAAGCATCTTGTCATTTTCTATCTCCTATGATAAAAATCAATATGGTGTAACCCAGTCAAAAGGTAAAATTTTTTCTTTATCCTCTCCATGCATTTTAACATAAATACAATAAACTTTCATTGATGGCACATCACAATAAAACTGATAATCTACTCTCAATTTATAGTTTTTGTTATTTTCAAGATAAAGAGTTTTATTTACTTCCGGATTTTCTTTATTAGCAAAATTACAAAATATCAATTCGTTATTAATAAAAATACGGCCAAAAATATAAGGACTGATTGTGAACTCGTATAAGCCATTAGCCGGGACATGTAATATTCCTTCTGCTTTTATTGAAAACGGACAATTCATTTTCAAATAACCAATATATTTAATGGAACTTATTTCTTGTTTTGTAAATAGTGGTATGCCATCCCAATCACTATGTTTCTCAAAATAAAAAAATCTCATACCAATCGGTTTGTGTATGGCTACAACTTTTTTTGATCCAACTAATTCTTCAGAATAAATAATGTTACCATTTTCAGCAATATTTTCTCCTTCTGATATGACTTTAAGTGGGAAAACCCCTTGATAACCATTTGGCACCAATCCTTTAACAGTAAAAAAATGAATGCCTCTATTTAATATAAAATTTTCATTGATTTTTTTAGAAACATTATCAACTAATAAAGTCCAATTTTTCCATGGTAAAATAAATTTCACATTAAAAGTATTGGCTTTGTATTCATCATCATATCTTCCAAAATTTGAATCTAATATTATTGCTCCAGAAAAGGAATTTATTTTTCCAGAGTATTTATCACCAAAACTTTCATTAAAAGCTCCAACATTTTTTCCATCATCATTTTTTAAATCATGGAATGCTAAAATATCTTCTTTAGGTATAACAACACTAACCATATAAAGATTTTTATTAAAAGGATCCGGCCAATCTAACGAAGCATATTGCTGCAATTTTTCTTGTTTGTAATAACTATGATTTACTGTATTATTTTCATATTTTTTTATAATGCAATTTGGAAATAGTTGTCTCATATAATCAGCCATTGGCTCAAGATGCGCTGGTAATGTAAATAAATAATCTTTGTTTTCATTTAATATAAAAAAACCGTCGTAACTATAAGGCGAAATATGTTTATTATCTGGATATAAAAAAATTGAGCGTGGATTCTCATCAATCAGATAATGAGGAATAATATGTTGTTTGTCTTTATTTTTACGTACTTCTTTACTCGCAAGAAAATTTATATAATCATAAGAAGTAATAGCAACAGGATGTTTCATATAAATATTAAAATAATTATTGACACCTTTTATAACAGACCAGCTTGCAAATAATATAGCGATTATAATTATTAATATAGAAATTATTTTATTATTTCGGGGATTAATCGCCAGACGTATCCTTTCAAATGCTATAGCAGCAAACAAAGACGCAACAGGATAGACCATTATTATTCTATTTGTAGTTGGATGTGCTAAGTTATCCCCACCTAAAATACCCACAAGCATTCCGGCACAAAATGCTGCAATCAAGAATGAACTAACTGGTTTCCAGAAAGATAAAACACACATGAATAAACCAATTGGAAAAAAATATTGTAAGACATAATCAAATATTGGCACATAAGCAGTTTTAAAACCCCAATAAATATCGCTTCTTATATGAAACATTTGCATATATGCAGGTAATTTGTCTTTTATTGTGTTTATATAACCAATTAACCCCTTACTTTGATTTGGATTAATATCTTTTATATAACCCCAGTATAATTCAGGGTTTTTTATAGCAACATATAAAACAGGTCCGGATACTATTAAAAATCCCAGCCAAAAAAATAAAAAATTTTTAATAGATGGAAAATTTTTTCTATTAAAAAATAATATCCATATAAACCAAAAAAGAAAAATAAAAGGAACTGTTCTTCCAGGCCAGTAAGCATGCAATCCATATCCAGCTGCTAAACCAGCACATAAAAAAATCCACCATCTATTTTTTATATATCCTGATAACAGTAATCCAAAAGCAAGTATATGAGGAAAAAAACAAATAATATGTGCTCCAACCATTCTTGAAAATATCAAAAATATTTCTGTAACAGAATATATAAATGAAAAAATGAGAGCTGTAAATGGTGATGTTAATTGTCTTGCAACAAAATAAAATACAATAACAGATATCCCTCCATATATGGCAATAGGAATTCTATAAGATGTAATATATTTACCAAATAAGTCAGCAAAAAAATACCCATTATAATAAACAAGAGATGGCCAGTAAAGTCCATCTGAAACAAATGGAATATATCCCGCTTTTTTTAATACGTTATATTGCCCTGCAATAATACCTTCATGACCAACCGCGCCAGGAGGTATATTTTCAAAATCCCAAAAACGAATTGCAAAAGAAAAAATAAAAAGTATTATAAAAGAAAAAATCTCCCATATTTTTAAATTTGCTGTTTTTTCAGATATTTCTGAAAAATCAAATAGTTTTTGATTGTGAGGTTTTGCAAAAAGTAAAAAAATTCCGGCAATAATAAATAAAACCAAAGCAACAACAGGTTCATTTTTGACTACAAACACTGCCAATAATCCAATAACCACAGTAAAACAAGAAAAAAGCGCTGATAAATATTTTTCAAAAATCGACAATATATTTTTATTTACTATAAAAAAAA
>FWPV01013123.1_pt1 | contig 11627 bp, 9 predicted proteins | sample 2228371 | NCBI WGS metagenome assembly FWPV01 (sample SAMEA103939776, study PRJEB20133) | metagenome | reverse complement strand
TGGAACATTGCTCTGGCGCTGGTGTGGGCGGCGCTGACGGGCTTTAGCGCGACCAACTTTGCCGTTGGCTTTATCCTGGGCTATGGCTTGATGGTGTTGAGCCGGCGCGCTTTTCCGCCCACTTCCTACTTTAACAAAGTGGGACAGGTGTTGCGCTTTGTGGTCTATTTCGCCTACGAGCTGATTACCGCCAATATCGAGATTGCGCGCCAGGTGCTCAGCCCGCGCCTCGACCTGCGCCCGGGCATCGTGGCCGTGCCGCTGGACGCGCAGACCGATTTGGAAATCACGCTGGTCGCCAACCTGATTTCGCTCACGCCCGGCACGCTCAGCCTGGAAGTGTCGCCCGACAAGCACGTCTTGTACGTTCACGGCATGAATGTGAGCAACCACAAGGAATTTGTGCGCAAAATCAAAACAGGGCTGGAGGCGCGCGCGCTGGAGGTGGCGCGATGAGCAACGCGCTGGCCTGGCTGCTCGATGGCGCAATGTTGTTGATAGGCCTGGCGCTGATTCTGTGCGCCATCCGCCTGACGCGCGGCCCCAGCATCGCCGACCGCGCCGTTGCGCTGGACCAAATCACGATTCAGGTGGTGGCGATTGTCATCCTGTACAGCATGCGCGTGAACGACCCGGTTTACCTGGATGCGGCGACGGTGGTCGCGCTCATCGGTTTTTTGAGCACGCTGGCTTTTGCGCGTTACATCGAGCGAGGCGCCAAGCTATGATTCAAGATATCTTGATGCTGCTGCTGGCAAGTGTGGGATTGTTTTTTATGCTGGTCGCGGCGATTGGCGTGCTGCGCATGCCCGATTTGTTCATGCGAATGCACGCGGCCACCAAAGCCTCGACGCTGGGCATCAGCGGGATTGCGCTGGCCGCGCTGGCGCACTATGCCGATTTTTCGGTGACGACCCGCGTGTTGTTGATCATTCTGTTCTTTTTCCTCACCGCGCCGGTGGGCGCGCACGCACTGGGCCGCGCCGCGTACGTGTGCGGCATTCAACTGGCGCCCCACACCAGCCGCTTTGATTTGCAGCGCGCGCGGATTTTGTGCCCCACGCGCGGCGGGCCGCCCAGCGCCGCTTTACAAGCCAAAGCCATTCAACTGGCGCGCGAAAGCGCGGGCGACCTGACTTTTCTTTATGTTATCAACCGCGAATTGGTCGAAAACGCCGACTCGCCCCGCGAAGCCCTGCGCATCCTGGCTGAATTGCGCACATTAGGGCAAAGCATCCTGGCGGCGGCGCAGGCGCAGGCGCGCGCACAAAATGTTCAAGCGCAAGGCCTGGTGCGCGTGGGCGAATTGGAAAGTGAAATCCTTCGCCTGGCGCAAGAGCAAGATATTACGCTGGTCGTGCTGGGCTATCCCGAAGCTCCGACGGCCGAGGAGCAGCATCTCGCCGAAGAGCGCGTGTGGAAACTGGCCGATGCCATTCAGACGCAATCGCACGCGCGCGTGGTGGTGGCGCGTGAAGAACTCGCTACTCTGCAATAGCCGTGACCGGTTCGATGTCGGGCGGCATACTCACCGCATGTAAAGTTCCATTCCCACCGCAGAGATTTTTCCATAGGATTCTCTGCGTTCTCTCTCGATAATCCAAATTCTGGCTGGTTTTCTGACGGCTAAAGCCGTCACTACGAACGTAGAAATTTGACCTGCTGAGACTCGTTCCGCGGTGGTCGGTCGTCCTTCGTCGGTGGTCCCTCTTGACTTGTCAGGTGAATGGTCTATACTTGCAGGGTGGTGTGTTGACCCGATGCACCCAATTTGCTTAATCAGGAGAATGAAATGGCATTACCGATGACGATTCAAGAAGTGATGGCGGCCATGCCCGGTGCATTCCGCCCCGATAAAGCGAGCGGGGTCCAGGCCCGCTTTCAATTCAACCTGACCGGCGAGGGTGGCGGCGTGTGGACCGTGACCGTTGCCGACGGTCAGTGCACTGTGCAAGAGGGTGCCACCGAATCCCCCAACGCTTTCATTGAAGCCAGCGCCGCCGATTACCTGGCCATCTCGCGGGGCGAGTTGGAACCGATGAAAGCCTTTATGAGCGGTAAACTCAAGGCCAAAGGGGATATGGCTTTGCTGTTGCGTTTTATGCAATTTTTCAACCTGACGCCATCTACTTGATGCGTTCCAGGTCGGGATTGTCGCACGGACGACGCCCGAGCTTGGGCATATCTATCCATTGACCATCCAGTTTGATGCGCACGACATCGGCGGTAAAGTCGGTATTGGTGCCGGCTGAAACGTCATTCGACATCAGGGATGAGCCTACGCCGTAGGAATCTACCGGCACGCCCAGTTTTTCAAAGCGGCGGATTTTTTCGAGGTTAAAGCCGCCCGAGACGACAATTTTGACGTTGCGGCAATAGTCTTCGGCGCGTTTCATCCAGCGTGGCGGGACGTTCCAGTTTTCCCACGCGCTATCCAGGGCCTGCCGCACGGTGAACACCAGACGCGGGGTGACGCCCAGATCGAGCATGGGGTCGCCCAGCGGGGGTACATTCACGTCGCGCATCGAGCCGCTGGTATCCAGCCGCACGCCATAGAGGATATAGCGGCGCGCCTGGCTTTCTTCGCCCCGGTCCATCAGTTCACGGTAACGCTCGAACATGGCCTGCAAGGAGCGCAGGCTATCGGTGACCGAGTCGTTGTTGAAATCCACCAATGCGATGCGCGGGACTTGGGGCGGCACCGTGGCGGCAAAAGCCAGCATGGCAGCGGCGGTATCCCCCAGGAAACAGGCGATGACGGCGTGCGGCACCGTGCCGCCGCCCGCGCCGCCCCACCAATCGCCCTGCGCATCGGTCGAGACAAAGGCGCGAAGCCGGTCGCCGTAATCCATGTTGAAACGTTGCACGGCTATGTTGTAGGCATAGCCGTCAGCGGCCTGCACCTCGTGCGCGTCGAACCGCGCCGGGAAAAACAACACCGGTTTGCCGCGGGCCGCAATCAAAGTCTGATAAACATTGGTGGCAATCCGGCTGGCGCGGCTGAGGATACCCAGCGTGGGGGTTTCCAGCAGCGCGAAATCACGGTAACGCCCGCGCACGCGCAACACCGGTTGGACGTGTTGCGGGTCGCCATCGCCGGACATGCCATGACCACGCGGCGGATAGCGCACGATGCAACCATCGTGAACCGCCCACACTTCTTCCAGTTGATCCCACGTATTGACAAAACGGCCCGCCTCATCGAAATAGCCCGTACATTCCTGCAACATGGCCAGGGCTTTATCCACGCCAACCACGACGGTCGCCCCGGGCCGGCGGGTGAACCATTGCATTTCGACCGCCATATTACCGATGTCAAGAGTCGCCGTGTCCGGTAATGGGATGCGGGGGAATTGTCCATCATAGCGGTAACCGGTGCGCGCCAGCGTGGTCAGCATGGTGTAAACGTTATCAAAATACTTGTCGCTGTACCAGCCGCGTCGCATTCGTTCGACATCCAGTTTAAAAGTATCGTTCGTCAGACGTTTGTGGTCAAAAATGCTCATGGGTTCCTCAATCTGAGTTGTACTGACCGCACGCAAAAATTTCTATTCTCACCGCAGAGACGCCGGGTTCGCAGAGGTTTTTCGATAGGGTTCTCAGCGTTCTTGGCCTATGACGCACAAACTTTCTCCTATCTTTTCCACCGCCGCGAGGTCGGTCGCTCGCTGGGGACTGAACAACACGATGAGCAAATACCCATGGTTCGGACCGGTGGCGGTCACAACCGAGCCGCCCCATTTACTGGCGGTAGGTGGGCGAAGGTCCATGCGAGTTCTCAACGCACCGCATGGTTCCAGAGGGGTTGCCTTGGATAATCCACCTGTAACACCCAGTTTCTCGATAATGGGTTGTATCTCGACCGGCGTCGGCGGAACGGTGCCGGTGAATTGAGGCGTATGGAGCACCAGCACGCGCACCGAGACCGTCTCGGTGGCGGGCGAAGTGGCTATGAGCCAGACATTCCTGGATGTGCCTGCTTTGACTTTGTTGGCTTCACTTTGCAAATAGTCGTCTCGTTTGAGCGTGGTCGAGTACACAGTGGACCAGTTTTTGTCGGTAAAATCAACCACGTTAAAAGTCTGGGGCAGCCACAGTTTGAGCTCTTGCACGTGCCACTCGCTCCAGCCGGTGGGCAGGGTCGGCGTGGGGGTGATTACAGGCGTGGGCGTCGGCGGGATAGGCGTTGGTGTGGGAAGCGGCGTTGGCGTGGGCCATAGCTCGGATGGGGTGCCGCACGCGCTCCCCAAAATCTTTTCGAGCATGGTGCGCAGCGTGGCAAAGTTGCGCGGGGTAACCACGGCCGTCATCAGATACGCACTGTGGGGAGAGGTGGCAGCCAGGACAAAGCCGCGCCAGGCGGTCGGGTCATCCAATTTTGGGGGGATGATTTCCATCTGGGTCATTTTGATTTGCACATCGCACGTGACATCGGGCACGGGCAGCGTGCGTGTATTCTTGAGGTCGCCTTCCCATCCCATTTTATAGACCAGCGGTTTCAGGTCTTCGGGTTTGGGAGATTCGTTGCCTATGAGCGAGGGCGCGCTGCTCAACATCACCCGCACCGGGGCCGGGTCAGTACGCCCCGAAACGCCCACCAGCAAGGTGTTGGTAAACGTGCCCGATTTGAACCGGCCAGCCTGCTGGCTCAGGTAACTATCTTGCAGGAGCGTTGTCGAATACACGGTTTGCCAGTCGCTCACCGAAAAGTTGACGACCTGATAAGATTCGGGGAGCCACACTTTGAGGCGATCACCGGCGACCAGCCATTCACGCCAGCCGGCCGGCGGCTGGGGCGTGGGAAAGCCGGCCGGCGCAGTGGCTTGCATGCTGATCGAGCGGGTAACGTTGGCGACGGGCCGGGCGGTAGTGGGCCGGCTGCTCAGCAAACGCGGGACGGTGACCAGGGCGATACCGAGCAAAGCCAGGATCAATACGCCACCAATCGCCAGCGGCATCCACTGGCGGGGCGACACACTGGGGCGGAGCGGCAAGGCCACCACCTCGTCTTTTTTGGGCGGGGTGACCCTGGGCAAGATATTGTCGCAGCGCGGACAACCCGGCGCGTCATCGGGAAAGCGGTACAGGCAATAAGGGCACGTGCGCATTTCCCCCTCCAATCATAGCGTTTTTCACGCAAAGCCGCAAAGGATAAAGGATTTCAATAGACATTATCGAGAATAGCGTTTTTCACCACCAAGACGCGAAGGAAAGAATTTCAACCAGGAATGCAAAGGACGCCGGGATTTCGTATTGGCGTGCTTGGCGCCTTTGCGGTGAAGAAAATGTTACCTGGATGCCCGTTGTGGGTATAGTATACGACATTTTTGCCAGAAATCCAATTCCCGCACCGGGCGCGGGGCCAGCGCGCCGACGGCGAACGCTATCCAACGGTGGCGGTGGTCGTCGAGGCGGCCTGGGGTACAGGGTTGCAGTATCGCTCGCTTCTGGATATAATGAGCAAGCCGGGCGCAGCGATGGATAACCGCGCCATGCCATGACCCAATCTGGTTCAAAAAGGCTCTGCGGCCTCAGCGTCCCGGCAGTGAATTCGGTCACCAACAAAGGAGAGACACTTGAACATCAGGAGGATATTATGGCTATTGAACGAGCAGGCGGTGTGATGCTCAAAGGCAATCCATTGACCGTGCTGGGCCCTGTGCTCAAGGCAGGAGATCGGGCCCCGGAAGTAGCTCTGAATACAGACGTATTCGGCCAGAAATATCTGCATCTTTTGAAGGATACGGCCGGCAAAATACGTCTGGTCAGCGTCGTCCCTTCGCTGGCGACCGGTATTTGTGATATGCAAACGCGCCGCTTTAATCAGGAAGCGTCCAACCTGGGCGATCAGGTGGTCATCATCACCGTCAGCGCTGATTTGCCGTTTGCCCAGGCGGGTTGGTGCGCTGCCGCCGGCGTGGACCGGGTGGTGATGGCTTCCGATCACATGGACATGGCCTTTGGCAATGCGTATGGCACGCACATCAAGGAATTGCGCCTGGACCAACGCGCCATTTTCGTCATTGACCAGGAGGGCGTGATCCGGTATGTCGAGTATGTGCCGGAAATTGCCCAGCATCCTGACTATGAGGCCGCGTTGGCGGCGGTCAGGGCTTTGACTCTGGCGGCGTAACCGTTCAGATGGAGGGCCGTTTTACCGCCGAGACGCTGAGGACGCCGCGCAAGCCCAAGGAACCTCTGCGCTCTCCGCGCCTCTGCGGTGAAAAATCCAATGCCGGCTGAACGGTTACCAACCTGTCATTGCGAGCCGTCCTCTTCGGTTTCCCTTTGGCCGGGGGATTGCTTCGCGCCTTCTGCGAGGTCGTTCGCAATGACATTCTGCCTGCCAAAAGCAGGCCGGGCGGCGAAGCAACAGGCCGGCCAACGAACCGTAGGGACTGCACGAACGGCAAAATCCAGGTTCAGAATGACAGGATCAAGGGATGAGTGACCAGGTTCAACAATGGCTCGATGAGGGCCGGCGCCAGGAACAGGCCGGCGCGTATGAGGCGGCGTGTCAGGCTTATCGCAAGGCCAATGAACTGGACCCGCGCAACGAGGAAGCCTGGTTAGGGCTGGGGCGTAACCTCACCCGTGCCCGGCAGTGGGATGAGGTCCAGGCGGTCTGTCTGAAGGCTCTGCACCTCTTATCCGAGCGACGCGCTGAAGGGGAAGTTGCCCCGGAGGTTCTGGGGCAACTTTATCAATGGCTGGCGCAGGTCTATAGCTGGCAGGGTCGCCCGGAGGATGTAATTTTGGAATTGAAACTGGCCGCGCATTATCTTCCCAATCATGCGCGTGTGCATCACGACCTGGGCCTGGTGTGCCGTGAGGAGGGGCGGCTGGAAGAGGCCGTGCGCTATCTGGCGCGCGCGCTGGTGTTGCAGTATGATGCGCCGGACACCCTGGGCGCTTTCCGCAGCGCCTGGGCCCAACGCCAGGCCTCTCTGGCGCGGAAACTTGTCCCCTCGGCCCGCGAGGCTTTCGATAAGGGCCTGACTTTGTATTTCAAGCGTCAATTTGCCGAAGCGTTGTCGCTTTTTCAGGCCGCGCTCAAGGCCGCCCCCGACCATGCGGAAGCCGGCAGTTATGCCGGCTTGTGCCGGCTGGCTTTGCAAGACCCGGCCGGATTGAGCCTTGTGGAGCAGGCTGTGCCGATGGCGCCTGATAATGCGGTGGTCCTGAAGAACCTGGCCTGGTGTTATGCCAATGCCGGGCGATGGGAAGAAGCCACGGACCTCTATCTGCGCGCGGTACAGGCGCAGCCCACTTATGTGGCGGCTTATGTTGAACTGAGCCTGTTATACCAGCAACAGGGGCGGTGGGTCGAGGCGTTTGAATTCCTCAAACGGGCGCGTTATTTTGACCAGGAAAAAATGCTCGATCCCCAGACCTTGTTGACGCTGTGTGAGAATTGGGCCAGGGCGGAGCCGCAGAACGCGCGCGCCCACTATGAATTGGCGCGCCGCTACCTCATGGCCGATAACTGGCTGGCGGCTATTGGTGAATTGACAACAGCTTTGTTGAACGGATACGATCAGACCAGCGTCTATATTTACCTGAGCCTGGCTTTGCTGGAGACCAAAGATTGGGCGCGCGCCGCCCAATCACTCAAGTCGGTCCTGGCTCAACAACCCGAACAATCGCTTTTCCATACCATGCTGGCTTATGTCAGTTTCATCGGATTAAAAGACAACCAGCAGGCCTTGACGGAATGTGAGCAGGCTTTGAACACTTTGGGACAATCCACCGGGCGGCCGGTTTCGGCGGCCTATCGCCATCTGGTGGCGCGGATGCATCTTAAAATCAAGCACCCCAGCCGGGACGATCAGGCTTTTTGGACGGCCGTTCGCCGCCAGATCAAAGCCGAGGTGACGCATGGCCTCTGAGGAAATCGCCGTGCTTCTCAAACAGGCGGCGGCCGCGCAACAGGCCGGCGATACGGCGACGGCGATTGCCTGTTTGCAAAAAATTGTCACCCGCGACCCGGGCCACGAGGTGGCCTGGGCCTGGCTGGACCAGTTGCTCACTGTCGGGACTCCCCAGCCGCCTCAACCGGCGCAGCCCCCCCCCGAACGTTCGGCCGCGGAAACGGCTGCCCGTGCTCACCTGGCGCGCGCCGACCGGGCCGGCAGCCTGGGCCGCTTTGTCGAAGCCATCGAGGAATATCGTCTGGCCGTGACGCTGGACCCGAGCCTGGCCAATGCCTGGTATGCCATGGGGGTGGCCTGTCAGCAGTTAGGCTGGTCGGAAGAAGCGGCGCAGGCTTATCGCCGGACGCTGGCGGTCGCGCCTCAACACACGCTGGCCGAACAATCCCTGCAGCGCCTCCAGGCCCCGTTGAGCCGGGCCGGGCTGGTGTTGTGGTCATCGGACTTGACCGAAAATGAAGCCGGCAATTTCGGCATCAGTGCCGATGGACAGACGATTCTGGTGGCTTCGGGTGGCGTCGGAGCGCTGATGCCTGAGGCTACCGGCCGGCCATCGGGGCGGATTCACTTGGTGGACCGCTGCGGCGATGTCCAGACCATCATGACCGATTGGAAGATCTGGCAGGCCGGCCTGTCTTCGGATGGCGGGTTGGTGTATGCAGGTCAGGCCGTGCGCGATAACGCGCTGGTCACCTGGCTGGACCCGGCCGATGTCAGCATGCCGGTGATGCAACATCGTCTCCAGGGCGGCCCGCCCACCATCTGGAAATGCCCCAATGATTTGCTCATGGTCGCCAGCCGCACAGACCCGGTGATGGCGATTGAACTGGATGGCCATATCGTGTGGCAGGTGCCGCATGAACAATGCGATGCCGTTCGCTTCCAGCCTTCGGCCGATGGACAGGCGCTGCTCGTGGTCACCGAGACGTTGCAGGCGTTTACGACCAGTGTGCAGGTGTATCTGGTCACGCTCCAGGGGCAATTGTTGTGGTATCGAACCTGTTCGGGGTGGCTCTCGTCCACCATTCTGGATACGGGCCTGCGCGTGTTGATCACCGGCCACCGGGCGGTCGAGGTGGTTAATCAGCAGGGGGCCACGATTTGGAAAAAGGCTTACAAAGAAGTTACGCTAACTTGCCTCAGTCCGACGCAGCATGTGGTGGTGGTGCAGTATGAACATGCCAACGCCCTCGAAGCCCTGGATACCTGGGGGGGGCGGGTATTGTGGCAACGCCGCAACCTGTTGGTCAACAGTCTGGAGTTTGCGGCGCTGGACCAGACCACGCTGTTGGTTTTGCGCGGGGCGGTGCTCGAGGCGCTCGATGTCAATCATGGCAATACGCTATGGCAGGTGAATCTGGAGTCTTATTCCAGAGAGACCGGCCGGGTGATTAACACCGGCGAAGATTGGGTAGCCGTGCTCCTTGGTCAGATGTTGGTGACGGTGGATAAGAACGGTCAGGTGATGGGAAGTATGCGTTTTTCCTCCAGCGACCTGGGGGCATGGGCGATTCCGCACTCGGCCACAGCGAGCCAGTCGGGTAGGGGGCTTTTGGTGGCGGAGGCCGGACGTCGCCTGGTGTTCCTCGACCGCGCGGCCAGGCCGCTGTGGACGCAGACGGTCCCTTGCCGGGACTGGCTGAGTGTTCCTCATCGCCCTTATCTGGTCGCGCTGGGCCCCAAGACAAGCGATCGCTACACGCTGACGATGATTCGTTGTTAGAAAACCCATCATGGATTGCCTGTGGCAGAGTCTTTTTGCAAGGATCAATATGGCGCATCAAGTTTTCCCCCCCAATTATGGACAGCAATTCTTTCTAGGCCAGGTGTGCCCTTACCTTGGCATCTATAGCGATGTTCAGGTGCGTTTTGCTGCTCCTGACGACGCGAATTGTTGTCACGTTCCATCGCCTCCGCTTCCTGTGGCAATCGCCTATCAGTTCGATATCTGTATGGGAGATCGCTGGGCCGATTGTCCACTGTACATGGGGTCCCGTGATAATGCCTCGTCGCCGGTATCGCTCCCGTGGTTGGAGACCGGGGATGAAGGAAATGAGGTTCGTTTTTCCGGTTGGGCGATAACCGGGGTTGCGTTGTTGGCCGTCATAGTGGTTGCGACCTTGTGGTGGCTCTTGCATCCTGCCTTCTTGGAGCCTGGCGTATCGGCCGTCGCCTCATCTGTCGGCCAGGTCCAGAGGCTGGCGTCTTTGTCTCCTGTCAGTCCCCCTTCTACGGTTGCGTCGGCCGGCTATTTTTCTGTGACGGTCCCAAGTCCGACACCGGTTCTCTGGACGGCCACCCCTTTGCCTCCTACGGCCTCATGGACCAGACGACCGACCGCTACCGACATGCCGGCTTTGGCTTCGCCAACGCCCTCGCCGTCGGTTTCTCCGACCGTCCGACCGGCGGCGTCTGTATTCACGGATACCGGCGTCGGCGCATGGACGATAGCGCACATTGTCCAGCCGGCAGAAACGCTAGCTTCTATCGCGCTTCGTTATCAGAGTTCGGCGAAAGAGATTGTAGCCGCCAACTCACTGGAGAGAGACGATCTGATTTATCCTGGGCAGGTGTTGACCATCCCGCTGACCGTATCTGAGGTTGCTCTGACGGCCAGTCCGGTTTTGACGGGGGCGAAAATTGATCCGACCCGGCCGCTGACTTTACCGTCCCCCATCTTGCTTGAGCCTGAACCGGCCGCAACAATCAGCGGGGTAGTGACACTGAGATGGCGGTGGGAGACTCCGCTTACACCCGGGCAGTCCTTTGTTGTCCATTTATGGCGCGCGGATCGACCTGCACCATGCCGGTTGATTTTCACAACTGAGCCTGTCTACCGGCTCCATCTTCAGGGGTATCCTCCCGGGGTTTACCGATGGATGGTGCGAGTGGCTGAGGGTTATTACTGGAAATCGGTGCCTATCCTGGAGAGATTTTTGACTGCTTCTGCGGAACGCGCCTGGTTCACCTGGACAGGGCCCTAGCCTTTATATCGGTCGGACCTTGGCCAATTGGTCCGAATCTTGCGCTCAAGCCGCCGTCCTCGGCGGCCTGACTGGCGTTTTATCGGTCAAACCCTGGCCGATTGGCCCCTGGGATCGGCTTTGGGCTGGTCGAGTTTTTCCAGGGCGTCCAGATTGACTTCGCCTTTGACCAATCGCCCCAGGAATTCAACCAAGATCCGGGCGCGTTTGCCGGGAGGTAAGGCCCGATCAAACACGGCTTCCAGGTCGCAGAATGGACCGGACGTGATGCGGACCCGGTCGCCTGGCCGGAAGGGCCCCAATCCCAGTTGCCCCTCGCGTTCGACTTGAGGGATGCGTTGGCGGATATGCTCGATGACCGCATCCGGCACCACGGCCGGTTGTCCATCGAAAGCGAGCAATCGCACGGCGCCGGGCACCCAATTCAACGCCGAGACGCCGACTTGGGCCAGGTCGGCCCGGACGAATAGATAGGAAGGGAAAAAGGGGATGACGGGGCGGGCGCGCGGGTTCACGCGGGGTACCCGGATGAGCGGCAGGTAGACTTCTAATTCCTGGCGTTCCAGTGCGTCCCGCACTTGCATCTCACAGCGCGGCTTGGTTTGGATGACGTACCAGTGTTGCATAGCCAATAGACTCTTGGAAGCGAGGATTTTGGAACCGTCACCGCCGGCCTGCGGCGGGGGCAGGCGACGCCAAGTTTTATATTGAA
>FWPV01014387.1_pt1 | contig 11629 bp, 9 predicted proteins | sample 2228371 | NCBI WGS metagenome assembly FWPV01 (sample SAMEA103939776, study PRJEB20133) | metagenome | reverse complement strand
GCTGGCGTTGCCTGGAACGGGCGCCGGACGTGGGGAGGTGCGGACAGCCGCCGATCGCCTCGCGCGTCCTGCCGCCTGGAGCGCGCCGTCGGAGCGAGGGGGGCTGGGAGGAACGCTGCTCACGTATGTACAGGCTTTGCCGTACCAGGGCGATGACGACCCCTTGGGTAATCTGCGCGGGGCGCCGCAACTCGAGAGCATCCCGGCTGCGCTGTTTGTGATCGGCCTCGCCTATGCTCTGGCGCGCCCGCGCCGCCCTGGCTCGGCCCTGGCGCTCATCTGGTGCGCTGTCTATCTGGCGATCGGCGTGATCCATGGTCCGTTCGATGGCGTGCTCCTTTTCAACGTCCTCCCCGCGATCCTGCTCATCTGTGGACTGGCGATCGACACGTTGTGGAGCGTCTGGGAGCGCCTTGATCCCATCTCAGCCGATCATGTGGCGCCCACCTTGCTCGCGGCGCTGATGGCCTGGGCCGGCTTGGATGGCGTCGCTGTCTATTTCAGCAAACAGGCGGTGCAGCCCGAGCTGTGGGAAGCGTTGCGCGGCGGGGAGACGCGCATCGCCGCCTATCTCGACCGCGTTGCGCAGGCGTCGCCCGGCGCGTGGCGCGTCTACGTCAGTCGGGCCTTCGCTGGCGGGGCGCGCAGCGGCGCGACGGCCGATTCTCCGGTCCTTGATGTCTTGCAGCCTCGGCTATCGGCGCTGCGTTGGTCGGCTGCTGATCAGATTCCGCTTCCCCCTCAGGCGCGCAACGATGTGATCACGTTTGTGGAGCCGAACCTGGCGTCGGCGCTGGAGGCGCTGCAATGGTTCTATCCTGACGCCTGGCGCGACCTCGTGCGCGACGCGTGGGGGCGTCCTCTGTTCTCGGTGTTCGTCATCCCCCGTACGGCGGCCGCGCGCCGCGGTCTGCGCGCGATGTTGTGGTCGGGCGCGCGCATGGAAGGCCCACCCGCGATCGATCTGCCTTCGGTGGATGTTCTGAGCGATCCACCGCAGCCGCTGCCTTTGCCCGCGGCGTTGACGGCGCCGTACGCTGAGCGGCTGACAGGCAGTTTGCGGCTCACCCAGGCGGGCGGCTATCGGTTTCGGTTAGGGGCGACGACGCTGCCCAGCGCCCTGTATGTGGAGGACTGGCTGGTCGACGCGGTCGGCGCCGATGTCGTTGGCCAGGGCGTCGCTCGCATGTCGCCCGACCGCGCGACCTTGTGGCTGCCGGAGGGCGCCATCAACCTGCGGCTGGAACGGGTCGTGACGGATGCTTCGCTGGCGTATCCCGTGCGCATCGAATGGCAGCCGCCCGGCGCGTCCGCCTGGCAGCCGCTGCCTCCGGATCGGTTGTTGCCCCTGGCGGCGCCGGAGAAGGGGTTGCTGGCCGCCTATTATGATCAGGATCGCATCTGGGGGCGGCCGACGCGCCTCGTGCGCGATCTCCGGATCGTCCCCGATACCCCTGCTGCGACTGGCTCTTACGCCGTACGCTGGTTGGGCGCCCTGGATGTCGCTGCCGCCGGGGTGTACCGCTTTCAGGCGCGCAGCCCGCACGCGTTCCGGCTTTGGGTAGGGCGTCAGCTCGTGATTGACCATTGGCGGCTGGACGATCCCACGCCGCAGGTCGGGGTCATCGCCCTGACGTCAGGTCGCGCCTCGGTGGAGGTCCAGTATGTCAACGCGGGCGGCGCCGATTCGTTCGCCCTCGAGTGGGCGACGATGGATGGAGAGTGGCAGCCGTTGAGCGCAGCGCCTCTCTCATGGGGGCAGGCTGAGATGATGCGGGCCTGGGCGCCGTTGCCGACGTCAGCGCCTCTAGCGTTGCCCGTCTACGCCGATCGTCCTGGCGCGAGGTGGGCGGCGCCGCGGGTAGAGGATCTGGCGCCTGCTGCGACGCGCCCGCGTGATCAGCGCTGGCCACAACCGCGGCGCGACGCCAATTTTCGCGGGGGGATGCTCAAGGTCGGCCGCGTCTTGTACGATCATGGCGTGGGCGTCTATGGGCCGACGGAACTGGAGTTCGCCCTGGCTGGGAGGTATACGCGCCTGGAGGGAGCGGTGGGGGTTGATCGTGACACGGACGGCGACGGCGTCGTCTGGTTCGAGGTAGAAGTGGATGGTCGGCTGGTCTGGGAGAGCGGCCCGCGGCGCGTGGGCGATCCGGCGCTGCCGTTCGCTGTCGATCTCACAGGGGGCGACCGACTCATCCTGCGCACACACGAAGGAAGCGCCGTTGGCCCCAGCGATGGGGGAGACTGGGTTGATCTGTATATGCTCAGCGCTCAACGATGACATAACAAAGCATTCGCGGTCCCGCCGCTAGCGCGCATATGGTATTATCTCGTGGATATGCTGCGACGTGTGGGGGAGGTCCTCATGCGGTTTTTCAATACTGAAGGTCCGGTGGATTGCGCCAGGCATTATTGTTTGCCGCCTCTGGAACGGCTCAACTTGCCGGAGGTGTTGCTGTTGATCGAGCAGCAAAAATATTTCTTACTTCACGCCCCGCGACAGACGGGCAAGACGACATGTCTGTTGGCGCTGGCGGAGTATTTGAATCGGCAGGGGCGCTATCGGGCGGTCTACGCCAATATCGAAGCTGCGCAGGCGCAACGCGAGAACGTCGATAAAGGCATGGCGGTTGCCGTGACCGACATCGCTACCTGGGCGCGCGATCTGACGGGAGACGAGGCGGCCGTTCGGTTGGCGCAGGAAGTTCTGGCGCAGACACCGGCTGGTTCGGCGTTGGGGGTCTTTCTCTCGCGATGGTGTAGCCAGCTTGCGCAACCCCTTGTCTTGCTGTTGGACGAAGTGGATGCGCTGATTGGCGACACGCTAATCGCCTTGTTGCGCCAATTGCGAGCAGGATATCCCAAGCGTCCGGCTCTCTTTCCTCAATCTGTAGTGCTTTGCGGTGTGCGCGATCTACGAGATTATCGCATCCATTCCAGCCGCGACAAGTCTGTGATCACAGGGGGCAGCGCCTTCAACATCAAGGCGGAGTCGCTGCGCCTGGGCGATTTCAGCCGAGAGGAAACTGAAGCGTTGCTGTTGCAGCATACCCAAGAGACGGGGCAGGAGTTCACGGCGGAGGCACTTATGTTGGTGTGGGAGCTAACCGCTGGTCAGCCCTGGCTGGTCAATGCCCTGGCCTATACGGCATGTTTTCGCGATCCGGCGGGCCGAGATCGCAGCCGCCCGATCACCGAGCTGCAGATTGAGCGGGCCAAGGAGAGCTTGATCGAGCGGCGCGTTACCCATTTGGACCAGTTGGCGGATAAACTCAGGGAGCCGCGGGTGCGGCGGGTGATAGAAGCATTGTTGACGGGGGAACAGCAGGCTGAGAACATCCCGACCGACGATCTCACGTATGTACGCGATTTGGGGTTGATCAAGACCGAGGGGCAACTCACAATTGCCAATCGTATCTATCAGGAAATTGTGCCGCGTGAGCTTACCTATAGCACACAGTTGACGATCGCTCACCAACCCGCGTGGTACATCGATGCGGATGGCCGGCTCAATCTCTGCAAGCTATTGGCGGCTTTTCAGCAATTCTTTCGGGAGAATGCGGAGGTTTGGTTGGAACGTTTCGACTACAAAGAGGCTGGGCCACAGTTGTTGCTTCAGGCGTTTTTGCAGCGGATCGTGAATGGCGGCGGCCGTGTAGAGCGAGAGTATGGTCTGGGGCGGCGACGGACGGACTTGTTGGTGATCTGGCCGTGGGGAAGCGAATCGGCGAGTGGGCAGAAGGATGTTCAGCGTGCAGTGATCGAGCTGAAAATGTTGCGGCGGTCCCTGGAGGCCGTGTTGGCCGAAGGACTGACGCAGACGTGGGAGTATGCTGATCGCTGCGGAGCAGATGAAGCGCACCTGGTGATCTTCGATCGTCGACCGGGGCGAACGTGGGAGGAACGCATCTGGACGCGGGTGGAGCAGTATCGCAATATGGCGATCACGGTATGGGGGATGTAGTTTGACTATCAAGGCGCTGCGGCCTGCCATCTCCTGTGCAGTTCAGCCGTGTGCAGGCCGCAGCGATGGTCCGCCGATTGATTTCGTGACGCTGATTGGCGCGCGCTTGCCAGCCTGGGCGTCAGCGCGTCTTCCTGAAGATGATATTGGTCCACTGGCCGGTTTGGCATTTATCAGTGACGGTGGCCACAAACTTGTCCGAGATCGGCGTCAGCGGCGCTTCGCTGGGGTCGTGGGTCTTGCCATCGGGTGGGATCGTCCCCGGACAGCCAACGACATAGATCTCCACGGTCACCCCTTTCGGGTTGCTATCGCCGAAGGGGGCGAAGCTCCAGTTGCCGTTGCCCACCCCACCGCACCCTGAGCATTTCGTGGTGCGTGGGCCATAGAACGCGATGTGCACGCACACGCCGTTCTGGGGCGAGCCATCGGCGTACTGTACCTGGCCATCGAAATGCACGACGCCGCAGTTGGGCGCTGGACGTACGGCGTCCTTGACCAGCATCCACTCATATTGCGGGGCAGGCGGCGCGGTCGGCTGTGGGACCGGCGTCGGCTGCGGGACGGGGGTGTCCGTGGGCGGCGGCGGGGCGGGGATGTTGGCCGCCACCTGCACGGCGCCGACGTTCCCCTGCGTCTGAGTCAGCCGCGCAAAGAGCCATCCCGGTCGCCCTTTGTAGTCGATCTGCCACCAGTCGCCAGCCGGGTTCTTGCCCGTGATCTCGTAGCTCTCGCCCGGGCGCGCCGCGCCGATGACCGGATAGACTGTGCCAGGCCCCTGGCGCACGTTCATGTTGCTGCTCGGCGAGGCCAGAGGGACGGCTGGCGTAGGCGTGGGCGACGGCGGCGCCGGCGTGTCCGTCGGCGCGGGGGTGGCTGTCGCCTGTCCAGAAGGCGTCGCCGCTGCTTCGGCCGGTAGCCCTCCTGTCGCCGTCCCCTCGGCCGGCGTGGGGGTAAAGGTGGGACGCAACGCCGCCCGCGGGCGCGTCGGCTCTGCGATCGGCGTGGGCGTTGGCCCGAAGCGGATGTTCACAGAACACGCAACCGTCGTTGCCAGGAGGATCAGCGCAACGACCAGGACAATCCAACGAAGACGAGAGCCGACAAAGGGCATCGACGGGTTCCCTCCTTGTTGTGAACTGTTATCAGATCTGCGGCCCGCTGATCGGCGCTTTCTTGGCAGACGATCTGCGCGCCCTGATGGTTCCCGCCCGGGATCAGGCGCGCCCCCGGCCCCGGCCCCGGCGCGCTGCGCCCGGCCCCCGGTAGGCGGGCGCTTCGATCGCGTACACGGTGCAGCGCGTGGCGTCGAGCATGCGCGTGCGCAGCCGCGGCTCGATCTGGTCGATGGCGTTCGACGTTGTGATCACCGTCGGCAGGAGCGCAACGTAGCGATGGTTCAGCAACTGGAAGAGCTTCTCGCGCGCCCACGGCGTCGCGCTCTCCGTCCCCAGATCGTCGAGGATCAATAGCCCGGCGTTGCGCACCTCCTCGAAGCGCTTGTCGTAGGAGATCACGCTGTCCGGGCTGAAGGTCGCGCGCAGATGGTCGAGCAGATCGGGCGTCACGATGAACAGGGGCCGCGCCCGTCCGACCGCGACCTGATAATTGGCGATGGCGGCGGCCAGATGCGTCTTGCCGCAGCCGTAGGTGCCGGTCAACACCAGCCAGCCCCGTGGCGACTCGGCGAACCGCCTGGCCTCGGCCAGCGCCCCTTCCAGGTTGCGGCGCTCGGCGGCAGTCAGTTCGTCCTCGCGCAGGTCGAAACTCTCGAACGTCTGGGCGCTGTGCAGAGCGAGCGTGCTCAGCTCCGATTGCATCGCGTCGACGCCGGCGTGGCGGAAGTCGGGCGCCAGGATGGGCACGATCTGCACGAGCGCCGGGTCGGAGAGGCGCGATCGCACGCGAATCTCCATCTCATCGAGGCTCTGGTTGGTCGTGATCACCGTGGGCAGACGCAGATTGTAGCGGTAGTTGAAGATCTGGTATAGCTTCTCCTGCGCCCACGGCGTGGTGGCCTGCGCGCCCAGGTCGTCGAGGATGAGGAGCGTCGCCTGGCGGATGGCCTCGAATCGTTCGTCGTAGCCGACCGGGCTGTTGGGGCGGAAAGTGGCGCGCAGGTAATCGAGGAGGTCGGGGACGACGATGAAGAGGGCGGAATCGCCGCGGGCCAGGCGTGCATGGGCGATGGCGGCGGCCAGATGTGTCTTGCCGCAGCCGTAGCCGCCCATGAAGAGCAGCCATCCCTCGGGGCGCTCGGCGAAGCGCAGGGCGGCCGCGTAGGCGGCCTGCAAGTTGCGCCGTCGCTCCTCGGACAGGCCGATGCCGTCGGGCCGGAAGGTGTCGAACGTCATGTGCTGCAAGGTGTCGAGGTTGCTCAACGTGCGCAGACGAGCCAGGCGACGCCGTTCGATCTCGGCCTGTTTGCATTGACACGGGATGGCGCGCCCGAAGTCGGGATGCCCCACCGGCACGTCGCGCACGATCCAGCCGATCCCGTGGCAGATCGGGCAGGGAGGAGGGGCGGGCGCGCGAGGATCAGTGCTTGATGAGGTCGGCATAGTCGTCGGGGACATAGCGCCGACGCCGAGCCTCGACAGAATCTTGTCCAGCGATTCCATCGTCTTTCCCCTCCGCTGCCCAGCGCTGCAAGATGGCCAGCACATAGCGCCAGTTGCGTTTGTTGAGGCGCGCCGCCTGCCGGAACGCCTCCTCGATCCAAGGGGCAGGGTACGTGCGTTCGGCCTCCCGCAGCTCGTCGACGATCAACGGCTGCAACAGGCCGATGTTCTGTTCATAGAGGTTGAAGATGTTGGGGCGCTCCGCGCGCAGGTGGGCGATGGTCTCCGGCGGCAGCGCTCCCTCTAGCTCTGGAACCTGCCCCTGCGCGATCTGGGCAACCGCCTCGCGGCTGCGCGCCGTGTTGAGGAACAGCCACTCTTCCGGCGCCTGCCCCTCGCTTTGCACATGGACCCGCAACAACGCGCCGCGCGCCACGGCGCGCTCGATCGCCGTCGCCAGGGCCTCGCGCCAGTCGCCAGTGGTCGCCGTCTCTCCCGCTTCTCCGCTCGTCAGCGCGGCCTGCAACAGATCATCCTGCTCAAGCTCGGCTCGTCGCAGGTAGCGCAAGTCTCCCTGTTGCAGCCCCAGCCGCCAGAAGCAATAGAGGATCACCTTCAGCTCGGCCAGATCGTCGATGATCGGAAGCAGGTCGCTGAAGAACGGGTTGGGGATCTTCGTGTGGCGCAGTTTGCCAGCCGGGAACCCGGCGAATCCCCGCAAAGGGCGAGAGGAACCGTCGGCCACGATCAACCTCGACGTGCGAACGTCTGGGAGCGCGCACTGCGTAGCTGAGATCGCCTCATTCGAACTCGTCCGTGTTCAAGGGCTCGCGGTACGTTTCCAGCTCCAGGAACTGGGTCAACTCTTTCTTGAAATAGAGGGAGACGACGCCTGTGGGGCCGTTGCGGTGCTTGGCGACGATGACATCGGCGATGTTCTGGCGGTCGGTCCCCTCGTTGTACATGTCTTCGCGATAGATGAACATCACGACGTCGGCGTCTTGTTCGATGCTGCCGCTCTCGCGCAGGTCCGAGAGCATCGGCCGCTTGTCGGTGCGCGCTTCGACGGCGCGCGAGAGCTGCGAGAGGGCCAACACCGGCACGTTCAGCTCGCGCGCCAGCCCCTTGAGCGCGCGCGAGATATATGAGATCTCTTGCACGCGATTCTCCGATCGTGGGTCGCCGCGCATGAGCTGCAGGTAGTCGACGACGATGAGGTCGAGGCCATGCTCGGCGTGAACGCGACGCGCCTTGGTGCGCATCTCCAGGGCCGAGAGGGCCGGCGTGTCGTCGATGAACATCATGGTGCCGGAGAGGACCCCTGCCGCCTCCATCAGCAACCCCCACTCTTCCTCCTGGATTTGCCCCAATCGCAGTCGCTGCTGGTCGATCCCCGTCTCGGCAGCAAGCAGGCGCAGCACCAGTTGTTCGGCGGACATCTCCAGCGAGAAGAAGGCGACGCGCTGGCCGTAGCGTTTGGCGGCGTTGACGGCGATATTCAACGCCAGGGCGGTCTTGCCGACCGATGGCCGTGCAGCCAGGATGATCAGGTCCGACTTCTGGAATCCTCCCAGCAGCTTGTCGAGCTGGCGGAAGCCGGCGGGGACCCCCATCAGCTCGCCCTGATGCAGCGCCAGGTATTGCACGCGGTTGGTCACCTCGCGCATCACCTGGCTGATGGGCGCCAGCGTCCGCTGGATGCGCTGTTCGGAGACCCCGAAGATCAGCTCTTCGGCGCGATCGACGATCTCATCGATCTCTCCCTTGTCCTCGTACGCCATGCGCGCGATCTGCCCGGCGGCGTCGATCAGACGCCGCAGGATCGCCGTGCGCACGACGATCCCCGCGTAGTGTTCCACGTTGATCGCTGTGGGGACGACGTTGAGCAGCTCGATGATGTAGGCCTGCCCGCCGATGTCCGTCAGTTGGCCGCGCCGCTCCAGTTCATCGCACAGGGTGACGAAGTCGACAGCCTGGCGTCGCTCATGCAGCGCCAGCGTCGCCTCGTAGATCCAGCGATGCCTGTCGACGAAGAAGTCGTCCGCTCGCAGCGTAGGGGCGATCTTGATGATGGCGTCGGGGTCGATGAGCACCGACCCCAACACCGCCCGTTCCGCGTCGACATTGGCGGGGACCAGCCGTTCGCTGGTAGCCGCAGCTCGCGAGGAAGAGGGAAAAGAGCGATCGTTCGACATCGTGCTCGGCATAGAAGAGTGGTGACGAAAGCGAAGGCGAGGCCTGGCCTCGCCTTCATCATGCTGTGCGCTTGTGTCGGTCAGGGGCGTCGTCGGCGGTCCAGGCTGGTTACTGGTCTTCCTCGTCGAACCCTTCCAGATCGAGGCTGTCTACGAATTCGCGGAAAACCTCCAGCCCGTCGTCTTCCGCATCTTCGCCGCCCTCTCCCTCTTCGACAGCCTCGTTCATCTGTTCCTGGACGTCCGCTTCGGGGACGATGCTGGCGCGCTCCATCACGTCTTCCTCTACATACAGGGCGACTTTGGCGCGCACGGCCAGCGCGATGGCGTCGGAGGGACGGGAGTCGATCTCGATCTCTTCGCCCTCGAAATCAAGGAAAATCCGGGCGTAAAACGTGTCGTTCTGGAGGTCGTTGACGACCACGCGCACCACGCGCGCGCCCAGCGTCTCGATCGTGCGCTTGAGGAGGTCATGGGTGAGGGGACGGGCTACCTCCACCCCCTGCAACTCGATTGTGATTGCGTCCGCTTCGAAGGGGCCGATGTAGATAGGAAGAAAGCGTTCGCCGTTGATCTCCTTCAATACCACAATGCGATGTTGGGATACCAGGCTCACGCGCACACTGTCGATCGCTACCTCAACCATGTACTGCCTCCTCTTGCAGCCAACGAACACACCTCTGGCTTGATGCAACCTGGCCGATTATACCACATCGGAGGGCAGGAGCAAATGACTTTTTCTCTTCGCCTGCCATGCGGGCGCGTTCAGCGAGGGCAAGAGCCGGCGTTCCCTGCGTTGCAGGCGGCCAGACCGGTCTGGGCTGCGTCGCGCCCCACAATCCAGAGGATTGTGATACGCGCGCTCTGGCACACCCAAACGCGGCCGTGCCGCAATCCTCCGGATTGCGCTGCGTCGCGCCCCACAATCCAGAGGGTTGTGATACGATCTTGTCCCCTGACCAAATAAATGTTATTCTATTCACATGAATCCACCACTGATGGACTGGCTGAGACGTTCTTCCCGTCGGCAGACGCTCGCGGCCGATCTGCGGCGCCAGTGGGAGGCTGAGCCGCAGGCGCTCGTCCGCGCCATCGTGCGCGTCGAAGGGGAGGCAAGCCGATATGCAACGACCATCGAAAGCATGGGGCTGCGCGTCCGACATACGTTCACGTTGATGCCGGCCCTGGCAGTTAGCGGAGAGGCGGCCGCCTTGTTGAAGCTGGCCGCGCAGCCGTGGGTGATCGCGATCGAGCCTGATCGCGCCGTGCATACGACAACCGATGAGGAGGCGTCATGAACGCAGAAGCTTCGAGCAGCGGCGCCGTAGGCCCTGGCGACGGCGCCGATAAGTTGCATGGCGAACTCGGCGCGCGCATCGCTGGCCGCGGCGTGGAGGAGCCGCTGCGCGTGATCGTGCGCTTTCGCGATCCTCAAGTGGGCCGCGGCCTTCTCGCCGCCACGTTGGAAGCCACGCAGGTCCGTCACTTCGATCTGGTGCCGGCCAGCGCCCTGACCGCTCCGCCGTCGCTGATCCAGGAGCTGGCGCGGGATCCCAACGTCGAAGTGATCTGGGAGGATCTGCCAGTTCACACCATGCTCGATTTCTCGGCGCCCCATATCCAGGTCCCCGCGCTGTGGGGAGAGGGCAGGCGCGGCCGCGGCGTCGCTGTCGCGGTGGTCGACACGGGCATCGACGAGGCGCACCCTGACTTCGCTGGCCGCATCGTGGCTACCCAGGCGTTCGGCAGCCCCACGCCTCGCGATGGCAACGGCCATGGCACGCACGTCGCCAGCATCATCGCTGGCAGCGGGCGCGCCAGCAACGGCCGTTACACGGGCGTGGCGCCGGAGGCGTCGCTCCTGGCCGCCAAGGTCCTGCGCGATGACGGCAGCGGCTTCATGAGCGACGTTATGGCTGGCGTCGAATGGGCCGTCCAGCAGGGCGCGCGCGTCATCAACCTCTCGTTGGGCAGCGATGGCTCCTGCGATGGCACCGACGCCCTCTCCGTCACCTGCGACGCCGCGGTCGGGCGCGGGGTCGTCGTCTGCGTGGCCGCTGGCAACGCTGGCCCTGCCGCGCGCACGGTGGGATCGCCCGGCTGCGCGCGCAACGTCATCACCGTGGGCGCCTCGACTGACGACGACGCCATCGCCTCCTTTTCCTCGCGAGGGCCGACCAAAGACGGCCGCGTCAAACCCGACATTGTCTTCCCTGGCCACAATATCGTCGCCGCGCGCGCCCAGGGCACCAGCATGGGCAGCCCGGTAGACCAGTTCTACACCTCCGCGTCGGGGACCAGCATGGCCACGCCCCACTGCTCCGGCGCGGTCGCCCTCATGCTGGAGGCCGAGCCGACACTGGCTCCCCTCGCCGTCAAGCAACGCCTGATGAATGCTGCCGTCAACCTGGGCCTGGACGCCAACACCCAGGGCGCCGGGCGCGCCGATGTCTACGCGGCGGTGCATGGGACGCTGCCCACCCCGCCTCCCACGCCGCCTCCCACGCCGGAGCCGCTCCCTGGCTGTCTGGGCCGCGCCCTGCGCCTGTTGCGCCTCGCGTAACTTTCCGCTTTCTCGACTTCGCTCAGGGCATGGACATCCTCGATATTACGAAGCTGGATGAGGTTTCGTCGGTCGGCTTCTTCGACGCGCCGGACGCGATCGCCAGCGTTGCAGTGGTTGGTCGTTACGCCTATCTGGCCGCTTTCGACGCCCTGCGCATCGTCGATGTGAGCGATCCGGCGAATCCGATCGAGATCGGCGCCCTACCTGTAGAGGGAGAAGCGGTAGGACCGGCCTCTACTTACCCCTGCTTCTCTCTGGTCGTCGATAAGCTAGACTTTATCCATCATGAAGGGCCCGATGGGTACTGAAAAGAGCACGGACCAGGCCCAAGCGAGAAGGG
>FWPV01014386.1_pt1 | contig 11631 bp, 9 predicted proteins | sample 2228371 | NCBI WGS metagenome assembly FWPV01 (sample SAMEA103939776, study PRJEB20133) | metagenome | reverse complement strand
CTCAGTGCAACCGCCAAAACCGCCTTCCGGCCATCAGGCCCAAAGCCGGTTGTCAAGGCCTGGAGCGAAGGCGGAAGGGGCATGAGCCTTTGTTCTTGCCATCGAGAAAGAAGGGAGGAGCAGCGCGTTTTGAATAATGCGAATTTTGGTCTTGATTCATAGGGGGCATTACGCTCCGGTTCAGCGGCGGGCCGCGTAGCGGACCGTCCGCTGCAACCGGTTGTTGGGCCTTCGATCACACGATGTGCGAAACCTCAACGTCGCCCCAATGTGACTTGAGGTACTCGGCGACAAGCCGCCGGTGACAATGATGCGGCTTGTCCTCGCTGCAGAGTAGGCAACCGTCCGCGATCACGGCGGGGTCAACCCTCTTTTCGATCTCCCGCTTGCGCATCAACTCCAGAAACTTCTGCTCGTATACGGCCCAGTCACCCTTGTTCTTCTTGTACTCGTCGAGGATGTCCTGCGTCGGGGCCAACTCTGGCACATGGACGTAGTCCATATGGCAAATCTCGCGTAGGAAGAACTCTAGGTCATTGCGTTTGGCGAACCCCGCCAGCTGCGAGACGTTGTTGAGGCGCACGTCCACGACCCGCTTCGCCCCGGAAAGCTTCAGCTTGGTGAAGAAGGCTTCCGCCGACTTTTTGGTGAACCCGATGGTGAATAGCTTCATGATCGCTCCTGCTCGGCGAGGGCCTCATCAACGTACGCAATTTTCTCTTCTCGCAACTCACAAGCCATGGCTACCAGCTCATCCCGGCTACGGAACATGTCTTCCTGCGGAAGCCCGACAAGATCGAGCAGCCGGGACATGGTCTGCGCCTGCGACTCGGTGCTCCCGTCCGCAAGGATATGAACGATGGACGCCCCGCGTTGCTCCAGAGCACGGCTGACCAACAAGGTGCGGTGGCAGTCCAGTGGTTCCTTCTCCGCGCACATCAGGGCGATGCGATACTTCTGCGCACCGGTCAACACACGTTCGATGCCGGTCTTGAAGATCGATGTCTTGGCCAAGCGACCATAGCGGACCTTACCGCCTTCGTAACAGGAGAGGTCGTCTGATCGAGCGCCCAGTTCTTTGCCGACAAAGACGTAAGCAATGCCGCGCTTCTTCAACTCGGCCGACAGGACGTCCTTGTTGAACTGCGGGTTATGGCGACTAAACGGACTAGAGCGAACATCTGCTAAGGCGGTAACGCCGTTCCGTTCGAGAAGATCGAGAAACTTATCGATCGTGTGAGTGGAATGCCCTACGGTGTAGACGGTGATTGGGCTGCTCATGGCCGTATGCCTTCACGTTGGATCACTGCGGCCACCAGCTTGTATCGGCATGACTCTCCGTTCTGTTTCTGCAAGGGCTCCCCGAGGCTCACACAGAGGCAGCATTCACCGATCGTGTACGTTCCATCAGCTTGCGCCTTGTAGTCGCGTTCGATGACCGGGTCGGTCACCCAAAGCGCATACCTGATGCCACGATGCTGAAAGTCAGCCAGCACGCGGCGCTTCGGATTCCCAAAAGCCGCCCCCGGCGCGAACACCCTCAGTTCCAGAGAAGGGACTCGGATCAGGAAAAGGGAGTTCGGCAATGCATCTGCATCGGCTTGAAGAATCTCGTCGTTCGCGCCGTTGTACGTGCTGCGAGTATTCGTCCATAGGGTCGCCGGATTCTCGACATAGCGCTGGAGCTCTGCCCAACCGACCTGACGGACCTTCGTCCAATAGTAACCAGGATCGAGCAACCAGTTCTCCGTCTGGCAGGCGTGCGGCTGATACCGGATCAAAGGAACATCGATGATATCGAGCACTCGCGGGTCGCTGCCGTCCTGGTATTGGCGCTCGTCTTCGGAGACTTCCTCGGTCGGCCTCGCACTGACAGGCCTGATCCAAGGACCGGGAGCAGTATCCAGCACCTCCCGCCCGGCCACGCAACGGCCGGACATCTTCTTTGAATTAGCGAGGCAAAGAATGCGCTTTACGACAGGCATTTACGACTCCTGCTTCTCGTCGAACAGGTTAGATGCGAGGAGGAGTGCTAGCGCGAGGTGATTTTTCATTCACATACTCTTCTTTGAGGCCCAACGCCCAGCATCAGCGACGGCGCGCAGCGCCGTCCGTTGCATGCTGTTGTTAGGCTTCAGTAGAACCACCCAGTCCTGAATGACACGCCAACGACTACGAACAGCACTGACACTATCGTGACCGGAATGATATGCCAGGCTAGTGAGGTCAGGTTCTCTTCGGACAGTTTCGGGATGATCCTGATTCGGGCATCCGCCGCGAAGGCGACCGTTGCGGCCAACAGCAGAATCTTTGTCCCTATCAAGCGTGTAACTGGACTGTCAAAGGAAAGCCACTGGCCTACATCGGGAACCATTCGATATGCCAACCACAAGCCGGTCGCAACCTGGATGATGAGCGCTGGGATGCCGAGCCGCTCGTAGGCAGATTCGAAGCGCAGCAGTTCGGTGGGCGACTTCTCTTTGAGCACACGCGGCAACACCGTTACGGCGAGCACCAAGTGACCCCCGGTCCAGATAGTCGCGGCCAAAATGTGAAGCAGTAGAAAGACTCCGTACAATTGTCGACCTTGTTCCTTTTGGAAGCCTAACGCTCCGCATAACCGGCTGGCAATGGAGCGCAGCGGAATTGCCAGTCCGAGTTGATGCGGTTGTTGGGCGTTCTTTCATTGTCTCTGCAATACCGACCGGGTCTTTTCAGCCAGATCCTTCAGGCCGAAGGGCTTCTGGATAAAAGCCGTGCCGGAGTCGAGGATGCCGTGGTGAACGATGACGTTGTCCGTGTATCCGGACATGTAGAGCACCTTCAGATCGGGATGGTTCCTCTGGAGTCGCTCCACCAGCTCCCTGCCGCTCATGTTCGGCATCACCACGTCGGTGATCATAAGATCGGGTTTCAGCCCCTTTTCTTCCACAAGAAGCAGGGCTTCTCCCCCGTTGGCGGCAACGCTCACGGTGTAACCAAGCTTTTCGAGAAGCCCTTTCATCAGATTGCGCACCCCCTCCTCGTCCTCCACCACCAGTATGTGCTCGCCGCCGCCCTTTACGGTTTCTTCTTCCCTCGCAACCGCTTCCGGTTCCTCTTTTGACTCGGTTGACGGCAGATAGATCTTGAAGGTCGTGCCCCGGCCCGGCTCAGAATAGACCCAAATATTGCCTCCGGACTGCTTTACGATGCCGTACACCGTGGCCAGCCCAAGCCCGGTGCCTTTTCCCCGCTCCTTCGTTGTGAAAAACGGCTCGAAGATATGGGACAGGGTTTCATTGTCCATACCGCAGCCGGTGTCGGTCAAGGCCAGCATCACGTACCTTCCCGGAACGACACCGACGTGGGACTTTGCATATTCTTCATCCAATGCCACATCGGCGGTTTCGATGGTGAGCTTCCCTCCCTGGGGCATGGCGTCGCGGGCGTTGACCGCAAGGTTCATGATTACCTGCTCGATCTGGCCCGGGTCCGCCTTCACGCGGCTGATATTGTCTGAAAGCATCAGATTAAGGTCGATGTCTTCCCCGATCAGCCGGCCCAGCATTTTTTCGAGATTCCTGACCAGGGCGTTCACGTCCAGCACCCGGGGCTGCAGGGTCTGCTTCCTGCTGAAGGCCAAAAGCTGCCTGGTCACGTCGGCGGAACGTTTTCCGGCTTCCAGGATTTCCTTTGCATCGCTTCGCAGAGGATCGTTCGGGTGCAGTTTGGCAAGAAGCATCTCTGCATAACCATTGATGATGCTGAGCATGTTGTTGAAATCATGCGCCACGCCGCCCGCCAGCCGTCCCACGGTCTCCAGCTTCTGGGCCTGGTGGAACTGTTCCTCCAGTTTCGCCCGTTCGGCCTCGGCCTCCTCGCGACGGGTTTCATCCAGAAAAAGGGTCACGATCTCGGCCGAGGGCAGCTTGTGTACATGGTTTTCGTACCACCGGACCTCCCCGTCCGGGAACACATAGCGGGCCGGCGGATGGTAACACGCCTTTCCGGTTCGGTACACATCTTGGAAAACCTCCAGAAGGTCCATGTCCCGAATCCCGGGAAAGACCTCGGTCACCTTTCTCCCCAGGACCTCTTCCCGGCTTCGACCGGTCATTTGCTCCGCCGCCCGGTTGAATTCCCGGAAGACGAAGTCTTGGCCGCCGTCAACGGCTTCGTACACCGCGACACCGGTCAGGGGATTGTCGAAAAACTCCCGGTACCGGCGCTCGCTTGCCCGCAGGGTCGCTTCGGCCTCTTCCCGCAGTTCCATTTCCCGGGCGTTTCGAAGCGCCACCGCGGCCAGTTCGGCAAATGATCGGGCAAGCTCCGCATCCCGCTTTGTAAACCCGCCATCCTTGTTGGCCAGCCCCAGAAGGCCCACGGCCTTTCCTTTTTGCATCAGCGGGGCGAAAAGAACGTTTCTTAGCTTCACATGCCCTTCCGGCATGAAGCGCATCCAGGGGCTATTTTCAAAGTCGTTGTCGAAGACCGCCTTGCCCAGCTTGTACGCCTCGCCGCGAAGCCCGCGAATGGGCATGGGAAGATTCGGATCCACGGAGCAGGGCAGGCCCCCGGAATCAAGGAATAGCACCTCGTTTTCCTCGCCCGTGTCCGAAAGCAGGGCCACGTATCCGGATGTCGCCCCCAGAAGGCCCTTGGCGGCATCGAATACCTTCCGGGCGGCGGTTTCAAAATTCGCCATTTCATGCACGGCCCGGGAGGCCGTAAGCAGCCCGTTGACTGATCTCTGGCGCCGCAGCACGGCCGTGTCGCGGGCGTCCTTCAAATCATCGATGCGTTGTCTTTTCTCCGTGATGTCCTGGAACACGCCGTAGAGACGCACGCATCTTCCCTGTTCGAGACGCGGTACCCCGATGGCCCGGGTCCAAAGACGTTTCCCCCCGGCCGTGACAAAGGGAATTTCCAAATCATAAGGGACCCCTTCCTCGCGCGCCTTGCGGATGGCTTCAAGGAGCATCGGCCGGTATTCCGGGTCGAAGAAGGTCACGGCCTCTTCAACGGTGGGCGTGTAATCTTCGGCAACCTCGTGAATTTCCCGGGTTGCCTGGCTCCAGTAGACGGTGTCGTTGTCGAGGTCGATCTCCCAGCCGCCGACCCGGGCCATCCGCCCGATTTCGTTTAAAAACGCCTCGCTTCTCACAAGTTCGGCTTCAGCGAGTTTTTTTTCGGTGATATCCTGCACGCACACCAGGACCCGTTCCTTTTCGTCGTATGCCAGGTAGGCGGTGGAAACCAGCAGACAGCGGTTTTCGGAGCCGCCGTTTTTGGGAAACGGCAGCCAGGCCTCGATGTTCTCGCGGCCCTTTTTGTCCGCAAAGGTCTCCATCACCGCCAGCCGCACCTTGCAGTCGTTGCAGGCCGGGCCGAAGCCGCACCCGGCCGGATCGTCCAGGTGGTGCAGACAGCGGAGGGCCTCTCCCCCCCGGAGCCCGATCATCTCCTCCGCGCTTCTTCCGGCAAACCGGGCGGCGAAACCGTTGACTTCGATCACCCGTCTTTCCCGATCCACCAGCATCATGGCCACGGGCGCGTGGGCATAGACGGCGGAAAGCCTGGTCAGGGCGTCGGCGAGTTCCCTTTCCTGCCGTTTCCCCTCGGTGTAGTCCCGGCAGGTGAAAAGAAGGGTCCCTCCCCGAAGGGCAACCCGCTTGACCGAAACCAGCAGGACATGCTTCTGTCCGGATGCGTCCGTGATCTCACGCTCCATGTTGGTAAACTCTCCCCTTTGGGCGAGGGCCTCCGGATCGAACAGGTCCTTTCCCAACACTGCGTCGATGTTACCGAGCCCGCGGATTTCTTCCGCCGATTTGCCGAATATCTCCCGGACATTGCCGCCGACGTAAACGAACCTGCCCGCATCGTCGGTGAGAAAAACCGAGTCGGTGACGCTTTCAAGCAAGGCCCGATGGAAGGACTCTGATTCTTCCCAAGCGTTTTTCAGCATCCGGGATTGGGTGGCGTCTTCGATGGTCAGAATGACACGGTGGGGCTTGCCTGGTTCGCGCAGGATCCTTCTGGCGTTAAGCAGCATGATACGCCGGCCTATATGATCAAAGGACCGGTCCACTTCAAAGTCGTTAAAGGTGCTGTTCGTGTCCAGAACATCCTCAAGCAGCTTTTGGAGCTCGGGGATGTCCCACTGGCCGCCTCCCAATTCCACGAGCAGCTTCCCTTCCGTCTTTTTGATGCTGGTCTTGAATGTTTCGTGATAGGCCCTGTTGGCCGCGATCACCCGAAGCTCCGTGTCCAGCACCAGGACCGGGTCCCACATGGCGTCGAAGATATCCTGGGAATCGGTAAGGTCGGATTCCAGACCATGGATTCTCTCCTTCATGGACTGAAGGTCGCCGCCTGACGTTCCGCCTTTTTTGTTTTCCTTTGGCATGCCATTTTCTCCGTGCGCCCAGCCAAAGCTGGGATGTGTGTTGATAGATGAAACGTTCTATCCCCGATAAATTGCCCGTTTGCTCGGGTAGTCCACCCTCCGGCTCCGGGGGCGACCCCGTGGGTCGAAGCGAGGGAGCAAAGGCCCCAGGCGGCTGGGTGCAGCTTGAGCTGCCCCTGGTTGCGACCGGTCCGGGGGCTGGGACGAATCCGCGGGCCGTAACGGAAGTGAACCGCGCAAGCGTCGTTAGAAGAGCCTCCCGAGGAACCGGTGTGGGAGGGGGTGTGGGTGGCGACCCGCTGGAGGATCGGGGAAGCCTGGCATCGTCGTCGCAAGCAACGGGCCGCGGCGGCGGGCCCGGAGCAGACGGATGGTCCATCAAGGCCATCGAGGAGGCGGGCGTCGAGGCATTCCTCGACGGCATCGAGGCCGAGCTGAGGGCAAAGGAGTACCGGCCACAGGTAGTCCTGCGGCGGCACATTCCCAAGCCCGGCCAGACGAGACCGTTGGGGATCCCCGTAATCCGTGACCGGGTGGTCCAGATGGCGGTGAAGCTGGTCATCGAGCCGTTGTTCGAGGCCGACTTTCTGCCCTGCTCGCATGGCTTTCGGCCCCGGCGCAGCGCCCATGACGCGATGCGGGACATCCGCACCGTCATGTGGAGGCAGCGCAAGCTGTGGGTCTGCGACCTGGACCTGAAAGCCTGCTTCGACACCATATCCCATGAAAAGCTCATCGAGGCGGTGCGCCGCCGCGTGAGGGACAAGTGGGTGCTGCGGCTTATCCGCCGATGGCTCAAGGCCGGCATCCTCGATGGAGGCGTGGTCACCGAGCCGGAGATGGGTACGCCGCAGGGTGGGGTGCTCTCGCCCTTGCTCGCCAACGCCTACCTGCATGCCATCGACGCTGCATGGCTCGATGGAGGTTGGGATGGTCGGGGCGGCGAGAAGCGGGCACACCTGGTCCGTTATGCCGACGATCTGGTGCTCTTGAGCCGCACGGAAGGGTCGGCAAGGGGGGCACTGCACGAGCTTCAGCGCCTCATCGAGCCGCTCGGCCTGCGCCTTAACGAGGAGAAAAGCCGCATCGTGCACGCACAAAACGGCTTTGAGTTCCTCGGCTTCTACGTGCGATGGGTTCCTAGCGACCGCACCGGCCGGATGTTCCCGTTGTGGCGTCCGCGCAAGGCGGCGGTCCAGCGCATCAAGGCGCGCCTCAAGCAGAGGGCGAAATCCGTGCCGCTTGGCGCGGATGTGAGCGAGCTCATCCGCCTAATGAACAGGACATAGGACGGCTGGAGCGGGTACTTCCGCTACAGCAACGCCACGCCGGACTTCATCAAACTGGACCGATTCGCTCGTCAGCAGGTGCGGATATGGCTGTGTCGTAAGCACCACTACCGCGCCCAGGGTTGGTACCGATATGACGGCCTGTTCCTCCACCGTACGCTCGGCCTTCGGTGCCTTGTCCGCGGCATAAGGAGCGGTGCTCGCCGGCCGAATGCCCCCAGACGAAGCCCGTCGGTGAGCCGTGTGCGGGAAAACCGCACGCACGGTTCGATGGGGGGCCAGAGGATGTGAGGTCCGTTGGCTATGTGCTTTACGGGGCTTCATTCCTCTGGCCTACCCCCCTTATCGATTGGCCTACGACCAAGCTCACCGGCGGCAATGGAGCGCAGCGGATTTGCCAGTCCGCGTTAATGCGGTTGTTGGGCAACATCATACAACTTCGCTGAAAATTTGAACTTGATTTCGACCCTGTTCTTTTGCGTTATACAATCCTGAATCCGTGAATAGGAAGGCGGCAGACTGCCGGTGGAGCGTTCGAAATCCTTTTCGCGGCTAGTTGGCGCCCGGGTTCGGTCCTTCAGACACCCTCCGGGCCTTCAAGAGCCAGGAAAAGCGCTTGCGATGCTGATGTTCTACGGGTCTCGAAACATAGGTATCCCTTCAAAGCTTCGTAGTCAGCCGGCTTACATGCTCTTGGGGCAGCCCGGACTATGCCGGGCAGAACCTGAGATACACGCTGCGAAACGCATGAAAGGCCGGACAGTGCCTTCCGAACTGCAGCTTCAACCGACGGCCTGTTCGGATCACGCGTGCCGCCAGGTACATCAGCTCCTGCATCACCGTCCGTATTCGTCTGCGCTTCGCTGGATGGCGAACCGGCGAAAGTCTCCCCAAGAGTCCATTTTGCCCCAGAATACGAAGGATGTTATAGGCAAATCCCCCGAGCGTCAGCACCAGGGCGTTGGTGGCGAACTTTCCGGAGGGCAACCGTTCCAAGTCCAGATCGGACTTGATCTCACTGTGAAACTGTTCGCTCAGACCCCGCTTTTCATACAAGGCGATCACTTGAGCTTCGTCAAGGGAAAGCGACGTCCACCAGCCATCCAGCTCCAAATGGGGCCGGATCAGCATTTGCCCTTTGGCGTCCGATATCCTCTCCGTTACCCGGATCACTCGGCGAAACCGATAGGTCTTGCCGCCGTGGCGCCGAGTGACCCGTGTGCTGACGACCGCTACTTTCTTTCCGGGCCGCGGTTCCGTAACACGGCCCTTACGAAAGGCCAGGTCGCGCCAGTAAGTGAGGTCCGACTGGCGAGGATTCCATTTGATGATGAAGGCGACCTTGGGTGTCGGCGAAGCTCCACAAGGGTTTCCAGCGCATCATGAGCCGCGTCGGTTCGAACCAAAAGGGACTTGCGGGTAACCTTGCGGGCGCGGTCAAGCATCTCAGAAAGAAAGCTGATAAATCCATTCTGGCAATGTTGGCTGCCTTCCCGAAGTTCGATTCCCAGGCACCAGCCTTCGTCTCCCAGGTAGGCGCCAATGGGGGCGTATCCGTCGTAACCCTGGTATGTTCGCGAAACCCCTTCTTTCTTGGTCCCCGAATTGTCCAAACAGAACACGTCCAGATCCAGGGCCACATGGCCGGTGGCAAGTGGCGTTACCGGAACCTCAGCCCTCTCAAGCAGTTCCGTGCTGCACTGCCCTACGAGGCGCTCAAAAGGCTCAGCGTAGCGGTCGAAACGCTGTCGCAAGGTTTCTTCAGAGGGGACCCTTTGGAGGCCCAGCGCCTCCTTGAACCAGTCATCGCCCACGGCCCCCTTTACGGCTTCAAAATCACTTTTGCCCAGGCACAGGAGACCGACATAGGCCTTCACCACATCCCCACGCGAAATCCTCGGCTGCCCGGGAACCTCCTTTTCCAACCGGTCGCAGAGACTTGTGTAGCCGTTGATCAGGTTCCCCACCAGAGCCAAACCCGAGTGGCTGCTATAGAAGGCTTTCGAAGACTGTTCGATCACGATTTTCTTCATGCGAGCACCTGCCGGGTGAAAGATTGACAGGAGCCTCTATAGCACAAAAAACGTGTAAATTCAAGTGGCTAGATGTAATCTCATATTTGTTTGGTTAAAATCACACTCACGGATTAAGGGTTCAGATCGTCGAGAGCCGACGAGAAGGCTCCAAAGTTCGTCAGCGCGTGATCGCCACCGTCGGACGACTGGATAAACTGAATGCCTCTGGAGAACTTGAAAAGCTGGCCCGATCCATTGCGCGCTTTTCGGAGCAGGCAGTGCTTGTTCTTTCGGCCCAGTCCCAACTTCGAGCCGAGGGAAGGAAGATCGGCCCGGCTCTGATTTTCGGACGCCTGTGGGATCAACTTGGATTCCGTAAAGTGCTCCAAGAGTTACTTCGGGATCGTCTGTTCGGATTCGATGTGGAACGGGCCATCTTCACCACGGTGCTTCATCGGTTCATGATGAGTGGATCCGACAGGTCGTGCAGCAAGTGGCTGCAAGACTACGTGATCCCGGGAACGAAAGATCTTCAGCTGCATCATTTCTACAGAGCCATGGCGTTTCTGGGCGAAGAGATCGAAGACCAGAAGGATGCCACGCCTTTCAGCCCGCGGTGTACGAAGGACCTGATCGAGGCGAGCTTCTTCCGGGGACAGCGACATCTGTTTACCGGATTGGACTTGGTGTTTTTCGACACCACGTCCATCTACTTCGAGGGTCGCGGAGGCGCCACCCTGGGCCGAAGGGGGTTCAGCAAGGACCACAGGCCGGACCTCAACCAGATGGTCGTTGGAGCCGTGCTGGATCGCAACGGCCGTCCCATCTGCTGCGAGATGTGGCCGGGAAACACCACGGATGTGAGGACACTGCTTCCGGTCGCCGAAAGGATTCGACGGCGCTTCCAAGTGGCCCGCTTCTGCCTGGTGGCGGATCGGGGTATGATCAGTCGCGAAACCCTCCAAGCACTTGAGGACAAGAACACGGGCTTGGACTACATCCTCGGTGTGCGCATGCGTGGCCTCAAGGAGGTGCGACAGGAAGTCTTGTCGCGTGCGGGTCGGTACCGAGAGGTGCGGGCGGAGGGAACCTGCGCGAAAGATCCCTGCCCCCTCAAGGTCAAGGAAGTTCGGGTGAACGGCAGACGCTACGTTGTGTGCCTGAACCCCAAGCAGGCTCGTAAAGACAAGGCCGAGCGCGAAGGGATCTTGAGCTCCCTTGAAGAACAACTGCGCAATGGCGCCAAGGCCCTTGTGGGTAATCGGGGCTATCGGCGGTACGTCGAATCGGAGCGCGGCGCCTTCACTATCGATTATGAGAAGGCCCGCCGAGAGGAACGCTTTGACGGCAAGTGGGTACTGACGACCAATACGACCATGCCGGCCGAACAGGTGGCCCTTAAGTACAAGGAACTCTGGCAAGTTGAGCAGGTTTTCCGGGACACCAAATCGCTGCTTGACACCCGCCCGATCTTCCATCGCCTGGATGAGACCATCCGCGGACACGTCTTTTGCAGCTTTCTAGCGTTGGTGCTCAAGAAGGAACTCTACCGGCGCCTGGAAGCGGCAGGGAGCAGTTTCGAGTGGGCCGACATCAAGCAGGATCTCAAGGCCCTGCAAGAGATCATCCTCGAGGAGGGCGACAAGCGCTTTGCCGTCCGCACGGAGTGCCGGGGAACATGCGGCAAGGTTTTTCAAGCTGTCGGGGTTGCCGTTCCTCCCACCATCCGCTACCTGGAAGGACGATGAGATCGAACTTCCCATTCAGATGGGTTTGTAGTGCCAAAAAGGATTAGTGTGCCCGTAAGCTACTGATATCGCACGTATATTTTTGAAGTACTGTTAAAGATGAGCCAAGACAGACACAAGTCCCCTTCCAGCACCTGACCTTGTGCCCCCCGCCACACCCTGCTGTCCAGTGGTGAGTTTACCCTGAG
>FWPV01014385.1_pt1 | contig 11631 bp, 9 predicted proteins | sample 2228371 | NCBI WGS metagenome assembly FWPV01 (sample SAMEA103939776, study PRJEB20133) | metagenome | reverse complement strand
CAAATACCGCGCCGGACCTGTAGGAGCGACCCCCGGTCGCGATCCTCGCGTCGATCAAGCGCCGGCGCGTGTTCAGAGGGTGGAATCGCGAGCAAGGCTCGCTCCTACAAGAACGTGCCGCACCTGTAGGAGCGACCCCCGGTCGCGATCCTCGCGTCGATCAAGCACCGGCGCGTGTTCAGAGTACCGAATCGCGAGCACGGCTCGCTCCTACAGGAGCCGCGCCGCCGCGGTAGGCGCGACGCCCCCGTCGCGACAAGGCCCGCGACCATCGACCGCCATGTCAGCATCCGCCGACACCGCACCGTCACTTCACCGCAACCGTGACGTAGTACTCTGCGCAAGGTTGCACTGCAACATGCATCCGGCTACTTTCGGGACTGTCACACTTCGTGAGATGGTCGTCTTCATGCCCTGCAGGGCAAGGGCCATACTTCGCAGTCCGGTTTATCACCCGCAACGGTTCCCGCGTCACTGATGAAAAAATCACTTCTTTCAGCACTGGCTGCTGCCGTGCTCATGACTTCTGCGGCTGCCATCGCCACCGTCATGACCCCGACGCGCAGGATTGTCGACACGCTTCCGAAGCTCGATATCGAAGCCGCCATCCCGCAGCGCTTCGGAGACTGGCAGATCGACGCCCGTTCCGGCGGCGGCGTGGTCAACCCGCAGCAGACCGAATTGCTGAACCAGCTCTACAGCCAGATCGTTACCCGAACCTATGTGAATTCAGAGGGTTACCGCATCATGCTGTCGATCGCCTACGGCGAAGACCAGCGCGACGGCAACCAGCTTCACTACCCCGAGGTGTGTTACCCGGCGCAGGGATTTCAGGTTGTCACCAACCGCAAAGCCATCCTGAACACGCCGCTCGGCGACATTCCCATCAAGCGTCTCGAAACTCATCTTTCACAGCAGCGCTACGAGCCCATCACTTACTGGACGACCGTCGGAAATCAGGCGCTCACCGGTGGCACGTCGAAAAAGCTGGCGGAAATGAAGTACGGCCTGCGTGGCGAGATTCCGGATGGCTTGCTGTTCCGCATTTCATCGATCGACCGCGAATCTGCGGCTGCCTTTGCGAAGCAGGAACAGTTCGTCGAGCAACTTCTGCCGGCTCTTTCGCCTGAAGCGCGCGTCAGGCTGGCCGGGCTCTGATCTGCAGTGGCCTGAATTCGACAACCAGCTGTTACAGCTTGATGAATAGAATTGCCTGCATCAGCGACCTTATCAGCCAAACGGTGCTTGACCCGCAGAGTTAGCCCTCCTGACGACTGGGCGTTGAGTATCGAGATTACGCAAGGCTGCCGGCCAGATACCTTACCTACCGCTTACGCAGCGGATCGATTCGTGAGCCGGCAACGACAGAAGATAAAAACATGAAAGCAAGCCGACAATGCGCGTGAACATGCTTGGCAATGCGCCTCAGCAATCGATGGGTAAGTATTTGCCCATGCTGGCCATCGGCGCGCTGGTGTTGTTACTCGCCCTGCTGTTCTCTGCCAGCATCAACGTCTTCGGTCCCAAGCTGTCGATTGTGTGGGCTGGGCTTATCATCGGCCCGGCACTGCTGTTCATGCGCCTGGAACTGCTCATGTGGATCATGATCGTTTCCACGTTTCTGGTCGTTGGATCATTGCAGTATTTTTTTGGCGTTCAGAAGGCGTTCTGGATTCCCTATCTCCTGGGGATCGTCCTGCTGGTCCGACTTCCGATAGATCTGATGACACAGCGGCGGCGCCTTGCCTTACGGAGGCGAAGTCTGTCGCCGCCGCTGGTGATGTTCTTCTTGTTGCTGCTTGGACTTGCCGCTTCGACAGCGATCAATGCGCCGGGATTGGGCCAGATTCTGTTCGGCATACGCGATTATTTCGCGGTGCTGGCGCTGATGGTGGTGATCGGTGCAGGGCTTGTCGATAGTCGCTTCATTCAACGGGTATGGACATTCATGCTCTGGATGGTGCCTCTCCAGATCCCGGCGGCGATTTATCAGCGCTTCTTTGTCGCAAGTTCGCGCGTCGGCGCCTCGCCATGGGACGCTGTGGTCGGACTGTTTGGCGGCGATCCGGAAGGCGGTGGGGGCAGTGGTGTGATGGCCATGTTCGTCGTAGTGATGGCCGTCATCGCCTTGATGCGTTGGCGAAACAGACAGATCGGCACGCCGTTCTTCGTTCTGGTCGTTCTGTCTGCGCTCGGCTGCATTGCACTTGCAGAAGTAAAGTTTTCCTTCGTGACCATACCAGTTGCCGTGATACTCATTTACGGCCGGGAAATGTTCCGAAAACCGATGCGCGTGCTGCTGGCCTTTGCTGCTACGGGCGTCCTCTTGGTGGGTATCGTCAGCCTCTATCAGGTTCAGTTCTCCTACTCGCGTTCGGCGGCTGCCAATGAAACTCTTTCCGAATATGTGGAGCGGACATTCGCCAACAATCTTGATGATCGGTTCATCAACTACCAGACGCGCGAGATGGGGAGGGTCGCTGCGCTGCGCTTTTGGGAGCGCGAGCACAGCGTGGACGATCCGGTCAAATACTTCTTGGGCCATGGTATCGGATCTACCAAAACGGGTACCTTCGTACGAGGTGAAGCAGCTTCTGACTACAGCCTGAGGATTGATCGGAGCACCGCAGCGATCATTTTGTGGGATGGGGGGGTGTTCGGGCTCGTTTGCCTGATCCTGTTGCTCTGGTTCGCGTCTCGTATGGCGTTTCGTCTGGCGAGAAGCGAGAGCGTGGCGCAACAGGACCGAATCTTGATGCCGGCCATGGGTGTAGCTGTCGTCTTGTCGTTGCTTGAACTGCCTTATCAAACGGCGGTGGCGAATGCGCCGCAGACTCAGCTTCTGTTGGCGTTGGTCGTCGGCTACATCGTCATGCTTGATCGCAAGGCTGCCTCAGCCTTGCCCACGGCCCCTGACGCCAAGCAGCAGTCTCCACATTCAGCCGTCGGGTCGGTTACAGCAATCAGTGCTCCAGTGCGTGCTTAACCCGGCCGAGCGTCAATGCGAAGTCGTTCTCCGATGAATCGAAGAAGTGCCCATCTGCCGCTGGTGATGCCGCGAAGCGTGCCCGTCTGAGTGATGGCGTCCGAACATTACTCACTCGCCCGCGCGCGGCGCAGCCTGATGCACTTCGGCGCAGGCAAGCTGTTGTCCGCTCTGAGCGGCTTTATCGCGCTGCTAATTGCGGTGCGGGTCATGCCGACCGATCAGTACGGTGAGTTCGTTGCCCTGCTCGCCATCCTCGAGATTTTTTACCTGCTGACCGGTTTCGGGTTGGCAACCGCCGTTCAACGATATGTTGCGGATTACCGAATACGTGCCAGTCAGCAGCGTTTTCGGCTTTTCGTTCTGTCGCTTCTCGGGTGGCGCTTCCTGTCCGGGTTGATCGGAAGCCTGATCGCTGCGCTCTGCATGTCGGATCTGTTTCGGATTCTCGGCATGGGTCAGGCTGATCTCGGTCAGTTTCCTTTCGTCCTTCTGCTTTCGGTCGGAGTCATGCTCAGATTCACCGATGAGTTGCTTCCTGCCCTGCTGCTGCAAGGGCAGGCGCAGGTATCGCTTCTGATGCGGAACTTGGTGAAGGGAGGGCTTTTTCTCGCTGCTGCACTGTCTGGGCAAACGGTGCAGTTGGAGAATGCAGTCTGGATCGAGATCGCTGCTGCGTCGCTTGCATTGCTGATCGCCCTGATCGGATTTGCACGCTATCTGTTCAAGCACCAAACCAAAGGCGATGACCACTTCAAGCCAGCGGGAATGTGGAGCGTGTCGACCCGTTTCTATCTGGTCCAGATCATCGGACAAATCTACGGCACCAATGCGCTGAAACTGCTCGTGATGCGCATACTCGGCCCGGAAGCGACAGGCGCTCTTGGTTTCGCCCAATCGATTGTGGACATGATCCGCAACTACCTTCCCGCGCATCTGCTCGCGGGCTGGGTCAGGCCACTCATGGTTTCGCGCTACGTTGAATCACGCAATCCGCAAGAGATTGCGGAGCTATCGTGGATGATTTTCAAACTCAACCTGATCGGTATCGTGCCGCTCGCCGTTATCTTTGCCGTGGTCGGCGACGAAGTTGGCTCGCTTGCCAGCGGGGGCAAGTTTCCATCAGCGGGTTCGTTGTTCCTGTGGCTATCGGTTCTGCTGGTGTTCCAGACCGCGCACATCCTCATCAGCCTTCTGACAATCACGATCGAACGGCCGGCAGCGAACCTGTTGGCAACCGTCTTTGCTTGTCTGGGGCTTCCGCTGGCCTGGCTGCTTGCGCCGCAACTGGGCGTGACGGGCGTCATCGTGTCGCTCATTGCTGCCGAATCCATCTGGGTCGGCGTAGTGGCCGCCTCACTTCATCGCGGTGCCGTTGTCCGACGTCTGGATGGTTCGGGAATGATGTCCATCCTTCTTGTCGGTCTTGCGGTCTGGTGGGCGGGATCCCTGTTTCCTTTGCCGGCGGGTTTGCCCCCGGTCTTACATGTTTTTGCCGTAGCAGCTTTCGTGGGTAGTGCATTCCTTGCGATCCTCGCTGCCTTCAAGCCATTGCTGCCACGCGAACGGGAACTTCTGGGCAAGTTCATGCCATCTTGGATGCTCTTGTGGTAGGCGGAGAACGGATGAAACAGCTATTCAAGGCACTTGCATCACTGCTTCCCTCCGGCGCGCGTCGCACTGTGCGTGAGCAGGTAAGGGCATTGCGCGCGCGCTTGAGAATGCGGCGTGCGCTGCGCTACGACGCGGATCGATTTGCGTTGTATTCAGGCATGAAGGGCTTGCATACCCGCGCCAGTCATGCGGCCGCCATCATCAAGACCTATCACCGCATCGAAAAGGGACTCGCGCTGCCCGCGCCACGACCGGGCTTCGGGGCGCAGGCGGCGACTCAGTTGATCGATGAGTTGAGCACGTACATCGATGCTTATGGTGCGGACGAAGTAACGCGCTCCGCGCTCAATGCGATGGGCGAATACCTTGATTTCAACAGTGGTTGCGGTGTGACGGTAGACGCCGCCATCACAGACGGTGCGACCCGTTTGCGTGGGCGTCAGGGCGACATCGCATCGGCTTGCAGGCTCGGCGGGACGCGTGCGGTGACTCGCGAGGACATCCATGCGGCAGCAGCGAGGGATCTGGAGAACTTCTTCGCATCGCGCTACAGCGTCCGGCAGTTTTCCGACCGACAGGTCGACATGACCCTGATCGAGAAGGCGGCAGCAATGGCGCAAAAAACGCCTTCGGTCTGCAATCGTGAGGCGGGCCGAGTGGCTGCGATCATCGACAAGGCGCTCATGGCCCAGGCGTTTTCGCATCAGAACGGAAATCGCGGATTTGGCGACCAGGCGGACAAGTTGTTGATCGTCGCGGCCGACCAGTCCTGCTTCCTCAATGTGGGTGAGCGTTATCAGGCCTGGATCGATGGCGGCATGTACGCCATGAGTCTTGTCTATGCGCTCCATTCGCTGGGCCTCGGCACGTGCTGCCTTAACTGGAGCGTCGAACCGGATGCGGACCGTGCCTTGCGCGCCGATCTCGATCTGCCGCAACAGTGGGTCATCATCATGATGATCGCGGTCGGCCACCTGCCGGATCGCTTCACTGTCGCTCAAAGTCCTCGCCGCCCGTTTTCTGAGGTGTTCCGCGTCATCGGAAGCGATCAAGCCCCAGCCCGATGAACACATTCGCGTGCGTCGTCGTCGGACTTCGTTTCAGTTGCGGCTGCGATGACGCGCGGCTTCCGATGGCTTATTCCGGCCATAGTCACGAGACAACCAGATGAAAACCATACTTTTAGGTGGTCACAATAATTTCGGCAACCGCGGGTGCGAGGCTCTTGTTCGTTCCACGGTCGATCTGCTCCGGCAACATGTTGATGGAGGCGTGCGCGTCCTCGTACCGTCATTCGATATCGAACTCGATGCGCGTCAGTGGCCGGATGCGGCCAGCAGCGGGGTCGAGTTCGTCAAGGCGACTCTGCCACCGCCCGCATGGGCCAATCGCAGTCGTCTTTACTCCCGTCTCCCGTGGTTCGCCCGTTTCGGCTGGCCTGAACTCGAACCCGATGCCGCTCTGAGAGAAAATCTGGAACGTTGTGATGCCTTTCTGTCCATCGGCGGCGACAACTGGTCGCTCGACTATGATCTGGCGTCGCTGTTTTTTTTCGTCGGCGAAGCCGGTGCGGCGCGGAAACTGGGCAAACCAGCGTTGCTCTGGGGTGCGTCGGTAGGGCCGTTTGATCGCATTCCAGCCGTCGAGCGTCAGATGATCGCCTATCTGCGTGATCTCGATCTGATCTCCGTTCGCGAATCGGCCAGCCGGGCTTACCTCGACCAACTGGGCCTCAGCGGCAACGTGATCGACGTGACCGATTCCGCCTTCCTGATGACGCCGCAATCGACCGGCGTAGACGCAGCGTTCATCCGCAATGGCTTACCCACCCTCGGCCTCAATCTCAGTCCCATCGTAGAACGCAGCCTCGCGCGCGCGGGACGCGCCGGGCAGCTGATTCCCCACGCTGCGGCCTTCGTCAAACGCGTGCTCGCCGAGACGGATATGGATGTGCTCCTCATTCCCCACGTCGTTCCACTGAACGGGCGTGGATTCGGCAACGACACCCATACGCACTCGCAGTTGATGGAAGCGCTTGGCGGCCAGCAGGAAAGGGTTCGTGAAGCGCCGTCCCACCTCAACGCGCCTCAGCTCAAGTACCTCATTTCCCGCTGCACCTCCTTCATCGGCGCAAGAACACACGCGACGATCGCCGCCATGTCCATGGGCGTGCCGGTGCTGTCGCTTGCCTACAGCGTGAAAGCGAGGGGCATCAATCGCGACCTTTTCGGTCACGAGCGTTACATGCTCAGCATCATGAAGGTCGATGCCGACTCGCTCTGGCAGGGGTTGAATCTGCTCACCCAGGAAGCGCAGGACATCCGCGACACGCTCGCAGCCCGGCTGCCCGCGTGGAAGCAGAAGGGGCATGCCGGCGCTGAGTGGTTGGCCAAGAAACTGTCGTCATGAAGCCGTTGCAATGGTTGCTGAATGCACTGCTGTGTCTGGCCATTACGGCCCAGGCAGAGGTGCAGATTCCGCAGCTGTCGGCACGGGAAGGGGTCGATTCGGTCCGGATCGCGCACCTTTATGCCGATGCCGGCTGGACCGGCGATGCCATCAGGGCTCGGAGCGGCAGAGCGCCTGCACACGATCACCGTCTCGACTTTCTGGGCGTCATCGGTAACCGGCCGGTGGCCAACATGCAGTCGGACGGTCGCCTGCTCACCGGGGCGAAAGTCTCTGCCGATGGCATGCCGCCGTATATCGTACGTGGACGCGACGATATAGACGGCGTGGAGATTCCGGTTGTAAGAATCGAGTTGAATCCTGCTGCCAAGATCACGGCACGCTCATGGCGCACCCAGATCGCGGACGCGCCGATCAAGCCTTATCGACGCTACGCCTGGGTACTCACCTTCAAGCTGGATTCATCCTGGGACACCACGCTCGCAAAGCAGCGCGGTCTTGTCTGGCAGCTGTATGGCCGCCATCGCCCGGGGCAGCACGGGAATCCGGTCATCGCCTTCAATCTTGACCGTGACGAGCTTTACTGTTCCATCCTCTACCCCAAGGCGGCTACGGAACACCGGCAGGGCGAATACGTGCGTTGGGGCCCCGGGGAATATCGTCCGCAGCGCTTGCCGCGCAGGGTTCTGCAACCCGGGCGGTACCACACCCTGCAGATCGACATGTTCGCCGATGACCGGCCAGAGACCCGTGGCGGTCAGGGCTACATGAAGGTGGTGCTTGATGGCGAGCCATGGATCGACTATCACGGACCGACCTTGCAGCCGGACCAGAACGGTCCGCACCTGCCCATATGGGGCTGGTACCAGTGGGATGCCCGGCCCAGTCAGCCGCGTGTCATATGGTGGGCGGTCAATCAGATGTATGTCGACGAACGGACCGAACAGTCCCCGTGAGGGCCGAGTTCAAACAGCAGGGTGGATGCATGGAGTCAACGAGGACTCGCTCGAAAGTGACGATTCTGATCAAGGCGCTCAACGAAGAGGCGCGGATAGCCGCCTGCCTTGAAGCTGCGGTGCGGGAAGCCCGGTCGGTCGGCGGCGACGTGCTGCTGGTTGACTCGCTGTCGACCGACAGGACGGTCGATATCGCGCGCCAGTTCCCCGTGCGTATCGTTCAGTTCTTGAACAAGGAAGACTGCGGTTGCGGTGCCGCCACGCAACTTGGTTACCAGTGGGCAGATGCAGATTTTGTCTATGTACTGGATGCAGATATGGAGTTGGCAGATGGATTTCTAAGGCATGCCCTTTCAATTCTGGAGAGTGACCAGACTATTGCTGGGGTAGGGGGCAAGCTCGTTGATACGGCGATCAGAACAGTTGCGGATCTGCGCCGATCTGTTGCGGCAAATGCGCTCGTTGACGATGTTGATGTCGATGAACTTGGCGGTGGTGGTCTATACCGCTCGATTGCAATTGATGAAGTGGGGTATTTAGCTCATCGATGGCTTGCCGCGTTTGAAGAGGCCGAGCTCGGAATGAGACTGAGATCGAGTGGTTGGCGCCTTCGCCGCATATCGAGAGTCGCTGTGTTTCATGAAGGGCATAACGAATCAAATTTTTTTATGCTACGCCGATTATGGCGGAACGGACGGGCTCAAGCGACAGGGGGCTTGATCCGAAGTGCTTTGGGAAAGGCGTGGTTCTTGCGAGCCGTGAAGAAGAATGGGTACGCGTTTGTGGTGCCTATTGTTTATGTATCGGCGATACTGGCTGCGTTCGCGTCATATAGGCTAGATTGCTCGCCTTTTTTTCTGTTTGGTTCTGTGTGGTTGCTTTTTTTTACTCTATTGTGGGTCAGAAAAAGAAGGTCTTCAGAGGTTTTTAAGACAATATTTCTTTGGCACTTTTATGCGGTTGCGGCGACTATCGGTCTTTTTCAACCCCTTAGAGATCCTCGTCATAAAATAGATTCAGCTTAATTAAAAAATGACTTTCCTATTTGAATAGGGCTGTGGCAGTTTGATGAAAATTAAAGTTTTCCAAACTCTCAAATGATAAATACTCAAAACGCTTGCGTTGTAACGGTAACTACTCAGGCCCGTGGCGGCATGCGATCCGTGACGGATCGACTGGAAAGCGATGGCCTGGGAGCCCGTCACCCGAAACGCACACTGTATTCCCATGTGGAGGGCTCGCTGGTCCGGAGGCTCATGGCGATGCAGCGCGCGCTGCTGACTTTCCTGTGGATGTTGCTTCGCCGAAAGGTTGGCCTGCTGCATTGTCATGTTGCGATGCGCGGCAGCTTCTGGCGCAAGAGCGTGTTCGCCCGCGCGGCGAGACTCGCAGGTGTGCCGGTTATCTTTCATCTGCACGGTTCCGAGACTGCAGCTTTCTACGCGGGACTGCCGGTTGCACTCAGGCGTCTTTTCTCGGCGCAACTGGAAGCGGTGGATCGCGTATTTGTGCTGTCCGACAGCTGGCGTGAGTTCGTGCTTTCCGTTGCGCCGGGCGCACGCGTCGAGGTGATGCCCAATTATGTCGACCTGCCCGACGAAGGTGCGATCCGGCGGGCACACGATGGGGTGCGCATCGTGTTCCTCGGTCTGCTTGGCCAGCGCAAGGGCGTGTACGACCTTGTCGAGGCGTTTGCCTCGATCGCTGGCGACCTGCCGGATCTGAAGCTACAGATCGGCGGCAACGGCGAGGAGGATCAGGTCCGGGCGGCCGTGAGCGATGCGGGGATGGACGCGCGGATCGATGTGCTTGGCTGGGTAGCCGGCGACACCAAGACATCGTTACTGGCCCATGCTGACGTATTCGTGCTGCCCTCATACAACGAGGGGCTTCCGGTGAGTCTGCTGGAAGCGATGTCCTGGGGTTTGCCGGTGATATCGACCACAGTGGGCGGCATTCCCCAGCTGGTCAGGCATGAAGAAGATGGTTTTCTTGTCGAGGCCGGTGATCGCCTCGGGCTGGCACGGGCACTTGTTTGCCTTGGTAGCGATGCCTGCCTGCGTCATCGCATGGGGGCGACTGCGCGCGCACGCGTGAGTGGAACCTTCTCACGCGAGAACGTGCTGCCGCGGATGGAAGAGATTTATCACGAGTTGATGGGAAACGCATCACGATAAGTCGATGGATTTTGAAGTTTGCGCGGGCAACGGACATTGGGTGGCACTGTTGCGGTTGAGTTCCACATCCGCCCGCTGTGCGTGACCGATGAGCAGTAACGCCTGCATCTAAAGGAATTTCAATGCGAAGCATTTTTCTCGTCGCCGGTGCCCGACCCAATTTCATGAAAATTGCTCCCATCGTGCGAGCGATTCAGGCTAGGGGCGGCCTTGAATACCAGATCATTCATACCGGTCAGCATTACGACCGTGAGATGAATGATGTGTTCTTCGAGGAATTGGGCATTCCGGAACCGGACGTTTTCATGGGTGCGGGTGGCGGAAGTCACGCACAGCAAACAGCCAAGATCATGGTGGCCTTCGAGGAACTTTGCCAGGTGAACCGGCCAGATGCCGTTCTTGTGGTGGGCTATGTGAATTCGACATTGGCCTGCGCTATTGTTGCAAAAAAAATGGGCATTCCCGTTGCACATGTCGAAGCCGGTTTACGTAGCGGTGATATGACAATGCCCGAGGAAATAAATCGCTTGGTCACCGACAGTATTTCCGATTGGTTTTTCGTCACGGAACCCAGCGGCGTTACACATTTGCGAGCCGAGGGCAAAGCCGATAAGGCCATCCACTATGTTGGGCATGTCATGGTCGATAACGTTCTTTTTCAGACGGAGAAGCTGACGAAGATGGGTAGATCGGCATTCGATACGACGCCAGCACTTCCTGCTGACAACCGGTACGGAGTAGTGACGCTTCATCGACCGAGTAACGTCGATGACGCCGTGGTTATTGCACGTATCGGAGGCGCGCTACGCGAGATTGCGGAGGAATTGCCTCTGGTGTTCCCTGTGCACCCGCGTACTCGCAAAAATCTGGAGAAATTTGGTATCGATCTTGGACCGAATGTCATGCTTCTTGGCCCGCAGGCTTACATGCCCTTTCTGAGTCTTTGGAAGGATGCGGTATTGGTACTGACCGATAGTGGTGGTCTGCAGGAAGAAACAACTGCTCTGGGCGTGCCGTGCCTTACGATCCGAGAGAATACCGAGCGGCCCGTGACGGTCGATGAAGGGAGCAATGTGTTGGTCGGAACAGAACCGACGCGAATTGTCGAGGAGGCTCGCAAGGTACTTCGTGGAGAAGGCAAGCGCGGGTGTCGCCCAAATTTGTGGGACGGCAGGGCGGCGGAGCGGATTGTCGATATTTTGGCCAAGGAACTTTCGCGATGAACCAGCGAATCGAAATGATGGGGTGCTATATCGATAATCTTTCAATGGAAGAAACTCTGCAGACTATCGAAAGTTTCATTCTTACTGGCAGGCCTCACCAACACGTTGTTGTCAACGTAGATAAGTTGGTCAAGGCAAGCCGTGACCCCGAGTTGCGCCAGATCATCAACGAATGTGCATTGATCAACGCTGATGGAATGCCGGTGGTATGGGCTTCACGTCTGCTTGGAAAGGGCCTCAAGGAGCGTGTCGCAGGCGTCGACCTG
>FWPV01014384.1_pt1 | contig 11632 bp, 12 predicted proteins | sample 2228371 | NCBI WGS metagenome assembly FWPV01 (sample SAMEA103939776, study PRJEB20133) | metagenome | reverse complement strand
TATGCTACCACCATTCCTGATCTGAAGCCAGACCTGCTTGTCGTGGATGGAACTTACGCAGGCAACAGGCCTGGCAGAGATCTACGTGACTGGGATGATACCCGTCAGGATCTGTTTGCCTTGCTAGACACAGTGGTGAAAAGGCGTGGGGTTGTGCTTCTTCCCAGCTTTGCTTTGGGTCGATCGCAGGATATTCTCGCGCTTGTGCTCGAACATGCCGAATCGCGGCAGGATGCTCACTACTATGTGTATCTCGATGGTCAGTCCAACGTGGTGACCCAATCCATCTATCCTCGTTTCAGACACGATCTGTCACAACGCTACTTGGAACTGGTGGCCCGTAATCAATGGCGTATCAAGTCGGTTGACCACGAGATGGCCCTAGACCAACTTATCGCCATTGAGATCGCCGGGTATCCTGCCGTGGTGATTGCTAGCTCGGGGATGCTGTTGCCCAAGTCCGCGTCCCGGCGGTGGGCCGAAGCGCTGATGTATAACCCAAACAACCTTCTTGCGTTTACTGGCTATGTCACCGAGGACGTTCTCGAGGAGGTTTTCGATCGGGGTGTCCTCGGGTCGCAGCACCAGCCTCAAGCTCGATACCAACTGGGGTGCTCGAGCCACGCTTCACTGGGTGATATTGAGGAGCTGATTCGACAATTGGAACCCAAGACCGTCGTGGTGGTGCATTGTGGCGATGGCGATCTGCAGGGAGCAGGGTCTTTGTTTTCCAGATTGAAGGATCGCGACCTGTCGGTAGTAATCGGTCGTGAGAGGCGATTGGTTACGGTCTCTGAAAAAGGAGTGCGGCTCAATGACTACTGAGATCCCGCTTGAGGAAATCGTAAGGCTGAAGGACATCCAGCAACTGATTGACCGAGCGCTCTCGGTTCTAGAGGAGCTCCAGCGGCAGCTCACTGCCGCCGAGGACACAGACCAAGAACGAACTGAGCACCGGGGCGCTGTCGAAGCCCATGTGCAGGATCTGAAGAACGAACTTGATAGCACAAACAGGGCACTTGATAGCACAAAGAGGGAACTAGACACCACCAGGTCGGAAAGAGACACAGCACGCCGTGACCTCTCCCAACTCCGAGATGATGTTGAACAGGCCATGCGGCGGAGCATAGCAGATATCTATCGAGCGATAGACAGGCAGCATCCGTTTGAGCAACTGGTCCTGCTCAAGAAGAGCAAGCATGAGGCTGATAGCAGAAACGCAGCCCTATCGAATCAGAACAGGCAACTGCAGACTCGGGTTGAGGAGCTGCTAGCGTCGGTTGAAGCGTCCAAGCGTGAAGTGGAGGCGCAGGCACTCCACCTTGAGCGACTCAGCGGCCTGGCAAGCAGATACAAGGATGAGATTGATCGCCATGCTTCAGAACTTGAGGAAGCACGGCGGGAGAGCCAACAGGCTGTTCTTCGGGATCTGATTCAGCAGGTTACGCCACGACGCCTCGCGGAGTTGATGGATGCCGTTGAGGATCCTGCGCGTTCAATCGTTGCCGACAGCGACACTGTGAAGTTTGTGGAGTGGCTCATTCAGCACCTGAAGAGCATCGGCCTCAGCGTTACCCATAGGCTGGGTGAGGAGCTTTCTATCCGTGAGAGCGATCTGCACTTTTTTGGGCTGGACCAGGAGTACAGGGCGGGGAGCATATTTCAAGTTACTGCACCTGGCTTTGCATTGGGAGAACATGTGCTGATAAAAGCCAAAGTTCGATACTTGGAGAAGGAGGATAGGGATGGATCCGAAGAAAGCGGAGACGAGCCAACTGATGGAGCAATGTCAAGAGGCGCTGAAGCTCCTGCAACAGGCGAAGAAGGAGATTCAGCAGATGATCAAGAGGCATGATCCCAGTTATGATCCCAATAATGAGGTCCAGGACTGCCGCGGTGATGGGCCACGAGACGGAAAAGGTCGCCCTCCGCGACGAAGATAGTGAATAGATAGTGCGGGGTAGCATCATGTTGACTGTTGGTATCCACATCGGGCACTTTGCCATACGCATCAGCCAGAGCTATCGGAGACCTGGCGACTCCCACATACGATTCAATGCTGTGGGATGGCCTAGCCACGCGCACACCCACTGGTATGCGTGCTACGGTGGTGCGCTCCCAAATGCCTATGACCCCTCCTCAGGCAAGATAGGGTACGAGGCGCTAGACGAAGTCGGGCTGGCCAGAGTGTCTCGGTTTGACTCCGATTTCTTTCAGAGCATACTTGGCGACGGGCCCTCACATGAGGAGGCATGCCGCATCTGGGACCGTTTCCAACAGTCTGTTCGGTGGTGTCCTGCGCTTCGAGTCAAGGAACCTGCCGTAGTGGCACTTGCGCTTGACAGTATCGAGGTGTCCGCTCCTGCCAGTAAGTGGAGGCCATGGCACCGTCCTGAGGATCGGACGAGCGACTTGGTGGAGAGATTGCAGGCACTGGGACAGAGAGCTGGGTTGGTCCGGTTTGAGATCGTGCCTGACCGGATGGCCGTTGAGAGATATGTAAGTGCACAGGAGGGTATGCAACGGGGTGACCTGCTCGCAGTCGTGGGAGCCTCGCACACGACGGTATGGGAAATAGTCGATCCTGTTGGAGGCGGTCTCGAGCAGGTCTGCAAGCCAGCAGGCATTCAGCACCTGCTCAAGCAGTTGGGAGGGACTGAGGGCTCGAAGGAAGACGTGCTGAGGAGGTTGCTGGAAGAGCTCCAGGAGCCCGGTCGATGGCGCACCGACTGGCCAAGTTTGGGCAAATGGCAGGAAAAGCAGCTGTTCCGCGAAGTGGCGGACGCGATAGGCAAACTGCGTCGTGGGACACAGCCTGCTCCACCGCGGCGGCTTCGAGTGGGAGGTGAGGGTGCTGCTCTTCTCCATGGCTTCACGGTTCCCTCGGGTGGAGTGCAGGTTGAGAGCTGGCAGTTGGATCATCTCTACCTGCCTGCTGATGGAGCAGCAGCCGCGGTGTGCAAACCTGACACTGCAACGAATTTGAAGGAGTAGGCGATGCAGGAGCTTTTTCTGGGTGTCGATCTGGGAACCACAAATTCGAAAGCAGCCTTTCTCGACTATAGGGAGCTCGACGATCCAAACCCAACAACGCTGCGGCTACGCCAGGTCGTCGAGAAGGCATCTCCGCTTGATTCTTGGGACCACGTGCCTTCTGTGGTCTTGTTCGAACCTGCTGAACAAAGTGCCTACATCGGCGAGTATGCCAGACGCTACGCGGTGAACTTTCCAGATCGTGCAGTAAGGGCCATCAAGCGTCTTATGGGCAAGAACTGGCAGCACACGGTGCCTGGCTGGAGTACGCCGTGGACCCCTCAGGGTATTTCGGCACTTATTCTGCGGAAGATCCGATTGCAGGCACTTGAAGACCTGCACGACACCCGCGACGATCTGGCATCTGCAGCGATCTCCGTCCCTGCCTCATTTGGCACAAGGCAAAGAGAGGCCACAGTCGAGGCGGCACGGCTGGCCGGATTCTCCGGGAGGATCACCCTGATCGACGAACCGAGCGCCGCCCTGATCCACTATATCTACGACCGATGGCAAACGGGACTGGAAGTAGACTTTGGCCGCCTCAACAGGGTCTTGGTCTTCGATATGGGAGGCGGCACGCTAGACGTCTCTTTGGCTGAAGTTGAGCCGGATAACGACAGACTGCAGGTCCGAATCCGATCGCGCTCCCGATACACGGAATTGGCTGGCACCGAGTTTGACTTGATGTTGGCGGCCTATATCGTTCAGAGGCTGCTTGCAGGCGGGCTGAAGATGCCCGCGAAACCCGAGGACCGTCGAGATGTTCTCCGCGCTGCTCTGTTCGACATGTCAGAACCGCTCAAGAAGAATATGAGCAAGGGACTCGCGGCGTTGTTCAATTGGAGATTCACCCGGGAGGGACCCGCGTTTGACGACCTATCGCGGCTAGTGTGTACAGTGGCTCCGCGGGAGCGAGAGATTGGCACATCCGAGGGGCCGCTTGAGATCCCCAAGCTGGAGGTCTCTTTTGAGCATTTTGATCGGGTTCTTAAGCCATTCTTCGAACCAGAAGATCGAGACAACCCGCAGGGCACAGGCACGATCTACGGCCCAGTATACACAGCCTTGGCTGAGGCAGGACTGGCAAAAGAGGACATTGACATCGTGCTGATGCATGGTGGCATGTGCGAATTGCCATTGATCCAGGCGGGCCTCATGAACTACTTCCCACCATCCACCTTGGTTACAGCGAGCCCAGATCCGATGACGAGCGTTGCCCGGGGAGCAGCCCTTTACCACGCGCGTGAGCGGCAGCGCGCCCTCATCGACGTGCAGGAACCCGCTCTTTTCGAGTCGATCTTCTATGAACACGAAGGGGGATTTGAGTTGGTAGTGGGCAAGGATCGCAGAGTCGGTGAGCAAGGAGTGGTTGAGCTACGTATCAGTCGAGGGACCCGCCGAGTCCGGCTGCAGTTGTACCAAGGTTTTGACAAAGAGGATCCTCTTCTTACGCACGATCGCGACATGCGGATTGAACTGCCGGAGACGACCTCCGAGGATCGCATCATCAAACTGCGATGGGAGATCAAGCAGAATCGCACTGTTGACTTGGTGTGGCAAGACCCAGCAGGCGGGGGTGAGTGGCGACCGCTGGAGGAACTCTCAACAGCGCGCTGGGATGCCTGGTATCCCGACGAAGTACGCCGGGGCGAAGCCGAGAATATTCGGAGAACGCAGATCCACTAAGCCCGCCTACGCTCGGAAAGGAGACTGCACGATGGCAGAAGAAGTAGAGAGTAGACTGGAAGGGTCCGAGCTGTTTGACAGGACAAAGCTGCATACTCTGGCCAGCGAGATATCGGAGGTGATGTTCGATTGGCAAGAGACGAGCACCATGGAGCGGCAGATCGACGCCAGACTGCTCCAGGACGTATCTCGGCAACTTCACCGATGCGAGGAGCGCCCCGAGCAGATTCGTGAGGTCGAGGATATCATGATGCACATGGACGAACCTGCTCTCGGCGTGGCGCTCTTGCGGCAAGTCTTCCTGGTGCGTTCCGAGCCGACTGAGCAGTGCGTTGTCAGACAGCTGGTTCGACTCGCGCAATCCCGCAATCGAAAGACCCGCGACTTGACTCGCGATGCTCTGAAAGAAGCGGCACACAGCGAGGTGCAGCGTCTCCAGAACATCGGATGCCAGGCGCTGTTTCAGTCAAACGTGCTGAGTGATGGCGAACTTCGGGCCTTTGCTCAGAGCGAAGAAATCCAGTTCCGACACCGGATCGAGGCAGTCCGATATCTGGTTAAGGGGCAGTCATCTCTAGAACCTTCTGCTCTGGTGGATGTGGTGAAGTCCTGGGGCTCGTTCCAGGAGGACGAGCGGAGAAAGTCCGAGAGCTCTCTGCGTGAGGTAGCGAGTTCCTTCGAAGGCTTCGCGACATTAGATCGGGAGTCCGTGGAGGAGATCATTGATCAGCTCTTCACCGAGGTTGATGGATGGGGCCTGTCCAACGAACAAAAGAAGTTCATCCAGACAGCCATGGCCGCCTTGCCAGACAGGGCTATTGAGTACTTGCAGACACTGGGCACCGAGCATCTTGGATCGCCAGCGGTCATTTTCACACTAGGCACCTGTGCCCGCCGCACTCCGCTCGCCACAAAGGCCTTGCTGGAGCACGGGCGGCAGCTGCAGCAATCGACCGCTGGCGGCCGATCGAGAGGATTGAAGTGGATCGCCGAGCAACTCAAGAGGGCACGACACGACAATGATCCTGGTCTACATGGCCAACTGAAGGATCTCATAGAGTCAGTCCAGTATGACAGCAGCCTGGCAGATGCAGACCAGGTCTGGGCCCAGCTCCAGGACGTGCAGGAATCCTGGCAGCAGGGTACCCAGAGGAAAGACCTTGCGACGTTGCTCAAGGCCATGGCAATTGGGTTCGAGATCTACCCAGAGGTGGATGAGGGCGATGCCTGGGATCTCCGGTACGAGTTCGAGCGCGGCCACAAACCTGCACGACTGAGCGCGACCGAACGCGAGGTGTTGGTCCAGGCTATGGACAGGACAGCAGAGAGGTCCCCATGGAGCCGCAGCGCTAGGTGGCTGGTTCAGCAATATCCGTATTTTGAGGGACATCAACGCACGGTGGTCCAGAAAGCTCTGGGTTACGCGGCACTCGGAGAAAAAGGTGACGTCGAGACGAGCCTGTTTCGCAGGATTCGCCAGTTCTTTGAAGACCAGATCCAGCATGGATCATCGGTTGCTGAACAGCAACAAGCTGGTGAATGGCTGGACAGGCTTGTTGGAGAGAAACCGCCAGGCGCACCGCTAGGATGAGCCGCATTACTGACCTTCATGTCTTGCGATAGACCGGCCTAGTTTGGACAGGGACAAAGCAATGAGTCGTCGGAGCCATCAAGGAAGGTGGTAGCTGCGGCGGGGTGGGTTACGGGTTGTCTGAGTTTGTGGGGTGGTAGAAGGGGTGGGGGTGGCTCTGCTGCGCAGTAAGTCGCCGGCCGGTGAGCTGTGGGGCGTTGTCGGCCACGGTATGGGTGGGCCATGCCGGCCAGGATCAAGACATCGCTCAGAACGGTGGCCTTGGCGCTATTGGGCAGGCCGTACCAGGGGGAGCGTTTGAGGTGGCGGCGCACCTGGCTGGCGTTGCGGCTTTCGGCGTAACTTTGACGGCCCTGGCGCAGCCGGCAGGTGGCTGAGGTGACCGGCACGTCGCGCGCCAGGCGGATGCTGCGGTCGGGTAGGCGCAAGCCGAGGCGGACGACCTGGCCCAACGGCCGGGCCGGTTCGCGATAGGGACAGGTGGCCCAGGCGGGGGTCGGTGGCGCCGGGGATGCGCCCGCAGCGGGCGGGAGCTGAATGTCGGGCTGCGGCTCGCGGCGACAACGCTGGCGGCAGACCCACTTCGAGTCGTGGCGGGCGTAATCGTGGCCGTTGAAGGCCAGGCGGTAGCCATGCGGGCAGAGGGGCACGCCCTGGGCGTCATAGCCGCGGGTGAGACAGGTCAGGGAGTCGGCATCGCCGGCGGCGGCCCGTTGGTCCACCAGGCGTAAGGCGTGCAGGTCGGCATAGATGTAGCGCAGGATGTCGTCGTAACCCTCACCGGCATCGGCGAGCACCTCGCTAATCTGCAGGGTGGGGAAGCGGCGGCGCAAGTTCTGGAAGCCGGGGATGGTCTGCAAGTGGTCGTTGCGGTCAGCGGCCATATAGGGACCGGTCAGCGGCCAGTAAGTAAAGAGAGGGTCGTCCAGGATATTGAAGGCCTGTTCTTGTAGCCGAAGCGAGGCTTGTCGCGGCCCGCAGGGCTGAACCGCCGCGCCGCCGGCCCTGGCCTGGCGGCTACCCCGATCGGGCTGCCGGCCCGGGGCCATCTCCGCCTTCTGGACTATGCCGAGCGGGATCGCCGTGCACGGCCGAAAGCGCAACGGGTGACGCTCGCCGTGACGCTATCCTCAGCGCCCGTTGATCCGCTCCCTGGTGCACCTCGCAAGCGCGCTGGCGAGGCGGCACTCCCCGCACCGGCTGCAACCACGGCACAGGGACAGACCCCCTCCGCCCCCTCATTATGGTCCGGCGTCGCAACGACCGACTTGCCCGCCAGGTGAACCCGGCTGCTCGGCTCCCGCTTCCAGGTCGCGCCATCCCACTCGTAGAGCGCCAGGGTCTTCGGCATGACGCGGCCCAGTTCCGTACGGCCGTGCCAGATCGTCACCGTGTAGGGCAACAGAGGCTGCACGGAGCGGCCCTCCCCGTCCACCGCAGAGACCGCGCCGAAGTGAAGGATGCCCGCCGGCGGCGCAGTGTCCGGCACGTCCGCGGCCTCGAGCATGGTGTGCGCAAATGATGACCCTGCGCGGATGCGCCCTCAGCGCCTCGATCGCACGGCGTGGATGCACCTATGCGCGGATCGAGCACCGTCGTGAACGGCACCGGCAGCACCGGGATCGCGGGGAGGGCCGCTTCGGTTGTATCGCTCCCCGGCACACGCCCTACGTTCGCAGATAGCCGCGCACCGGCCGCGTCCGCGTCAGCAGCAGGATGGCCAATCCAACGCCGAAGTAGAGACGTGATGGTGTGACTCCTCGCCCCTGACTCAGTCGTTCAGCCTTGCCTGCCACGCCGCAACCCAGTCGGGGGCAACACGGATCAGCCGTTGTTTGCTCAGGTTCTGTCGCATGATCCAGCGCACGTCGCGATCGGGGCTGGCGAACCATCGCTCCATCAGCGGCTTGCCGACCTGGGGCAACCCGGCCACGGCCACGCTCCAGCAGTAGGCGAGCCCTTTGCGCAGCGCCCGGAACGCCTCGCTGCGGCGGTCGGTCGCCTGCTCCACGCCCCCAGTGATGGCGTCCAGGATCGCCAGGACGCGCTCAACGTCGGCTGCTGAGCGGAGCAGAGCCGGCTCACAGAGCGCAGCTGCGGCCGCGCGCTGCTCCAGGTAGTTGCCGTGGCTCCATGCCTCCATCTCGGCCAACAGGCCCGGCATATCAGCCGCGCCCCAACGCTGCAGCGCCATCGCCACTCCCTCCCGCATGCGCCAGCGCGGGTCGTTGGCGTGCTGGCGCAGCAGCGGCAGCAGATCGCGGCGCCCTTCGGCCACCAGACGCCCGAGGCCGACCACGCCGCAGAAGGCCAGGAATTCCTCAGGCGTGTTGACCGGGCCTCGGACAGCATCGAAAGCCAGCAGGCGCCTGAAGCAGGCCTCGTCCCCCACGTCAGCCACAGCCTGCGCCAGTTCGATATTGCCGCGCGGCCCAGGCAGCCCTGACTCAGCCAAGAGGTATGGCTCCCAGTCACTCAGACCGCGCAAAGTCTGACGATAGTGTTCGATCTTGCTCATGAGTCAAGTTGTTCCGTCAGCCAGGCCGGCCCGAGCCCCAGAGCCCGGCGCGCCTCCGGATGACGAGGGCCGCCAGCGCCAGGATGACCGCTGCCGCCAGGCTCGCGAGCCGCAGAGGCGCTTTGCACTTACTTCCCTGGGCTGAACGAGAAGCGGATCGCGGCCTGTGAGCAGTTGTCCACGCACGTGCCGCACAGGATGCACTCGCTGTGCTCCATCCGTTCGCGCTGTACCATGCCATGGACGTCCAGACTCATGGGGCAGTTGGAGGTGCATTTCAAGCAGTCTTTGCACGATGCAGCCGAGGCCACCAGCCGCAGCGACGGCCAGGCGACCGGGTTGCGCAGCCAGCGGCCAATGATCATGAACGGCGCCATCCAGCAGATGGTGTGGCAAGCGGCGCGGCGGCCCATTGTCACGGCCAGCAGCAGGAAGACGCCGACGACGATCAGGTAGGTGATGTACTGCACCGGTTCCGCCACCGAGACCCCGCCCTCGGTCAGGTGGAAGAAGTCCACCCGCCGGTAGCCGCCCGCAGAGATAGCGGCCCAGGCGATGATGCCAAGCCAGGGCAGCCAAATGGCCCACTTGATCCAGTCGCGCTTGCCGGTCTTGAACGGCCCGTTGTTGATGCCGGTCCCGGCCTCCTGCAACCCGCCTGCAGGACATCCCCATCCGCACCACGCGCGACCCAGGAATAGCGCGGATAAGAACAGCAGCCCAAAGACAATGAAACTGCCGTTGATGACGCCCTGGCTAGCGCCGTCAATGATGACGTAGGGCGAGAAGTAGTTCATGGTGATGGGGAAGAGAATGAACGAGACGAGGATCACGCCGCGACGGATGCGTTGGCGGAGAGGCGGTTGTTTGACCATGAGAATCCTTCCTTTCGGTATCCTATACGCAACAGTGGCCGGGAAAGTTGCCTGCTAGGTTTCTCCCAGTATCACAGTGCCCCCTGCTCCCGGACCCGTTTCACTCTGCCATCTCATGCGCCAGGGGCAGCGGGGGCGCGATGGCTGCGGACGGCGCGCTCCAGGGGACCACGCACAGGACATCGGGAACGGCCCTGAGGGGGCTGACGGATACGTATCCCGACTCGACGGCCCAGGCGTCGGTCCAGGGTTCCGGCGGAAACGCGCGATCGTGCTCGCTGCGGACGACGGCCAGCGCGTTCTCTGCGTGCGGGTCTGGAGCGAAAACGTATCGGGTCAGGCAGGACACGTTGGCCAGCGAAGTGATCACCGAGCCCGCCAGAGCTGAGACCGGCAGGTTGGGCACGTTGACGTTGAACACCACCGGCGACGGCTCCGGATTCGCCTGCCAGAGGCGCATGATCTCGGCCAATGCCCAGGCAGCCGCGTCCCAATGGGCGATGCCGGCCGGACCGACATCGAGCGAGATGGCGATGGCCGGGACGCCGAGCAGTTGCGCGGTTAGCGCCGCGCCGACCGTGCCGGAGTAGAAGACATCACGGCCGAGATTGGCGCCGTGGTTGATGCCGCTGACGAGCAGGTCGAACGGCCCGCCGCCCAGCGCGCCGCTCAGTCCGACATGGGCGCAGCCTGCAGGGGTGCCCGCCAGGCCGTAGGCCGTCACACCGGCCGGATGCTCTTTGCCATTGTGGTAGGTAGAGTAGTATACGGAACGCGCGGGGGGTAACGCCGCTCCGTAGCCGCTGTAGTTGGCTGTCGGCGCCACAATGGTGACGCGGCCGAAGCGGGCCAGGGTGCGCGCAGCGGCCCATATTCCCGGCGCAGCGACGCCATCATCGTTGGTGAGGAGGATGCTCATTTGCCGCGCCTCCGCTTGCCGGCTCATGCCATTGCCATCCACAGGAACATGCTCCAGGTCACTGCGCCACCCAGGGCGGCACCGGCTATCGTCTGGCCGGGGGTGTGCCTGCGCAGCCGAACGCGCGACCAGGCTACGAGCGGCACGGCAGCCAGCAGCGGCGCAGCGCGCGGCCCCATCAGGTACAGCAACAGCGTTGTGAAGGCGGCGATGGCCACACCATGCATGCTGATCTTCCAATGCAGAGTGATCATGAGCGTCAAGGTTGTCTGGAGGAAGATCGCTATAGCGAGACCGCTGAGAAGCACCGGCGCGCCGCCAAACCACAGAAGCGCTGCGTGGAGACCTTGGGCCAGCACGGTGACGGTGAGGGGACGGAAGCGCTCCTCGCGCCGCTTCACATCCAGGTCAGACACCAGGCCGCGATGATGAAGCCACAGGAGATAGCCGACAGGCGCGATGACGCTCAGGAGCAGGCCCATGCTTGCCCAAAGCAAAGCCGCAGCAGACTTCGTCGCCGAGACAGCCACAACCATCATAGCGGCAGCGAGCAGGGGCGGCGACAGGACTGCGGAGATCGCGCTGGCGAGTCTGGCGCTCCAGGGAGATGCGCGTGGCTGTGCGAAGTCGTCCGTGTTCGACGTTTGTGCGGAGGGCTGGGAATACCGCAGCCGTGCCCATATCGTCATGGGACGCCCTCCATCGAGATCTGGCGTGGCGTCGGGCGTATAGGGTCGTCATCCGGAGCGAACACAGCAGACGAGCACGGCGTCGTGGGGCCGGCCTGTGCCAGCACGTTGGCGATTTCGCTGGGCAATGCTGCGCGTCGGCCCCGCGCGTCGCGACGGATGCTGCGGCTGCCGTAGAGTTTGCGAAGCGCTACCGCAAGGGCATCATTGCCGGATGAACTCGATGTGCCTGCAGTCATGTCACGACCTCTCGGCGAGGATGTTCGCAACGTGCGCCCGCCTGGCGGCGCAAGGACAGCGGCGGGCGCCATGCGCCCCAGC
>FWPV01014383.1_pt1 | contig 11633 bp, 7 predicted proteins | sample 2228371 | NCBI WGS metagenome assembly FWPV01 (sample SAMEA103939776, study PRJEB20133) | metagenome | reverse complement strand
GCCCTCCGTCGTGATGGCGTTTCGGACTGCGGGCGGGATCCTGAATCCGATCCCGGATGTGTCCACGGTAAAGATCACCACCGGCGGCTGGGGCCCCGACAACGCCGAACAGCACGTGGATGAATCCGTCCAGCGCCTGTTGTCGACCTCCCGGGGATGGATGGTTTACAACCTCCACGGTCTTGACGATGAGGGCTGGGGTCCCATCAGCGCGGGGTACCTGGAACGGCTGCTGGGACGGCTGCGGGAGATTGAATCGGTCCGAATCCTGCCCACTGCCCGAGTCCTGATGCAGGCTCGCGCCGGCAGCTTCCGCCAGGTGTAAGTCCGCGGATCAAGGGATGCAGACGTGAAGATCGGCGAGATTGACCTGGGCCCACGCCCGTTGCTGTTGGCCCCCATGGAAGACGTGAGCGATCCGCCGTTCCGAATCCTCTGCAAACGGCAAGGGGCGGATCTCGTCTACACCGAGTTCATCTCGTCGGGTGGCCTGGTCCACGATGCGGCAGACTCGGTCAAGAAACTGGAATTTTGCGAGGAAGAACGGCCGCTGGCCATTCAGATCTTCGGCGGCGATCTCGCCCAGATCACTGCGGCGGTGGAGATTGTGGACGGCGTCGGTCCGGACATCATCGACCTCAATTTCGGCTGTCCGGTCAAGAAGGTGGTCTGCCACGATGCCGGAGCCGCCATCCTCAAGGATCTCCCCAAGATGCGACGCCTGGCCGAGGCTGTGGTGTCCCGGACGTCGCGCCCGGTGACCGTGAAAACCAGGCTGGGCTGGTGTGAGGAATCGATCCGTATCCTCGAGGTGGCCCGGCTTCTGCAGGACTGCGGCGTGCAGGCTCTGGCGGTCCACGCCCGCACGCGCAGCCAGATGTACAAGGGACAGGCCCGCTGGGAATGGCTGCGCCGTCTCAAGGAGGATGCCGATCTGCGCATTCCCCTGATCGGCAACGGAGACGCCACCACCCCCGAGAAGGTCCGGGACATGTTTGAACAAACCGGTGTCGACGCGGTCATGATCGGGCGAGGGGCGATCGGCAACCCATGGATTTTCCGCGACGCCCGCCACCTGATGGAGCATGGTTGCCTGCCGCCGCCTCCCGCTTGGGCGGAGCGACTGCAAACCGCCGCCGAGCACCTGGAACTCAAGTGTCGATGGCTGGGCGAAAAACGCGGCGTGCTCGAGATGAGGAAGATGTACGGAGGTTATTTCAAGGGAATGCCGGGCGCCACCGCCCTGCGGACCCGGTTGATGGAAATTACGGAACTCCGGCCTGCCCTCGAGCTGCTGGAATGGGCGGTGGAGCGGTACGCCGCAGCCGGCCGGGAGCCGGCCGCTCAGGCAGTCGACTGACCGCTGTTCAGGCGCCGAAGGAGATCCCCAGGTCGCCGGCAAGACGCCTGAGATACTGTCCCGCTTCGGCGTACTCTTCGGCCGTTTGCAGGTGCTCCAGCATCACCGGCACGTCCTGGGGAAGGCCGTGCAGGCGCCTCAGCCAGGTCGCGTGATCCACCACGCCCCGGCCGGGAACGACCTCCGCGAAGTGGACCTGCATTCCGGGTACCCACGCCACATCCTTCAGGTGACACGACACGATCCAGGGGCCCAGACGATCGAAGCACTCCTCGATCAGGCGGCGGTTCTGATAGATGCGATACGGACTGTTGATGAGATTGCAGATATCCAGATGGACGCCGAAAGCGGGCCGGTCCACCGCCCGGATCAGATCCAGGTAGTCGTCCGGACCGGCGGGTATCGTCCAGCCCATCATCTCCACCGTAAAGCGGGTCCGGAGGGGACGGACAGTATCGATGAGGCTCCGGCAGATCTCCACCGTCGCCTCGAAAAACTCCCGGCTCAGGTTCCCCGGGTGCGGACCATACCAGACCTCCGGATTCCAGGACCCGGCGATGTCCACACAGCATAACGCCCCCAGCTCGTCCGCCAGGGACAGGCGCTCCGCAACGAACTGAAAATTCGCCCGGCGCCGGTTCGGGTCGGGGTCCTGCAGGTTGACCCAGGCGCCGACTTCGGCGATGACCAGGTCGCGGGAGGCGCATTCCGCCCGCAGGGCGGCGATGCGTTCCCGATCCGAGAGGGGGATCTCCGGTCCGTAAGCTGCCCGATAACCCCATCGCCGATGGGCTTCGGCGTAGGCGGCAGGGTCGTCGGCTGAAAGGAAGACAGGCCCGCCCAGTCGCAGCGACCGGCCGGCCGGCGAAGGGCGGAGAACCGGCTGGAAGGCTGCCCCCGCACCTGCCGCCAGCATTTCCCGCCGCGTCAAACGTTTGGTCAAGGAATCCCCTCCTGTGACGGAAGGAGCCGTGTGGCCCCGCGGCGCGCCGGCATGGATGCGAGCCGTTGGAGCCGGCGATAGGACTTGAACCTACAACCTACGCATTACGAATGCGCCGCTCTACCGGTTGAGCTACGCCGGCTCAGCCGCGCGGATTATAGCACGGACCCGCAGCCGGGCCGCGTCGGAGCAACGGGAGCAAAGCCCATTTACCCCGGCAGCGGTCCATGATAGTTGTCTCGGCTTCATAAATGTGGGGATGTGAGCTGAACCGATGGGTTCGACCGTAGTTATCGCTGTGGTTTTGGGCGCCGCCGCCTGGCTGGTTCCGGGGGTGATCGAGATCCTGGTCAGCGGGGAGGTCTCGGCGGCTGCCTTCTGGGGTACCGCCTCGCCTGGACTCCTGATCTCCCGGCTGGTAGCCGCGATGGCGGCCGCGTCGGTACCCTTGATGTTGGCCGGCCGCTCCCGGGCGGGAAGCGGCACCTCGCCGGTTCTGCTGCAAGCGGAACGCTGGCGGGCGACGGCTGAACGGGTCGAGACCGGCCTTCTGCTGGTGGAGGCGTTTGCCGTCGAGCGCGGCGGTCCTCTGGAAGGGCGGATTCTGGAGGCGAACCCGTATCTGCTGAACCTGCTGGGGCTTCGCCGTGAGGACCTGCGCGGAATGAGCTTCGGAGAGCTGTTTCCGGAGGGCGCACGCGGGCGGATCGGCGATTCCCTGCACCGCGTGTTGCAGGGAGGTCCGCCGGTTACCTTTGAGGATTTCGGCGCCGCCCGGCTGTCCGCTGACCGGAGCCTGATCGCCGTAGGTTATTCCCTCGATCCGAATCACCTGGTCCTCCACGTCACGGACGTCAGCGACCTGCGGCGCGCCGATCTCGCGTTGCGGGAAAGCGAGCAACGTTTCCGGTCGCTGTTCCACGAAAGCCGCGACGGGGTGTACTCCGTCACCCGGGATGGACATTTCATCGAGATCAACCAGGCCGGCCTCGACATGCTGGAGGCGAGCCGTGAGGACCTGGTAGGCCGGACCACCGACTCGTTTTATGCCGACCCGGCGGAGCGGCGGCGCTTCCAGGCCGAGATCGAACGGGCCGGCTCGGTTAAGGACTTCGAGGTGACGCTGCGCAGCCGCCGCGGCCGCCTCGTGCACTGTCTGCTGACCTCCACCGTCCTGCGCAACCGGCAGGGAGAGACCATCGGCTATCAGGGGATCATGCACGACATCACCGCCCGCAAGGAGGCAGAACGGGCGCTGCAGGAAAGTGAACGGCGCTTTCGCGCCACCTTCGAACAGGCGGCGGTGGGGATCGCCCACGTGGCGCCCGACGGCCGGCTGCTGGCGGCCAACCAGAAGTTTTGTTCCATGCTGGGTCTCAACCGGCAAGATCTGCTCCAGCTCCGCCTCGAGGAACTTTGCGGCGGGGAGGTGGCGAAGGAGGACCGGGCATGGCAGAGCGACCTGTTGGAAGGACGGATCTCCACCTTTTCACGGGAGAAAGAGTTAACCCGCCGGGACGGATCAACCATCTGGGTTGCCCAGACGGTTTCCGCTCTGCGGCGGGTTGACGGCGAGGTCGAGTACTTCATCTACGTGCTGGCGGAAATCACCGACCAAAAGCGGTTGGAGGAGCAGTACCGGCAGTCACAGAAGATGGAAGCGTTGGGACGTCTGGCCGGTGGCGTCGCGCACGACTTCAACAACCTTCTGACGGGGCTGATGGGCTATTCCGAACTGGCCCTGAACGAGGTCCCGGAGGATTCACCGGCGGCAAACTGCCTGCGGGAGGTACTCGGTCTGGGCAGGAAGGCGCGGGATCTTACCGGACACCTTTTGAGCTTCAGCCGGCCCCAGCCTCACCGTTTGGTTTCCGTCGACGTCAACCAGCTCATCCGCGAAGACGTCAGGATGCTGCAGCGGACCCTGGGTGAGAACATCGAGCTGGCGTTTGAGCCGACCGAGAATCTCTCGCCGGTACAGGTGGACCCGGGACAGCTCCAGCAGGTGCTGCTGAATCTGGCCATCAACGCGCGGGACGCCATGCCGGCCGGAGGGCGTCTGACCATCCGCACCTTCGAGGAATCGTCGGGCACCGATGCGGTGACCTCCCGGCAGCGGGGTCGTCAGGAAGCTTCGGTCTGCATTTCGGTCAGCGACACCGGACATGGGATGGACAAGGACACCCTGGAGCGCATCTTCGAACCCTTCTTCACCACCAAGGCTGCCGGCATCGGGACCGGACTCGGACTGGCCATGGTTCACGGCATCGTTACCAAGCACGGGGGCAAGATTTCCGTCGTTTCCTCGCCCGGGAACGGGTCCACCTTTACCCTGTCGTTCCCGCCGGCCTCCCGCACGAGGGCCGCTGCTGCGCCCTCGCCGACGACCGCTCCCGCCGAACCCGTTGGGGGGACGGAAACCATCCTGCTGGTGGAAGACGAGCCCGCCGTGCGGGCGCTGATCGAGCGGGTCCTGGTCCGGCTGGGTTACCGGGTGCTGGCGGCAGGCAACGCGGCGGAAGCAGCCGCTGTCTTCCGGAAACGAAGGGACGAGATCGCCCTTCTCCTCACCGACGTCATGATGCCCGGGCAGTCCGGCGTCGAGTTGGCCAGAAGCCTCCGGGAAGCTGCGCCCGGCCTGAAGGTGGTCTTCATCTCGGGCTACATGCACCGGGAGGATCTGGCCAAGGATGTGCTCGGCTCCGGTGTTCCCTTGGTCCAGAAACCTTTCCAGCCCTCGGAGCTGGCGGGAAAGTTGCGAGAAGTGCTGGACCAGCGGTAGCTTCCCCCCGGCGGACGTCCGGAGACTCGCCCGGCCTGGGGTGAGCTCCGGGATGCTGAGCCTGACTTGGGAGCGAACCATCCGGGTGGAGATTTCGTAAACCGCCTTGTCTACGGTGAGGTGTCGCCTGGAAGCGGAGGCTGGTTCCGCCGGGGAGGCGGCGCCGGCGGGAGGATTGGCAATGTCAGTCAGAACTGGTTGGGCCGCTGTCCTGTTGGGGGCTCTGTTGGCCTGTGGTGGAAATGGCGGTGAAAATGACCCGCCGACTGCCGGGTCCGGCGGTGACCTGCAGGCGCCCATCCAGCTCCCCGGCGATTTTCAGCTTACCCTGTGGGGGGATGCCGACCGCATCCAGGTCAATGATCAGTGTGCCGATCGGGTACGGCCCGGCGATACCGACGGTCACTGCATCTGCGTTACGGCCACCCGCGGCCCCAGTGCCTGGGGGGCGGTCTTCTGGGAGACCCGGCGCGAGACCGGGGTCCGCCGGCCGGTCACACTGCGCGGGGCAACCAAAGTCACTTTCTGGGCGCGGGGAGAAAGGGGAGGCGAGAAGGTGCATTTTCACCTCGGCGGCGTGGCAGCTTCCGAGTTGCTGCAGCCCGGCGAACCGGCGGAACTGTCCGACTCGTGGCAGCGGTTTGAGCTGGAGCTGAAGGACCGCAAGCTTGAACAGATCACCGGCCTGTTCGGAGTCCGCTGGAGGTGTGCCGGCGGCCAAAACCCGGAGGGGGTCAAGCTTTACTTGGACGACATCCGCTACGAGTGATCGCCGTCGCTCAGCCCCAGCCCTGAATGTCCAGGTTGGTCAGGCCGGCTGCACGGGCGGCCTCCACCGCTTCCCAATATTCCGCCGCCGTCAGACGCCGCCCCAGTTCCGGGAAGCGGTTCGCACGGTACGCCGGGCGGTACTGGGCCATGACGTTGACGTAGGTGTCCCGGGGCAGGTTTTCGGAAATCCAGCGGAAAATCTCCGCCGAGCCGCTCAGCCGGTTGGGCAGGACCAGGTGGCGGATCATCAGTCCGCGGTAAATCAGGCCGTCCGCAGCCGGGCGGGCGACGCCCACCTGGCGGTTCATCTCCAGCAATGCCGCCCGCGTCACTTCGGGATAGTTCTTGGCCCCGGAAGAATACCGATCGGCTGCCTCCCCCGAGGCATACTTGAAATCCGGCAAATAGATGTCCACGACCTGATCCAGCAGTTTCAGAATTTCCAAACGTTCCCAGCCGAAGGTGTTGTAGACCAACGGCAGCCGAAAGCCCCGGGCTGCAGCCAAGTCCAGGGCCAGCACCAGGTGGGGGGAGTAATGGGTGGGGGTCACGATGTTCAGGTTGTGACATCCCCGCGCCTGCAGATCGAGCATCATCCCGGTCAGCTCTTCAATTTCGCAGTGAGTTCCGTAGCCGCCCTGACTGATTTCCCAGTTGATGCAGAACACACACCGCAGGCTGCAGTTGGAAAAGAAGATCGTCCCGGAGCCGCCGTGCCCCACCAGACCGCGTTCCTCTCCGAAATGAGGGTGGTGGGCCGCAACCATCAGCCGGCTGTCAGATCGGCAGAAGCCCTTCTTCCCGGCCAGCCGATCCGCACCGCATTCCCGAGGGCAAAGTCGGCATCGTGCGAGGTATTCCCAGAGTTGCTCTCCGCGCCGGCGCAGCTCCCCCCGGCGATGAAGATCGAGATACGGAGGCTCAAACTGCGGATCCACCGCCGCCGGCAGAGGCTGGACCCGGGGGTGACCCCGGGCTCGCGTTCGTCTCGAAACCCATGCTGCCGGAAGCAGGGGTAGAACCCAGTGCAGGAGGTGCTGAGTCCAGTGCCGACGGAGGATAGCTCTCGCCATGATCCTCACCACCCGACGAAGGGAAGTGTACAGTGGGCCGCGGGAGTCCTGCCAGCGATTCCCCGGCTTGCTACGTTCTGGCTTCCCGGGCGTAATAGACAGGAAGCCGGGGATGTCCCGCCTTCGGAGTTCCCCGAGGAGGGTCAATGACAGTTCAGATTTTGGGCAGCCGTTTCAGGCGACTGTTGGCGGCAGCGATCGCGCTGGTGGGAATCTGGTTGGCGACCGGCATGGCAGGAACCCCGGCGGCGGCCGGCGGCGCGGCGCCACTGGAAGTGAGAGCAGATCCAAACAAGGTGGAGGAACAGGTGCTGGGCGTCCTGGCGGAGATGCGTCGCACGGGCAGGACTTATCTGAGCGTGAGCGAGACTACCGGCAGGATGCTCCGGCTCATCACCGAGGCGACCGGTGCACGTCATGTGGTGGAGATCGGGACCTCGACCGGTTACTCGGGGCTCTGGTTCGCCCTCGGCCTCTCCCGGACCGGCGGCAAACTGACCACCTTTGAGATCGACCCCGGCCGCGCGGCCCAGGCACGCGACCACTTTCGGGCGGCGGGGGTTGAAAACCACGTGGAAATCGTGTTGGGGGACGCCCACGTCACCGTGACCCGCCTGCAGGAGCCTATCGATATCCTCTTTCTGGACGCCGACAAGGCCGGCTATATCGACTATCTCAGAAAGCTGTTACCGTTGGTCCGCCCTGGTGGGCTGATCGTGGCGGACAACATCAACATGGCCCCCGATTACGAGCGCGCGGTGACCACGGATCCAGCCCTGGAGACCATCTACTGGCGCGAGGGGGGCCAGGTCTCCATCACGCTCAAGAAGCGGTGACGCAGGCGGAGGAGGGGAGGAAATGAAGAGCTTTCGTCGGGGGGCGACGGCGCTGGCATTGTCTGTGCTGGGAACGGGCTTTGGAGGAACGGCAATGGCGGGTCAAGCACAGCCCAGTCATGGTACGGAGATCGCCGGAAAGGTGGAGGCCCTGCTGGGGCGGATGACCATCGAGGAGAAAATCGGACAGCTTTGTCAGGTCCCGGGCGGCCTATTCCCCGGCGCACGGCCGGAGGAAACGATCCGCGGCGGAGGGGCCGGTTCGGTCCTGTGGCTGAACGAGCCCAGGAAGTTCAATGAACTCCAGAAAGTGGCGATCGAGGAATCACGGCTGGGGATTCCGGTCCTGTTTGCCCTGGACGTGATCCACGGCTACCGGACGATTTTCCCGATTCCCCTGGGCCTCGCTGCGTCCTGGGACCCCGGACTCGTCGAAGCGGTGCAGGCGGTGTCGGCGCGGGAAGCCCGGGCCGCGGGAATCCACTGGACGTTCGCCCCGATGCTGGATATCGCTCGGGATGCCCGCTGGGGCAGAATCGCGGAGGGCTCCGGCGAGGACCCCTACTTGGCTTCGGCGATGGCAGGCGCCCACGTCCGGGGCTTCCAGGGGCCGGAGCTGGGGGAGGACCGGCTGCTGGCCTGTGCGAAGCACTTCGCCGGCTATGGAGCGGCTGAAGGCGGACGGGATTACGATCCCGTCTATCTCCCGGAGGGACTGTTGCGCAACGTCTACCTTCCGCCTTTCAGGGCGGCGCTGCAGGCCGGCGTCGGTAGTTTCATGAGCGCTTACATGGACCTCAACGATGTCCCGGCGACGGCCAACGCGTTCCTGCTCCGCGACATCCTGCGCGCAGAGTGGAGATTCAACGGGTTTGTGGTCAGCGATGCCATGAGTGTGGGCAATCTGGTGATCCAGGGACATGCCCGCGACCCAAAGGACGCGGCGCTTCGAGCCTTCAAGGCCGGGCTGAACATGGACATGGCGAGCAACACCTATGCCCGCCACCTGGCCGAGCTGGTTCGCGAGGGAACGATTGGCGAGTCTGAGCTGGACGACGCAGTGCGACCCGTGTTGACAGCGAAGTTCAAGCTGGGACTGTTCGAACGTCCTTACACCGATGAGAGCAGGCTCGATGCGGTATTGAACGATCCTGAACATCGGAGGCTGGCGTATCAGGCGGCGGTCCGTTCCATGGTCCTGTTGCGCAATGAAGGGGATCTCCTGCCGCTGCGCAAAGACCTGGTTTCCCTGGCGGTGATCGGTCCGCTGGCGGACTCCAAGGTGGACACCGAGGGTTCCTGGCTGGTGTTCGGCCACACCCCGTCGGCAGTGACGGTCCTGGAAGGGATCCGGTCCCGGGTGGGGCCGGGGGTGCGTGTGGAGTATGCGCCGGGGCCGGCCATCCGGAGGACCATCCCTTCGTTCTTCGAAGCCCTTATGCCCGGGCCGCGACCCCCCGTCCAGACCCGGGAAGAGGCCGATGCAGCTATGGCTCAGGCACTGGAGGTCGCCCGCCGCTGCGAGTTGACGGTCATGGTTATGGGTGAACTGGCCAACATGAGCGGCGAAGCCGCTTCCCGCGCCTCTCTCGACCTTCCTGGACGGCAGCAGGAGCTGCTGGAAGCCGTGGTGGCCTTGGGCAAGCCGGTGGTACTGGTGCTGATCAACGGACGCCCCCTCAGCGTGAACTGGGCCGCGGAACACGTCCCCGCGATCCTGGAAGCCTGGCAGCCCGGAACCGAGGGTGGAAACGCCGTTGCGGACGTGCTGTTCGGCAATGCCAACCCCGGCGGCAAGCTGCCGGTGACCTTCCCCCGCAGCGGCGCCCACAGTCCGCTGTACTATGCCCGCAACCTGACCCACCAGCCGGAATCCTCACAGTTGTATCGTTCCCGGTACTGGGACATCCCGACCACTCCGCTGTTTCCGTTCGGCTTCGGGTTGAGCTACAGCTCCTTCAGTTACACGAATTTGCGCCTCTCCAGGGCTGAAATCGGAGTGGGTGAATCGGTGGAGGTGTCGGTGGACCTGGAGAACACCGGCGGCCGGGAGGGAGACGAGGTGGTCCAGCTCTACATACACCGGCGCTACGGCAGCGATTCCCGCCCGATGCGGGAGCTGAAGGGATTCCGTCGCCTGACCCTGGCTGCAGGGGAGAAGCGGACGGTTACCCTGGTCCTCGGTCCCGATGAGTTGGGCTACTGGAGCACGAACCGCCGGTCATGGATCCAGGAGCCGGCAGAGTTCGACGTCTGGGTCGGCGGCGACTCCACAGCCTCGCTGCACACGCGTCTGAAGGTTACGCCTTGAGTCCCGAGACAGCCGGCTCCGGCGGCGCCTTTGCCCGTCTCCGGCGAAATCCCTCCGGAAGCGGGTTGTACGGGTTGCAGACTGTTCACTTCCGGCGAGGGCGGCGACTATAATGCCCGGGTCGGGATGACCGGTCGGGGGAGGCCCTTGGACGGCTGGTGGATGGGGCCTCGGGTCTGCCCGCCCAACGCACGCAAGCGCCAGCGCTGAGGAGAGAACAATGAGCCAAGCCCAGGGAAAGTCGCGTCGTGAGTTCTTGACGGAAACCGCCAAACCGGCGTCCATCACCACCCTTGCAGCCGGGATCATGCCGCGGGCCTTTGCCGCCGAGAACAATACCATCAGCATCGCATTGGTGGGCTGCGGAGGACGCGGCACCGGCGCGGTGGTGGATGCACTCTCGGTTAAGAACGGTCCGATCAAGCTGGTGGCGATGGCGGACGTCTTTCCTCGTCGTCTGGCCGACAGCTTCCGCGCTCTGAAGGCCCTGCATGAACCCCCTCAGCCCGGCCAGCAGGCTCAGCCGGTGGAGTTCGATGCCTCCCAGATCGACGTTCCGGAAGAACGGAAATTTGTGGGCTTTGACGGCTACAAGAAGGCCATCGACTGTCTCCGTCCCGGGGACGTGGTGATCATGGCGTCACCCCCGGCCTTCCGGTGGGTGCATTTCCAGTACGCCATCGACCGCGGAGTGAACGTCTTCATGGAAAAGCCGGTTACGGTGGACGGTCCCACATCCCGGCGGATGCTGCAACTGGCGGAAGTTTCCGAAGCCAAGAACCTCAAGGTCGGGGTCGGTCTCATGTGCCGTCATTGCGCCGCCCGCGCCCAGTTGCTGGAACGGATCCGGGACGGCGCCATCGGCGAAATCGAAAGCCTGCGGGCTTACCGCATGCATGGGCCGGTGGGGTATTTCGCCTCCCCGCCCAAGCCCAAGGGAGTCAGTGACCTGCTCTATCAGGTGGAGCGTTTCCACAGTTTCCTGTGGGCGAGTGGCGGGGCCTACAGCGACTTCTACATCCACAACATCGACGAGTGCTGCTGGATGAAGGGCGCCTGGCCGGTCAAAGCCCACGGTTCCGGCGGACGCCACCAGCGGGGGGATTCGGTCGACCAGAACTTCGACAGTTACACGGTGGAGTACGTCTTCCCGGACGATTCCACCCTGCAGTTGTGGGGACGCTGCATCGACAACTGCTATAACGAGTTCGCCAGTTACGCCCACGGCACCAAAGGTTCCGCCGCGATTTCCACCAACGCCCACACCCCGGCGCGGTGTGCCATCTTCAAAGGCCAGGACGTCCGCAACGAGGCGGACTTGGTGTGGAGGGTCGCCGAACCGGAGCCGAATCCTTACCGTCTCGAATGGGTCCACCTGATCGATGCCATCCGGAAGGATCAGCCTTACAACGAGGTGAAACGGGGCGTGGAAGCGAGCCTGGTGACCTCCATGGGCCGAATGGCGGCGCATACCGGCCAGATGGTCACCTATGAGCAGATCCTCAACAGCACTCACGAGTTCGCGCCTGGACTGGACCAGTTGAACGAGAATTCTCC
>FWPV01014381.1_pt1 | contig 11634 bp, 10 predicted proteins | sample 2228371 | NCBI WGS metagenome assembly FWPV01 (sample SAMEA103939776, study PRJEB20133) | metagenome | reverse complement strand
AATATTTTGTCTTTGTTCATTATATTTGCCGGGTCAAAGACCCTTTTTATCTGCCGCAAAATACCTATATGAGCAGGCGGGAAAAAAAACTTCAGATACTCTTTTTTTGCAACGCCAATACCATGTTCTCCTGAAGGAAAACCGTTGCATTTTTTAACACAATCCATAAGGGACTTCATTACCATTTTCGCCTTCACTGACATAGTCCCATCAATATCAAGCAGATTCACGTGTACATTGCCGTCCCCCACATGTCCGAAACATGCGAGCGGCAGCTCTTCTGAAGAAAATGTTTTAGCCATAGCAACAAAATCGGCTATTCTGCCCCTCGGAACCACTATGTCAGCCTTATATATATATCTGGATTGAGCCTTAAATGCCTCAGAAATTTTTTTCCTTGCCTCCCAGAGCCTTTCTTCCTGCACCCTGTCACAGGCTAAAAAAATATCTTCTCCTTTAAATTTAACCGCCAGTTCAGAGAGTTTATCAAGCCCTTTGTTATCTTCGTTTTCAAGTTCTGCAAACACATAACAGTCAGCCCTTTCCGAACAGGGCAACCGATTGTTTAAAAACCTCTCCACAAAAGTTTTTGAGGTGTCATCTATAAATTCAAAGGCAGAAAAATCTATTCTTTCCTTAAAGGCTTCGTTCAGAAAGGCACAGGCACAGCTCAGGTCGTGAAAAGGTATTAAAAGCAGACTTCTTTTCGGATGAATGGGCAGATACTTTAAAGTTATGCCGGTTATGATGCCGAGAGTACCTTCAGACCCACAGAAAATCTCATTCAGGTTATAACCAGAAGAAAACTTATATGTTTTTCCCCCCGTTGAGATTAACTTTCCGCTCCCTGTTATGACCCTTAAAGACATTACATAATTCTTTGTGGTGCCGTATTTAACCGCACGAGGCCCACCCGCATTTGTTGCCACATTTCCGCCAATGCTGGATGTTTCATAACTCTGTGGGTCAGGGGGATAGTAATAATTCCTTACTTCCAGAAATGCCTTTACTTCTGCGTTACAAATACCAGGCTGAACGGTGATACACATGTTTTTTTCATCCAGTTCGGTTATGTTGCTTAATCGTTCCGTGCTGAGAATGATACCACCGCTTACAGCAACAGCCCCCCCGCAGACTCCTGTTCCCCTGCCCCTCGGGACAATATTCAGTTTTTCTTTCTTCGCAATTTTCATTAGCTCCAGAATCTGGTCTTCAGCAGATGGCAAAAAAACCGCGTCAGGAACATTGCTGTAAACAGTGGATTCGTCATGAAAATATCTTTCAGGAATATCTTTTATGACAAAAATATCTTCCCCGAAAAGAGTTTCCAGTTTTGAGTAAATTTTATCTTTCATTTAAAAAAAATATACTTCAAAAGAAATAGCAAAGACAGTATATACACCAGAGGCGACACATCTTTATATCTGTTTTTGAATAACATTATGAGTGTATAGCTAATAAATCCAAAAGCGATACCCTCTGTTATGCTAAAAGTGAGTGGTATTATAACAACAGCAGTAAAAGCTGGAAAAGCCTCTTCCATGTCGTGAAAATTGATGTTTCTTACATTCTGTATCATTAAAAATCCAACAAAAACCAATGCAGGTGCAATGGTGGGATAAAAAAAGGCACCATTCCTTTCAACACCACCACCAACCGTCTGTACCAGAGGATAAAAAAACAGAGCAAGTAAAAACAAACTGGCTGTCACCACACTTGCAAGACCTGTTTTTGCCCCAACCCCAACCCCAGATGCACTTTCAATATAACTCGTCACGGTAGATGTTCCAAGTAAACTTCCCGTTACGGTACCAACGGCATCGGCAAAAAAAGCAGAGCGGGCATTGGGTAGTTTGCCGTTAACAATAAATTTACCCTGTTCTCCCACTCCCACAAGTGTGCCAACGGTGTCAAAAACATCAAGAAAAAGAAAAACAAATATGGCATTGAGAAATTGGGGTGACAAAACACCCGCCAAATCTAATTTAAAAAAGGTGGGAGAGATTGAGGGAGGCAGACTCACAATGCCTTTAAATTCAGTAAGACCACTGATCAACGCCAAAAGGGTAGAAACGATAATACCCCACAGTATTGCAGATTTCACACCTTTAACATAAAGAAAGATGGTAACGATTAAGCCTGAAAGCGTAATAAGCGGTATAATATCCTTAATATTTCCCAGCCCAACCAGCGTGCCCGGTGCAGAAACCACAATACCGGACCATTCAAGCCCGATAAGTGTGATTAAAAGACCAATTCCCACAGAAATTCCGTGCTTTAGTCCATTGGGTATTTCATTTAAAATCTTCTCCCTGAAGGGGACAAAAGACAAAAGGATAAAAAGGGAGCCTGAAACAAAAACTATTCCAAGTGCCTTTTCCCAGCTAATACCCATTGAAGTGGCAATAATAACAAAAAGAAAGTTATGCCCCATACCCGGAGCGAGGGCAAAAGGATAGTTTGCCAGCACCCCCATAAGAAATGTGGCAACTGCACTTGAAATACAGGTGGCAACCATAACAGAACCCGGCTCCATACCGAGCTTTGAAAGGACTGCTGGTTGCACAAAGATGATGTAACACATGGTAAAAAAAGTTGCTATTCCGCCTTCCAGTTCTGTAACGATCGAAATAGCCCTTCCTTTAAAAAACAGTCTGTCTAAAGCCGATGTCATTTAGTCTCTTTTTCTCCGTACCATATGCTTTTTCCATATTTAAGATAACCTTTAACATTGAAAAACCTGCCATCCTCAGCAGGATTAAAAACGAGTGTTGAGCTCGGTAGTAAAGGTCTTAAATACTTCTCAAGGAGTGCACCACCACCACCGCTGATAAGAATACTGTCCATATCCCAGTCATCAACCCAGAAACGTTCTGCGTCAGAGGCTATCTGGGCTGCAAGCTGTTGAAGAACCTGTTCCCTTATTCCTGTTAAATCATACTCCTTGCCTTTAATCTTCACACTGCCTTTGATTAAATAGTCATAAAGTTTAAAAATTTCAACGTTCACCCCGCTTTTTTCCCTTAGTTTATTAGCTATAATGGAAAATGCCTTTGATATGCCGTTGTCGGTTGTTTTACTGCCACGTTCAGAATACTGAAGCTTGTCAGAGACTATATAATCTGTTGTTCTAAAACCAATATCTATTACACCAATCTTTTGTTTGAAAAAATCAGCATTTTTAACCTTACCTTCTTCATCAAGGAAGATACTTAAAAGGCTTCCATAAGGTTGAGGAATAATCCTGACCTTGCCTACCGTTATATTTTTTTCAACCTCTTCTCCATTCCCCTTAAAAAAAGAGAATTTGTGCTCTCCAAGCATACTTGTGGCAAGGGCATCTTTAAACTGTTTGTAGTAGCCTACAGGCAAACCAGTAATAACACTTACATTTTCAAAATTTTCAACCAGATTACCAAGAGACACAAGTGCAAGAATTCTGGCAAACTGAGCTATAAACTGACTCTGGTCAAGCGTAAAAAGCCTTACATTTGACTGTCTTTCCGCAAGGTCGCCCACAAAATAGTTTTTTCCATCCAGGGAAATGCTTAAAAATTCCTGCTTTTTTCTCGGAAAAAGCTCGTCCTGAAATTGAATCTCCGTGGCCTCTCCCAGAATTGATTTAAAGATAGTTTCTTTTGTTCCATCCGTTGCCTTTGTATAACCAAATCCTATATCTATTCCTATGATGCTCATAAAGGTACTCCTTTATTTGTTATTTTTCACCAATAATACTTACCCTGATTTCCAGGCGTGTATTGAAAAAACCTTCTTCAATAAACACGTTACAGATTCTGTCATCTTTCGTAAAACTTAAACTTACTGTTTTTTTGTAGTTCTGCATACTCTGGAGCTTCCATTTTTCTTCAGTAAAGTTTGTTTTAATATTTTCTGCCAGTGAATATCCATCAACCCTGCCCACATAGGTAAGCAGCCCTACCTTTGTCCCCTTAACATCCATAATATAGGTGTTATCCTTGTCAAGTTTCATCACATAAGGAACAGGCAGGTCTTTAATATCCCTTCTCGGCAACAACTGCTCTTCCTGTGCCGCCTCCTTTCCTGAAGATTTCTTTTCTGCTATATCCGCTTTTTTTACATCCTTTTCAGTACCGTCCTGACTGAAAGCCAGTGACGTCATTCCAAGAAAAACCAGTGTGAACAAAAGGCACAATAATCTTTTCATCTAAGCTCCTCCTAAAAAAATGGATTGTATATCTTTTCGTTTCCTATGGTAGAAGAGGGACCGTGACCTGGGTATATCTCGGTATTGTCGGGCAACGTAAAAAGCTTCTCTTTAATAGAGTTGAGTAATGTATAGGCATCTCCCCCCGGAAAGTCGGTTCTGCCTATACCACCTGCAAAAAGGGTGTCTCCTGTAATTACCCTGCCATTCACCTTGAGACAAATACCACCCGGTGAATGTCCCGGTGTGTGAATCACCTCTATGGCTATATTTCCCACTAAAAGTTTTTCTCCTCCCTGCAACAGTATGTCCGGCGGAGGTGAGGGCTCAACCCTGAAACCCCACAATGCGGCACTGCCTTCAGCTCTTTCAAGTAAAGGCAGCTCCTGTGCATGTAAGGCAAGTAACGCATTTGTTTGCTCTTTTACCTTTTTATTTCCACCTATGTGATCAAAATGACAGTGGGTGTTAATAATGTACTTAACATTTATCTGATTTTTCCTGATAAAATCCATAATTTCGTCCGCATTGTCGCCAGGATCAACAATAACCCCCTCTTTTGTTTCCTCATCAGCAACAATATAGCAGTTTACCTCCAGTGCACCTACCACAACTCTTTTGAATATCATCATTCATCCCCAAAAATGAATTTCTTGCCGCTTTCCATCAGTTCGTTCAGTTTTGACAGACTTTCAGCCTCTGCATAAATTCTGATAACCGGTTCTGTCCCTGACTCCCTGAACAAAAGCCAGCAGTCATTTTCCAGATAAATCTTTACACCGTCAATCTCTTTTTTATCCTTCACCTTTAATCCTGCAAAAGAGGGTGGAATATTTTTGAGTTTATCTTTAAAACCAGATTTAAGTTCATTTGAAACAAGAAAATTCTTCCTGTCAGAATATAAAGGTCCAACCTCTTTAAATACATCCTTAACAAGTTCCATAACCGTCATCTTTCTTTTTGCCACCATTTCAAGAACAATAAGACAGGCAAGTATGCCATCCTTTTCAGGCACATGGTCTATAATGGACATACCCGCACTTTCTTCACAGCCAAACACTATCTCCCTTTTGCTCAACAGCTCTCCGATATATTTAAAGCCTACAGGCGTTTCATAAACCGAAAAACCGTTCTTTCTCGCTATCCTGTCAAGCAGATGGGTGGTGGCATATGACTTTCCCACATTACCACCCATGCCCTTATACTTTATCAGATAGTTATATATTACGGCAAGTATAAGATTGGGCACAATAAAAACACCATCTTTGTCAACTATTCCGAACCTGTCTGCATCACCATCAGTGGCAATACCGAGGGTAAGTTTGCTGTCCTCTTTAAGCCATGCAATCATCTCCCTTAAATTCTTTTCCATTGGATCGGGTGCATTACCACCAAAATAAGGGTCTCTGAAATCGTGGATTACTTTGCATTTTAACCCTTCTTCTTCCAGCACACTGTCCAGATAGCCCCTTGCGGTACCAAACATGGGGTCAATAATCACCTTAATCTGTGAAGCAGAAATAACGCCAAAATCTATTTTTTCCCTGAGTGCATCCAGATAATCCTTGCGTGGGTCTAAAATTTCAACAACGCCCTCTTTTACCAGTGTATCAAAAGAAAACTCCTCCTTGAAGGTTACCTGTCCGAGCAGTTCATTCGCCCTCTTTGCAATCCACGAAGTGGTTTCAGGCAACGCCGGTCCTCCCCATGCAGGAGAGAATTTCAGTCCATTATACTCAGGCGGATTATGACTCGCTGTAAAGTTAATGGCACCACCTGTCCCTTTTTTCAAAACCTCATAGGAAATAACAGGGGTGGGCGTTTCACGATGCATAAGGAATGTCTTGATATTGTTTGCAGCCAGTATTTTAACCGCTTCCTTAGAATACCATTCACCCATAAAACGGCTGTCATGTCCAACGATTAAACCTTTTTTTCCCAGTCCTTCTTTTTTCAGGTGGTCTGCAATAGCCTGAACCACCACTCTTACCCTCTCAAGGGTAAACTCCTCACCTAAAATCCCCCTCCAGCCTGATGTGCCAAAAGCTATAGGATTCATTATCCCCTCCCCTCAATTGCGATGTTGACAAGCTTTACCATTTTATTTAACAGTTCTTCCGCCCTTTTCTTATCATAGCTTTCCGCTACTACATTAAAATAGGCTTTATCAGGTGACGGTATGGCAAGTTCCCAGCCATCGTCTTCCCATATCTTTATACCATCTATTAATTCTACCTTCATTTTGGAAGTGTTTTCCACAAGATAACGCATAACCTTCCCCTTGCTTTCCCAGGGACAGGGAACAATCTGTTTCACTGTGTATGTGGCAGGTATCTGCCTTAAAACGTCATGAATATCTGTATCAAGTAAAGCAAGTGTTTCAAGGGTTTTAACAATACTGAACATACCGTCAAATGCGGGCAGAAACTCAGGAAATATGTAACCACCGTAATTTTCCCCTACAAAGGACACCTCTTTTTTTAAAGCGGCTTCCATAAGTGAACGGCTTGATGTTTTGGTACGATGAACCGTTACCCCTTTTTTTTCACAAATTTTTTCAACAAGCATAGAGGCGTTCACCGGAACCGCCACATGCCTCATGCCTTCATTCGCCTCAATAATCATTTTCAGTAAAACACAAAGTGCGGTTTCACCGGGGTAAATTTCGCCTTTATGATCAACAAGATAAATTTTTTCTCCACCTGCATCGAGAAAAAATCCTGCATCCGCTTTAAGCGAAATAACAATGTTGCTTAACTGAATCAGTGCCGCTTCAAACTCTTTTGAGGTCTTGGTCAAACGCGAACTGTCAAGATTTGCGTTTAAAACAATCACCTCACAATTCAGATTTCCCAAGATGTTCGGGAAAAACTGCGATGAACTGCCGTGCGAAAAATCTATAACTATCTTAAAAGCCTTTCTTCTTATCGCCTCTGCATTTACCTTTTCAATAAATCCCATTTTGTACTTTTCCATGGCATGTGATGGGAAAGATATCTCTCCTGTTTCAGAAATTCCCACCCTCCTGAAATCCTCACCAAAAAACAGCCTTTCTATGGCTTTTTCTTTGTTCGTATGAATATCAATACCGTCATGATCATAAAACTTCATATCAAGGATTTCCGGATCAAAGGGTGATCTGCGCGTGTGCACCCCCCCAACCTCACCTTCCCTTATGGCAAGAAACCTGGCAACCGATACAGGAATCACACCGTAATCATGAACATTAACCCCTGTAGAAAGCAAACCTGTCATAAATGCCCTGTTTATCATTCTGCTTGCAGGATGATGATCCCTTGATGTGGCTACAACACTACCCTTTTTCAATGATGCCCCGTATGCAGCCCCCAGCTTGGCTGCAAACTCTGGAGACACCTCAAAATTTGCAAGTCCACAGACACCATAGGGACCAAAAATAGATTTAGACCAGCTTTCCCCCCATACAAGACTTGACGCCAGAATAGCACCATCTTCCACAGTCTTCATAGGCCACACCTTTACCCCAGCTTTAAGCGTGCTAAATCTGCCTATGGTGCAGGTGTCCGCCACAACCACGCCTTCAGCAAGCATGGCTCCTTCCTTTATCACCGTATTGGTTCCTATAATATTTTCATGCAGTTCGCTGAATCTTCCTACAAACACATTATCCCACAACACAGAGTCATAAATTTTTGCATTATCCTCTATGACACAGTTCTTTCCTATAACCGAATTTTTTATAAAAACATTTTTGCCTATTATCGTGTTATCGCCTACAATTACCGCCCCTTCAATGTTCACCGTGTAATCAATCTGGGTGTTCTGGCCGATGTATATGTTTTTTTCGCCAATCTTATTTCCGGGTATATGAACCTTTACCTTTTCCTCCAGCACGTCATTGTGGGCAAGCCTGTACTCTGTAAGATTACCTACATCCTTCCAGTATCCATCCATCAGGACACCATAAATATCTATCCCCTTTCGCATCAATTTAGGAAAAAGGTCTTTACTAAAATCAAACTCCTTTTCGGCAGGTATGTGCTGAAAAATCTCCTTCTCAAAGATGTATATACCTGTGTTAATCGTGTCGCTGAACACCTCGCCCCAACTGGGTTTTTCGAGAAACTTCTTTATTTTCCCATCTTTTTCGGTAATAACAATACCAAAAGGGAGCGGATTTTCCACCCGTGTCAAAAGTATCGTTGCCTGTGATGACTTTTCCCTGTGATAAAAAACAGCTCTATTCAGGTCAAAATCTGTAAGAACATCGCCGGAGATTACCAGAAAGGTGTCATCTATATGGTTTTCTGCCAGTTTTACCGCTCCTGCTGTACCAAAATCCTCTGTGGGCAGTATATACTCAATTTTAACACCAAACCGTTTCCCATCCTGAAAATAGTTTTTGATACTGTCAGCCTGAAAAAAAAGGAGAACAACCAGATCAGTAATATTGTGAAATTTGAGAAGGTTTATGATATGCTCCATCATGGGCTTTATAATCAACGGCACCATGGGCTTTGGCAGATTATTAGTGATGGGTCTCAACCTTGTTCCGAACCCTCCTGCCATAATTACGGCTTTCATATCAAGTCCCCTCCGCACAAACAACTAAATTATTCTGCAAATAAGCTCTTTAACAGACTTCCTGCCCGGAAAATGTGGTTTTTTCAATGGATATCCGAGGGCAATAACCGCCATCACCTCTTTTTCAGGAGCTTCTCCAATCATTTCCCTTAATTTATCTTTATTCTTCAGTATTTCTCCCAGCCACACGGAACCAAGACCTTCACTGTGGGCATAAAGCAGCATATTCTGAATAGCTGCTCCTATCGCCATCAGGTCTTTGTCTCTGTCATAACTAAACTCTTTATCCAGAAAAACCACTATCAAAACAGGGGCATTTTCAACAATTTTTCTGTATGCGGTGAGTTTACCAATCTCCTGTTTAAAGGAGTTGTCACTTATAATCGCAAATCTCCATGGCTGATTGTTGTGACCGGAAGGTGCATAACTTGCCGCCTCAATAATTTTGAAAACAAGTTTTTCCTCAACAGCCTTATCAGAAAAGTTTCTTACGCTTCTTCTCTCTTTAATAACTTCAAATATATCCAAGTTAAATTGCCCCCACACCATTGAAATTTATCTAATTTTAACAAAAAAAGCAATCAAAACATTAATCTGTTGCACCGCTTCTGTAAAGATTAACAAGTCTTCGGTAATTTTCTATGCCTTCATCAACTTTTTTTATCATCTCATTGTCCACAACTCCAACCACCTTCGCAGGATTACCCATAACAAGGCTGTTTGGCGGAATTATCTTTCGCTGCGTAATTAAAGACCCAGCTGCAATGATACAGTTGTCTCCTATCTCAACTCCATCCATAATAACGCATCCCATCCCAATCAAAATATTGGAGTCTATCTTACATCCGTGCAGCACAACCCTGTGGCCAATTACCACTCTGTTCCCTATCTCAAGCGGATAGGTATCCGTGGTTACGTGAAGTATACTTCCGTCCTGAACACTGACATAATCGCCTATCCTGATATAATTTACATCACCCCTGATCACTGTGCCGAACCAAACTGACGAGTGTTCGCCAATCTCCACGTCACCAATTATATAAACACCTTCGCTGATATAGGCGGTGGAAGCAATCCTCGGGTAAACACCTTTAAAGGGAAGAATTTTCATAAACCAAGCTCTTTTGAAATCCCCTTCATTGCATTGAGAGAAATCTCAAAAAACTGCATAAGTGTAAGCCCCAGCTCTGAACAAGCCTCCATCTGAGGTCTTGAGGCACCTTTTGCAAAATGCTTTTCTTTAAAACGGTTAAGCAGATTCTCAACCTTCACACTTTCAAGCCTTTTATCCGGCAAAACCAGTGCTGCCGCCACAATAAATCCGGAAACGGGATCGGCACAGTAAATCGCTTTCTCCATCAGGCTTTTCCTTTCCGTTAATCCTGTATGTGCCCTTATACCTGAAAGCACTTCTTCATCAAGTTTGCCCTTCAGCTCATTGTAAGTAATCAATCCGTGGGACGGAAAGTCATTTAACGTCTCTTCATAGTCAAAATCATGCAGCAACCCACAAAGTCCCCATTTATCCACATCCTCGCCAAAATGTTCCGCCAGCTTACGCATTATCGCCTCCACGGCAATCATGTGTTTAAACAGATTTTTGTTTTTTATCTTTCCTTCAAGTAGTTTCAACGCCTCATCCCTTGTCATGCTAAAGCTCCTTTAAGATTTCATATCTTGTGTTTCTGACAGCAGGCTTAAAGCCAGCCTCTCTAATCAGTCTTACAATCTCGTCCCTGTCCATTAAAAACCTGAAACCCGTTGCTGAAACCACATTCTCTTCCAACATGGTTCCGCCCATGTCATTGGCACCGAAAAAAAGTGCGAGCTGGGAACCCTTTGGTCCCTGAGTTACCCATGAAGCCTGAATATTCGGGATATTATCAAGAAAAATCCTTGATGTTGCAAGGACTCTGAGATAGTAAAGGGAAGAAGCCTTTTCCCCGCCCAGTTCATTATTCCCTGGTTGATATGTCCAGGGAATAAAAGCTCTGAAAAAGTTTGTCTCCTTCTGTAAATCTTTTATCCTTATAAGATGGGTCACCACGTCTTCCGGCGACTCTACACTGCCAAACATCATGGTTGCTGTCCCCTTCATGCCTATTTTAGCCGCCTCACGCATAACTAATGCCCACTCGTTCCAGCCTATCTTGTTAGGACTTATTTCCTTTCTGATTTCGTCCACAAGTATTTCTGCCCCACCCCCCGGCAGCGACTCCAAACCAGCCTCATTAAGCCTTATGAGTGTGTCTTTTATACTCAATTTTGACTTTTTTGCAATGTGTAAAATTTCTGCAGGTGAAAGGGAGTGAATGATAACCGATGGGAATCTTGATTTTATTGCTACACTCTGTCCCTCATAATACTCAATTGTCAGAGAGGGATGTAGTCCTCCCTGAATGAGCAGTTGCGTACCTTCACAGGCAACCAGTTCTTCCACCTTTTTAATAATAATATCGTAATCGAGCAGATAGGCATCACTGTCATTCTCTTTTCTGAAAAAGGCACAAAACTTACACCCACTCTCACAAACGTTGGTGTAATTAATGTTTCTGTCTATCACAAAAGTTACAACGTTATCATCGTGTAGCCTGTAACGAACCTCTTCAGCCATTCTGCCAAGTTTTATAAAGTCTTCCTCTAAAAGAAGCTTTAGCAAACCCTGCCTGTCCATGTGATAATTTTATCAAAAAACCGCCATATATAAAACAAAAAGAGGTAATAAGGAGGTGTTCAGATTTTCCCCATCACAGTGATGAAAAAAGTAAAACCGTGATTAAGACACTAAAAAAGAACAGTTACTTCTCGGGATATACAAGTTTTACGTAATGGCAGTAATCACATTTTTTGAGGTCTTTTTCCTTTGCGTGACATTCTCCAGCAAA